>Ga0209231_1001107_pt1 | contig 11138 bp, 9 predicted proteins | sample Deesub45470m_DNA_FD_188086 | JGI IMG/M metagenome (GOLD analysis project Ga0209231, IMG submission 188086) | Deep subsurface microbial communities from North Pacific Ocean - 450_OLKR46/470m Metagenome (SPAdes) (version 2) | ecosystem: Environmental > Terrestrial > Deep subsurface > Unclassified ... | reverse complement strand
GCATATCGTACAGTCCCGGCTGCTTGCCGGCCAGCCAGCCGGCGGCGCGCACGGCACCGCGGGCGAACATGTCGCGGCTCATGGCGCGGTGGGTCAGCTCGATGCGCTCGCCCATGCCGATGAAGTAGACGGTGTGCTCACCGACGATGTCGCCGCCGCGTACGGTCTGCATACCGATCTCTTCTTTGGTGCGTTCGCCGCACATTCCCTCGCGGTGGCAGTTGGCAACCTGTTGGTAGTCACGTCCAAGGGCTTCTGCGACGACTTCACCCATGCGCACGGCGGTGCCGGATGGTGAGTCCTTCTTCTTGTTGTGATGCAGTTCGACGATCTCCACGTCGAAGCCCTCACCCAACGTTTTGGCCATGTCCTTGAGCAGCTTGAAGCAGACATTAACGCCAACGCTCATGTTCGGCGCGAAGACGATTGGGATGTCTTTGGCAAAGACCGCAAGCCGTTCACGCTGCTCCGGGGTAAAGCCGGTGGAGCCGACGATCATGCGCTTGCCGAGCCGGGCGCAGACGGCGGCGTTCTCCAGGGTAACCTCGGGGAAGGTGAAATCGATCAGCACGTCGCTGACCGCCAGAGCCTGTTCCAGGCTGCCGACGATTGCGACATCAAGCAGACCGCAACCGGCAGCCAGGCCCGCATCCTGGCCGATGGCGTGATGACCGGCCATCTCGACGGCTCCGGTGACTGTCAATCCAGGGGCCTCGGTGACCAGGGCGATGTTGCGCTGGCCCATGCGGCCCGCAGCGCCGGTAACGGCTACTTTTATCATAGATGACTCCCTGTGAAAGCGGCCCTTTTCCGCCAACTCGGCGTCAGGTGGCGCGCTGGGCGTGCTCGACGTAGCGCTGCTACGCCTGCGCGGCCCAACGCTTACCTTTCTTGATTTGACGAAAAATTGCTCGCTTTCAAGGGCCTTCCCGGGGAAGGCCCTGAAGCAAAAGACCAAAAAATAGAGCTAGATAACGTTGTACCGCTTCAGAACACCCTTCAGCTTCTCCAGGGTCGCATCGCCCATATTGACCAGCGGCAGACGCACGTGCGGTTCGAGCTTGCCCATCAGTCCGAGGGTGGTCTTGACCGGCACCGGGTTCGACTCGATGAACATGGCGTTGTGGAAGTCGAGCAGCTCGAGGTGCAGTTTGCGGCCCATGGCATAGTCGCCGCACAGGGTGGCCTCGACCATGTCCTTGACCTGCTTGGGGATGGCGTTGGCGGAGACTGAGATGACCCCTTTGGCGCCGATGCACATCATGGGGAAGGTCAGGAAGTCGTCGCCGGAGAGGACATCGATCTTCTCGCCGGCCCGCGCCAGAATCAGCCCGACCTGAGTCAGGTCGCCGGAGGCTTCTTTTACCGCAACGATATTGCTGAACTCGGCCAGACGCACGGTGGTCTCGGCAGCCATGTTCACCCCGGTACGCCCGGGAACGTTGTAGAGGATCTGCGGCAGGGCGACCTCGGTGGCCAATTTTTTGTAGTGCTGGTAAATCCCCTCTTGAGAAGGCTTGTTGTAGTAAGGACAGACCAGCAGCAGGCCGTCAGCACCCATCGCCTTGGCGTTCTGCGAAAGCTGCAGGGCCTCGGCGGTGTTGTTGGCGCCGGTGCCGGCGATGACCGGGACGCGTTTTTTCACCTGGTCGATGCAGACCTTGATGACGTACTCATGCTCGTCGAAGTCGAGTGTGGCCGACTCACCGGTGGTGCCACAGGGGACGATCACATCGGTGCCGCTGGCAATCTGGAAGTCGATCAGCTGCCGGTAGGTTTCCTCGGCGAATTTCCCCTCGCGGTCGAAGGGGGTGACAATAGCAACCATGGAACCTGTGAACATGAGCTTCTCCTTGCCGGTTTACGCGGTATATCGATGAATGGGAAAGTTTCTGGATTGCTCTCCTGTCAAACTTTTACTAGCACAGCGCCCCGAGGTTGTAAAGGGGCGATCAGAGCCCGGCTTTCGGGGTGATTGCAACCCCCGGTGTCGGCCTGCTTTCCAGCTGCTGACCGTCGCGTTCGGTCACGGCGCTGACCCGGTATTCATAGGTCCGGTCGTTGTCGAGACCACGGTCAGTCAGGCGGGTTTCCTTAAGCGGTTCGACGTTGACCGCAACGATGGGGAAAGGTCGTTGTCCTGTGCGCCGGTAGAGGTTGTATCCGACCAGTTGTGATCCAGCTGGCAGCGCGGGGGCGGTCCAGCTCAGCTGAGCCTGGGTGTCGCCTGCCACTGCCTGCAGAGCCGAAGGCTCGGCCGGTGCTTCCTGTGCCGCAAGGTGGATGCTGGCCATTGATCCGACCTGACCCCCAATTGATAGCGGAACAATCGCGTAACGGTAGCCGCTGCCGGGGAGGATCGTCGTGTCGCGCCAGTAAATACGTTGACCGATGCGCTGGCCGGGATTGGGGTAGTCGAGATCAAGTTCTGCAACCTTTTCCTGCGGGTCGCGACAGGTGGGACATGCCTCGTTGGCGTCGTAGGTCAGGCGCAGGATGCGAAAGCCTTGCAAATCCTCAATGGGACTGCCATCCTCGTTTTTCGCCGGGATGGTCCAGGCCAGGACGAAGAGATTTCCCTGTTGCTTCAGCGTGACTTCGCTCGGAGCTTGTGGCTGACTGGTCAGCTTTGGGCGCACCGGACCTTTTTTGCCGCAGGCGGTGGTCATCATCACCAGTAGAAGACTGACAATGAGAAGCGAGAGGTGTGAGGCGCGAGGCGCGAAAGGTCTGAAAAGCCGCAGAAGCTTCATGGTCAGTTATCCTTCAATGTCTGCCGGGCGAGGGAGATTTCTCTTTCAACGGCGACGCGGGCTGTGCCGCCCGTCGCCTTGCGCGCGTTCACCGAGGCTTCGAGGGTGACGTAGCCGAAGATGTCGGCGTCGATGTCGGTCGAGAAGGCGCGGAACTCGTCGAGGGTCAGGTCAGGGATGTCCTTGGCGTTTTCGATGCAGTAGCGCACCGTCTTGCCGACCACTTCGTGGGCGTTGCGGAAGGGCAGTCCCTTGCGCACCAGGTAGTCGGCGATGTCGGTGGCGGTGGAGAAGCCGCGCCCGGCGGCGAGGCGCATCCGCTCGGGCCGGATGGTCATGCCGGCGATCATCGGCGCGAAGACCTTGAGACAGCCGCGCACCGTGTCGAGGGTGTCGAACAGCGGCTCCTTGTCTTCCTGCATGTCCTTATTGTAGGCCAGCGGCAGTGACTTCATCAGGGTCAACAGGCTCATCAGGTTGCCGTAGACCCGGCCGGTTTTGCCGCGCACCAGCTCGGGGACATCAGGGTTCTTCTTCTGCGGCATGATCGACGAGCCGGTGCAGAAAGAGTCGGAGAGTTCGATGAAGGCGAAATCAGCGCTTGACCAGAGGATCAGTTCTTCGGAGAAGCGTGACAGGTGCATCATCAGGATGCCTGCAAAGCTGCAGAACTCAATGGCGAAGTCGCGATCGGAGACCGAGTCGAGGCTGTTGCGCGTCACGCCCTCAAAGCCGAGCTGGGCGGCGACCCATTCGCGATCGATCGGGAAGGTTGTGCCGGCCAGCGCTCCGGCGCCGAGCGGCAGTACGTTGAGCCGTTTGCGCAGATCGCACAGGCGGCCGGCGTCGCGGCCGAGCATCTCGACATAGGCCAGCAGGTGATGGGCGAAGAGGATCGGCTGGGCAGTCTGCAGGTGGGTGAAGCCGGGCATGATGACGTCGAGGTTGGCCTCGGCCTGGTCAAGCAGGGCGCTCTGCAGCTGGGTGATGGCCGTGGCGATGGCGTCGACCTCGTCGCGCAGGTAGAGACGGACATCGAGCGCCACCTGGTCGTTGCGCGAGCGGGCGGTGTGCAGCTTGCCGCCAACCGGGCCGATCTTCTCGATCAGGCGCGCCTCGACGTTCATGTGAATGTCTTCGCGGTCGATGCGGAAGGTGAACTCGCCACGCTCGATCTCGGCCAGAATGTCTGACAACCCGGCGACGATGGTCTCGGCTTCGTCACCGGCGATGATCCCCTGGCGGGCGAGCATGCGACAGTGGGCGATGGAGCCCTGGATGTCGTAGCGGTAGAGTCGCTGGTCGAACTGGATCGAGGCGGTGAATTCCTCGACGAAGGCGTCGGTCGGCTGGGTGAAGCGCCCGGCCCAGAGTTTGTCACTCATTAAAAAACAGTTCCTTCCAGTGGTAATCGTAGAAATCCATCAGCTGTCCGATTGTGTGGTCCCGGTCATGTCCCAGTGTGCCAGCTCATCTTGCGGAATGCCTGGGTCGCGCAACAGGCCAGGGAAAACCTGGGCCAGAATATGACGGGACCCCGGCGTCATGTCGTAGTCACCAAGCTCACCGGCGGGGACCCAGAGCGCCTCGGTGACCTCGGCGCCGTTCGGCAGCAGGTCCAGCGACAGGGGGTGCGCCCGGTAGTAGAGGATCACGTAGTGGTCGCGTCTCTCGCCATGGCCGACATGTTCGTAGACGTCGAGCAGGCCGTCGACGTGAACCTCGATGCCGACTTCCTCACGCACCTCGCGATGCAGCGCATGAAGGAGCGGCTCGCCGTGATCGATCTTGCCGCCGGGCATGACCCACTGGCCGCAGAACGGTTCGATGCAACGGCGGGTCAGCAGCACGCGGTTCTCTGCGTCAATAATGCAGCCAACGACGCAGGTTTTGATCGACGACTTTTTAAAGTCCATAAATACGCGAGGTGCGAGGCGCGAGATGCGAGGCGCGAATAGGCCCGTTCGCAGTTCGCACCTCGCGTTTCCCGCCTCTCACTTTCTGTTTTCGCGCTGGATGGCGGCGATACGCATACGCAGGGCGTTGAGTTTAATGAAGCCCTCGGCGTCGGCCTGGTTGTAGACCTCGTCGGCCTCGAAGGTGGCGAAGTCGACGTTGAACAGGCTGTCGGTGGCCGAATCGCGGCCGACCAACCGGCAGTGCCCCTTGTAGAGCTTGACGCGTGCCTTGCCGTTGACGGTCTGCTGGGAGGCGTCGATCAGCGACTGCAGCACCACGCGCTCGGGGGAGAACCAGAAGCCGTTGTAGATCATGCTGGCGTACTTGGGAACCAGCGAATCACGCAGGTGCATGACTTCGCGGTCCATGGTGATCTGCTCGACGCCGCGATGCGCTTCTTCGAGGATGGTGCCACCCGGGGTCTCGTAGACGCCACGCGACTTCATGCCGACAAAGCGGTTTTCCATCAGGTCGACCCGGCCGATGCCGTGCTTGCCGCCGAGTTCGTTGAGCTTGGCGAGCAGGTTGGCCGGCGAAAGACGCACGCCGTTGACTGCCACGGCATCCCCCTTTTCGAAATCGATCTCGACGTACTCCGCCTGGTCAGGGGCGTCTTCCGGGCGCACGGTCAGTGCGTACATCTCTTCAGGCGCCTCGGCCCAGGGGTTCTCAAGAATGTCGCCCTCGAAGGAGATGTGCAGCAGGTTGCGGTCGGAGCTCCAGGGAAACTTCTTGCTGGTTGGCACCGGGATGCCGTGCTTCTTGGCGTATTCTTCCAGGGCGGTGCGGCTCTTCATGGTCCACTCGCGCCAGGGGGCGATGACCTTGATCGCCGGGTTGAAGTGGTAGTAGGCGATCTCGAAGCGCACCTGGTCGTTGCCCTTGCCGGTGGCGCCGTGGGAGACGGCGTCGGCCCCTTCCTTGGCGGCGATCTCCATCTGCGCCTTGGCGATCAGTGGCCGGGCGATGGAGGTGCCGAGGAAGTAACGCCCTTCGTAGATGGTGTTGGCGCGAAACATGGGGAAGACGAAGTCGCGGGCGAATTCTTCCTTGAGGTCGAGAATGTGACAAGAACTTGCTCCGGTCTTTTTCGCCCGCTCGGGGATGTGATCCAACTCGGCCCCTTGGCCGAGGTCGGCCGAGTAGGCGACCACTTCGCAATCGTATTCCTCGGTCAGCCACTTGAGGATGATCGAGGTGTCCAGTCCGCCGGAGTAGGCGAGGACGACTTTTTTGACGGATGTTTTTTTCGACATGTTCGATTGCTCCTTAATGTTTTTTAGGGAAGCGCGAGGTGCGAGGCGCGAAGTGCGAACAAAACCCTTTCGCGTCTCGCGCTTCGCACTTCAGAGTTTTATAACGTACGAATCGGCGATACGGTCGTGCAACCCCTGCTTGCGGTTGTCGAAGGCGACCATCAGGTAACCGATACCGAGCAGAATACTGGAAAGAAATTTGCCGGGTACTTCGCGTAAGGCGGCGCGACCGTAGCCCAGCGGGCTGCCGTCAGCACGGATGACCTTGAGGCGCAAAACCATCTTGCCCGGGGTCTGGCCGCAGTAACCGGTGAAGAACACAGCATAGGAGATGCTCAAGGTGACGCCGAACAACCAGAGGACGACGCTCAGGGCGACATCCCCCTCACCGCCGATGGCGCCGACCAGCAGACTGAGAATCAGGGTGAGGACCAGTTGCACCACGCCGAGCAGGGTGGCATCGAGCAGGTAGGCGACCACCCTGATCCAGAACCCGGCTTTGGGCAGGTCCTGCTGCCCTTGCGCTGTGGCCTGTCGACGCAAGGCTGCCAATTCGTCTGGTGATAAGCCGCTGTCATGGGACGGTGGTTGGCTATTAGTCGCTTGCCGCGCCTGAAACTTTGCGTAGATGACACCGCAACCGGCGCAAGATTCGCCCGCTGCCTGGTTCAGGCCGCAGGCCGGGCAGGAGATCTGTTCTGCCGGAGGAGATTGCGCGCCCTTGGTGAAGGTGAATTCGCGGCGACACTTCGGGCAGGTCACCTTGGCCGGGCGCTCGGGAACCTTGGCCGCGTCGACAGTTCGTGAAAAGTTGCACTCCGGGCAGGTAATTTCCATATTCACTTCTATCGCCTCTTAAGTTTTTCCACAGCCCTTGCGTCGAGTCTCAGCTCATCAAGGTCGCCATAATGGCTTTCTGGGCATGCAGGCGGTTCTCTGCCTGATCATAGATGATTGCGTGCTTGCTCTCCATGACCTCGTCAGTAATCTCCTCATCGCGGTGAGCCGGGAGGCAGTGCATGACGAGGCAGTCGGGGGCGGCTAATTGCACGAGTTCCATATTGATCTGGTAACCGACAAAGGCCTTGGCGCGCTCCTGCTGTTCGGCTTCCATACCCATGCTCGCCCAGACGTCGGTGTTGAGGACGTCTGCGCCGCGAGCGGCCTCGCGTGGGTCGGTGGTGTAGTGGATGCGGGCGCCGGCATCAGCCGCCCGTTTCATGACCGCTGTATCTGGCGCATAGCCTTGCGGCGTGGCGACCCGCAGCTCGAAGCCGAAGACGGCGGCGGCGTTGATCCAGCTGTTGGCCATGTTGTTGCCGTCGCCGATCCAGCAGTAGCTCAGCTCGCGATAGTTCTGCCGGTGCTCACTGACGGTGAAGAGGTCGGCCATCAACTGGCAGGGATGGTAGCTGTCGGTCAGGCCGTTGATAACCGGCACCGTGCTGAAGCTGGCGAACTCCTCGACCGCCTGCTGCGAGAAGGTGCGGATCATCACGCCATCGACATAGCGCGCCATGCAGCGTGCGGTGTCCTTGATTGGTTCGCCGCGCCCCATCTGGGTGTTGCCGGAGGAGAGGAACAGGGCGTGGCCGCCGAGCTGGAACATGCCGACCTCGAAAGAGACACGGGTACGCGTCGAACTTTTCTCGAAGAGCATGCCCAGCGTCTTGCCGGCCAGCACATGGTGCGGGATTCCCGCCTTCTGTTTGGCTTTAAGATCGGTCGTCAGGGCAAATATTTTTTCCAGGTCTGCCAGGCTCCAGTCGCTGAGGCAGAGAAAGTCCTTGTTCAAAGTCTTGACTCCTTGTCGCGGTGAGTTCAGCTGGCTGCTGCCAGCACCTCGTCGAGAATAGCGAGCGCTGCGTCGATCTCCTTGCGGTTGACGATCAGCGGCGGGACGAAACGCAATACTTTACCGACTGTACAGTTGATCAGCAACCCCTTTTCCATGGCGGCGTTGACCAGCGGTCCACCTTCAATGTCGAGCTCCATGCCGAGGATCAGACCACGGCCGCGCACGTCGCGGATGAAGGGGTACTTGTCTTTGAACTGCAAAAGCCGTTCGCGGAAATACTTGCCCATGGCGAGGCAATTGGCGAGGATGTTCTCCTCTTCCAGGGTGCGCATGGTGGCGAGTGCGGCGGCGCACATCAGCGGATTGCCACCGAAGGTCGAACCGTGGGTGCCGGGGCCGAGGGTTGACGCGAGGTCAGCGCGGGTCAGCATGGCGCCGATCGGCGGCCCGCCGGCGAGGGCCTTGGCCAGCGTCATGATGTCCGGTGCCACGTCGTCGTGCTGGTAGGCAAAGAGGGTGCCGGTGCGGCCGCAGCCGACCTGGACCTCATCATAGATCAGCAGCAGATCGTGCGCATCGCACAGTTCCCGCACCGCCTTCAGATAGCCCGGAGAAGGGACGTTGACTCCGCCCTCACCCTGCACTGGTTCAAGCAGCACGGCGCAGGTGCTGGAGCTGACCGCCTGGCTCAGGGTGGCGATGTCGCCGAAGGGGACGTACTTGAAGCCTTGCACCATTGGCGCGAAACCGTCCTGAACCTTGGGCTGACCCGTGGCGCTGATGGTGCCGAGGGTACGACCGTGGAACGAGGCGAGGGCGGTGATCACCTCGAAGCGGTTTTCGCCGTATTTATCGCGGCTGTATTTGCGTGCCAACTTGATGGCTGCTTCGTTGGCTTCGGCCCCCGAGTTGCAGAAGAAGACCCGCTCGGCGAAGGAGCGCGCGCAAAGCCATTCCGCCAGCTCGATCTGCTGCGGGATATGGTAGAAGTTCGAGCAGTGCAGCAGGGTTGCGGCCTGGTCCTGGAGCGCTTTGACCACCTTCGGATGACAGTGCCCGAGGTTGTTGACCGCCACCCCGGCGAGGAAGTCGAGATACTCCTTGCCGTCGACGTCCCACAGCCGGCAACCGGCGCCGCGCTGCATGACGACCGGGTAACGGCCATAGGTCTTCATGACCGACTGCTCGGCCCGTTCAATCCATTCGGAAGATTTATTGGTTGTCTCTGGCATTGGTTTAATCGCGCCTCGCATCTCGCGCTTCGTTCTTACTTAGTGATTTCCGTGCCGACACCGACGTCGGTGAAGATTTCCAGCAGCACGGCATGTTCGACCCGACCATCGACGATATGCGCTTTCTTCGCGCCGCCGCTCAAAGCACTGATACAACATTCGACCTTGGGGATCATGCCGCCTGAGATGGTACCGTCGTCGATCAATCCGGGGACGTCTCCCAGAGCGATGCTGGTCAGCAGCTGTCCAGATTTGTCCTTGACCCCCTCGACATCGGTCAGCAGCATCAACTTCTCGGCGTTGAGGGCGGCGGCGATGCGACCGGCGACCAGGTCGGCGTTGACGTTGTAGCTCTCGCCGTTCCGGCCGACGCCGATCGGGGCGATGACCGGCATGAAGCGCCCCTGCTCAAGGGTGCGGATCAGGTCTTGATTGACTTCGATTACATCACCGACAAAGCCGATGTCGACCTGTTCGACACTGCCGTCGTTGCCGCGGACCTCCTGTAGCAATTTTTCGCAGACCAGCAGGCCGCCGTCTTTGCCGGACAGACCGACCGCCCGGCCGCCGTGCTGGTTGAGGTAGCCGACTACTTCCTTGTTGACCTGGCCGACCAAAACCATCTCAACCACGGCCATGGTCTCGGCGTCAGTCACGCGCATACCGCGCACAAACTGCGAGATGATGCCGAAGCGCTTGAGGGTTTCGTTGATCTGTGGTCCGCCACCATGCACGATCACCGGGTTGATACCGAGGGACTTGAGCAGGATGACGTCGAGAGCGAAGGACTCCTTGAGTCGTTCGTCAGCCATGGCGTGGCCGCCGTACTTGATGACGAAGGTCTTTCCCGCGAAGCGCTTGATGTAGGGGAGGGCCTCCATCAGTACATTGGCTTTTTTGATCAGTTCTTCCATGGGGCACCCTATTGTTGTCATTCGTTATCTTCTACTCAATGTCTGTGTCGAAACCTTTGCTCACCGTGCATCAAAAAAATGAATATATAGCATAACCGCGCTGGCAGACAAAGCAAAATGCCTGATTCTACAGTGTCCGGCGAGGGATGACAGCGTCAGTTTTACTGAGTGTCGCCAACGGAAAGGCGGGGGAGACGGACAGCGATTTCAGTCCCGTTACCGGGGCTGCTCACGAGGTGGATGGTGCCGCCGTGATCACGGATGAATTGTCGGGCGTAGAAGAGGCCAAGGCCGAAGCCGCGGACCTGGCCGGTGTGGAAGGGGTCGATCTGGTAGAATTTCTCGAAAATTTTCGGCTGTTCATCAGCTGGAATACCGGGGCCGTTGTCGCTCAGGGTCAGATGGATGGCCTCTTCCGTGACTTCGCCAGTCAGCCGGACCTGGCCGCCACACGGGGTAAACTTGATGGCATTGTCAATCAGCGCCGTCAGGGCGAAGGCGATGCGTCGCCGGTCGACGATAACGATCGGCCAACTGCCTGGAAGGCTACTCAGCAGTGCCACCCCCTTGGATTCGGCCTTTTGACGCTTCTCTGCCAGCACCGCCAGGGCTATTTCCCTGAAATCTTCGCGCGCAGCCTTGGTGGAGCTGTCGTGTAAAAGGACATCGCTGTAGTAGAGCAGATCCTGAATCAGGTGGGCGAGATAGACTGATTCCTGACTGATGGCTTCCAGGGCATCAGCAAAGTCCGGATCGTTGGGATCGACGGCGCCGCTGGCGAGGTTCTGGACAAAGAGTGAGATGGAGGTGGCTGGGGTGCGCAGCTTGTGTGAAACGAGGCCGAGGAAATCGGTCTTGAGTCGATCCAGCTGTTTGAGTTGTGACAGCTCCCGGCGCAAATCCCTCTGTTCCAGGGCTTTAGTCACCGAGTCTTTCATCTGCAGCAGGTTGATCGGCTTCTGGATGAAGTCGTCGGCATGCGCCTTGAGCGCTCTGAGGATAATCTCCTTGTCGGCAAAGCCGGTCATGACCAGAACCAGTTGCGCCGGATCACGCTCCTTGAGCTGCAGCAGCAGGTCAAGACCGTTGACAATCGGCATCATGACATCAGTCAGGACCAGATCAACCGTCTGATGCTCAAGTATGTCCAGAGCCTCCTGGCCGTTGTTGGCCTGGAGGATGCGGTATTCGTTGAGGGTCCGTGCACACAGATCACGGATGACCTC
>Ga0209231_1001106_pt1 | contig 11139 bp, 7 predicted proteins | sample Deesub45470m_DNA_FD_188086 | JGI IMG/M metagenome (GOLD analysis project Ga0209231, IMG submission 188086) | Deep subsurface microbial communities from North Pacific Ocean - 450_OLKR46/470m Metagenome (SPAdes) (version 2) | ecosystem: Environmental > Terrestrial > Deep subsurface > Unclassified ... | reverse complement strand
GCAGCAGGATGCGTGAGGGTTGCAAGGCTGCCATCAGCAGGCTGACAGCCTGGCGCTGGCCACCGGAGAGCAGGCCGATGCGGTCGGTAAGGCGGTTTTCCAGGCCCAGACCAAGGGTGGAAAGGTGGCGGCGGAATTCCTCGCGCATGGATGTCTGTACGGCCTTGGTCAAGCCGCGAGGTTGTCCGCGCTGCTGAGCCAGCGCCATGTTTTCTTCGATGGTCAGGTCTTCGCAGGTGCCGGCCATGGGGTCCTGGAATACTCGAGCCACGCGGCTGGCGCGGCTCCAGACCGGCAGGCGGGTGACATCCTCGTCATCGATCAGCAGTTTGCCGCTGTCCACGGACAGGTCGCCGGAAACGGCGTTGAGGAAGGTCGATTTGCCTGCGCCATTGGTACCGATCACGGTGACGAACTGGCCGGTGGGAATATCCAGGGACAGGCCCTGCAAAGCCCGTGTCTCGATGGGCGTGCCGTGGTTGAAGGTGATCTTGAGGTTCTGCGCGCTGAGCATCAGACGTGCCTCCTGCGGGTCAGGCGTTGTTTGATCAGCGGGATAACCAGGGCGATAACCACCAGTACGGCGGTGATCAGGTTCAGGTCCTGGGCTTGCAGGCCGATGAAGTCGCTGTTCAGGGCAACGCCCTGAGTCTGGGCGAACATGGCGCCGGCCAGTGCCACCAGGGCGTTGGAGATCGCCATGCCGAGAATGGCCATGGCGCCCGTGTTTACGCCCTGGGCGCGGGCCATGCGCGGGTTGGAGCCAGTGGCACGGATAGCCAGGCCCTGGCGGGTAGAGAAATACATGTCGAGCATGATCTTGGCGGCGATGACCACCAGCAGCAGGATCAGTGGGCGGGCCACATAATCGGCCAGCCATTCGGGTTGCAGCATGCTGAACATGGTCGGCTCCATGATCAGCGGAATGTTCGGCCGGCCCATGATGCGCAGGTTGATGGAGTACAGCGCGATCATCATCAGGATGCTGGCGAGCAGGTCCATGATCTTGAGGTGTACGTTCAGCGCTGCCGTGACCATGCCGGCCAGTGCACCCGCGGCGGTCGCGATCAGGGTCGCCAGGAAAGGATCGGTGCCGTTGGCGATCAGCACGGCGCAGACGGCGCCGCCGAGCGGGAAACTGCCATCGACGGTCAGGTCGGGGAAACGCAGCAGGCGAAACGAGATAAATACGCCAAGCGCGACCAGACCGAAGATCAGGCCTACTTCAAGGGCGCCAAACAGGGAAAACAGTGACATGGATGATGTGCCTTTGGTGAACGGCTGCGCCGGGGCGAAGTGCGCCGGCGCAGGTCAGATCATTCGATGACTTCGGCAGCCGAGTCGATCAGCTCCTGGGACAGGGTGACACCCTGGGCGGCGGCGGCGGAACGGTTGAGGAACAGGCTCAGCTCGGTGGTTTTCTGCGGAGCGATGTCGCCGGGCTTCTCGCCGTTGAGCAGGCGCACCACCAGTTCACCAGCCTGCACGCCGTGTTTGTAGTAGTCGATGCCGATGGCAGCGATGGCGCCACGCTTGACGCTGTCGGTATCCGAGGCCACCAGAGGAGTCTTGGTATCCATACCGACCTTGACCAGCGACTCGTAGGCCGAAACCACGTTGTTGTCGGTGTTGGTGTAGATCACGTCGACCTTGCCCACCAGGCTGCGGGCAGCCGAGCCTACGTCTACCGAGCGCGGTGCGGCGGCTTCGACCAGGGTCATGCCCATTTCCGGCAGCAGCTTGCGCAGGCGCTCGACCACCACCACGGAATTGGCTTCGCCGGGGTTGTAGACCATACCTACGCGAGTGGCATCGGGTACTACGCGCTTGACCAGTTCCATCTGGCGATCCAGTTCCAGCTCGTCGGACACACCGGTGACGTTGCTGCCGGAAGGCTCCCAGTTGCGGACCAGCTGCGCCGCGACCGGGTCGGTAACGGCGGCGAAAACCACAGGCACCGAACGGCTGCTGGCGACCACGGCCTGGGCTGAAGGGGTGGCGATGGCGACGATGGCATCGGGACGGTCGCCGACGAACTTGCGGGCGATCTGCGAGGCAGTGGCAGTGTTGCCCTGTGCGGTCTGGTACTGCCACTTGAGGTTGTCGCCGCTGTAACCCGCGGCCTCCAGTGCCGCCCGAACGCCATCACGCACGGAATCCAGCGCCGGATGTTCGACGATAGCGGTTGCCGCCACGGATTTCTGCTCAGCGGCGCTGGCCGTGAACGGAGTCGCCAGGGTCAGGGCAAGGGCGCCCAGGGACAGCTATTGGGTGAGGGATGACTTCATGGGTGGATATCCTATCGGGCTTTGCAGCCCTGTCTGGTTGTAGTGTCCGTCTACGGTTGAACGATCAGGGGTACGCGCCCCTGTTGAGCCCGCCGCCGATGCGTTCGCGAATGTGGTGACGAGAATATGGGGACAGGCCTGAATGGCACTTACTTAACCTTCCTTGGATGTCCATTTTTCCTGATTTCCTTGCGCTCCGCTTGGCGGGCTCGGGTCAGCAATGGATAGGGTTTCTGCCTTCGCTTTACTGCTCTCGGCTCCATTCGGCCTGACCGGCCACCTACGCGTTGTTGGGCAATGAGCATCAGAAGCTGATGGAAGCACTCATCAATATCCGATCCATCAAATTGCCGCCAAGCAAGCCACAGCTGCAGGGTGTGCTTGAAGCTCAGCTGGCGTGGCAGACAGTCCGCGATTGATGCCGATTGCACCATGAGCAGCCGGATCAAGTTGTGCGCCAATAGATAAACCCACAGCTCCTTCACTGCCATGGCGGCCGTTTTGCAGCTCAACATCTCCAATCCCATCGTGGTCTTGAGATTGCGCAGGTCCAGCTCGACGTGCCACCTGTCTTTGAACAGCGCCTTCAAAGCCGCTTTTGGGGTTTCGCGAGCGCAGCCCAGCGTCGTAACCAGGATCTTGTTTCCCGCTTTCAGCTCCCGGACCTCCAACTGATCAGGCGCTTGCTCGTAGCTGGCCTGGCTCATCCAGGCGGGCCGTTTGCGAGGCTTTTCCAGGGTGATTAGGTGATCGCGCGTGCCAAGACGCGTACCTCGCCGGAAGTCAGTACTCCGTCGGCGAGCACCATATTGTTCGAACACGCCATCAATACCTCTGCGCTGCAATTCACAGAGTAAAAAGTAGGTCGCGTAGAAGGCGTCCCCCAGCAAAACATCCCCAGTATTCAAGGTGTCGAGCATCGAACGCAGCAGCGTCTGCTCGTCGCCACCCTTGCCTCTGAAGCGCCCGAGGGCTGCATTCAGCAAGGCTCCGCTGGAAAGGCAGACGATGCCGACCATCCGGCAAATGGGAAAACCAAGCCCAGGCTTTTGCCCTCGCGATTGCGGGTAGGCATCCTGGTTCGCCTGGGTATCGGGCATCACCACTGTCGTGCCGTCTACCAACCGAACGGGGCGCCCCATCCATTGCCCGGATCGGGCGTTGCTGCTGATCAAGTTGCCGGTGTTACGTACCAGACTGGAAACCATCTCCACCGGCAAGCGCTGACGGGCACGGCAGTAGCCGCCGGTGTGTGTACTGCATGGCTTCAACCCTGCTCGTAACTGCTTGACCGCCAACTCATTGACCGCCCTCTGGCAGGACCGATCAGCGCTCAGAGCCTGAGCCATGAACATGGATAGCGTCTCGGTCGGCGGAAACAGACGCTCTCTGTGGTCTGGCAGCAGCGATTCGACCTGGTCAAACAGCTCGGGGCCGGTCAGCAGATTGAAGAACGCATAGGCATCCGCATTGGATGCGAGGTGATGCGTACGGCGCTGTTGAAGGATGGCGGCTTGGCGCCTAGGATTCATCTGGGCTGCTCCTTGGGCTCGGTGTGTGTTCGCAACTATCACCGTAGACCAAGAGCAGCCTTTCTTCTTCTAGATCAATCGGTTAACGATTAAGTAAGTGCCATTCGGGACAGGCCTGTTTTTGCCAGTAAAGCCGCTCCGTTTGGCGAGACTTTGGGGCAAGACGTAAAGACTCAGCACCAACCGGCAGAGCAATTGGATGCGAGCCTGGGGTTGTTTATAGGGTGACCAGTCGGTCATCCGCTTTTGCCAACCGCTACCGGTACAAGCCTCGCTCTATTGGGATGCCTGCAAGTGTACTGCTGCAGGTTATTGAACCTCGATTCGGCAGTCGAACAGGCCAGCAGGCTCGGCATCCGTTTCCCAGGGACGTTGATAGGTCAGCAGCAGCCGTCCGTGTCCGGTATTGCGGGCTTCGAAGCGCCAGGTGGAAATGCCGTCGCCACCGACCAGGTCACTGTCCGGTGTGCTGAAGACTTCCGGCCCCAGGCTTTTCAACAGCTCGGAGGATGTTTCACGCAGATTCCAGCGATAGCCTGTGGCCGGATTGCTCGGCAGGCTGACGATCAGCGTTTGCCCTGAGTGCAGCGACAGCGGACAGAGGCGGTCTTCGCTGATCGAAAGGCTGCTGGGTGGAGTGCTCGCGCAGGCACCCAGCATCAGCACGGATAAAGGCAGCAGGCAACGGGAGATGGCGAAAGGCATGATCGTCGGCACCGGTTGAAATACGAGAGGGCAAGGATAGCGGGCCTTGGTGCGCAGGCCCAGATATTCGGGGCGGCCCGTGGGGCTGATTTCAATGGGCCAGGGATATGCGGCTCGGCGATGGTCCGCAAGGCGGAAAGATGTCCGCCCTACGGTTTCAGCGCGGTGGTTTCAGTTTCGCCGCTCGGATCAGGCAAAGGCGTAAGCTGATGATCTGTCAGAACAGCACCTTGATCACGTCACTGAAACGCTTGGCGAAATGTACCGTGAGGCCTTCCTTCAGATAATCGGGCAGTTCCTGGAAGTCGCCGCGGTTCGATTCGGGGATGATCAGCTCGTACAGCTTCAGGCGCCGTGCGGCAATGACCTTCTCGCGAAGGCCGCCAATCGCCAGTACCTGGCCGGTCAGGGTCAGCTCACCGGTCATTGCGACACCTTTCTTTGGCGCCTGGTTGCGGGCCAGCGACAGCAGGGCGCTGGCCATGCTGATGCCGGCGCTGGGGCCGTCCTTGGGTGTCGCGCCTTCAGGCACGTGCATATGCACGAAGGCCTGGTCGAAGAAAGCCGGATCGCCCTTGAACTCCTTCAGGTGCGCGTTCACGTAGCTGTAGGCAATTTCGGCGGATTCCTTCATCACCTCGCCGACCTTGCCGGTCAGCTTGAAGCCCCGGTTGAGGGTATGGATTCGGGTTGCCTCGATGGGCAGTGTCGCGCCGCCCATGCTGTTCCATGCCAGGCCGGTAACCACGCCGATCCCGCTGAGCAGCTGTTCGGGGTGCCAGAATGGAAGGCCCAGATAGCTCTCGATGCTTTTGGGGACGATCTTTATCGTGCTGTCCGGTTCATCGAGCAGCTTTACCACGGCCTTGCGCACCAGTTTGCCGAGCTGCTTGTCGAGCTGGCGCACCCCGGCTTCACGGGCATAGCCCTCGATCAGGGCGCGCAGGGCCGCATCGTTGATGGTCAGGCGATTCTTCGGCACACCGGCTCGCTGCAACTGGCGGGGCCATAGGTGACGCTTGGCGATCTGCAGCTTTTCCTCGGTGATGTAACCGGACAGCCGCACGATTTCCATGCGATCGAGCAGCGCATCGGGTACCGAATAGAGTGTGTTGGCGGTGCAGATGAACAGTACCTTGGACAGGTCCACACGCAGGTCGAGATAGTGGTCGAGGAAGCCGAAATTCTGTTCGGGGTCCAGCGTTTCCAGCAGCGCCGAAGCCGGGTCGCCCTGATGGCTGCTACCGAGCTTGTCCACTTCATCGAGCATGATCACCGGGTTCATCACCTCGACTTCCTTGAGCGCCTGCACCAGCTTGCCGGGCAGGGCACCGATGTAGGTGCGCCGATGGCCCTTGATTTCCGCCTCGTCGCGCATGCCACCGACACTGAAACGGTAGAACGGGCGGCCCAGGGATTCGGCTATGGACTTGCCGATGCTGGTCTTGCCCACGCCCGGTGGCCCGACCAGCAGCACGATCGAGCCGGAGATCTCGCCACGGAATGTGCCAACGGCAAGAAACTCGAGGATGCGGCTCTTGATGTCATCGAGCCCCGCATGGTGCCTGTTGAGCACTTTGCGCGCGTGGGCCAGGTCGAGCCTGTCCTTGCCGTAGACGCCCCAGGGCATCGAAGTGGCCCAGTCCAGATAATTGCGCGTGACCGCGTACTCCGGCGATCCGGTTTCCAGCACCGAAAGCTTGGTCAGTTCATCGTCGATGCGTTTCTGCGCCGCCGGCGGCACCACCTTGCCCTCCAGGCGTGAGCGGAACTCATCAGCGTCGGCGCTGCGGTCATCCTTGGTGATGCCCAACTCTTGCTGAATGATCTTCAGCTGTTCCTTGAGGAAGAACTCACGCTGGCGCTCACCGATCTTGCGGTTGACCTCGCCGGTCAGCTCCTTTTGCAGCTTGGCGACCTCGACTTCCTTGCGCAGCAGCGGCAGCACTTTTTCCATGCGCTTGAGCACGGGCACGCTGTCGAGCACGTCCTGCAGTTCGTTGCCGGGTGCGGTGGTCAGCGCTGCGGCAAAGTCGGTCAGCGGGGAAGGATCGTTGGGACTGAAGCGGTTGAGGTAGTTCTTCAGTTCCTCGCTGTACAAAGGATTGAGTGGCAGCAGTTCCTTGATGGCGTTGATCAGCGCCATGCCGTAGGCCTTGACCTCGTCGCGCGGGTCTTCGTCGCTCTGTGGGTAATCGACTTCCGCCAGGTACGGCGGCTTGCGCCGCAGCCAGCCGCGAATGCGTACACGGGCCATGCCCTGGGCCACGAACTGCAGCTTGCCGCCCTCGCGCGTGGCATGGTGCACGCGTACCATGGTGCCGTGTTCGGGCAGGCTGTCGGGGTCGAAGCTGGCTGCGCTGGCTGCGTCCTGCGCCGGGTTGTCCATGAAGAACAGCGCCAGACGCTGGTGCGGCGTCTTGCCGACCAGCTCCAATGTCTGCGCCCAGGGCTCTTCATTGACGATGACCGGCAGCACCTGAGCGGGAAAGAAAGGCCGGTTGTGGATCGGGATGATGTATAGCTTGCCCGGCAGATTCTGGTCCGGCAGCACAAGACCTGTGGCGTTCTGCTCGAAGTCCTGATTGTTCTCGTCGTTCATGCGGCACCCAATGTCGATACATGACCCTTAGATAGGTCTTGTGCGAATGATTTCAATCTCGCTCGATCGGCTACCGCTTGTTGGATCGTCCCCGCGCGGGTGGGCGCGGGTATTCAGGGCCTGCTAGTCATCAGTGACGAGGTTCTCACGCTCATCCACGGCGCCGGCTGCAATCAGGTGCTCGGCCTGGTCTTCGGGTAAATGCACGCTGACGCTGTCGATATGCGCGACTGACATCCGTGCCTGTGGGTCGGTACCGATCCTGACATCCATGATCGCGCTGCGATGGGTGATGCCGTCGCGAGTGGTGGAGCAGGTGCCGGTGGCGGTGTCGATGCTGACGGTCATGGAGAGCCTCCTGGTGGCGTTCGAAGCCGCGTGCGAATTGCATGTGGCCGATACCTATCCGACCCTATTCTTTCCGGTCCGTTGCGCAGGTGATGGCTCAAACTCAAGGCTTAACGGCGAGAAAGCGGTCGAGGCGCTATGCTTTGCAGCAGGCCGCTGAAAAACACAAGTGGTTTTTCAGCGGCTTGCCAATCTGATCATTCGTTGCCAGGGTTTTGCCCGCATTTGGCCAGTGGATGCGTGATGCCCGGGCAACATAAGGAAACCCCCTCAATGAACATGAGCAACCCGACCCTGATCACCTTCGTGATCTATATTGCAGCGATGATTCTCATCGGCTTCATCGCCTATCGCGCCACCCGAAACTTCGATGACTATATTCTTGGCGGTCGCAGTCTCGGCAGTTTCGTCACGGCATTATCGGCTGGCGCCTCGGACATGAGCGGCTGGCTGCTGATGGGGCTGCCCGGTGCGATTTTCGTCGCGGGCCTGTCGGAAAGCTGGATTGCCATCGGCTTGATCGTCGGCGCCTGGTTGAACTGGCTGTTTGTTGCCGGTCGCCTGCGGGTGCATACCGAACACAATCACAACGCGCTGACCCTGCCGGATTATTTCTCGCACCGTTTCGAAGACAACAGCCGTCTGCTGCGGATTTTTTCGGCACTGGTGATCCTGGTGTTCTTCACCATCTACTGCGCCTCGGGTGTGGTGGCGGGTGCGCGCCTGTTTGAATCGACCTTCGGCATGGAATACGGCACGGCGCTCTGGGTCGGCGCGGCGGCGACCATTCTCTATGTATTCATCGGTGGCTTTCTGGCCGTGAGCTGGACCGACACCGTACAGGCGACGCTGATGATCTTTGCGCTGCTGATTACGCCGCTATTCGTGATTCTCGCGCTGGGCGACATGAGTACCGTGGTGGCCACCATCGAGGCGCAGAACCCGGCAAACTTCGACATGTTCCGCGGCTTGTCCTTCGTTGCGATCATTTCGCTGCTGGCCTGGGGGCTTGGGTACTTCGGCCAGCCGCATATCCTGGTGCGCTTCATGGCGGCTGATTCGGTCAAGACCATTCCCAACGCCCGCCGTATCGGCATGACCTGGATGATCCTGACCCTGGCAGGCGCGGTGGCCGTAGGCTTTCTCGGCATTGCCTATTTTGCGGACCATCCCGAGCTGGCCGGTCCGGTCAGGGACAATGGCGAGCGGGTATTTCTGGAACTGGTGAAAATCCTCTTCAATCCATGGGTCGCGGGGGTGATTCTTTCGGGCGTTCTTGCTGCCGTGATGAGCACGCTCAGTGCCCAGCTGCTGGTCAGTTCCAGCGCCCTTACGCAGGATTTCTACAAGGCCTTCCTGCGCAAGAGTGCTTCCCAGGTTGAGCTGGTCTGGGTTGGCCGCGGCATGGTGTTGCTGATTGCACTGATTGCTATCGGTATTGCCTCCAATCCTGAAAGCAAGGTGCTGGGACTGGTGTCCTATGCCTGGGCCGGTTTTGGCGCAGCTTTCGGCCCGGTTGTGCTGATCTCGCTGCTGTGGAAACGCATGACCCGCAACGGCGCGCTGGTGGGCATGCTGGTAGGGGCGATTACCGTAGTTGTCTGGAAAGAATTCATTGGTCTGGGTCTGTACGAAATCATTCCCGGCTTCCTTTTCGCCAGCGTCGCCATCTACGTCGTCAGCCTGATGGGTAAGGAGCCTGCCGCCAGTATCCAGCAGCGCTTCGAGACGGCTGATGCGGAATATCGTGCGGGTTGATCCTCACGGCTACATGCCGATCAGGCCGGAGTTTTAAAGCTCCGGTCTGAATTACGGCAAGGTTCTGTCGGGACCTTGCCGCTTTGTTTGACGATTCACGCAACCTGTTCTGATGACTTCCATACTCCAGCGTGGGGCAATAATGGTTCTTGCTTAAAATATTTAAACGTTACGATATAACATGATAGATTCTCCGCTGCCTTGCATGGCTGCCTTGCAAGGCAGTTGTCATTTCCTTGGAGAATCACATGAAACTGAAACGTCACCCCCTTGCCTGGGCTGTCAGCCTGGCTGTGGTTCCGGCTGCCTGGGCCGCTGATCCGGTCGAACTTGATTCCGTGGTCGTCAGCGCCAGCGGTCTTGGCAAGCAAAGCCATGAGATGACGATGCCGGTGGCCGTCATGGAAGGGCAGGAGCTGGTGATGCGCCGAGAGGCGACGCTGGGGGAAACGCTGCAAGGCCTGCCTGGCGTGCACTCCAGCAGTTTCGGTGCCGGTGCCGCGAGGCCGGTCATTCGTGGCCTCGATGGGGCGCGGGTGAAGGTGCTGAGCGACGGCGTGGAGCTGCTCGACGCCTCTACCATCAGCCCGGATCATGCGGTGGTCAGCGAGCCGTTGCTGGCCGAACGAATCGAAGTGCTGAAAGGGCCGGCGACCCTGCTGTATGGCGGCGGAGCCATTGGAGGCGTGGTCAATGTCATTGACCGCAAGGTGCCGACCCACGTACCTGAGAAAGGCTATGAAGGCGAGCTGGAGCTGCGTGCCAACAGCGTCGCCAATGAAGGCGCCGGTGTATTTGGCATTACCGCCGGCAGCGGTAATTTTGCGGTGCGTGCCGAGGGCGCCAAGCGTCAGGCCGACGAGTACGAGATTCCCGGTTCTCCGAACAGGCAGGAAGGCTTCTACAACGACACTGACAGCTTCACCCTGGGCGCCAGTTTCATTGGCGAGCGCGGTTATCTCGGCGCGGCCTACACGGAGCAGAACAATCGCTACGGGCTGCTGGCCGACGAGCATGCCGACAGCCATGACCATGATGAAGAGCATGGTGCAGTGCCTTATGTCGATATGCAGCAGAAGCGCTGGGACCTTCGCGGTGAGCTGGGCGACCCGCTTCCCGGCTTCGAGCTGGCACGCCTGCGTGTTGGTCACAGCAACTACCAGCATGAGGAAATCGAAGGCGGTGAAGTGGGTACCCGGTTCGATAACGACGCCACTGATGCACGCCTGGAGCTGACTCATCAGCCATTGTTTGGTTGGCGTGGCGTGGTGGGGGCGCAAACCTTGCGCCGTGACTTCGAAGCTGCCGGTGAAGAGGCCTATGTACCGCCGACACTGACCCGCAACCATGGTGTGTTTCTGCTGGAGGAATACACCGCAGGCGCCTGGCGTTACGAGTTGGGATTACGCCACGAATGGCAGGATATCGACGCCGACGGTCAGCGCAACACCGATCACAAGGGAACCTCGGTATCTGCCGGTGCAGTCTGGACCTTCGCTCCGCAGTACTCGCTGGGTTTCTCGCTGTCGCGCTCCCAGCGCCTGCCCACTGCAGAAGAGCTCTATGCCTACGGCCCGCATGCGGCGAGTCGTACGGTTGAGTTGGGCAATATCGAGCTGGACGAGGAAACGTCCCACAATGCCGAGCTGACCTTGCGCAAGTTCGCCGGACGCACCACCTTCAGCTTCAGCCTGTTCCGCAATCAGGTGGATGACTTCATCTTCGCCGCCGACACCGGGCGCGACATCGGTGGTGGCTATCGTGAAGTAGAGTATCGCCAGCAGGACGCCGTACTCACCGGCGCAGAGGGTGAAGTCCGCTTCCAGGCCACCGATGCAACCGCCTTTACGCTGTTCGGCGACCATGTGCGCGGCAAACTGCGTGACGGCGGTGGCGACCTGCCGCG
>Ga0209231_1001104_pt1 | contig 11162 bp, 6 predicted proteins | sample Deesub45470m_DNA_FD_188086 | JGI IMG/M metagenome (GOLD analysis project Ga0209231, IMG submission 188086) | Deep subsurface microbial communities from North Pacific Ocean - 450_OLKR46/470m Metagenome (SPAdes) (version 2) | ecosystem: Environmental > Terrestrial > Deep subsurface > Unclassified ... | reverse complement strand
CGTACCCTTCGTCTCGGACGTCGGCGATCCGGACGCCGCACGCCAACTGATCGCCGATGTCGTCGCCCATTTCGGTCGGCTCGACGGATTGGTGCTCAACGCAGGCATCCTGATCAACGCGCCCTTTGGCGAGATGAGCCTCGACGCCTGGAACCAGCAGATCGGCATCAACCTGACCGGCCCGTTCGTCATGACCCAGGCGGCCCTTCCCCATCTCCTCGCCAGCAAGGGCGCGGTCGTGTCGATCACGTCGGTCGGCGGGGTCCAGACGGGGCCCGGTCTCGCAGCTTATTCGGCGTCGAAGGCGGGCCTCCAGCTCATGACCCAGGCCCTCGCCTATGAGCACGCCCGCGACGGCCTGCGCGCCAACATCGTCGCCCCCGGCTGGATCCGCACCGAGATGGGCGACGAGGAGATGGAGACGATGCAGATCGCCGCCGATCTCGAAGGCGCTTATGCCAAGGTCAGCGAGTTCGTCCCGCAGCGGCGCGCCGGCAGCTCGGACGAAGCGGCCGAGGCGGTCGCCTGGCTGCTGTCGCCCGCAGCTTCGTTCGTCAACGGCGCGGTGCTGGCGGTCGATGGCGGATCGCTGGTGGCCAATGTCGGCATGACCTTCTTCGACAAGATCATGGAGGGCGCCGCCTGACATGCGAAGGGCGGGACCGCCGTACGCGATCCCGCCCCATCGTCATATCGACCTTCGCCGCGAAGCCCGCGACGCCCCCGTCAGACCTGCGACGCGGCCCAATCGTGGACCAGCGTGTCGACCACCTGCCGGTGAAACGCGAGCGACGCGGCGCCCGGTTGCTGCGGCAGGAAAATCTCCAGCGTCGGATCGACGACAGCGGTGCGATGGCCGCTCAGCGTTTCGACGATGGCCAGGCCGAGGAACGGCACCACCGCTTCCGAATAGCCGCCCTCGTGCACCACGACGAGTTTGCCGCCGCACAGGCGGACCGCCAGATCCTTCAACTCTGCCGTCATCGCGCGAAAGGTGTCGCTGTGCGCGAGCATCCGGGCGAGCGGATCGGCCGCGCCGGCATCGAGCCCACTTGCGACGATGATCAGGTCGGGCGCGAATTTCTCGATCGCCGGAAGGACGAGCGACGTGAAGGCATAGCGATAGGCGTCGTCGCCCGCGCCGGGCGCCAGGGGAATGTTGAGGTTGTAGCCCGCACCCCTGCCCTCGCCGCGATCATGCTCGCCGCTATAGCCGGGCGGGAAGCAATTCTCCTGGTGCAGCGAGATGGTGAGCGTGTCGTCGCGGTCATAATAGACCGCCTGGGTGCCGTTGCCATGATGGACGTCCCAATCCACCACCGCCACGCGCAAAGCGCCATGCTTCGCCCGCGCCGCCTCGATCGCGATCGGGATATTGCAGAGCAGGCAGAAACCCATCGATCCGCCGGGCAGGCAGTGATGGCCGGCGGGCCGACACAGCGCGTAGGCATTGTCATGCTTGCCCGACAGCACGTCGTCGACAGCCGCCTTGGCGAGGCCCGCGGACAGCGCGGCGATCTCGTAGCCGCCGGCGCTGAACGGCGCGAAACCGCCCAGATCACCGCCGCCCGCGTCGCTCGTCGCCTTGAACCGCTCGATATAATCGAGGGTATGGACCCGGAGCATATCGTCCGTGGTCACAGGCTCTGCGCTCGACACCGCGAGATGATCGATCAGCCCGCTCGCCTGTACCAGCGAGAGCAGGCGCCGCTTGGAATCGGGCGTATCCGCGCCGGCCGCGCCCGACGGCGGCTGCACCCATCCACCGACCGGCAGGAACAGCGCCTGCAAGCCGACCGAGTGCCAGAAGGTACGTTCGTCGGTGTAGAAACCGGTCGTCATGTGATTACCGCCATGTCTGGGCCGGGCCGCGATGTCGCGGTCCGGCCCCGTGATGTCAGAACTTGAGCGAAGCGGAGAGACCGTAAGACACCGGCTCGCCGTAGATTTCGATGCGGAAGAAGGCGATGTTGTTGAGGTAGGTCAGATATTCCTTGTTGAAGATGTTCTTGCCCCAGGCCGCGATTTCCCAGCCGCCCTCTTTGCTGGCCACCGCCAGCCGGGCATTCTGCACCCAATAGGCCGGCGCCTTGTCGAACGCCTGGTTGGTGGGCTCCAGGAAGCGCTTGGCGGTATATTTGAAGTCGGTGCTGCCGATCAGGCTCAGGTCGTCGCTCAGGGGAACGATCTTCTGGATCATGCCCTGCGCGGTCCATTTCGGCGTGTTGACCGGGCGCTTGCCGTCGAGCGGAATGGATCCCGCATAAGTGGTGATGGCCGCCGTGGTGTTGCGGAACTTGGCGTCGAGATAGCTGCCGCCCAGGCGAACCATCCAGCTCGGATCGGGCCGCCAGGTCAGGTCGGCTTCCGCGCCATAAGTGCGCGATCCGCCGATGTTGCGGGTGATCGGCACCAGCGGCGACAAGGGATCGTCGACGTTGGTCTGGATGTCCTTGTAGTCGTAGAAGAACGCCGCGAGGTTCAGGTCGAGCGTGCGATCGAGCAGCCGCGACTTCGACCCGATTTCATAAGCGGTCAGCCGCTCCGGGTTGAAGGTGGTGATGACCCCGCCGAACGGTACGCTGTAGCCGCCACTGCGGAAGCCGCGCGAGATCGAAGCGTAGAACAGCTGATCGCGCGACGCCTTCCAGTTCAGGCCGCCCCGGAAGGAGGTCGTGCCGTCGGTGCGGCTGGCCACGAGCGCATCGACCGGGATGACCGGCGTCACCAGATGGCGACGTCCGGACGGATCGTCGGCGCCCAGATAGGCGGCGCCGTCGATCTTGGTGCGGTCGTTGGTGTAGCGCAGGCCGACGATCACCGAGAGTTGATCGGTCAGCGCATATTCGTTGTTGGTGAACACCGCGAGCGAGCGGACCTTCTGCTTGAAGTCGGCGGCCAGGCGCGGCGCGAAGGGCGGCAGGCCGGGCAGCGGATTCTCGATCGTGTTGGCGCTGTTCGCCTCGTCGATCGAGTCATGCTCGAAAAAGCCGCCGATCAGGACATTGAGGCGATCGAACTTCGCGGTGGCGCGCAGCTCCTGCGAGAATTGCTTGATGCGGCTGTAGAGCAGCTGGTTCACCGCGATATAGGGCGTGTTGTCGCCGTCATCGATCTGGTCGCGCACGAACTGGTCATAGGCGGTGATCGAGGTCAGCTGGAACGCGCCGGCCTCCTGCTCGAGCCGCAAATAGCCGCCGAACGCCGAGTTGTCGGCCTTCCACGGCGCATCCGCATTGACGTCCCGGATGCTCTGGGTTTCGCGCAGACCGCGCGGATCGCCATTGGGCACGAACGGGCCGAACTTCAGGCAGGCGCCCCGATCCTTCTGGATCGCGCCGGTAAACACGGCCGAGCAATAGCTGCCATCCGCATTGAACAGGCCCGGGCTCTTGTACGGGGTCAGCTGGCTCTTGTCCTGGAAGCCATAGACCATCAGCCGCGCGGTCGTCGTCTCGCCCGTCCACTTCAACTGCAGGCGACCGGCGATCTGGTTCGGCTTGCCGTGGTCCTTGCCGGTCAGCAGATTGTTGTACGGGCCACCCCAGCCCTGCGAGATATAATAAGAGGCGCGGGCCGCGACCGTATCGCTGAGCTGCTGGTTCAGGAAGCCGTCGCTGCGCACGCGGCCGTAATTGTCGAGACTGCCGTTGAAGCCGCCGCTCGAATCGAACTGTGGTTCCTGGTTGTAATAGTTGACCGACCCGCCGGTGGTGTTGCGGCCGAACAACGTGCCCTGCGGCCCCTTGAGCGCCTCGACCCGCTGGATGTCGTAGAACGGCATCGACAGCATGTACGGCTTCGACTTGTAGACTTCGTCGATATGAACCGCGACGGGCGAATCGAAGTTCGACGCGAACTCGTTCAGCCCGATGCCGCGGACCGTGAAGGCGGGAAGGTTCGAGCTGGTCGTCGCCACGACGTTCGAAATCTGGTTCGCCAGCTGGCCGACGTCGGTCATCTGGTTGCGGCGGATTTCGTCGGCGCCGATCGCAGCGATCGAGATGCCGACATCCTGGACCGATTGCGCGCGCTTCTGCGCGGTGACGACGATTTCGCCATCGACCGGTTCGGACTGCGCGGACGCGGCCGATGCCCAGGTCGCCACACCGGCGCAAAACATGGTCATGCAAAGCTTTTTCATCGATTGCCCCTTTGTCGTTCTTCAGCATGTGCTGGCGGACCAGCATGCTCCTCCGGATCGCGCGGCGACCTGGCTCGTTGGCCGGCCTCCATTTTTCTGATCGCGGATTTGTACCATTGCGGCCGAAACTGCGTCCCGCCTGCGCGTGCCATTTGATCGTCTGCGCGTGCCATGTCGCGGACGGGCGGGTCGGCATTGCGAAGTTACTTGAAACTTCCACAAATTGAGCCACTATCGGCCCACAACGCTGGTGCCTTCGCCCGTCATGAAAGGGGAACGAGCATGGTGTCACTGCAGACGTCATCGAATGCGAGCCAGTTCGCCAGCTCGCTGCGCGCGGCTTATGGTGCCTATGACACCGAGCCGACGTCATCCTCTTCCCGGTCGGCCGGCACGCTCACGCCCGTGTCGCGCGGACCGTTCAACGGCTATTTGGTACACGCCCACGCGATCCGCAGCAGCCGCCCCGCCCTGCGCGATCATTGGCAGGAATGCGCCTTCATCCTGATGCCGCTGATCGGCGACATCCATGTCGATCATTATGACAGGCAGAATCTGCTGACCGCCGGCGACATGGTGCTGATGGATTCGCACGCGCCCGTGACCATCGACGCCTTCGGCAAGAATCGTTCGGTCGTCCTCGCCGTGCCGCGGTCGTCCGTGTCGCAACTGCGCTCCGACAGCGATCGACTGTTCGGCCGTCGCCTTCAGGGTCGCAAGGGGATCGGCAACATGCTGTCCGCCATGCTCGCCAGCATCGTCGATGCCGACAAAGACGATGTGATGGACGCCTGTGATTCCGCGCTGACGCTGTCGGTGACGATGTCTCTGCTCGACCGGCTGGTCGAGGATCGCCCTGATGCCGATTCGCACCGCCGGGCGCGGGCGGACAGCGAGATCGGGCGGATGCGATCCTGGGTGGTCGACCGTGCCGCCGATCCCGACATGAGCATCGAGACGCTAACCCGTCGCTTCGGCCTGTCCCGCCGCAGCCTTTACCGTCTGTTTGGAGAGGTCGGCACGACCCCGCGCCAGTGGCTGGCCGACGTCCGGCTCGACGAGGCGCGCAAATGGCTGGTCAGCGGCGATCCCCGCTTCCGTTCGGTCGGCCAGGTCGCCTTTGCCGCCGGCTTCAACGACAGCAGCCACTTCACCCGCCTGTTCAAGCGCCGTTTCGGCGTGCTCCCGGGCACGCTGGTGCGGTAGGTCGCCCGCATCCGGCTAAGATCGGCCCTGATCCCTTCAAGAACCCGCCCGCCCAAATCCGCCGCCGCCCGGCGTATCGATGATGAAGACGTCGCCCGCCTGCATCTCGACGCTTTCGGTCGATCCGATCGCCTCGACGGTGCCGTCGGCACGTTGCACGCTGTTGCGACCGACCAGCCCGGGTTCGCCGCCATCCAGGCCGAATGGCGCTACCCGCCGCCGGTTGGACAGGATCGTCGCCGTCATCGCCTGGCGGAAGCGGATGCGGCGGTGGAGGCCGTCGCCCCCGGCGTTGCGGCCTGCCCCACCCGACCCGTGCCGAACCTCGAACGCCTCCAGCAAGACCGGGAAGCGCCATTCGAGGATTTCGGGATCGGTCAGGCGGCTGTTGGTCATGTGGGTCTGCACCGCGGAGGTGCCGGGGAAATCGGGGCCCGCGCCGCTGCCGCCGCCGATCGTCTCATAATATTGGTAACGGGCGTCGCCGAAGGTGAAGTTGTTCATCGTCCCCTGGGCCGCCGCCATCGTCCCGGTCGCGGCGTAGAGCGCGTCGGTGATGACCTGGCTCGTCTCGACATTGCCCGCAACCACCGCCGACGGATAGGTCGGGCGCAGCATCGATCCTTCGGGGATAATGATGTCGATCGGCTCCAGGCAGCCATCGTTCATCGGGATATCCTCGTCCACCAGCGTCCGCAGGACATAGAGGACCGCCGCGCGGCAGATCGACGGCGGCGCATTGAAGTTGGTGGGTTGCTGAACGCTGGTGCCGGCGAAGTCGATCACGGCCCGGCGCGCGGCACGATCGACCCGAATGGCTACCGAGACCCGCGATCCATCGTCGAGTTCATAGGTGAAAGCACCGTCTTCGAGGCGATCGAGAACCCGCCGCACCGCTTCCGCGGCATTGTCCTGCACATGGCGCATATAGGCGACGACGGTGTCCTGGCCGTAATGCGCGACCATCTTGCCGATCTCGGCAGCGCCGCGCGCGCAGGCCGCGATCTGGGCGCGGATGTCGCCGACATTGCGATCGGGATCGCGGGCAGGATAGGCGCCCGACGCCAGCTTGGCGCGGAACGCGGCCTCGCGCAGCTTACCGCCTTCGACGAGCGGGAAGGCATCGAACAACACGCCTTCCTCGTCGAGCGAGCGGCTGTCGGGCGGCATCGATCCCGGCGTCCGCCCGCCGACATCGGCATGGTGCCCGCGTGCCGCGACGCAGAAAGCGCAGTGCCCCTCGTCGTCGAACACGGGCATCACGACCGTCAGGTCAGGCAGATGCGTGCCGCCATTATAGGGATTGTTGATCAGATAGGCATCGCCCGGGCGCAGCCCGCGTGCGCCGCCGGCGGCGGCGTCGCGGACCGCGCGGACGCTGTCGCCCATCGATCCCAGATGGACCGGCATGTGCGGCGCGTTCGCGACCAGCGCCCCCTGGGCGTCGAACAATGCGCAGGAGAAATCGAGCCGTTCCTTGATGTTGACCGAAAGGGCGCTGTTCTGGAGCGCCTGCCCCATCTGCTCGGCGATCGCCATGAAGAGGTTGTTGAAGATCTCCAGCCGCACCGGATCGAGCGCGGTCGCATCGCCGTCGGAGCGATGAACGCGTGCCGTCGTCCGGGTGAGGATCAGGTCGCCGCCCTCGGCCACCTGCGCTGTCCAGCCTGGTTCGACCACCACCGTCGCCGTGCTGTCGTAGAGGACCGCCGGCCCAGCCAATGCCTTGCCCGGCGCGAGTGCGGCGCGCGGCACCACCGGCGCCACATGGGCAACCCCGCCGGCGAACAGCGTCGTTTCGCGCGCCTCGTCGGTCGGCACCGTATCGGAACGGACAAAGGAGAGTTTGGACTGTGTGGCCGGCACGATCAACTCGACGGCGACGGACTCGATGACTAGCGGCACCTCGGGCATCGAGAAGGTGAAGCGCTGGCGATAGCGCTCCTCGAACAGCCTCCGGATCGTGGCTTCATCCGTTAGATCGATCTCGATGCCCGTATCGGTTCCCTGATAGCGGATCAGCAAGCTGCGGCGAACGGTCGCACGCGCAGGATCGAAGCCGTCGGTCGACACCTCTTCGCGGCATTCCGCCAGCAGTCCGTCCATGATTGAGGCGGCCCCGGCCAGCGCGGCAGAAGCGAGCGGCACTTCCACCGCGCGGTGGCGCAGGATGCGCTGATCGGCCAGGCCGATGCCATAGGCCGACAACACCCCCGCCAGCGGATGGATCATGACGCTGCGCATGCCGAGCGCATCTGCGACGAGGCAGGCATGTTGACCCGCCGCTCCGCCGAAACAGGCGAGGACATAGTCGGCGACGTCATGCCCGCGCGCGACCGATATCTTCTTGATCGCATTGGCCATGCTGTCGACCGCGATGGCGATGAAGCCCTCCGCCAGCGCCTCGGGCGTGTTCGGCGGCGAGCCGGCCGCGGCGACCTCCGCGGCCAGGGCCTCGAACTTCCGACGGACGATAACAGCGTCGATCGGCTCGTTGCCCCCCGGCCCGAACAGGTGCGGGAAGCAATCGGGCTGGAGCTTGCCGAGCAGCAGGTTGCAATCGGTGATCGTCAGCGGACCGCCGCGCCGATAGCAGGCCGGGCCGGGGTCGGCGCCGGCGGACTCGGGGCCGACGCGCAGCCGCGCCCCGTCGAAGCGGCAGATCGATCCGCCGCCCGCCGCGATCGTGTCGATGCTCATCATCGGTACGCGCAGCCGCACCCCGGCGACCATCGTTTCGAGCGTGCGTTCGAGCGTTCCGGCATAATGCGACACATCGGTCGAGGTGCCGCCCATGTCGAAGCCGATCACCTTGCCGAAGCCGGCATCCTCGGCGGTGCGCACCATGCCGACGATGCCGCCCGCCGGACCCGACAGGATCGCGTCGCGGCCGCGAAAGCGATCCGAGCCGATCAGCCCGCCATTGGATTGCATGAAAGCGAGCGGCACTGCATCGCCCAGCGCATCGGCGACCTGTCGCACATAGCGGCCCAGCACCGGGGAGAGATAGGCATCGACCAGAGTGGTGTCGCCGCGGCTGACGATCTTCATAAGCGGACTGACCTGATGGCTCACCGAAATCTGGGTGAAGCCGATGTCGTGCGCAATCCGCGCGATCCGCTCTTCATGGTCGGGAAAGCGATAGCCGTGCATCAGCACGATCGCCACCGCATCGCACCCGGCTTCGAAGGCGGCGCGCAATTCGGTCGCGACATGATCCGCATCGAGCGGCAGCAGGACCGTCCCGTCGGCATCGATGCGCTCGCGCGCTTCGATCACCTGCCGTTCGAGCCGGTCGGGCAGGACGATGTGGCGATCGAACAGCCGCGGCCGGTTCTGATAGCCGATGCGCAGCATGTCGCGAAAACCCAGCGTCGTGACGAGGGCGACAGCTTCCCCCTGCCGCTCCAGCAGGGCGTTGGTGGCGACGGTCGTTCCCATCTTCACGCTGGCGATGCGCTCGGCCGGGATCGGATCGGCGGCAGCCAGGCCCAGAAAATCGCGGATGCCCTGGATCGCGGCGTCCTCGTAACGCTCGGGATGCGACGAGAGCAGCTTGCGTGTCGCGATCCGCCCTTCGGGGGACAGCGCGACGATGTCGGTGAAGGTGCCGCCCCGATCGATCCAGAAATGCCAGCCCGTCTTCAACGCTTCGTCCTGCTCAACCATGGCCCCACGATGCAGCGTCCGCCGGTCCTGGTCGAGCCTGTTATCGGGATAATGCCATCGATTATACGGGAACCCTGCTCGCCAAGGGCTTCCGCCACACCGTGGCCAGGCTATGCTTGGCCCAACGTCGGGAGGTTTGATGAACCGCACTATCATGGCCCTGCTTGCAGCCGCCGCCGTCGTCATCGGATCATCGGCGAGCATGGCCGACGAGACGCCGAAGGGCGCGATCGCGAACGCCGCATCGACGGCCCGCGCAATTCCCCATGACGCAGGGGTCGTCGATCTCCTCGTCACCGGCTCGGCCGCCAGGGACATCTATGATCGGCTGCCGGGCTCCGGCCGGCCGCAGGCGTGCGGCGCCCTGGGGCTGCACAAGGGAGACGGGAAGATGAGCTGTTCGAAGGACGGGCAGGCCTATGCCTGCCACATCTGGCTCGACGTGACGGCGCAGTCCCTGACCGACGCCGAGGTCGACGATTGTTGATCCCGCCAACCCGGCCGATCAGGTCGATAGGCCCATCCATTCGAGGGTGAGGCTGCGGACGGTTTCCCAGACCTTCGGCTGGCCCTGCGACATTGCGAGCCAGGCGCCGCCCAGGCCGACAAAACCCATGGTGCCAGCCAGGCCACCCAGCCTGTGCCCATAAGGCGCCGGATCCGCCCCCGCATCGATCGCGGCGATAGCCTGAGCGAAATTTTGCCGTAGCCGCGCCGTCATCGCATCCATTTCCTGGCTACCCATGACCTGTTTCAGACCTTCGCGAACGCCGGATTGCTCGACGACGGTATCCACCGGCAACCAGCGCTTCAGGACATCATGCAGTTCGGTCGCCGTGAACGGCTTGGGGAGCCAGCCGTCGAAATCGCGCTCGAGGAAGAAACGCTCGCCCCCGGGTGGGCGATGTGAGGTGAAGGCGATCATCGGCACCTGCTTCGTCCAGCTTGCCGTCTGCCGGATTCTCGCCGCGCCGCGCAGTCCGGTGATCCCCGCCATCTCGATGTCCATGAGGATCAGCGCATATTGCCGGAGGCGTACCGACTGGAAGGCTGCAGGCGCATCGGGCGCGCTATCGACCGCGTAACCCGCGCCGGCGACCAGCGCCTTGACGATGGTGCCGAAGGCCGGCTCGTCATCGACGACCAGAATGAGAGTATCGCTATTTGCATCGCCCGCCAGCGGCAGGTCAGAATCGGTAAGGACGGACATATGAGCCTCAACACCGCAACCACGACCTTGCCCGAGAACATCTCGGGCGTTGTGGGGTCATCCACGATCAGCAATTGCCGCCACGGCAAATCGTGCAATGCATCGCATTGAAGCGTTGCTTGCTCCGATCGACTCGGATGGCGACATCGTCGCGGCCATCCGGTCTCCAACCCCATCGCATGTAAACAGGTTCGGCGCCCTGACGATCTACGTAGAATCCGGGGGTCGGCCTTGGACCGCGTCGCGATCTGAAACGATGCGCCGACTACTGGGGAAAGTTGCCTATCGGCCCTTCCCGCCGAGCCAGGTTTCGAGCCGGCCGAGCGCCTCCTCCGTCTCGCCCAGCGAAATGGCAAAGCTGAAACGGAGAAAATGCCGCCCATCGACAGGATCATGGTCGATACCCGGGCCGGTCGCGAGGCCGGTGTCGAGCAACAGCTGACGGCAGAATTCCATGCTGTTGTCGGTCAGATGGCCGATGTCGGCATAGATGTAGAAGGCGCCGTCGGGTGGCGCGATCCGCCGAAGGCCCATGCGCGGCAGCGCCTCCAGCATCCGGTCCCGGTTCTGCGCATAGACCGCGACATTGGCGTCGAGTTCGTCGGTGCAGTCCATCGCCGCCACCGCCGCCTGCTGGCTGATCGTCGGCGGGGTCAGGAACAGGGCGCCCATATAGGACCACGCCCGATCGACCAGATCGGCCGGCACCATCAGCCAGCCCAGCCGCCAGCCCGGCATGCAGTAATATTTCGAGAAGCTGCTGATGATCAGCGCATCTGCGGAAAACTCGGCCATCGACCGGCAGGGTTCGCCATAGCTGAGCCCATGATAGATCTCGTCGGAAAGGATGCGGATGCCCTTGCGCCGGCAGACCTGGGCAATCGCGCGCAGTTCCTCGGCACCGATGACCGTGCCGGTGGGATTGGCGGGGCT
>Ga0209231_1001103_pt1 | contig 11168 bp, 11 predicted proteins | sample Deesub45470m_DNA_FD_188086 | JGI IMG/M metagenome (GOLD analysis project Ga0209231, IMG submission 188086) | Deep subsurface microbial communities from North Pacific Ocean - 450_OLKR46/470m Metagenome (SPAdes) (version 2) | ecosystem: Environmental > Terrestrial > Deep subsurface > Unclassified ... | reverse complement strand
AACGTTTTTTTAATATAATTGTAAAAAAAACAGGAAAATATCTACCAATTCCTTTACATCCAGAAGTTGAGAATATCCTATTAAAAAATAATGGCAATCCACCAAAAAAAATGCAACCTCAAGACATTAATTTACAGTTATCTGAAATAGGTAAAAAAGCAAAAATTAATGAAATTGTTATCATTAATTCAATAAAAGGCGGTGTAAAAATCACAAAAAAAACTAAAAAATATAATTTAATTAAAAATCATACCGCTAGAAGATCTTTTTGCACAAATGCTTACATTTCTGGAATGTCAACACTTGATATTATGGCTATCAGTGGACATAAATCGGAAAGAACCTTTTTAAATTATATTAAGATTACGGCTGATGAAAGAGCTGTAAAAATTGCTGAAAATTCATTTTTCAATCCAAAATAAAACAACAAACAATTTAATAAGTACCAAAATCAAAAAACACCTCTAACAAAAAATATTTTATAAATCTTAATTTTAAAACAATGAACATTAATTCAGAATTAAAAAAATTAGTTAGAGGTTTGTTAAAAAACGAACAAAGTATTAAAGAAATCAATGAGTATTTATATGAGGTTATTTTAAGATGGCATCATCCAGATGAATTAGCACATCGAGATACTGTTTTTTTTGTGAGAGATTTGAAAGATTTTTTTGAAAAACTTGCTTGTAAAGAAAATGACATCGATAAATTAATTGAATCTTTAAATTATTTATTCTCAATCTGTGAAATAGAATATTTCATTGATTCTTTACATAACATTATGCTATGTTACTTAGAATATTCAAACGAAATTGGACATGAACCCTTAAACGAATATTTTAATAATTATAAAATCCTAAGGAGTTTTCTAAAAGAATTAAAATTAATAGAAATAGAATACAATAAAAAATGGGAGCTTACTAATACTAATTAAAATTCTCTTAAAACAATGAGCAACAACTTTAAACAGCAAAAATCATTTGCAAATATTATTTCAAAAGAAGATTATGAGAAATTTAATAAAAATCAACAACAAGCATTTTTAATTGAAAAGAATATTTATATAAAATCTCCTAATAGTGATTTGTTTAAACAATTAGATGAAAACATAAGTAATAGTATATATTATAAACTTGGACTCGCAAGTAAATTTGGAGATGTTTATATTTTAAATCCTAAAGTACAAAAGGAAATTTTTGACAACCTAATAGAAGACAAATTTTGGTTAACTGAAGCAAAGACTAATATTATTCTCGTCAATATAGAATTAGAAAACGCTTTTAATGAAGACCATAAAAAAGAAATAATTTTAAATTTATTTAATTTATATAGTAATAATTTAAAAAAATGCAAACATTATAGAACATACTTTAAACTCAAGTCAAACATAACTTTAGAAAGAAAATTTATTTTTGGCTATCATATAGACATCTTTAAAAATGAAATTATAGAGTTTATTACTTCAGGCAATACAGATTCACTTTATGAATATGAAAGCATAAAAGAATGGAGAAAAATTGAAAACATTAGAGAAACATTAGACTTTCTCAAAGAATATAAAAAAGATAATCCATTAATAAAACAACTGTCAACCAACAACAACAACAACAACAACAACAACAACAACAACAACAAATCAACAACAGATATACATATTGAAAAAGAAGAAAGCGAAGAGCTAAAAACCATTATAGATTTTGTTTTTAAAGAAAGAGAAGAAGAAAAACTTGTTATTGAAGTATTAGAAGAGTTAAATGCTATCGATTCAAAACAAAAAGCTATAAAAAGGAAATTTAGACCAGTTTGTAGAGCTATTTTTAACACTCCCAATAGTCTGAAAGATCAAATTTTTAAATATAATGTCAACGAACAAGATTTTTGTGAGTACTTAAGCCTAAAATTTCCTACTGGACTTGGTATTAATAAAAGATTATCAGATAGTAGCACAAAGACAATTGAAGTTGTAAATGAAACTTTAAGAGTTTATTTAGATGAACTAAAACAACGAAAACAAAACAATCAACAACACCAAAAATAAATTAACAACAACAAAACAAAACGAGGTTAAACAAAAAAACATTTTCATAACATAAAGTTACATTTTCATAACATAAACTGCTTTGCATCTTTGTCGCAGACTTTATAAAAACTATAATTATGAAAAAAAATGTAACTCAAGTTCATCACATATCGAAAGATGAATTAATTAATGACATTCTTAAAGGAGTTGAGGAAAAACTCAATGAATTTGAAAAACACTTCGAGCCAAAAAAACCTATACAGTGGCTAACAAAAAAAGAGGTTTCAAACATCTTATCAATTTCCATAGTAACAATAGACGACTGGAGTAAAAAAGGCATTCTAAATCCTTTTCGAGTTGGAAATAGAATTAGATTTAAAAGGATTCAAGTAGAACAGGCATTAACCCAAATTAATGACTAAGCATGATAAACCACCAAATACCAAAAAAAGAAAAGGGCACTTATAAAAGCACCCCTGATTCGGTTAAAAATCAAGTGCAATATACAAAAAAAGGCTCAATCTATAAAGAAAATTCAATTATTCTTATAGATAGACTTATATCAACTATTTCAAGAGATCAAGCATATTTAATTGATGAAAACCAAATTATGCAATTCGATTCTTACATTAGATTTATACAACAAATAAGACAATCTGTTTTAATTGACCCTCGCTATCCGCATCAAATTGCTCAAAAAATAATGGATAACATGTTTAGCCGTGATAACCAAATTACTGGTGCTTCAGTAGATTTTGACTTTTGTCAACTTAAAAATAATTTAGAAAATTACGTGCCACATGTCCGACCATTATTCAAAAATACTAAGTGATTTTCCTCATGAAATTTTCCCAACTGAAATTCAAATTTTCATTGAAAAAGCAGAAGAAACCTTAAATTTTCCTATTGATTATTTAGGAAGTGCAATTTTATCAGCTTCATCAGTTGCTATTGGAAATACCTATAGAATAAAAATAAAAGAAGGGTTTTTCACCAAAGCAAACTTATATATGATTATCGTTGGAAATGCTGGAGAAGTTAAATCACATCCTTTAAGTTTTGCTTTTGCACCCATAGAAAAAAAAGAAAAAGAAAGCTATCTTAATTATAAAACTGCGATGGAAGATTTCAAGAATCTAAGCGAAGATGAAAAGAAAAGTTCTCCTAAGCCATTTTGGAAAAAACAAATTGTAAAAGATTTCACACCAGAGTCATTAATTAAAATTCACTCTAATAATAATAGAGGGGTTTCAATTCTTTCAGATGAATTATTCGGATGGATTAAAAATTTTGGAAGATATAACAGCTCTAGTGAACAAGAGACTTATCTTAGTTTTTGGAATGGCACCTCTATTTCAGTAGATAGAAAAGGTGATGAGCCTATTAGATTAGATGACCCTTATGTTAATATTATCGGCACAGTACAAACTAAACTTTTATCTGAATTAACAAATAACAATAGAGGTGATAACGGTTTTGTTGATAGATTTTTATTTGCTTTAAATGAAAATCCAAAACCTGTACTTTGGAATGATAAAGAATTTGAAAAAGAACTAGTATTACACTATGAAAAATTAATATTTAGGTTATTTTCTTTAGAATTAAACAATTTCAATCCAAATATTATTGAGTTTACCAAAGAGGCAAAAGAGCTATTAATAAATTGGCAAAATAAATCTAGAACTCAATTTTTTAATGATCAAATTAGCACAGCTATTTTGGCTAAATACGAAGTGTATGTAGCTAGATTTTCATTAATCATTCAACTTATACATTGGGCATTAAATAACAGAACAAATGAAAAAATTGAATTGTTTGCAGTCGAAAACGCAATTAAGTTAGCAGAGTATTATTTTAATAATGCCATTAAAATTCACAACAAAATAAATAATGTAAACCCATTTGAAAATTTAACTAATATTCAACAGCGACTTTACAACAATTTACAAAATAAATTTACAACAGAACAAGCCAGAACTGAAGCTGAAAACCTAAACATCTCTGAAAGTACACTTTATAGGTTTGTAAAAAATAAAACCCTTTTTTCCAAAACTAAATATGGTCTTTATGAAAAGATACATATATGACATTCTTAACATTCTTGACATTCTTTTACGTTTTTTAGTATTAAAGTGTCAAGAATGTTAAGAATGTCATAGCCTAAAAATAATACTATAAAAATGTTTAACAACAAACCAATAAGGAGCAACAATACCATTGCAACCTAAAACAAACAAAATTGATGATTTAATGGGTTTATACTCTAAATATTACTTGAATTTCGCTTCAACAATTAGCAACAATTAATCAACAACTAGAAACAACTATATTTCAACAATAATATATTAATATTTTTAATCAAAAAAAATCTATATATTTGATATTATTGTAGAGCTAGGCTCTACAATCTTTTTCATAGCAATTTTTTTTTAAAGCTCTCATTTGATGAGAGCTTTTTAATTTCATCTTTAATCAAGATCCTGTATATTATTATCTAATTTACTACATTTATTGCATGAGATATGCTATTGTGAAAAATGAAAAAGTTGAAGCATTTAAGGGCGGGTCAGGAACTTGTCCAATATGTAATTCAAATGTAAAGGCATATTGTGGTGAATTAGTTGCGCATCATTGGAAGCACAAAAGTAACAAGGATTGTGATACTTGGTCTGAAGGAATGACCCAGTGGCATATTGATTGGCAAAATTGCTTTCCAAAAGAAATGCAGGAAATTACAATTAAAAAAAATGACATTACACATAGAGCAGATGTGTTCAATTCAGCAAGAAACTTAACTATTGAGTTTCAAAACTCTCCAATTTCTTCTGATAAAATTAGAGAAAGAGAGTCTTTTTACGGCAAAATGGTTTGGGTAATAAACGGTATTTCCTCTATTGATAAAATTTCGTTTGCAAACATTTGGAAAGGTGAATTATTTAGGTATTTAAAATTTCCCTCAAATTACATAAGTAATAATATAAACCCAATATCATATTTTGGCGACGATTATGAAATTTTTATCAATAAAATTTATTTGAATTTATTAACTCGCTTAACAATAGATTGCCATTCAACTTATCAAAGATTATCAGAAACTGACAGAATTGAATTTGGTGGAAACACCTTAAGTATTATTTTGGATAACAATATTAAGGGGAAATATGAACGAGTAAGTAAAAATACAAAAAAAATTGTTTTTGACATTATAGAAAGATTAAATCAAATTAACCAAGATTATTTAAAGGCAAAAAGCCTATTCAAAATTGGGGACGAAATGTTCAATTTGATATGGAAATTTAGACCAAAAAGCTGGAACGAAAGTTTAAAATCAAAATTTATTGATATTGGTGATGACAATTTGTACAAAATATATGATATAGATCCTTTTATTAATATTCTTGTAGTTAGAAAAATAAATAAAATAGATTTTCTTAAAGAATGTAAGAAAGAAATAATTGAACAAGAGAAAAAAACATCAATTATTAATATCCTAATTAAGTCCGACGAATTTAAAAATCAAGAAAATTCTCAAATAGATATTTTAAATAATTGGAAGAATAAAAAAGAAGAAAATAACGAAGATGGATTTTTTTAATTTAAAAATCTAAGCCACAATCACATTCTGAAATATAGTTGGGTTGATAAAAGTTCATAAACTTCGCAACTGCCTCAAAAGTAGCATCGTACTTAAAATTTAAAAGTCTTTTTATCGTTTCCTCTTGAGCTTGAAACGTAGCTTCAGATTTTGGATGCACAATTTCATTTCTAAGATTTTTAAGATTTGTTATATGCTGATTAGAGGGTGTACGATTTCTAAAATAATTTTTTTCATCAAAAAAATAAGGTAAAACCTTATTTGTTTTAATGTCAAATGAAATTCCTTTTTGAATTTGTTCTTTCGTAAAGTATTCTGTTTTGTTTTTTAATTCATTTATGTAAGGCTTATCATTCGGTATGATATGATTTATAAAACTTTCTATTGATGTGAATAAAGAAATTATACAACTACTAGCAAATCCATAATATCTATAAATTTCATTAGTTGCGTCTTCCCCCAATTTTTCATCTTTTAAAACAACTTTATTAAAAAGCTGATCCTCCTTCTCTTTCCTTAAAACGTTTAAATTGTATGCACTATCAAAATAAACAAGGGATAAGTCTGGAATAGGAATTAAAGCATTTGCTCCTTTATGCTTTAATGGAAATGCTTTTATTAAAAACCCTTTATCCGTAGTAATAAATCTAACTCTTTCGATATTTTTATTAAATCCTTACTTGTCCGTTTAACAGTACTAGCTTTCTTATCTAAAATATCTTTGATGTCCTCAGATAACTCTTTTTGGAATAAATATTTTTTTTTAATGTGTTTCATATATCTATTGCATCTATTTCTTTCATTAGCCTATCGGTTTCGGTTAAGGCAACTATTATTTTTTGATAATGAAATATATCTTCCATTTCTAAAGTTCGCTCTTTACGGTCTTTTAACCATTTTTGAGCAGGTTGATAACCGCCAATGTAAAATTCCCAAGCTACTAACGGAATATTATCGAAATACTGTTCTTCATTTATCCAAATTCTACCGAGTTGCTTTTCGGTATCAAATAATTCCCAATCTTTTATACCAATTTTAGTAGTTATTTTATTATCTCCATTTTTTGGGTAGCTTGTAATATAATCTTCTACTTTAGGGCTTTCTAATAAATGGATGTTGCGTATTTCACCGCCTAATTGTACCAATTGCCAAAATGTTTCTGCATCTTTTGGATAGGGTACACGTGGAAAATCTATTTTTAAAAACTCTTTGTATTTCTCTCTGTATGTTGGTGAATGCAACACAGCATATATATAATCTAAAATATCAATTGGTGCAAAAGTATTATCTATTTCTTCTTTTTCGTAGGTAAATGTTAAACCTAACTTTTTAGCTATTTGTTTTAAAATTTCTGAATTTAAGTTTGGTATTCTTTCAACTGTAATATTGGTTAATAGTTGTTGGTTGTCGGTTTCTGGGTAGAGATATAAAGGCAAACTATATGTTTGAAAACCGTAAAAATTAATATCTAAAATATTTTTTGATAAAAAAACTGTGTTATAATCTTTGGTATTTACTAGATTACGCATTAGACAAAATGTGATATTATCATGATTGATAAAGTTTGACATAAAATTCTTTCTACTTCTACCTAGCAAATTGTCATCAAAATAAATATACTTTTCAATAAAAGGCTTATAACTATATTTTTGTATTTTATTATCATCAACAATTATTTCATAAAATTTTGAAACATTGTTAAGTAATTCGTTTTTATTATAGTTAACTAATACAGCATCTTTAGATGTTTTTACACCAGAAGAGTTAGTAGAAAATAAATTAAATATGCTAATTCCATTTTCATATTTTGATTTTAATCCGTAATCTTTTTGCACCATAAAATAATTTGGCGCATTATATTGTAACTCTTTAAAATTTATAGTTTTAATTGAATTATCAGATAAAAAATCATATTTTAACTCTCGTTTACCATATAAATCGTAATGAAATACTTTTCCAAGTTCATTAGATTTTTTCTCACCTGTTTTTATAAAAATATTAATAGATACACCTTGCATAATGTCAAATACATTTACATCGGCACTGCCATCAGGGCAAACTTCATTCTTTCTACTATTCCCGTGTAAATCTATGGTATAAATTTTATCGTACGTTTTTAATAAATTCCATCGCATTCCTCTAAAGGTTGGATTGTCTAAAAATCCGTGCGGATTGATAAAAGCCAAAACACCACTTCCATTTTTCTCAATAAAATGTTGACCATACCGTAAAAATTTTACATAATCATCATTTATCATTTTAGGATTCCGTTCTTTTAGTTTTTCTTTTCCACCTGGTTCTTTTTTATAATCTTGCATTAAATCCATAATCCAATCCCCTTTATTAGCACTTTCACCACTGTAAGGAGGATTTCCCATAATACACATTACGGGTGTATCACGTTTTATATGGTTGGCTTCGTTGGCTTCACTACTTAACCAATTGGCAAATAAAGTACCCGTATCTGGGTGAAATTCTTCTAAACTGTTGGTTAAATAAACACGAGTACGTTGGTTTGTTGTTGGTTTAAAACCAGTTTCTTTTAATAATAAATCGAGTTGTAAATGTGCCATTGCGTAACTTGCCATTAATAACTCAAAACCATTTAAACGTGGCAATAAATTGTTTTCTACATAGCTACTCCAAATGCCTTCTTGCCCTTTAAACTTTTTGTGTACATGTTTAACTACTTCGGCTAAAAAAGTTCCCGTACCCGTTGCAGGGTCTAAAATTTGTACTTTGTGTAATTCTTTTTCTTCTTGTTTGTAACCCGATTTGAAGTTTTTATCGGGCATTTGTGTATTTACCTTTATTTTGGTTTTAGAAGTATCTGCCAAACCTTTCGGTAAATCAAATTCGGTTTTTAAAATATCATCAACTGCCCGTACAATAAAATTAACCACTGGGGCAGGAGTGTACCAAACACCACGAGCCTTTCTTAACTTTGGGTCGTACTCACTTAAAAAGGTTTCGTAAAAATGGATGATTGGGTCTTCCATTTTTGTTGACTTTCCGTAGTTTTTTAGAATTTCTTCAACGTTACAAGCGAGGAATATTTCAGTTAAATTGTCAACTATCCATTTAATACGGTCGTCAATATCAGGACCGGCAATGTAGCCAAATAGTTTTCTTAAGAACGGATTGGATTTTGGAATAAGTTCAGCAGCCTCTTGTCGGCTAAAACTATCTAAAGTTGCATCGTGCAAACGCGCTGCAAACATACCGTAAGCGATAGTTTGTGCGTATACATCGGCAAATCCTTTAGGTGTTATATCGTGAATTAAAATGTCCTTAAAAGCAATCATTTGCTCTTTAAGTGTGCTATCTTCATTATGAGTTTCATCACTTGTTAACGCTTTCTCAATAACATCAGAAAGTAGGCGCGCTTTACCAGCCATCATTTCTGCTAATTTTTTTGAACTCTTTATGGTTTGCCCAACGTGTGTACAAAAATCTTTAATTAGATTTTCAAACGTTGCAAAATTCTCGGGAATTGGTTTTATTCCTTTTTCGGTGATTTCTCCAATCGCAATTTTGGTGATAAATACACCATCGTTATATAAATGGAAGTCTAAATAGTCGGTGAAAATTAGATTATTTAAAGATGCTTTGTATCTGTCGAATTGTTCTTTGTTTCCAGTTTTCTTTTTGCCTTCTAAATCTTTGTCGCCAATATCCTTTGCCTCAATAAATCCAACAGGAATATCTTTTTTTGTTAAAATATAATCAGGAGCACCGCACGATTGTCGTTTGGGTTCGTTGGTTGCTTGTATATCTTTGACTAAACTTTCAATAAGTTGTTGTAAATCTCCTCTAAAAGTGTGTTCTGTTGCGTTTCCTAATTGGTAACGTTGGTTGATGTTGTCAAGGTATTGATGTAGGGTCATATTTCTTTTTCAAAGTTATTTGTTCAAAGTTAATAAAAATTTGGAGTGGGAAGTAAATAACTTTTAGGGATGTATTTGAATTTTGGTGTAACTAAAACTAATCCATTTTTCATTTGTTACTTAAGATAAAACAACACTTCAGCAACAAGCAACAACACTATTTCAATATACAAATACATTAAAAAAATGAGTTTTTATTAATAAAATAAGTGAAATATATTTAAACAACAACAACAAATCAAGGTATTAAGCTCCAATAAAAGCCAAAGGAATAAATATTAAATGGGTTTAAAATAAGAATATGTAATTCCTTTTGTATCGATACATTTAATCTCAATTTTACCAAAAGTGACACCATAATTTATCGAGATAAAATCAATTATTTTATCTAAATGATAAATAGACTTTTGAAAGTGTTTACTATAAGTAGTACAAGCTGGTTGAATACTTACAACTCCTCCTTTATTGAAATTCTCATTCAATAAATATCTTGATCTCCTTGATAATTGAAATAATTTATTATACGACAAATAAGTCTGTTCATCCAGTTTGGAAAGTGAAAGAGTAGTAAAAGGATTTAATGCTTCTGCTACTTGATTATGAGATAAGTAATTATTTCCCGTTTTTGAAACTATATGAGCATTCATTAAATGCAATGCAGAGTAAAAACAAACTGTCACTTGCCAATCCCACCTATCATTAATATTACCATTAACTTTAGAAAGAAAATCAATATTACTTTTTGACTGACTTATATGTTCCGAAAATGATCCCAATATCTAGCTTAAGAAATTGCTACATTTTTGTAGTGTTTAGGAATTTCTAAACCATCAGATTTTTCAACAATTGTAGAAGAAATATGAAAACCATATTTTGAGAAAAAAGAATTTATCTTAGCTTCTGCTAAAATTAAAACATCTTCCATAGAATCATCATCTTCAGTAATTTCAGCCCAAACTAAAATTTTTGAATTAGATAATTCTAATGCGATTTTATTAGGTTTACTTTTTGATTTGACAAGTTCCTTAAAATAAGTTTCTACCATTTTAGTTATGTAAAAAGCTGAACTTGATTGACGAGCATAATTATGCATAAAATCTTGATCTCCTTTTATCAAAGCATCATAGATTTTTTTCTTTTCCTCCTCAAGAATTTCATTCTCTAAAAGTACTTGATCGTAACGAATATTAGACACTAAACTATCAAACCAAGCTTCAGTATCACTAATTTGACCCTGATCTTTATTTATATTATCGGCTACCATTTATATTTTTTGAATGATTAAATATAGTGTTTTTTTGTTAGTAAACAAAAATATTTAACTCTAAAAAGTTTGCAAATGTATGAAATATTTATATAATACTAACAACAATGTTTTTAAAATATAGCTAAATTTATACCAAATCGAATTTATAAATAAAAGAAACGTTAAATTATAACCAACAAAAATCTTTCAATATGTTCTACAGTCACAAATACCGTCACAAAAAAATATAAACAAAACATAAAAGCTTGTTAATCAATTGATTAGCAAGCTTAAAAGTTGACCCACAAGGACTCGAACCTTGACTGACGATACCAAAAACCGGAGTGCTACCATTACACCATGGGTCATTTTGAGGTTGCAAATTTAACGCAAAGTTTTAATTCGCCAAATAAATTTAAT
>Ga0209231_1001102_pt1 | contig 11177 bp, 10 predicted proteins | sample Deesub45470m_DNA_FD_188086 | JGI IMG/M metagenome (GOLD analysis project Ga0209231, IMG submission 188086) | Deep subsurface microbial communities from North Pacific Ocean - 450_OLKR46/470m Metagenome (SPAdes) (version 2) | ecosystem: Environmental > Terrestrial > Deep subsurface > Unclassified ... | reverse complement strand
ACGTCGTCTTCGCCATGACGGAGGCCGACGACGGCAGCGTCTACATCGGCACGCGACGCGGTCTTTACAGGGCGGATCGCGATGCGAAGTCGGTTCGGCTGATCCCCTTGCCTGGCCGCGATCCGCAAGCCGCGATCACCGCGCTGTCGTTCGACGACGGCGTGCTGTGGGTCGGCAGCGATGAGGACGGACTTTTGGGAATGGTCCCCGGCATGGATGGCCGCGTCGGCCGCATCGTCTTCGGCACGAAGGACAGCGCGAAGCTGACCGATGGCGGCATCAACGTCATCCTGCGCGGCAAGGGCCGCACCCTTTGGGTCGGTGCGCGCAACGGGCTGTACCGGATCGATCTCGCCACCCGGGCGGTCGAGCATATTGCCGCCGCCCCTGCCGACCGCACCGCCCTGCCGGGCCGCTTCGTCGTGGCGATGCTGATCGACAAGCGCGACCGGTTGTGGGTCGGCACCTTCGGCGGCGGGCTGGCCGTGATGACCGGGCGCGATGCCGACGGCCGCTGGCGCTTCCGGCGGCTCGGCGTGGCGCAGGGCCTGCCCCACATGAACGTCGACAGCCTGCAAATGGATGGCGACGGCACGATCTGGGCCGGAACCGATGACGGGCTCGCGCGGATCGACCCGAAGACGTTCGCCATTCGGCCGGTTCGCCAGGCCGACGGCTCTTCGCTCATCGACTATTATGCCGGCGCGGGCGCCAGCAGCACGCTCGGCGAAGCTTTGTTCGGTGCGAAGGGCGGCATCACGATCGTTCGCCCCGGCCTGTTGCCACGCTGGACATTGCAGCCGCCCTTGCGGGTGACCGACCTGCGGATCGGTGGCGTGGCATATCCCGTCGCGCTGGCCAACCATCCGACATCGAAACCGTTGACCGTGCGCCCCGCCGCCAACAGTCTGGCCGTCGAATTCGCGGCGCTCGACTATACCGCGCCCGAGCGCAACCGGTACTCCTACCGGCTCGACGGTTTCGACCGGGACTGGACCGAGACCGATGCCAACCGGCGGCTGGCGATCTACACCAATCTTCCCCCCGGCGATTACGTGCTGCGCCTGCGCGGGTCCAACCGCGCCGGGGTCTGGGCGGAGCACGAACTTGCCGTGCCCGTCCACGTGCTGCCCGCGTGGTATCAGCGGCTATGGTTCAAGCTGGCCTGCGCCCTATTGCTTGTCCTGGCCGTCGCGGCGGTCGTGCGGTGGCGCACCCGCTATCTGCGGCGGCGTCAGAGCGATCTGGAGGACCAGGTCGCGGGCCGCACCGCCGATCTTCGCGCTGCCAACATCCGACTGGCGCATCTCGCCCAGACCGACCCGCTGACCGGCTGCGCCAACCGCCGGCATTTCATGACACTGGCGGACGAATGGCTGGTCGCGACCCGGCGCAACGGCATGCCGCTGTGCCTCGCCATTCTCGACCTCGACGAGTTCAAGACGATCAACGACCGCCACGGCCACCCGGGCGGCGATGCCGTGCTGGAAATGGCGGGCGTCGTCATCCTCGATCATCTCCGGCCGATCGACGTGGCCGGCCGGATCGGCGGCGAGGAATTCGCGTTGCTGCTGCCCGACGTCGGAATCGAGGAGGCCCGGGCGTCCGCCGAACGCCTTCGAGCAGCGCTCGGCATGGCCAGGGTCAAGGTCGATGGCGTGTCGATCGGCATTACCGCGAGCATCGGCGTCGCCGAACTCGGCCCCAACGAGGATTTCGGCCGGCTCTATGCGCGCGCAGATGCCAGTCTCTACGCCGCCAAGGAGGCCGGCCGCGACCGGGTGGAGATGAGCAGCCCGGCCGAATGAGGCGGGCCGCCCATCGTACCGCGCCGGTTCAGGCGATGGTGGGGACCATCCCGCCTTCGGCCCGAATGGCGGCGCCATTGGTGACCGCGGCGAGCGGGCTGGCCAGATAGGTAACGATCGAACCGATCTCATCCGCCTCGATCAGGCGACCGATCAACGACAATGGCCGCGCCTTTTCGAAGAACTCGGCTTCGCGCTCGGCTTCGGGCGCATCCTTGTTGTCGACGACCGAGCGGATGAAATCGACGATGCCTTCCGAGCGGGTCGGGCCCGGCAAGACCGAGTTGACGGTCACGCCGGTGCCGCGCGTCTGCTCGGCCAGGCCGCGGGCGATGGCGAGTTGTGCAGTCTTGGTCATGCCATAATGGATCATCTCGCCGGGCGGCAGCAACGCGCTCTCGCTCGAAACGAAGATGATCCGGCCCCAGTCGCTGGCCAGCATGCGCGGGAAGTAATGGCGGGCCAGCCTGACCCCGCTGACGACATTCACTTCGAAGAAGCGATGCCATTCTTCATCGGCGATCTCGGCGAAGGGCTTGGCCTCATAGATACCGAGATTGTTCACGAGAATGTCGACATCGGGCACCGCCGCGATCAGCGTGGCGGCGCCTTCGGCCGTCGCGGCGTCGGCGAGGATCGCGCGCACCGCGCCGACACTCGCAATCTCGGCGGCAGCAGCGTCGAGCTTAGCCTTGTTGCGGCCGACGATCGCAACGTCGACGCCTTCCTTTGCCAGCGCGCGCGCGATCGAAAGGCCGATGCCCGCGGTCGAGCCGGTCACCAGAGCGGTTTTGCCTTGAAGCTTGAGATCCATGGGGTGTCCCTTTCTCATCTGTAATCCACACTGAGATAGGGAATCGCCGCATTCATGACTAGAATGGCCGACTGCATTTCAGAAGTGATTCTAAATCATGAATGACCATGGATAATCATCTTGGTGATATCGAGACCTTCCTGGCCGCTGCGCGGTCCGGAAGCTTTGCTGCAGCGGCCAGGGTTCTCCGCCTCACACCGTCCGCGATCAGCCGGAGCATTGCGCGCCTCGAACAGCGTCTGGGCGTCGCGTTGTTCCGCCGCACCACCCGCTCGCTTGCGCTGACCCCGGAGGGAGAGGTCTATCGCGGGCGCATGTCGGCGCTGATCGAGGAAATCGAGGAGGTCGAAGGCAATCTTGGCCGGGAATCGCAAGGTCTGCGGGGCAAGCTTAGGATCAACGCCTCTGTCCCGTTCGGCACGCAATATCTTCTGCCGATCCTGCCGCGTTTCACCGCTCTCTATCCCGACGTCGTGATCGACCTGTCTCTATCCGATGCCGTAGTCGATCTGGTCGAGGAACGGGCGGACATCGCGATCCGGATCGGGCCGCTGCGCGACGCACGGCTGAAAGCGAAGAAGCTGGGGCACAGCCGGATGGTGCTCGTCGCAAGCCCCACCTATCTGGCCGCGCGCGGAACGCCGGCGCAGCCGCAGGATCTCGACGGGCATAGCTGCCTGCAGTTCAGCTTTCGGCGATCGGTCGACAGCTGGCCGTTCCGGATCGGCGGCCGCATCGTCCATCGTCCGGTCGAAGGCGCCTTCTTCGGCAATTCGGGCGAGGTCGTGCGACTGATGGCGGTGGCCGGCGGCGGGATCGCACGGCTGGGCCGGTTCCATGTCGCCAATGATCTGCGCGACGGCCGGTTGGTCGAGATCCTGGCCGACCGCAACCCCGGAGACGGGGAGGACATCCACGCGCTCTATTCCGGGCAGGACCGCCTCGCCGGCCGGGTGCGCGCCTTTCTCGACTTCCTCGATCGCGAACTTGCAATACCGATGTAAGATGAAGAGGCAGCCGGGAGGTCGAGGAAGCCTCGATCAGACTGTCGCCTCCAGCACCGACTATGCCAGCGCCTCGGTGCGAGCCAACGCCGCCTGCAAGGCAGCCGCCCGACGCTCCGGCCCCAACGCCACGCCTTCCGCCACGACGAACTCGGGCTCGATCCCCATGAATCCAAGCATGCTGCGAAGATGGCTTTCGGCATGCTCGGCCACCGCAGACGCGCTGTCCTCGCCGTAAAGGCCACCGCGGGCATGCGCCACGATCACGCGCTTCGCACCCGCCAGCCCCTCCGCGCCTTCTGCGCCGTAGCGGAAGGTGAGACCGGCAACGAGGATATGATCGAACCAGCTCTTCAACTGGGTCGGTATCCCGAAATTATACATCGGCGCGCCGATCACGACGATGTCGGCGCCCAGGAATTCCCCAACCACCGCCTGCGCCTCCGCAGTGGCCAGCTCTGCCATCGTGACATGGGGCAGCGGATCGGCGCCAAGGTCGCGGTAAACCATATCCAGCGCTGGATCGGCAGTGTGCAGATGGGCGACGACTGCCGCAGAGATCTCGCGGCTGACGGAGCCGTCGCCGAGGATCGAGGAATCGAGATGCAGAAGTTTCATGTGCCGGCTATTCCCGTTGATTGCGTCGCCCCCTACCTATGAAGCCGGTCGATAGCGGCCAAGAACGCATATTTTTGGGGCCTAGTCACATGGACATGACCGCATCGACGCCCGATCACCGAAATTGTGGGCGCATCGGCGAGCTTCTTTCGACGATCGGCGATCGCTGGACTTTGCCTGTGGTCGTGACGCTTCACGACGGCCCGCTGCGATTCAACGCCGTCCGCCGCGCGGTCACGGGGATTTCGCAACAGATGCTGACGCGAACCCTGCGCATTCTCGAACGGGACGGAATGGTCGATAGGACCGTCCATCCCACTGTGCCGCCCCAGGTCGAATATGCGCTGACGCCGCTCGGCCGCTCACTGACGGAAGAAGCATTCCGGCTCGGCACATGGGTGCAAGCGCATCTGCCGCTGATCGACAATCACCGTGCCCAGTTCGACGACCGGAACGGCTGAGCACGGCATCAGATCGAGCTGCCGCCGTCGATCCGGAATTCGGCGCCGGTGGTGAACGCCGACTCGTCGGATGCGAGGTAGACGGCGATCGCCGCGATTTCCTCCGGCCTGCCGAGCCGGCCGATCGGGTGCGTCGAGACCCAGCCGGCATAGAGCCGGTCCGGATCGTCGGACTGGGCCATCACCTTGTCGAGGATGTCGGTATGGATCGCGCCGGGATGGACCGAGTTGCAGCGGATGCCGTAGCCCTGCTTCGCGAAGTGCAGCGCGCAGGACTTGGTCATATGGGTCACCGCCGCCTTCGCCGCATTATACGCGACCAGATCCGCCTGCGCCCGCACCCCACATAGCGACGACATGTTGATGATCGACCCGCCGTTCGGACGCATCTTGGCCAGCACATGCTTGCAGCCGAGAAACACCCCAACCACGTCGATATCGAACTCGTGCCGGAACTGCTCGAGCGTGACCTCCTCGATGCTGCCTAGCGTGGTGATCCCGGCATTGTTGACCAGGATATCGATGCGATCGAACGTCCCGATCGCCGCGATCCACTGGGCTTCGTCGCGAACGTCGAGCGGGACGAAGCGGGCGGCATCGCCCAGTTCGGATACCAGCTCGGCGGCGGCGGCGGCATCGATATCGGCGACCGCCACCGTGGCGCCTTCGCGCACGAAGCGCTGCGCCATCGCCTTGCCGAGCCCCGACGCCCCGCCCGTCACCAGTGCGATCTTGCCGTCCAGCCGACCCGCCATCATCCGCTCTCCTCCGAATTTTCCCTCGTCTAGCCCATCGAGGGCACAGGGAAACTGGCGAAGGTGCCAGCCGCCGCCCTCTCAGCCTTGCGCCATCTTCAGGATCGCGGCCCACTCGTCGGCACCGACCGGCGACACCGACAGGCGGCTCTGCCGCAGCATCGCCATGCCCGCCAGCGCGGGTTCGGCCTTCATTTCGGCGAGAGTGACGGGCCTCGCCAGTGGGCGGACCGGCGCGAGTTCGACCGCCACGAAGCGACCCGCGGGATCGCTGACATCGGGGAAGGCGGTGCGCACGACCTTGGCGATCCCAACGACCGCCAGCCCTTCCTGGCTATGGTAGAAGAAGACCTCGTCCCCCTCCTTCATCGCCTTCAGGTGCAGTGCGGCAGCATTGTTGCGCACGCCGTCCCAGATGGTGCGGCCGTCTCGTTCGAGATCGCCGTAGGAATAGCTGTTCGGCTCGGACTTCACCAACCAATGGGATATCGTCATCGCCCTGTCCTCCTCCACGGTCCGACCGCGATCACGATCCATCCCGCTCTCGTCCAGTTCTAAACAGCTGGAGCGGCGGGTCTAGTCGGGCACCGTCACGATGGTACCGCCGCGACGCGCGTACAGCAGCGGGGAGAGGAGATTGAAATCGCCCTCGATGGTCACATCGATCAGCTGGCGCGCAATCGCTCGCGTCGTGGGCTTGCCGTCGTCATCGAAGATGAAGAGCTGATCTTTCCGCGGGAGAGCTATCAACACATCGCCCGGAAACCGTGCAGCGATGGATTTCCAGAAATCGTCCAGCAGAATGAGGCTCGTCGCAAGCAGCGCATTGTCGTCGACGAAATAGGCAACCCCAGGCTCGATAGCGTCGTCAGATACGACTTTCGGGAGCCATTTCCGGAGATTGTCCAGCGCGACCGCCCGCACGCTGGCCAGATCTCTCCCAGGAAAGTCCTTAACGGTTAGCGGCGACATGGAGTTTGCCCGGTCCGCCATATAGACGACGACAAGATCGGCGCCCAATGGCTCGTGCAGAATATCACGGCCGAGGCCGGGCGCATCGGCGACATAGTCGCGGTTACGAACGACGGCGACGATTGCATCGTCGCTGACGATTCGCGTTCGGGCTTCGGCAATCATGTCCACGAAGCGCTCCAGTGCCGCGTCTGGGTCCTCCTCGGGATAGGCTAGAAGATAGTTGAAAAAATCGGTCACGTCGGTCGTGATCGATCTGTCGCCGAAGCTGGTCGTGAACCTCGCCGGATCGCTCGGATCCGCCACGGCACTGCCCGCGCCAAAACGACGGTCGACGGCGGCCATTACGAAGCCGCGGACCTCGCCGACACCCTCTGAGAATGTTGTGGCATTTGCCGGTCTCAGCCACGTCGGGAGCAGCGACAGCAGTGCCGTGACAAACAGCCCACGCCGTCCGAACAGCATCATCGTCATTCCCCCTATAGGCTCAAGCAGTCCCCACTCACGCGCGACACTTACTCGCTTCCCGGTGGTTTTCCAGGCAATGATGAACGCGGATATTGGTTTCGCCGGTAAAAACCTCACAGCAGATTGTCGATCTCCCTACGCGACAGCGCGAAATTGACGCTCGACAAGGACCGCCGCCGATCCCACGCTCGGACAGGCGGCGGTGCAAAGTAAGCCTTAGCCGATCACAACCAATGGACTTCGCCTGTGGCCAATTTGTAAACGGCTCCCACGACCTTCAGTTCGCCGCGGCGCTGCGGATCGAGCAGCATAGGCTCGGAGAACTGGTTCAGTCTCTCGACCATCCGGCGCACATTCTCTTCAACCGCGCGATCCACGAGATTGTCATCGTCGCTGTTCCGCTGGGCCGCGATGACGGCGGGCACGATCGGTTCGATCATCCGGCCGATACTGCCCGGGAAGCGCACATCCTTGGTCACGACCTCGGTCGCCGCCGCGACGGCACCGCATTTTTCATGACCCAGCACCACGATAAGCGGTACCTTGAGCACGGTTACGGAATATTCGATCGATCCCATGCCGGCCGTATCGACGTTGTTGCCGGCCGTTCGCACGATGAACAGCTCGCCCAGACCGGCGCCAAACAATTGCTCGGGGCCGACGCGCGAATCCGAACAGCCCACCAATGTCGCGAAAGGCTGCTGCCCTTCCGCCAGTTCGAGCCGCCGTTCACGCGATATGTCGGGCAGCTTGGGTTGGTCCGCGACGAAGGCGGCGTTGCCTTCCATCAAGCGCCTCAACGCTTCGTCGGGGCTCGGTTGGCTGGCGGTAACAGCAGTCGATGTCGGCATTCTATCCTCCTGTGCGGTTTGTCGGAAAAGGTGCGGCCGGCCGTGGCGCCCCCGTGGCGTCGCGATGTGCGGGGCTCACCACAAAGCGGGCGCTACCGGCTCGGACGCAGGGCGGGTTCTCCCCGAAACGGTGCGCAAAAATTCTCACGGCTTTTTCCGAATCTACCAAGAATGTTGGGGCGGCTCGCTAATTTTGCATTGCCTCAGAGTTACAAATATTTGCTGCTTTGAAGGGCTATCTGCCCCATGCGAGGTGCTGGCCTGGCGACGCGCGATATCGATCGCCGCATCTCTCGGTCATAGCGGACGGCCTGCCGGAGGAGCGTTCCGCGTCTTCCACAGCGAAAAGCCTACTCCGACCGCGAGGATGCCGAAGGTTATGCCCAGCGACACCGGCGGCGGGATCTTGGCGAGGCCGAGTGCGTCGGCGACGAAAATCTTCGACCCGATGAATACCAGCAACAGGGCGAGCGCATATTTGAGGTAGTGGAAGCGCTCGACCATCGCCGAGAGCGCGAAATAGAGCGCGCGCAGGCCGAGAATCGCGAAGATGTTGGAGGTGTAGACGACGAACGGATCGGTGGTGATCGCGAAGATTGCCGGCACCGAGTCGACCGCGAACACGACGTCGACGAACTCGACCATCAGCAGCGCCAGGAACAGCGGCGTCATGAACCAGGCAAGCCTGCCCGAAGCGTCGCGCTTGCGAACCCAAAAGGCTTGTCCGTGTAGTTCGTCCGTTGCCCGGAACCGCCGCCGCACCCAGCGCAGCAGCGGCGAGTTGGCGACATCGAACGGCGTTTCCGCCATGCGCCACATCTTGATCCCGGTGATGATCAGGAAAGCGGCGAACCCGTAGAGCAGCCAGGAGAAGGAGGCGACCAGCGCCGCGCCAAGACCGATCATGATCGCGCGCAGGACGATGACGCCGAGGATGCCCCAGAACAGCACGCGATGCTGATAGAGCCGCGGCACGCCAAAATAGGTGAAGATCATGGCGATCACGAACACATTGTCCATCGCCAGGCTCTTTTCGATGACGAAGCCGGTCAGATAATTGAGTCCGGCGGTCTCGCCCATCTGCCACCAGACCCACCCCCCGAAGGCAAGCCCGAGGCCGATATAGACGGCCGAGAGCACCAGACTCTCGCCGACGCCGATTTCACGCTGCTTGCGGTGCAGGACGCCGAGATCGAGCGCGAGGAGAGTCGCGACCACCCCGAGGAAGGCGAGCCACATCCACACCGGCGTGCCGAGCCATATCGCTTCCAACATCTCCACAGTGCGACTCCGGACGATTGCTCGATGCGGACCGACATCGCGATCGAGGATCGCCAGAGGGGCCCGGGCCGCATGAGGGAAATATGCGGAGCGCGGCACGCATGCCAATTGGAACACACCAGCCGTCACTATAGATGCTGGCTATCGCCGGGCTTCAATCAGCGGTGAGCCCGAGCGCGTGGCGGGCGGAACGCTGGACATGATCGGCGACGAGACGGAACGCCGCTTCCATGCTGGCCCCGCGGCGCCATGCCATCGCGACCGAGCGATGCGCCTTCCAGCCGGCCACATCCAGAACGGCGAGGCCCGCAGAGCCGCCGACGTCCGACATGAGGTACAAGCTGGGAAGCACCGCCAGCCCGAGCCCACTCGCGACCATCTGGTGGAGGCTGTCGAGGCTTGTGCCTTCATAGTCCGGGCTGAGCACCATTCCATGCGCCGTGGCGATCTCCATCGCCTGACGATGCAGGTGATGCCGCGTGTCGAGCGACAGCAACGTCTGTCCCGCCAGGGCGGCGGGGTCGATCCTCCCCGTCGCCAGTTCACTATCGACGGGGCCGACCAGGTGCATCGGCTCGCGAAACAGCGGCTCGATCTCGAGACCGGCTCCCTCGATCGGCAACGGGCCGAGCAGCAGATCGAGGTCGCCGCGCGATAGCGCCAGCGCCTGCGCATCGGGGATGCCCTCGCGCACGTAGAGTCTGAGCCCCGGGGCCGCGCGGTGCAGCTCGGCAATGATGGGCGAGAGCAGATAGGGGCCGAGCGTAGGGGTGGTGCCGAGCCTCAGCGTGCCCGTCAGCCCGGTTGCTGCGCTGTTCGCCAACGCCTTTATGTCGCGAACCTCGCCCAGCAGTCCCCGCGCCTTCGACACGATGCTGCGACCGATCGGCGTCAGGATCGCGCCGGTCGTCGACCGTTCGAGCAGCTTGACGCCCAGACGATCCTCGAGCGCCTTCACCTGCTGGCTCAGCGTCGGCTGAGACACATTGGTCGATCGCGCCGCCTGCGCGAACGAACCGGTATCGGCAAGCGTCACCAGATACTCGAATTGCCGCAGGGTTGGCATGGGGGACTATAATCACAGCCTATAGCCATTTGGCAACAGTAGTGATTGGCCGACATCGCGACCGGACCATAGATCCCGGGCTGTCAACGGACGTGATAAGAGTTGTGGGGCGGTCAATGGTGGAATCCCAGCGGGTCAGCGTGCGCGATGCATTGCATTGGCTGGCCGAAATCATCGGGCCGGACGCGGCCTATCTGCGCCTGGCCGCAGTCTATGGCGTCGCGATCAGTCTTCTGTCGCTCGCAACGCCGATCTCGGTCCAAGTCCTCATTAACAGCGTGGCGCACACCGCGCTGCCGGCGCCGTTGTGGACGCTCGCCGGCGTCCTGTTCTCTCTTCTACTGCTCGTCGCGGCGCTGAGCGCGTTCCGCGTCCACCTGATGGCGCTGTTCGAGCGCCGGGTATTTGCCCGTGTCGTTGCCGAGATCACCGTCCGCGCCGTCCACGCGCGCGATCCCTTCTTCGGCGACGCACGGCGCGCCGACCTGTTCAATCGCTATTTCGATCTGGGCACGGTGCAAAAGGCTGTGCCCAGCCTGCTGATCGGCGGCTTCACCATCGTGCTGCAATCGGCCGTGGGACTGGCGGTCACGAGCTTCTATCACCCGTTCTTCCTGGCGTTCAACGCCGTCCTGCTTGTGGCGCTGCTCCTGATCTGGCTCATCTGGTCGCGAGGCTCGCTGACGGCCGCCGTCGCGCTGTCCCACGCCAAGCACGACACCGCGCGCTGGCTGGAAAGCGTGGGCGGGTCCAACGGCTTCTACAAATCGAGCCGCCATTTGGGCTTCGCGATGGACCGGTCGGAGACGGCTACCGCCACCTATGTCGATCGGCACCGCCGCTATTTTCGCTATAGCTTCGCGCAGACGCTCGCCTGTTTCCTGCTTTACGCGCTCGCGTCTGCGGCGCTGTTGGCGCTTGGCGGCAATCTGATCCTCGCCGGCGAGCTGTCGATCGGCCAACTCGTGGCGGCCGAGTTGATCCTGTCCGGCGTCTTCTACGGCGTGTCGCAACTCGGCGTGTTCCTCGACACCTTCTACGATCTCGTCGCATCGTCCGAGGAACTGTCGCTCCTGCGG
>Ga0209231_1001101_pt1 | contig 11181 bp, 7 predicted proteins | sample Deesub45470m_DNA_FD_188086 | JGI IMG/M metagenome (GOLD analysis project Ga0209231, IMG submission 188086) | Deep subsurface microbial communities from North Pacific Ocean - 450_OLKR46/470m Metagenome (SPAdes) (version 2) | ecosystem: Environmental > Terrestrial > Deep subsurface > Unclassified ... | reverse complement strand
ACGCCTCCTCGGCCGCGCCCCGCTCGGCCTGTCCCGCCGGGAGATCGCCGCAGCCCTGATGCGAGGCGGAGTGCAGATGGAGACATGGACCGCCCTCGAGCGCCTCTGGGAAGAGGAGGACGTTCGCCGCTTCAGCCCCGTCCCCCGGAGGGCGCAAAACCTCAAGGCCAACCGTCGCCGCCTCGCCCGGCGCCTTTGGAATGACGTTGACAAATCCCGGCGCATCCCGTAATTTCTACGGCGACCTTCGCCTCTAACCAGGACACTCCGACCATGAAAAAACTGATTCTTGCCGCCGCTCTCCTCTTCCTGGCCGCCGCCTGCGCCACGACCACCGTACCCCCGAAAAAATCCGCCGATCTCTACTACCAGGAAGGAGAGGAGTTCTTCGCCAAGAAGCAGTACGCCGACGCCATCGCTACCTGGCAGAAGGTCCGCGACTCCTATTTTTCCCCGGAACTCAACGCCCGGGCCGAATTGAAGATTGCCGAGGCCCATTTCATGGCCGAAGAGTACGTGGAAGCGGCCGCCGCTTACGAGGACTTCCTCAAACAGCACCCCGACCACGAAGAGACCCCTCTGGTCCTCTACCGGCTGGGGATGTCCTACTACCAGCAAATTCTCTCGCCGGATCGTGACCAGACGGCCACCCACAACGCCCTGGCCACCTTTCAGAGTTATCTCAAGCGCTATCCCGGCGATCCTCGCGAGGAGGAAATCAAGGTTCTTATCGAGCGCTGCAAATTGCGCCTGGCCGAGCATGAGCTTTACGTCGGGCGCTTCTACCAGCGCACCGGCGAAGCCAAGGCTGCAATCCACCGTCTCGAGGCACTCCTGGCGACCTATCCGGACTTCGCCAAAAAGGACGAGGCCTACTTCCATCTCGGCCAGGCCTATCTGCAGGCCGGGGACAGGGAAAAGGCCGTGAAAACCTTCAACGCCCTGTACCGGGAATTCCCCGGCAGCAAATACGTCCCCAAGGGACAGAAAATCCTCGAAAAGGATTACTGATCTCCCGATTACAGCTCCCTCGACCAGACCGTCGAGGGAGTTTTTTCTTCGGTTGCAATCGAAGAAATGCCCACAGGCCCGACAGGGGAAAAAGGATGTTTTTGCTTGACTTGCCGTTTACGGCATATTATAAAAACCGGCATCCTATAACGGAATTTTAAAAACATGGCCAAGGCCACTTGAGTTCATCGGCGATTGGCTTTTTTTTATTGTAAAACCTCATCTATTCAAGGTTTTCACCCCACCGGGGGACGCCAAGAGCGCAATCACCACTGTTTTAATTCATTCCTGCAGAGTCCGTTCGGAACGCACCACTTCGGGCGCTACCGGCAATTTCACGAGGAGGAGAGAGAGAATGTCCGAGTTCGGCACACTGGAAAGTCGCATCCGTCGCAAGTCCCTGATGAAAAAGGTCATGAAGGCCGAGGAGACCATTCAGTTCTTCAAGTCCGGCATGAACCTCGGCTGGTCGGGATTCACCCCCGCCGGCTACCCGAAGGCGGTTCCTATCGCCCTCGCCGATCATGTCGAGAAGAACAACCTGCAGGGGAAGATGAAGTTCAACCTCTTCATCGGCGCCTCCGTCGGGGCCGAGACCGAAAACCGCTGGGCCCAGCTCGACATGATCGACCGCCGCTGGCCCTACCAGACCGGCAAGGACATCTCCAAGGGGATCAACGAGGGGCGCATCCGCATGGGTGACAAGCACCTCTCCCTCTTCGCTCAGGACCTCGGCTACGGTTTCTACACCGAAAACGGCCGCATCGACCTGGCGATCATCGAAGTCTCGGCAATCACCGAGGACTGCGGCCTGGTTCTCACCTCGTCCTGCGGCGTCGTCCCCGAGCTGATGATGGTCGCCGACCGCATCATCCTCGAGGTCAACACCGGACAGCCCTCCTTCGAGGGGATGCATGACATCGTCATGTCCCAGACCCCCCCCAACCGCCAGCCCTACCTGATCACCAAGGCCAGCAGCCGCATCGGCACCACCTCCGTCCCCTGCGACCCCGACAAGATCATCGCCATTGTCGAGTCCAAGAACCGCGACAAGGGGCGTGCCTTCACCGACATGGACGATACCTCCGAGGCGATCGCCGCCCACATCATCGACTTCTTCAGCAACGAAGTGGCCAAGGGGCGTCTGCCGAAAAACCTTCTCCCCCTGCAATCCGGTGTCGGGTCCATCGCCAACGCCGTCGTCGGCGGACTGGCCAAGGGACCCTTCAAGAACCTCACCGTCTACACCGAAGTTCTCCAGGACACCATGCTCGACCTCTTCGACTCGGGGAAGCTTGACTTTGCCTCCTCCTGCTCCCTCTCCCTCTCCGAGTCGCCGGGCTTCCCCCGCTTCTTCGACAACTGGGAGAAGTACGCCGACAAGATCGTGCTGCGCCCCCTGTCGATCTCCAACGCCCCCGAGCCGATCCGCCGACTGGGGTGTATCGCCATGAACACCCCCGTCGAGTTCGACATCTACGCCCACGCCAACTCGACCCTGGTCGGCGGGACCCGGATGATCAACGGCCTCGGCGGCTCCGGCGACTTCCTGCGCAACGGCTTCCTGAAGATCATGCACTCGCCGTCGACCCGTCCGTCGAAGACCGACCCCATCGGCATCACCTGCGTCGTCCCCAAGGCGCCCCACATCGACCACACCGAGCACGACCTCGACGTGCTGGTCACCGAGCAGGGTCTTGCCGACCTGCGCGGCCTGGCGCCCAAGGATCGCGCCCAGATGATGATCGACAAGTGCGTTCATCCCGAGTACAAGCCGATCATCCAGGAGTACTTCGACATGGCGAAGAAGGAGTGTCTGGCCAAGGGAATCGGCCATGAACCCCAGCTCTTCGACCGCTGCTTCAAGATGCAGCAGAACCTCGCCCAAAACGGCACCATGAGGATCAAGAACTGGGACATCAAGATCGACCTCTGCGAGTAATCGCCCTGGTTCGTCTGACAGCAAAAAAGCCCCGCCGGGATACCGGCGGGGCTTTTTTCATTTCAGCCCTTCCTTCCCCGGGGCGGGAATGGGAAGTTTTATTTCCCGACCAAACTAAGTCGGCACGACTCATGCTTTTAATGTACTTTTTTTCCAGATCCGTCGCTGCGAGAAATCCAGTAACGTCCGACAGGACAACCGCCGACACTCCCTGACAATGCCCCGGTGCGCCCTCCCTGGGGTGCACTTCCCCGTTCCACCTTTTTTGCCGCCGGCGATTTTTTGACCGGTTAGGTTCCATCGGGCTTGTCGATGTTTTGACCATGCCGATATTTTGACGGTTTTTTTTTGATTCAGCACCAAACCACCACAGTAAAGAAGAGGAGATCATGAACAAGAAGAAAAAAATCATGACAGTCGACGATTCGGCAAGTATCCGCCAGATGATGTCGTTCACCCTGAAACAGGCCGGTTTCGATGTGGTCGAAGCGGTCGACGGCGAGGACGCCCTGGCCAAATTCGCCACAGAGGACGTGCAGATGCTGATCACCGACCTCAACATGCCGAAGATGGACGGGACATCGCTGATTCGCGAAGTACGCAAGAACGCCGCCAACCGCTTCATGCCGATCCTGATGCTGACGACCGAAACCCAGGAGAGCAAAAGGCAGGAAGGGAAAAGCGCCGGCGCCTCGGCCTGGATCGTCAAGCCCTTCAAGCCGGAGCAGCTTCTCGGGGTGGTGCGCATGGTTCTGGCGTAACCGCCGTTCCGCCAATCACCCTCCCCTCCCCCAAGACTCTCTTGTCGATTGAACTCAGATTATTAAGCTCCCCGGCGGCGGGAAAACCGCTGGGGAGCTTTTTCACTTCATCACGGAACAACTCTGGATGAACTGGCACATATTTTGCTTTTCTACTAAATATGTCGAATTCAGTCATATTCCCCTTCGTCCTCTCACATAAGGAAAAACACATTTAAAAATAAGGACATAGTTGTTGACATACAGGGATGAATGACCCTAAGGTCGACCTCGAAAGACAAAAAATCAGTTCCTCTCCGATAAGAGTAATGCCGGATCCATCCGGCAGCACAAAGCCGCGGGCCTCCAAAAGAGGACAGCCGGGCTGCCGAAGAGAGGGCCTCAGACGAACCGGACGATTGCCGTACCGGATACGTCAGGCGCCCCTCGCTTTCCGAAAGGGGGCGCCTTTTTTCTTCCGGACCAGGAGGGGGTCGACTCCCGGGCCACTCGCCCCACCTGGCGCTTTAATCGACCTTCCGGTCAATGAGAAGGCAAGGATGAACAACTTAAAACATCTCACCCTGCTCTTTGTTGAGGACCAGAATCTCCTGCGCCAGGCAATGGGAGATCTTCTCTCGCCCTATTGCGGCAAATTACTCTACGCTGCCAACGGCCGCGAGGCGCTGGAGGTTTTCCAGCGGGAAAAACCCGATCTGGTCCTGACCGATATCATCATGCCCGTCATGGACGGTCTCGCCCTCACCGAAGCGCTCAGCCGACTCAGCCCGGAAACCCCGGTGATCCTTCTCAGCGCTTATTCTGATGTGCCCAATCTGCTGCGAGGGATTGAGCTGGGAGTGGCCGGATTCGTACCCAAGCCGTTCAAGGATGAAAAGCTTCTTGCCACCCTGGACAAAGCGGCGCTTCCGGTGCTGCAGAAAAAACAGTTACTCGGTCTCAAAAGCGAACTGCAGCATTCAGTGGAACAGATGCTCGGCAAAGGACCAAAGCTAAGGAAAATCGCCGAGCAAGTCGTACGGATCGCCCGCAGCAACTACGCCCTGCTGATCCAGGGGGAGACCGGCACCGGCAAATCCCGGCTGGCGATGCTGGTTCACGATCTCAGCACCCGGACAGAAAAACCATTCGTTACCGTTCAATTGGGTTCCCTTCCTGAATCGCTGGTGGCCGCCGAACTTTTCGGGCACGAAAAGGGCGCTTTCACCGGGGCTGAAAAAAAGCGTGAAGGACTGGTCCATGCCGCTCAGGGTGGCACCCTGTTTCTCGATGATATCGACGCCGCGCCCCCGTCGGTGCAGGCGTTGCTCCTTCAGTTGGTGGAAGAAAAAAACTATCGTCCCCTGGGCGGCAATCGCAAAATTCCTGCCGATATCCGCATTATCGTTGCCAGCAACAAGGATTTGGCCAATGAGGCGGCAGCAGGGAGTTTTCGCCGGGACCTCTATTACCGTCTTGCGACCTTCATGATCGAGATGCCGCCCTTACGGAGCATTCCCGAAGATATTCCGGTTCTTGCTGCCAAGTTTCTTCTCGAAACCTGCCATGAAATCGGCAGACCGACCCCGGAAATTTCGGAGGACGGGCTGACATTGCTGCAGTCCCATTCCTGGCCCGGAAATATCCGGGAACTGCGCAATGCCATCAAGCACGCCGCAGTCATGGCCGACGGCAAAGTAACCGCCGCCATCCTGCAGGGGCGTCTGGGCGAGCCCCCCCAGGCCAGCGGGAAACCTGCCAACGGCCTGGGCCTGTGCAACGATGGCTGCGCAGACAGCCTCCCTCTGGAAATGGCCGATGTGGAAAAATGGGCTCTGAGCCGAGCCCTGGCCGCTGCTGAAGGAAAAAAGATGGTCGCGGCTCGCCTTCTCGACATGAATTACTACACATTCCGCCGCCGATTGACGCGGTACGGAATGAGCGGCGAAGCGGACGACTAATCAATACGGGTATCCAAAATGGATACCCACACACCTCCCTGCAACCCATCCCAATCTCTAATTACCTGAAATTGTTTAACTTTTTCCTTGGCACGAATTATGGATAGGGTGTAAGTACCACCCTGTTTCAGGCAGAAGAACACAAGTTTGGCATTGTTTCACCAGGAGGGATCCCGCCCCGCGGTTTCCCCGAAGAAAAACCCGCAACACCACAATTGGCCCCACCATACTCCGACAACGGCAAACCCGGAGAAATCCGGCGACGCAAAGCCACGGGCCCTCATCCGCCGATACCGTCACTCGCGCCTTTACAGCCTTAGCTGCAGCGGCCGAATCGCGAAGGGGGAAAGGGTCGCCGGGCTACCGAAGAGACGGGGAGTATGGACAGACTCGACATTTGTGTCTACGCCCATCCTCCCCGGGAGGATGGGCTTTTTTTTCATCGGACCAACCGAGAACGGATCGGCTAATGAAAACGGAAACAAACACGTGCCCTCTTCTTGACGAAGTCGCCTCCGGAGCCGGCCGGCAGATCGATTCTAGAACAACCCAGGCCTTTCATCTATTTCAGCTGCACGCCGAAGAGCAGGCCCTTGACCTGGCGGTGCGGTTGCGGGTTCTTGGCAAAAGCCTGGCATCCGGATGCCTGGGGCGAGGGATTGCCACCGGCAAAAGAGCGGAAGACTTCCAGGCCCTGCGCCTGCAATTGGAAAATTACCTGGTTTCGCTGGCCGATCATGGCTTTGAAGAACACCCATATTTTCCAACCGTTCGTCATTGCCTCCAGGAGGCCCTTCCCCTGGAACTGAACGGGTGTGCAGGAAAGCACTGTACGATCGAACGGGTTGAGACTTTCATTTCCCTGTTGTCGGAGCACATTCGGGGGGAAAAGTACGGTTTTTCGGGAGAGCCGGCATCCTCGCTTAAGGATCCGGGCATGTTTTCAAAGACGTAATTAATGCCAACTGACCGGTTTGCAGAAGGTAAGAATCCAACCCTTTGGGCTATTTCCGATATGAGCATATTTTTTTGCAGTGACATAAGAGACTTCGGACGAACCTCAGGGCGAAAGAACTCCCCCGGTGCCTGCTCTCCGGTGCTGATGAGAATTCCGATTCTCCTCTGCACTGCCTTGCTGACTGTCCTTCTCCTTCTCACCGGACATTCCGCCGTTTTCGCCGCCATTGTCGACGAACCGATGACCGGGGCCACCGCTCCGGGGTGGATCCTCGGCGGTACACCGACGGCGGCGATTCTCACTGGAGACGGCAGCATCGACCCTGCCGGCGACGGCTGGCTGCGCCTGACCGATACCGGAACCAACCAGGCCGGATACGCCTACCTCAACACCCCCTTCAGCATCACCAGCGGCGTCGTCATCCAGTACGATTACACCACCTGGGGCGGCGACGGAGCTGACGGCTACAGCATCTTCCTCTTTGACGCCGCCACAACGCCCTTTCAGATCGGCGCATCGGGCGGCTCGCTCGGCTACGCTCAGAAGACCGTGGCGCCGGTCTCGCCCGGTCTCTCCGGCGGCTATGTCGGCATCGGCATCGACGAGTGGGGGAATTTTTCCAGCCCCACGGAAGGGCGCGTCGGCGGACCCGGGCAAAGGCCCAATTCCGTCGCGGTTCGCGGAACGGCAAGTACCTCCTGGGCTTACCTTGGCGGTTCACCGGCCAACGTCGGCCAACTCTGGTTCAATCAGGGGACGCGGCCGCTCCAACTGGGCACCCAATACCGCAAGGTGGTCATCTACCTCACCCCGGTGCCGGCACCTAACTATCTGCGCGTCGATGTCTATCTGCAATTCGGCTACAATCAGCCCCTGACCCCGGCGGCAATCGGCATCTATACCGGGCAACCGATTCCGGCCAACGTCAAGATCGGCTATGCGGCCAGCACCGGCGGCAGCACCAACAACCACGAAATCCGCAACCTGCTGATCAACCCGCTGCAGACCGATATCAACCTGGCGATCTACAAGACCACACCGGCGACCGTCGTCAATGCCGGCGACACGGTGACCTATACCGTCACCGCCCGCAACTACGGTCCCAACCCGACGATCACCGCCACCGATGCGCCGATTATCGACATCATCCCGGCCGAACTGACCGGCGTCACCTGGACCTGCGCCGGCAGCGGCGGCGCCACCTGCGGCGCCGCTGCCGGTTCCGGCAACAACATCAGCACCGTCGCCACCCTCCCCTTCAACAGCGCGGCTGTCTATACCGTCACCGGCACCGCATCCGGGGCGCCGACCGACAATCCCTTCACCAACACGGCGGCCATTGCACCTCCTGCGGGGGTGGTCGACTACCACCTGCCCGACAACAGCGCCAGCGCAACCGTCAGAATCCGTTCCGATCTCTCCGCCTCGACCAAGACCGTCGTCGACCTCAACGGCGGCGACGTCGAATTCGGCGACGAACTCCGCTACATCCTCACCCTCAGGGAGACCGCCGGCGCGACTGCCGCCAGCGTCTCCGTCAGCGACGACATTCCGGCCAACGTCACCGGCTTTACTGTCGACGCCCCCCTCCCCTCCGGCGCAAGCGACTTTTCGACCCCCGACGGCACCGGGGTCAATGGCAGCGGCACCCTCGACATCCGCAACCTCACCGTCCCCGGCGACGGGAGCATCAGCATCTCCTTCAAAGTCACGGTCAGCGGCGCCGACGGCAGCACCATCGCCAACAGCGCCGTCGTCACCAATCCCGGGGGTCCCGGCGCCAACCCTTCGGCGCCGACCCTGACCATCGCCGGCGGATCCCTGCCGGGCACAGGCAACAAACCCCTTTATCTTCACGACGACACTTCGACCCCGGCCTACAAGCTGTCGCGCACGCCGATGGCGGTCAATCCAGGCAACTACGTCATCATCTATCGCGGAAACACCACCCGGACCTGGGCCCTGAGCCCGGTGTTGCAGGCGCCGGTGACGATCAGCAGCGGCACCGTCCCGGTGCAGCTCTGGCTGTCCAGCAACGCGAATCGTAATTTCACCGTTCCGGTTACTCTGCGCTGCGGCACCACCACCGTCGCCGAACTGCTCACCGGACAAGCCTACTTAACGAACGGAGCCCTGGCGGCCCCCTTTACCTTTGACCTCGCCTGGCAGGCGGGGGGCGATTATACCTGCCCGGCCGGAAGCACCTGGGAACTTGACGTCACCAACACGCAAGGCGGTACCGGCACCGGGCGGCAACTCCGCGTCTTCCCGGCACCGACGGCGACCGGCACCTCAAACGTCACACTGCCGTCGCAGAACGTCATCAACATCGACAACAGCGATATCGCCTTCCACACCGCCGCCTACCCCGGCGGCAGCAGCGTCGCCACGGTCAATCCCGGAGACGTCGTCTACCTCCGCGCCACGGTGAGCGACCCCTTCGGCAGCTACGACATCAGCGGGGCGACCCTGACCCTGACCGACGCCCTCGGCGCCGTCCAGGTCGGCGCCCCACCCGTCGCCATGACCGAGGTTTTCGATTCCAACGCCGCCACCAAGATCTACGAGTACGGACCCTACACCGTTCCGGCCGGCGGACCGGCCGGCTACTGGGGCGCACGGGTCGATGCCGACGAGGGGACGGAAGGGACGGTGAGCGACTACGGCATCGGGACCCTGGAAGTTGCGGCATTGCTCCCGAATCTGACCGTGGTGAAATCGGCCGACCGCGCACGGGTCAACTCGGGGGACGTCATCACCTACACCATCGTCAGCAACAACAGCGGACCCGGGGTGGCGACGGCGGTCAGGGTCATCGACAACCTCAGCCCCTTCGTCTCCCTGATCCTCGACTACGACGGCGTGACGCCCCCCTACCAACCCTTTGAATTTACCCCGGCCACCTCGGGGCTGACCCTCGGCACTCCACTCTATTACAACAGCGGCGGGGCATTTACCCCCGATTTTGCGGCCGGGGAGGACGGCAGCATCGTGCGCTGGGAGATTCCCATGACCGGCAGTTTCAGCGCCGCCGGATCTTTTACCGTGCGCTTCAAGGTACGAGTCAAGTAAGCCATTTCACCCATAAAGAAGGAGATCAATCATGAAGTTTTTCCTCAACGCAGCACTCCTCGGACTCCTCCTCTGCGCCACCAGCGCCTGGGCGCAACCTGAGATCGAAATTGCACTGAAAGCCGAAGTCGAAGTCAAGGAGGTCGTCGACGGCAAGGAGGTGGTGCGCATGGCCCCGGCCAGGGAGGTCACGACCGGACAGGTCATCCACTACACCCTGACCTGCAGCAATGTCGGCGACCAGACCGCCACCGCGGTCAAGGTCAACGACCCGATTCCGAAGGAGGTCGTCTTCCAGGTTGGCAGCGCCTTCGGAGACAACAGCGAGGTGACCTTCTCCATCGACGGCGGCAAGAACTACAAGTTGCCGACCCTCCTCTCCTACAAGATCAAGACGAGCGACGGCAGCTTCGAGGAGCGGCTGGCGTCGCCGGACGAATACACCCATATCCAGTGGCAGATTGCCTCGATTCCGGCCAGGGCGACGGTGAACGTCGGCTTCCGGGCAACCGTCCGCTGATATCAACTTGAACAACCGATTCCCCCTTTGCCAGGAGTCTCTGCCATGACCAATCATCATTTATCGCCCAGCCATCGCCGCCCTCCCCCGCGTTGTCGTTCAGGGCCTTCACCGCCCGACCGCTGGTCGTGGCGACAAACCAAACCACCGGATCGGACTCTTTCCCGACAGATCGATCGGACCCTCTTCAGCCATAAACCCATGAACAATCCAACAACAAGGAGAATGAGATGAACTCGAAACAGCAGAAACCACGCGGTCCCTTTTTCGCGACCCTGATCACGGCCCTGGCCCTGATCGTCCTCACCACCGGCAGCGCTTTTGCCGCCCTCTCCGCCGGCACCACCATCAGCAACCAGGCTTCGGTCACCTATGCCGAATCGGCAACCGCGGTCAACTCGAACATCGTCGATGTGACCGTCAATCTCGTCAGCGGCCTGGCCTGGCTCGACGCGACCCTGACCCCGGCAACGGACACGGTCGGCAGCGGCGGTGGGGTCAGCTACACGGTCGACCTGCAGAATACCGGCAATGGCACGACCACAGCGACCATCACTGACGGCACCACGCAGGTTGCCGCCTCCCTCGGCGCCGGTACCTGGAGCATTTTGCCGAACGCCCCGGTCCTGGTCGGCGCCATCTCCAGCGGCGCAGGGGTCCTGGCCGCCGGGGTAACCACCATCCCGGTGAGCAATCTCGCTACCGCCACCCTGGTCGTCGGGACCACCCGCGTGCTGATCAACGGTAACGAGTATCTCGTCGCCGCCGGCAGCACCGCCACTGCGCTGGTTGTCACCGGCGATGCAACGGGCGTTGTCTCCGCGGCCGGTGTGCAAATCGGTGAAGTCCGTAGCATCACCTTCAGCGGCACCGCCGGAACCCTGGTCTCTCCCGATCTCGACGAGAACCACGTTCACGCCATGACCGCCACCGACGACGTCGGCGGCGGTCATGGCGTGAACGTGGTTCTCGTCGAG
>Ga0209231_1001099_pt1 | contig 11190 bp, 9 predicted proteins | sample Deesub45470m_DNA_FD_188086 | JGI IMG/M metagenome (GOLD analysis project Ga0209231, IMG submission 188086) | Deep subsurface microbial communities from North Pacific Ocean - 450_OLKR46/470m Metagenome (SPAdes) (version 2) | ecosystem: Environmental > Terrestrial > Deep subsurface > Unclassified ... | reverse complement strand
ACTTACCAGTTTGTCTGACGACCATAGCGAGTTGGTCCCACTCCTTCCCATCCCGAACAGGACAGTGAAACGACTCCGCGCCAATGATAGTGTGGATTACCCATGTGAAAGTAGGTCATCGTCAGACTCCTTATAAACAAACAACCCGGCCCAGTGCCGGGTTTTTTGTTGGGCAGCACCTGTTCATCCGCGCTGAATTCCAGTAAAGTGCACTCCCGTTACCTACAAAAAGAGCAATAACATGAGTACAAAAGGTCAGCAACTACAAGATCCATTTTTGAATACCCTACGTAAAGAGCATGTGCAAGTCGCGATATACCTGGTTAACGGCATCAAGCTGCAGGGGCAGGTCGAGTCATTCGATCAATATGTGGTTTTGTTGAAAAATAATTCCGTCATACAGATGGTCTATAAGCACGCCATTTCTACTATTGTTCCGGCTCGGGCGATCAACATCTCCTATGACGATGCCGTGGCTGAGTAATGCAGCAACACTCCGCCGGTTCTAATTCCGCAATATTGGTAAGTATTGACCTCGGTGATGCTGATTATCGCGAGAGTATGGAAGAGTTGCGCTTGTTAGCCGAGACGGCCGGTGTGCGTACTCTGGCGACTGTTGAGGCCAAGCGCCAACGCCCCGATGCGGCATTGTTTGCGGGGAGCGGAAAAGTTTACGAAATCGCCGAAATGGTCGAGCGCATGGAAGTGCCTCTGGTGATTTTCAATCACGACTTGTCTCCCGCACAAATGCGCAATCTGACTGCAAAATTGAATACCCGTGTCATTGATCGCACCATGCTGATTCTGGATATATTCGCTCAGCGTGCACAAAGCTATGAGGGCAAGGTGCAAGTCGAATTGGCTCAACTCAAATATATGGCTACGCGCCTGGTCGGGCTTAACACAGACATGGGCCAGCAAAAATTTGCAGTCGGCGCACGCGGTCCCGGCGAAACCCAGCTGGAACTGGATAGACGCAAGCTGGATAAGCGCGTGCATTTGCTTAAGGAGCGTCTGGAGAAGCTTAAGGGGCAGCGAGAGGTGATGCGACGTTCGCGCAACAGGTCTTCAGTTTTTTCAGTATCGATTGTGGGCTACACCAACGCGGGTAAATCAACGCTGTTCAATTGTTTGACCAAGGCCAATGTCTATGTGGCGAATCAGTTATTCGCGACGCTGGATACCACTTCACGAAAAATGTTCAGTGCTGGGGCGGGTGAGATCGTGGTGTCGGATACGGTCGGATTTATTCGCCATTTGCCGCATGGTCTGGTCGCTGCATTTCGCAGCACGCTTGAAGAGACGGTGCATGCTGATTTGTTGTTGCATGTGGTGGATGCCAGCAATCCGAATCGTGACGACCAGATCAGTGAAGTCAATAAGGTATTGAAAGAAATTGATGCGGGCCATATTCCGCAGTTATTGGTGTTCAATAAAATTGATGTGCTTGATGTCCCTGAAAGTGTCGGGCGTGACGACTGTGGTAGAATTACGCAGGTTTATCTGAGTGCCAAGAGTGGCGCGGGGATGAGTGAATTGCGGCTTGCCTTGTGTGAGGCGAAAGATGCGCAATTGGCCGCTGAGCAAATTGAAAATCAAATTAAACAAGCGAGAAATGAACCATGGGAATGAATGACCCGCAGTGGGGTAATAAGAACAACAATGGCGGCCCTCCCGATTTGGAAGAGTTGCTGCGCAAGTTAAATGCCAAGGTTGCAGCCTTGATGGGGAATAAGGGCGGCTTCGGCAAGAACGGCTCCGGAAATGGTGGCGGCGATACACAGATGCCAAAATTTGCCGGTGGGGGATTGGGCTTGCTCGCCGTTATCGCCGTGTTGATCTGGGTGGCGAGCGGCTTCTATATCGTGGATGCCAGCCAGCGCGGTGTAGTGTTGCGCTTTGGCAAGTTGGTCGAAACAACCGAGCCAGGTCCGCGTTGGCATTTGCCCTATCCGGTCGAGTCCGTCGAGATCGTCAACCTGAGCCAGGTTCGTACGGTCGAGGTGGGTTATCGCGACAACGTAAAGAACAAAATGCTGAAGGAATCATTGATGCTGACTGACGATGAAAACATCGTGGATATTCAGTTCGCTGTGCAATATTTCCTGAATGATCCGGGCGAATATTTGTTCAACAATCGTAATCCCGACGAAAATGTGCGTCAGGCTGCAGAAACAGCAATACGTGAAGTGGTTGGCAAGAGCAAGATGGATTACGTGCTCTACGAGGGGCGCGAACAGGTAGCCGCATCGGCGACCAAGCTGATACAAAGTATTCTGGATCGCTACAAGTCCGGTATTGTAATCAGCAAGTTGACGATGCAAAATGCACAGCCGCCCGAACAAGTTCAGGCCGCTTTTGATGATGCCGTGAAGGCGGGGCAGGATCGTGAACGCCAGAAGAATGAAGGGCAGTCCTATGCAAACGATGTGATACCCCGCGCAAGCGGTACGGCGGCACGACTGATACAGGAATCAGAAGGTTACAAGCAAAGCGTGATCGCTAATGCCGAGGGTGATGCCAGCCGCTTCAAGCAAATTCTTGTTGAATACGAGAAGGCGCCTTCAGTGACTCGCGAACGTATGTATCTGGATATGATGTCGCAGGTGATGGGCAATATCAGCAAGGTGATGGTTGATCAAAAGAACGGGAATAGCCTTTTGTACTTGCCCTTGGATAAGTTGATTGAATCCAGTCGTGGTGGAAGCTCGTCTGCGGAAGCTTCGGCAGCGGGCGGGAGCGTTGCGCTGCCCGCCTCATCAGAAAATAATGACAATACTGCGGCACAGCGTGCGCGCGATTCTTTGCTAAGCCGTGATCGGGGTACTCGATGAAAACCAGTGTAGCTAATATTTTGATCGGTGCAGTCGTTGCGCTGATCCTGTTGAGCCTAAGCCTGTTCGTGGTCGACCAGCGTCAGAATGCGATCGTATTCCAGCTGGGAGAAGTGGTGAGCGTGAAAACTTCACCGGGCCTGTACTTCAAAGTGCCCTTGGTTCAGAACGTACGTTTTTTTGATTCGCGCATTCTGACTTTGGATACCGGTGAGCCAGAGCGTTTCATTACGGCTGAAAAGAAAAACGTGATGGTGGACTCATTCGTCAAATGGCGCATTGTTGACGTCAAGCAGTATTACGTCAGCGTTGGCGGTGATGAAGTACGCGCCAAGTCACGTTTAATGCAGACTGTTAATTCAAGCATGCGTGAGGAGTTCGGTAAGCGCACCATACACGAAGTGGTTTCCGGAGAACGCGTGCAAATCATGAATGTGTTGCGTAGCAAGACAGACAGCGATGCGCGCAAGATAGGCGTACAAGTGCTGGACGTGCGTCTCAAGCGTGTAGATTTTCCATCCGAGATCAGTGATTCCGTATACCGCCGTATGGATGCCGAGCGTAAGCGTGTGGCGAATGAGTTACGTGCACTAGGCGCCGCAGAAGGTGAAAAAATCAAGGCGGACGCGGACAAGCAACGTGAGGTTATTTTGGCAGAAGCTTACCGCGATGCGCAGAAAACCAAGGGTGAAGGCGATGCCAGAGCGGCCGCAATTTACGCTGCTGCATTTGGCCGCAACGCCGAGTTTTACTCGTTTTATCGCAGTTTGGAGGCTTACAAGCAAAGCTTCAAAAACAAGAGCGACGTGATGGTGATGGATCCCAGTTCAGCCTTCTTCAAGTATATGAAGAATCCTGGTAAATCGGGTAAGTAGTGCTTGATTACTGGCTGCTCGGTCTTGCGATGATGCTGGTGATTGAGGGGTTGATGCCGTTTATGTTTCCCGATATCTGGCGCGAGTCGTTTCGCAAACTGGTCGCGCTATCCGATGGGCAACTTCGATTTGTCGGTTTAAGCACGATGTTGTGCGGTTTGCTGATGTTGTACTGGATTAAATAATGCAAAATTGGTTACTGCCTGAATATATTCAGGATATGCTCCCCGACGAGGCGTGGCGTGTTGAGCAGATGCGGGTGCAGATTCTCGATTTGTTGCGTAAATCAGGTTATCAACTGGTTGCGCCTCCGCTGCTGGAATACGCCGAATCGCTGTTGATTGCCGACAGTGCCGACATGGATCTGCGCACTTTTAAGCTGGTGGATCAATTGAGTGGGCGGACTCTGGCGTTGCGTGCCGACATCACGCCGCAGGTCGCGCGTATTGATGCGCATCTGTTGAATCATCAGGGGGTGGCGCGTTTGTGTTATGCGGGCAGTGTGCTGCATACCCAACCCGCCGGGCTGAATCGCACCCGTGAGTTGTTGCAAATCGGTGCCGAGCTGTACGGTCATAGTGGCCTGGCAAGTGATCTGGAAATTCAGCAGCTCATGTTGCAGTCACTGACCATTCTGGGTATACAGGATGTGCATCTGGACCTTGGGCACGTGGGTGTATTTCGTGCTCTGGTCAAACAGGCGCGGCTGGACAAAAATCTTGAAAACGAATTATTCTCCGCACTGCAAGTAAAGGACAGCACGACATTGCAGGCCTTGCTGCAAACACTGGACGACGATTTGCGCCGGGCCTTTCTGATTTTACCTACCTTGTATGGAAATTGTGATGCGGTGCTTGCGCGAGCGCGCAAGTTGCTGCCCGCAGATGCGGAAATTGGCGCGGCCCTGGATGATTTGCAGACCGTCTCGGCCAAGTTGCAGCCCCTGGTTGGCAGTGTCGGGATCGACCTTGCGGATTTGCGTGGCTATCACTATCACAGCGGCATGGTGTTTGCCGCCTACCACGCGGGTAGCCATGATGCGATTGCATTGGGTGGGCGCTACGATGACCTGGGCAAAAGCTTTGGACGCGCGCGCGCGGCAACAGGTTTTAGTATGGATTTACGGCAGTTGTATCGCCTGCTACCCGTTCAGTCCATGCGACCCGCTGTGCGCGCGCCGCATCAGGATGATGTAGCACTGACAGCCGCGATCGCCGGATTGCGTGCTGCGGGTGAGATTGTGATCGTGGACTTGCCGGGTAGTGCGGCCAGCCCTTCCGAGTCGCAATGTGACCGCGAACTGGTCTTGCGTGCAGGTGTCTGGCAAGTTATTGCCTCGTAATTTTTAAAACAGTTAATTATTGAATCCGAAAGCTTTTTAATGGCTAAGAATGTCGTAGTAATTGGTACACAATGGGGTGACGAAGGCAAGGGTAAGATCGTCGATTGGCTGACGGATCACGCGCAGGGTGTGGTGCGTTTTCAGGGTGGCCACAACGCCGGCCATACTCTGGTAATCAACGGTAAGAAGACGGTTTTGCACCTGATCCCTTCCGGTATCTTGCGCCAACATGTGATGTGCTATATCGGTAACGGTGTGGTGCTTTCCCCGCAGGCATTGCTGAAGGAAATGGACGAGTTGCAGGCTGCCGGCATCGATGTGTACGGCCGTCTGAAAGTCTCGGAAGCCTGCCCATTGATTCTTCCTTATCACGAAGCGATCGATAAAGCGCGAGAATTAGCAAAAGGCGATGCCAAGATAGGCACGACAGGGCGTGGTATAGGTCCTGCCTATGAAGACAAGGTGGCGCGCCGTGCAATACGCCTGCAGGATATTTTCTATCGCGAACGTTTTGCCGCCAAACTGGGCGAAGTGCTTGATTATCACAATTTTGTGCTGAAAAATTATTTCAACGCACCTGTGGTTGATTTTCAGAAAACGCTGGACGAAACGCTGGCGCTGGCTGAGCGCATCAAACCACTGGTGATGGACGTGCCGCGAGCCCTGTATGAAGCCAATAAGGCCGGTCAAGGGCTGCTGTTTGAAGGCGCACAGGGCGCATTGCTGGATATCGATCACGGTACCTACCCGTTTGTCACCTCCAGCAACTGCATCGCCGGTGCAGCTTGCGCAGGCGCAGGGGTAGGGCCGCAGATGCTGGACTATGTGCTGGGTATCACCAAGGCTTACACAACGCGTGTCGGATCCGGCCCGTTTCCAACCGAATTGTATGACGCGGTAGACAAGTGCGATCCTGTCGGCGAAGGTCTGGCTCGTCGCGGCCACGAATTCGGTTCTACTACCGGACGCGCGCGTCGTTGCGGTTGGTTCGATGCGGCTGCGCTCAAGCGGTCTATACAGATAAACGGCGTATCCGGTCTGTGCATCACCAAACTGGATGTGATGGACGGCATGGAAAGCGTGCGTATCGGCGTTGCCTATCGCATCAATGGCGTAGACAGCGATATTCTGCCGGTAGGCGCGGATGCGCTGCTGGATTGTCAGGTGGTGTACGAGGAGATGCCGGGTTGGTCTGAAAGCACTGTTGGCGCACAGCATTATGAGGACTTACCGCTTGCCGCACGCAATTATCTGGAACGTATCGCACAGGTCTGTGGCGTGCCCGTGGACATGGTTTCAACCGGGCCGGATCGCGAGGAAACCATCGTATTGCGTCATCCATTCGAATAATTCATGCTCTATAAGATGGCGCATGGACGATGTGACCTGAGCATCGTTAGCAGCCGGGCTGTTAAGGGGGTATGCATCAATTTTATAGTCAGCCTGCAACGCAATGTGTAAGGGCAGCAGGGTGGCATGTGCCTTGCCAATAGGCTGATACAAATCCACATTTACAGGTGAGCCACTATCCGATGGATATGAACGCATTGTCTGAAAAACTGGGGCTGCCATCGCTGGCCGAGCCTTTGCTGATTCAAGTTTTTCTGGTAGTCCTGACTTCTGCTCTGGTCAGCATCGTCGCCCAATTCCTGCTCCGTCATGCGGAAAAAATAGTCAGCCTGACACGGCATAATTGGGATGATGCGCTCATACAGGCAGCAAAACGACCGTTGCCCATCGTCATCTGGTTGCTTGGCATCGCCTTCGCGGTCAGTCTCGCAGGCAGGGAGACCGGCGCTGCGATCTTCGACGCGGTGCGCCCCATCCGTAATGTAGGCATAGTTGTTTGTCTGGCCTGGTTTTTGCTCCGTTTTGTTCATCACGCCACTGACAACATCGTCGCGATGCGCAAGGAAACGGGCGAGGAGGTAGACCTCACTACGATTGATGCGCTGTCAAAGCTGGCGCGTCTTACGGTGATCGTCATCGCGACTTTGCTGGCGATGCAGGTTCTGGATTTCAGTATCTCGGGCGTATTGGCCGCGGGCGGTATCGGAGGCATCGCTATCGGCTTTGCAGCCAAGGATTTACTGGCAAACTTCTTTGGCGGGCTGACCGTTTACATGGATCGTCCGTTCAGTGTGGGGGACTGGATACGCTCACCGGACAAGGAAATTGAAGGCACGGTGGAATACATCAGCTGGCGCCATACCCGGATCAGGGCGTTCAATAAGAATCCTATCTACGTGCCGAACGCACTATTTACCACCATCGTGGTGGAGAACCCCTCGCGCATGACCAACCGTCGGATCAAGGAGACCATAGGTATACGCTACGAGGATATCGGCGTGATGGGCGCTATCGTGGCGGACGTGAAGACCATGTTGCAGGGCCACCCTGAGATAGACGCGACTCAGACTCTGATCGTGAACTTCAATACCTTTGGTCCTTCATCCCTGGATTTTTTCATCTACACCTTCACTAAGACCAGAGAGTGGGCCAGCTATCACGAGGTAAAGCAGGACGTGCTGCTGAAGGTGGCCGCGATTATAGAACGGCACGGCGCCCAGATTGCCTTCCCTACGCACACCGTGCATCTCGAGACGGCAGCCCCTGTATAGCAAAAGTCGTCTCTGCCGTCTACCAGAGTGTGGTCTGGCGTCTGACGAGCCGTTGACTGTTGCGAGCGGATAACATTTCGCGGCTTATTGATGTAGTATCCACAGCATGTAGTGCGTAATTCTGCTCAACTCGTAGCCCACAATTCGCAGGGAGACTGGCCGTGACCGCAGAAAAAGACAAGGAAAATGCAAATCGCTCCCGCGATCAAATATTGCACGAGCTTGAGGTGCATCAACTCGAACTGGAAATGCAGAACGAGGCATTGCGGGAAGCACAGACTGAACTTGAAGCATCCCGTGACCGTTACATGGATTTTTATGACCACTCGCCGGTGGGGTTTGTTACCCTCAACCACGATGGGCTGATTAACGGAATCAATCTCACCGGCGCGGCCCTGCTCTCGGTGGCGCGCAACGAACTCCCCCACCGCCGTTTTTCCTCTTATATTGCCGCAGAGGATCGTGACCGCTGGCGTTGCCATTTTCAGAAGCTACTGACTTCCCGCGAAAGATCGACCTGTGAACTGCTGTTTCGGCATGGTGACATGCCGCATTTTTATGCGCAGCTGGATTGCATGTGTTTGCAGGGGGCTGGCAAGGATCCCGAAGTGCGCATCGTCATGACGGATATTACCGAACGCAAAAAAATGGAAGCATCATGCGCGGAATCGCGTCATTTGCTCCAGACCATCATCGATACCGCACCTGTGCGCATATTCTGGAAGGATAAGGCATCGCGTTATCTGGGCTGCAATCCCACCTTCGCTCAGGACGCAGGCGTCATGACGCCTGCAGATATCGTAGGCCGTGATGATGATCAGCTAAGCTGGAAAGCGCAGGCCGAACTTTACCGTACGGATGACAGACAGGTCATGGATACAGGTACACCCAAGCTGTCGTATGACGAGTTGTCGACCACGCCTGAAGGGAAAACGATCTGGCTGCGCACCTCCAAAGTGCCGCTACGCAACAGGCTGGACGAAATCATAGGCATGCTGGGCATCTATCAGGACGTGACCGAACTGAAACAGGTGGAGTCGATACTGCGGGCAAACGAGGCAAAATACCGCGCTATTATCGATGCCACGCCTATACCCCTTGTCCTGGACGATGCAAAAGGAAACATCACATATCTGAATCGGGCATTCATACACAAGTTTGGTTATACCCTGGACGAGATACCCAACCTGGATGCATGGTGGCCACGAGCTTATCCAGATCCGAAATACCGGCAATGGGTGATCGAAAGCTGGTATAGGCATATGTCTGAAGCCATACGTAGCAATGAAGATTTCATTCCGCTGGAATTGAATATCCGCTGCAAGGATGGCAGGGTCTGCACAGTCATGGTCGGTGCCGCATCTCTGGGGAATGGTTTTGATAGCACTCATCTGGTCGTACTGTACGACATCACCGAGCGCAAACAGGCAGAGGCCGATCTTCGCATCGCGGCCGCAACCTTTGAAACGCAGGATGCGATTCTGATCACCGATGCTGATTCCAATATTGTGCGTGTTAACCGGGCATTTACCGAGATTACAGGTTATAGCGCGGCTGAGGTGCTGGGGAAAAATCCGCGCATCATGAGTTCCGGTCGGCAGTCCAGAGCTTTTTACATCGAGATGTGGCAGCAATTGCTGCACAACGGTGCCTGGGCGGGTGAAATATGTGATAAGCGCAAGAATGGCGAGGTTTATCCTAAATGGATGTCTGTCACTGCGATTAAGGACGAGCGGCAGCTCACTACTCATTACGTGGCCATATTCAGCGATATCACTGCACGTAAACGGGCCGAAGAGGAAACGCACAGGCTGGCATTCTATGATGTGCTGACCCGGTTACCTAACCGGCGTTTGTTGCTTGACCGCCTGAGTTCCGCTTTGACCGCTTCCGCACGTCGCAACGACTATGGGGCTGTATTGTTCATTGATATGGATCGTTTCAAACTGATTAACGATATGCTCGGGCACGATTACGGTGATTTGCTGCTGATAGAAGTGGGGGCGCGAATCAAGTCCTGCGTTCGGGAAATGGATACGGTGGCAAGATTTGGTGGGGATGAGTTCGTCGTGCTCATTGAGGGAGTCAGCACGGTGCTGGACCCTGCTTTGCGCAAGGTTGCGCTGCTTGCCGAAAAAATACGCGCCGCGTTGGCACTGCCCTACAAGCTTAACGAACACGAGCAACAAAGTTCACCCAGCATTGGTGTGAGTCTGTTTCACGGCAATCATGAAGCGCTGGAAATATTGATTGAACATGCCGACATGGCGATGTATCAGGTAAAAAATTCCGGGCGGAATGCCGTGTGTTTCTTTGATCCCGCCATGCAACGCAACGTATCCTTGCACGATGCGTTACGGGATGACATGCATCACATCCTGGCACGGCAACAATTGCAGCTGCATTATCAGATTCAGGTGGACAAAAGCAATCGTCCTTTGGGTGCAGAGGCCTTCCTGCGCTGGATCCATCCTGAGCGCGGCGTGATCCTGGCAGAGCAGTTCATTCCGATTGCCGAGGAAAGCACGCTGATTATCGATATCGATCGCTGGGTATTGCAGGCGGCCTGTCAGCAACTCTCTTTGTGGAGTCGAGACGATAGGACCATCGATTTGACTTTGACTATAAATATCAGTGCCAAGCAGTTTTCCCAGGCCGATTTCGTGGACAAAATTGCCGAAATGCTGAATTTACACCAGGTGGAGCCCGCTCGTCTGAAGCTGGAATTGTCTGAGAGAGTGGTGCTGGCAGATATCGGCAGAGTGATAGAAAAAATTTATGCCCTGAAAAATATGGGTGTCAGATTGTCGATGGATAATTTCGGGACAATGTTGTCATCGCTGTCCTATCTGAAGCACCTTTCCTCGGATCAGCTAAAAATCAATCAGAAAATTGTTCAGGGCATTTCGCTGGAGGGAAGTGATGCACAGCTGGTAGAGACTGTCGCCAATTTGGCGAAGTTTCTGGACCTGACTATTTTTGCTGAAGGAGTAGAGACTGAAGCGCAGCGAGTTTTCCTCAAAGACCAGAATTGCAGCGCGTATCAAGGCTATTTGTTCGGAAAGCCCGTCTCTATAGAGGAATTCGAGGCGTTGCTCGGGAAATTATAGTTCCTTCATATGGCAGCGCCATTCCGGGTTTGACCAGGCATGTCAGTTTATCTTGGGTTCGCCTGAACCTGCGTCTTATCGCCCGATGCCTTTCCTGCTAGAATGCCGCCTCTCGTCTTGAGAGCCCATTGTTGAGATTCCGGTTTGCCTGAAAACGCATTTGATTTACGAATTCCGTGTTCTGCAATGTCTGCCAGGCATTGTTACGCTCCTGTAGTGACCTCATCTGCGGGTGTCAGCTTTCTGGAGGCAAAGAAAAAGCCAGCTTGCGCTGGCTCTTTCCTGTTTTATGGTGCCCAGAAGAGGACTCGAACCTCCACACCTTGCGGCACACGGACCTGAACCGTGCGCGTCTACCAATTCCGCCATCTGGGCAATGCAACTTGCTGAAGGCGCGCAATTTAATAG
>Ga0209231_1001098_pt1 | contig 11190 bp, 10 predicted proteins | sample Deesub45470m_DNA_FD_188086 | JGI IMG/M metagenome (GOLD analysis project Ga0209231, IMG submission 188086) | Deep subsurface microbial communities from North Pacific Ocean - 450_OLKR46/470m Metagenome (SPAdes) (version 2) | ecosystem: Environmental > Terrestrial > Deep subsurface > Unclassified ... | reverse complement strand
GAATACTGCGCGGCGCTGTACGCGATCCGCAAGGGGGTGACCCTGTCAGAAGAGGCTGTTGACGCGGCGATCCGGACTCTTGCGCTGCCCCTCGACAATCAGCGTCTCGGGACATGGATCGCCGCGTTCATCAGGTCGTCACATCAGCCAAAGCGGTAGCGGGCACCGATGGAAAGCAGGTTCTGCTGGTTTTCGATGTTCAGCGTACCCGGGAAGAGATCATTGTCGAGTTCGACATCGTCAGTCGCGCGATAGGCGTATTCACCAAACACGTCCCACGTCTCGTTCACCCGCCATGTCAGGCCAGCTTTCACCTGATAGGCGAACTTGGTTTCGCCATCATCGATGACGCCAACGCCGGACGGATTGTATTTCACGTTGACATCGGACAGGCCGATGCCTGCCCCAATATAGGGCTGCCAGGCGCTGGCGCTGTTGAAGTCATAGTACACGTTCGCAAACACGGACGTGCTGGAGATGTCGCCCCGGCCATCGGCGACAATGGCAGCAACGGTTGCGCCAAGCGGGGTCGGGCTGCCGGCGATGGAGGCGGCATCGAGGCCGTCTATGCTGCCGCCGCCAAGAGTGACGCCCGTATGCGTATCAACGTCCGCCTTCGTGTAGGATATTTCCACACCACTGCGCAGGCCATTGCCATAGCGCGCGCCGGCTTCGGCGTTGAAACCAGAGCCGTTGTCGAACTCCGTGTTCCAGCCATAAGGCGTTCCGGTTGCGACATCGAGCGTCGTCCCGTCGCCAAGGTTGCCGGTTGTAAACGCGCCGGTCGTGCCGGAATTGTCACTGTCGGACTGGCTGGCGTAGCTGACCGAGCCGCTGACATACCATTCCTGGGCAAATGCCGGCGAAGCGATAAGGGCCGTTGCGCACAGCGAAGCAAATAGTTTTCCGATTTTCATCAGGTTCGTCCTTCGTCACTGGGTTGATGTTGCAGTGAATACGGCGGCCCCGGGAAGCTGGATGATTAACAAACGGTAATGGTTTGCATCATATGGCGCAGCGGATGCATGATGTATCCGCAACGGTGCATTCCTGGTCCGGGGACGCAGAACATTCTGGAGACGCTACGCACATGATGCCCAAACCGCTCGCCGCTATCAAACCGAACACGCTCGAATTCGAAATCCTGCCTCTGGTCAAGCCGACCGGCTTTCGCGAGTATGATGCGCGCTGGTGGTTCAACGGAATCGGGCACGAAAAGGAGCCCGAACTCAACTTCACCGGCGTCCAGGCCCTCGGCCTCGGTATGGCGACCCTGTTCCATGAAATGGGCGTACCGCCGAAAGTGGTGACGGGCCATGATTTCCGGTCGATCAGCCAGCCCATCAAGAATGCCCTTATCTTGGGTCTCGTGCAGGGGGGCTGCGACGTGCTGGACGTGGGCCTGGCCTTGTCGCCGATGGTCTACTGGAGCCAGTTCGAGCTAGACGCCGCCTGCTGCGCCATGGTGACGGCAAGTCACAACGAGAACGGCTGGACCGGCGTGAAGATGGGCGCGGACCGTCCGCTGACTTTCGGGCCCGTCGAAATGGGCCGCCTGAAGGAGATCGTCATGGGCGGCGATTTCCAGCCGCGGGCCGGCGGGGGGCATCACCGCGTCGACGGGATGCGCGAGAAATATATCGCGTCGGTGGCCGATGGCGTGAAACTGTCGCGTCCGATCCGTGTGATTGCGGCCTGCGGTAACGGCACGGCTGGCGCGTTCGCCCCGGATGCCCTGCGCGCCATGGGTGCTGAAGTCATCGAGATGGACTGCAACCTCGACAACACATTCCCGAAATACAACCCGAACCCCGAAGACGCCGAAATGCTGCACGAGATGTCCAAGGCCGTGAAGGAACTTGGCGCCGACATCGCGCTCGGTTTTGATGGCGACGGCGATCGCTGCGGCGTGGTCGACAATACAGGCGAGGAAATCTATGCCGACAAGATCGGTCTGATGCTGGCGCGCGACCTGTCCCGGAATTTCAAGGATGCGACGTTCGTTGTCGATGTGAAGTCCACGGGCCTCTACAAGACCGACCCGGTCCTCAGGGAAAACGGTGCCACGGTCGATTATTACAAGACTGGCCACTCCTACATCAAGCGGCGCACGAATGAGCTCGGCGCGCTCGCAGGCTTCGAGAAGTCGGGCCACTTCTTCTTTCGCCCGCCCATAGGGCTTGGCTATGACTGCGCCCTGACCGCAGCCAAGGCGATCCTTGAAATGCTCGACCGCAATCCGGGCAAGACCATGGCTGACCTGCGTGACGAACTCGGTGTCGCTTATACGTCCCTCACCATGTCGCCGCATTGCGGGGATGAAGTGAAGTATGATGTCGTGGATCGCATGGTCGCCGAATACGAAGCCCTTAACGGAACGGAAATTCTCGGCCGCAAGGTCGTTGATGTGAACACGGTGAACGGTGCGCGCGTCACGCTCGAGGATGGCAGCTGGGTACTTATCCGGGCATCGTCGAACAAGCCGGAACTGGTTGTGGTAGTCGAATCCATGGCGAGCGAGGACGATATGCGCGATCTCTTCCACAAGGAAATCAAACCGCGTCTCGGCAAGCATGCCGAGGTTGGCGCCTACAATCAGGAGATCTGACGCGCATGGCGCTCAATCCCAACTATGCCGCTGTTTCCGGACGCCAGCAGGCAACCGAGCGCTGGGCAGTCGTACTGCCGGGTGAATTCAATCGCCGTGAGGAAGAATCGGGACTTTGCTTCTGGCGCCCGGGCCTCACGGTCTGGCTGACCGCGTATGGCACCGAAGACGGCATGTCGATCGAGGACCGGATGACGCGAGACAGGTCCAAGGCGTCACCAGCGGCAACCGACATGGTCGAGAGCCTGGAGAATGGTGTCGGGCGCCTCAGCTATTGCCTGACAGAGGCGCGGCCGGACGGCGCGACCGTGCAGGGACTGTACAGTTTCGCCCACGCCGCGGACGGCCAGGTCATGGTTGCCGCATATTTCGACGATGGATCAGAATTGGAAACAGCCAGACGCATCTCCGGTTCCATCACCTATACTGGCTGACGAAGCGATCCCTGTGGCGCCCTCTTGACCTGATGGCTCAAAAATCGCACCCGTCGCGCCATCGATTTTCGGGCCTTAGAAAAGGAAGTAACCATGCGTGTGGCAATGATCGGAACAGGCTATGTCGGCCTGGTATCAGGCGCCTGCTTCGCAGATTTCGGGCATGTGGTGACATGCGTCGACAAGGATGCTTCGAAGATCGAGCGCCTGAAAAGCGGCATCATGCCAATCTACGAGCCGGGACTCGATGACCTGGTTGCAAGCAACGCCTCTTCTTCACGACCGATGCCGCCGACGCGATCAAGGATGCAGACGCTGTCTTCATTGCCGTCGGCACGCCATCGCGGCGCGGCGACGGTCATGCGGACCTGTCTTATGTTTATGCGGCGGCCGAAGAGATCGCGGGCCTGATGGATGGCTTCACCGTTGTGGTAACCAAGTCGACTGTGCCCGTCGGTACGGGTGATGAGGTGGAAGAAATCATCCGCAAGGCGCGCCCTGACGGGGATTTCGCGGTCGTGTCCAATCCGGAATTCCTGCGCGAGGGCGCCGCGATCAAGGATTTCAAGATCCCGGATCGCGTCGTCGTTGGAACCGATGATGAACGTGCGCGCCAGTTGATGCGCGAGCTCTATCGCCCGCTTTTCCTCAACGAGACGCCGATCCTGTTTACCGAGCGCCGGACGTCGGAGCTGATCAAATATGCTGCGAACGCATTTCTGGCGGTGAAGATCACTTTCATCAACGAGATGGCTGACCTATGTGAAAAGGTCGGCGCGAATGTTCAGGAAGTGTCGCGCGGCATCGGCCTTGATAACCGGATCGGCAGGAAATTCCTGAATGCCGGGCCGGGCTATGGCGGCAGCTGCTTCCCGAAAGACACACTGGCGCTGACCAAGACAGCGAATGATGCCGGTGCGCCGGTTCGTATTGTCGATACGGTCGTCGAAGTGAACGCGGCCCGCAAAAAGGCCATGGCGGCCAAGATCATCCGTGCGATGGGCGGGGACGTCAAAGGCAAGACAATCGGTGTGCTGGGCCTGGCATTCAAGCAGAACACGGATGACATGCGCGATGCGCCGAGCCTCGACATCTTGCCCGCCCTGATGGCCGCGGGCGCTAAAATTCGCGCCTTTGATCCGGAGGCAATGACCGAAGCGGGGCATCTGCTGGAAGGCGTGGAATTTGCGTCTAGCCCATACGCGGCCATCCAAGGCGCCGATGCCATGGTCATAATCACGGAATGGGATCAGTTTCGCGCGCTCGATTTTGATCGGGTAAAAGCTGCGCTCAACTCCAATATCGTGGTAGACCTGCGCAACGTCTATTCCCCCGAAGATATGGCGGCCCGCGGGTTTGCCTATACATCCATCGGGCGGCCTTGAATTTAACTCGCAAAACCAGACCGGAAACCTGACATGAAATTCTTCGTTGATACCGCAGACACCAAGGATATTGCCGAGCTGGCTGCAACCGGTCTGATTGACGGTGTGACCACCAACCCTTCCCTGATTGCCAAGTCAGGCAGGCCGTTCGCGGAAGTCATCAAGGAAATTTGCGGGCTGACCGCAGGCCCGGTGAGCGCCGAAGTTGTTGCCACGGATGTGGACGGCATGGTCAGCGAGGGCCGCAAGCTTGCCGCGATCGCCGAGAATGTTGCCGTAAAGCTGCCACTGACGTGGGACGGCCTGAAAGCGTGCCGCACATTGTCGGACGAGGGAACGGCCGTAAACGTGACGCTGTGCTTCTCGGCAAACCAGGCGCTGCTCGCCGCCAAGGCGGGCGCCGCTTTCATCTCGCCATTCATCGGCCGCCTCGACGATATCAATATCGACGGCATGGAACTGATTGCCGATATCCGCCAGATCTATGACAATTACCTGTTCGACACTGAAATTCTCGCCGCATCGATCCGCACGGCGAACCATGTGAAATTGTCGGCCCTCGCAGGCGCCGACGTGGCGACCATGCCGCCAAACGTGATCAAGAGCCTGGCCAATCATCCCCTGACCGACAAGGGCCTCGAGGCCTTCCTGGCTGACGCGAAGAAAGCGGATATCAAGGTCTAGGCCATGACCGAGGCAGAAGGCCCGAGGGGCCGGGTCCTGATCGTGGCGGGGTCGGATTCGGGCGGCGGCGCAGGAATCCAGGCCGACATCAAGACGGTGACAATGCTGGGTGGCTACGCCATGACGGCGGTCACCGCCATCACTGCTCAGGACACGAAGGGCGTGCACGGCGTCTGGCCGGTGCCGGCCGATGCGGTGCTGGGCCAGATCAGGGTGACCCTTGCGGATATCGGCGCGGACGTGATCAAGACCGGCATGCTTGGTTCTGCCTCACTGGTGGAAGCCATCGCTGAATGCCTCGATCAGGCTGCGCAACTGGTTCCGCGGGTCATTGACCCGGTTATCGTCGCCACGTCAGGCGACCGGCTGGTCGATGTGAAGGCTGTCGAAGCGATAAGATCCGAGCTTGTTCCGCGCGCGCGCCTTGTGACACCGAATGCGCCGGAAGCCGAAATCCTGACCGGGAAGGCCGTCGAGACAGTCGATGGCCAACGGAGGGCGGCAGAGCGCCTGCTCGAACTCGGCGCGCATGGCGCCCTGGTGAAGGGGGGACACATCGGCGGGAACAGGATCACCGATGTGTTGCAGACCACGACGGGCGAATGGATTTTTGAAGGCCCCCGACTGGTGACGATGTCGACGCACGGCACCGGATGCACGCTGGCGTCCGCGATTTCTGCCTATCTTGCACAAGGTGCAAGTGTTCCGGATGCGGTTGAAAAAGCGCGAGACTATCTGATGGGAGCCATTCGCACCGCGAGAGGGTTTGGCCACGGGCACGGTCCTGTCCACCACGGCTGGATCGTGGATCGCGACAGATAGTGCCTCAGCATTGAGCATTTGAGCGCTACGGGGAGCCCCATGCGATAGAAATGCTGAAAGCCCGATTACGATTTCTGGTTTTCCGTCGAGGCGGACATGTGCGACATGACAGGCTTTCTGATGGAGCCATTCCGATGCCTGCGCTACCTTTCTACCAAGTTGACGCGTTTGCCTCGAAACCGTTCGAGGGCAACCAGGCCTGCATCATGCCGCTTGAGGCATTTCTGCCGGACGATGTCATGCTGGCCATCGCGGCCGAGAACAATGTGGCCGAGACCGCCTTCATTGTCCGTACAGGCGAAGACAGCTGGAACCTGCGCTGGTTCACGCCTGCCGTGGAAGTGCTCCTTTGCGGCCACGCCACACTCGCCGCCGCACACGTCCTGTTCGCCCATGAAGGGTTTGCTGGCGGTGCCATTGGATTCGACACAGTGAAGTCCGGCCGGCTGACTGTCCGCAAGCTGGACGATGGACGTCTCGAGATGGATTTCCCCGCTGCGCCGGTAACCGAGATTGACGTATCCGATGACGTTGCGTCTGCGCTCGGCGCGCGGCCTTTGCAGGCCTGGGGCGGGATGTTCTATGCGGCGCGGTTCGGGAGGCCCGAAGACGTTCGCGCTCTGGCGCCCGACCTGAAGGCCCTGAAGCGTCTCGGCGCGCCAGGTGAGGGGTGGGACCGCGGGAACTTTGGGTGCTTTGCGCCCGGCGGCGACGGCGTTGATGTCACGAGCCGCTTCTTTGCGCCCGGCAGCGGCATCGATGAGGACCCTGCAACCGGAAGCTGGCACACGATGCTCGCGCGCGTCATGTCTGAATATTCCGGGAAAGACAGGCTCACTTGCTTCCAGGCCTATCCGGGCCGGGGAGCGCAGGTTGATACGCACTTGCAGGGGGACCGTGTGAAGCTCGGCGGCCGCGCCGTGACTGTGATCGAGGGTCGGTTCCACATCTAGGACCGATCTGCCCGGACGTTGCGCCTTGATGGTACCTCTGGCCGGACTCGAACCGGCACTCTGTCACCAGAAACGGATTTTGAATCCGTCGCGTCTACCAGTTCCGCCACAGAGGCCCTCTTCAGGGAAGGCCTCTCCTGCCGCATGGCAGTATGTCATGTCAATCGTCTCGACGCGGCCAGCAAAGATCGATAACACGACGCGCATGACAACAGCTTCCATGCCTGCGGCCCTGACGCTCCTTCAAACCCTAGAGGCCATGGCCGAGCGAGCACCTGAGGATGGGTTCACGCTCCGCGAGATACTTGATCAACTCGACGAAAGTGCGTTCGGCGCCGGCCTGTTCTTTTTGGCGCTGCCCTGCTGCATCCCTTTCCTCTACGGTGTTCCCCAGGTCGTTTCGCTTCCCATGATGGCGCTTGCTGGGCAAATGGCGGCTGGCCGGGACCAGCCATGGATGCCGGACAAGTTCAGCCAGCGCAAAATTGACCGTAAGGGCCTGACCCAAATGGCCAAAGGCGGGCGAAAATGGCTCGGCTGGATCGAAACCTTCTCCAAGCCCCGACTGACAGGCATAACGGGCAGGCGTTCAGAGCGCATCATCGGACTGTTTCTTTGCCTTTTCAGTGCATCCATCATGGTGCCCCTGCCAATGACCAATACCGTGCCCGGGTTTGGCGTCGCCCTGGCGAGCTTCGGGCTGATCAACAAGGACGGCGTACTGGTGATTCTCGGTCTGCTTCTCGGGTTCGCATGGGTCTTCGGTCTCGTCGTGCTCGGTCCCGTGGCATTGCTGGCAGCGATCGGGACGCTCAAGGACTGGGTGATCGGTTTCACGGCATCGTGACGCTCCGCCGCATTGTGGCCGGTGACCTGTAAGGTCTTAGTGGCGGCATGCTGAAACTGGAAAACCTCTTGAAGGATTGGGCATGGCCGGTTGCGGCCGTGATCATCTCCGCGATGATGATTGCCATCGCCCACGCGTTCGAACGGATTGGCCAACTTCCGCCCTGCCCGCTTTGCCTGCGTCAGAGAGAAGTCTACTGGGCCCTGATCGCCATGACGATCACGGGCCTGGCAATCTGGAAGTGGCGGCCGAAGAGGCGGTTTCTGGTGGCGCTGAACGTGCTGATCGGGCTTGTATTCGGGGTGGGCGCAGTGGTGGCGGCCTATCATTCAGGGGTGGAGTGGAAGATTTTTCCGCCGCCCGCCGGGTGTGCAGCCGGAGGGGCCGTGAACCCGCTCGAATTCAGGGACCTGAACCAGTCTTTCCACGTGGCAGATTGCACAGCGGCGCCGTTTTACATCCTTGGCCTGTCCATGGCGGGATGGAATGGCGTGGTCTCGCTGATCCTGTCAGCTGCCAGCTTTGTCGCAGCCGCCGCTACAGTTCGCCGCTAAAGGCCGAGCACCTTGCGGGCGATGATCGTGCGCTGGATCTCGTTGGTTCCGCCATAGATCGACTGGGCGCGCCCGGCAAAATAGGACGACACGTCCTTGGCGGCATGGAGAGGCAGGCCGATCTCCGACGCATTGGCGCCGAAGCCGGGCTGGGCAAACGCGGCGGCGGTATCGAGGAAAAGCTCGGTAATCTGCTGGTGCGTCTGGGTCGCGAGGATCTTGATTGTCGAGGCTGCGTCGCCCGGAGATCCGCCCGAAGAAAGCCCGGATAGAACACGAAAAACCGTCATTTCCAGTCCATCAACGGCCATTTCGGCCGCTGTCAGCTTTTGCGCGAAGGCCGGGTCGTCGATCAGGCGATGATTGCCGCCATCCGGCATGGCTGTGGCCAGTTCGCGCACGTGGCGCAGCATGGCACGCTTGCCGCCAATGCGGGCATACGAGGTGCGTTCGAATCCGAGGAGGTATTGGGAATAGGTCCAGCCCTTGCCCTCTTCGCCGATGCGATAGTCTTCCGGCACTTTCACATTATCGAACAGGACCTCGTTGAGGACGTGTTTCCCGTCAATCGTGATGATCGGTATGAGCGTTACGCCCGGCGCGTCCATGGGGCAGCAGATGAATGTGATGCCTTCCTGCTTCTTGCCTTCATTGCTTGTCCGCGCGAGCAGGAAGATCCAGTCGGCATGCTGCGCGGCCGAGGTCCATATCTTGTGGCCATTCAGGGTGTAGGTTCCGTTCTCCAGAACGGCGCTGAACTGCAAGGAGGCGAGATCGGAGCCGGAGCCCGGTTCGGAATAGCCCTGCGCCCAGCCGACGGAGCCGTCGCGGATTCCCGGCAGCCATTTGGCCTTCTGTTGATCCGAGGCAAATGTGTAGAGAACCGGGCCGACATAGACGACGCCCATCGGGGTGACAGTCGGCACGCCGGCGCGTTCAAGCTCTTCATCGAACACGTATTGCTCTTCGACCGACCAGCCGGGACCGCCATACGCTTCAGGCCAGGCACTTGCGAGCCAGCCCTTGGCGCCAAGCGCCATTTCCGAGCGCCGGATGTCTTCCGTTGTGAGTGCTTCGCCTGCACGGTTTTTCGCAATGATGTCTGCGGGAAACCCGGTTTCGAAGAAATGCCGCACCTTGGCGCGGAAAATCTCGGTTTCAGGACTGAATGTCAGGTTCATCTTTGCGCTCCCTCTATCAGGAGCGAGCGTAGGGCAGGCCCGGCCCGTGGCAAGGCCTGCCCCAACGTATGGCCTTGCCTCAAGCGGCTTTCACTTCCTCGACCCAGGCGTCGACCTTGCGCTCGAGCAATTCGAGCGGCATGGCACCGCCGCCAAGCACGGTGTCGTGGAAGCCGCGAATGTCAAACTTGTCACCAAGTTCGCTTTCGGCCTTCGCGCGCAGTTCCTGGATCTTGATCATGCCGATCTTGTAGGCGGTCGCCTGGCCCGGCATCACGATATAGCGTTGGACTTCCGAACGTGCCTGAGTCTCGGTGATCGCGGCATTGTCGAGGAAGTACTGAACGGCCTGTTCCTCGGTCCAGCCTTTCGAATGAAGACCTGTGTCGATGACCAGGCGGATGGCGCGCCACATTTCAGAGCCGAGGCGGCCAAAATCGGAATACGGGTCATCATAGGTTCCGGGCATTTCCTTGGCGAGCCATTCGGAATAGAGGCCCCAGCCTTCTGCATAGGCGGTGAAGTTTGCCTGCGTCCGGAATTGCGGAACGCCGGTCAGTTCCTGCGCGATGGCGATCTGCATGTGGTGGCCCGGAATGCCTTCATGGTAGGCGATGACTTCCAGTTCACGCTTCGGCATCGCTGTCATGTCTGACAGGTGGGCATAATAGATGCCGGGACGCGTGCCATCGGGCGTGCCGGGGAAATAATGCTGCGCGGCGCCGTCCTGCTCGCGGAAGGCTTCGACCCGCTTCACGACGAGGTCGGCCTTTGGCAGGATGCCGAAATAGTTCGGCAGCTCGGCCTTGATGCGCTCGATGTCAGCCGTTGCATCGGCGATGTAGGCGAGGCGACCTTCGTCGGTGTCTGGATAGTAGAACCGCTCATCATCCTTGCTGTCCCGGAGCATGGTGAAGAATTCGTTCAGCGTACCCTCGAATCCGACCGACGCCTTGATGGCTTCCATGTCGCCGCGGATACGTGCGACTTCCTTCAGGCCCAGTTCGTGGATCTCGTCAGCGGTCATGCTGGTCGTCGTCTGAGTCTTGAGGCGGAAATTGTAGTAATTTGCCCCATCCGGCTGGAGGTAGGCGCCGACGGGCTGGGTCGAGTCTGGCGAATTCGCCATGTCTTCTGTCGCAAAGGCGATGATTTCCTTGTAGGCGCTCAGGAAGTCGCCCTTCAGCGCCTCTTCGGCCTCTGCGAGGAAGGCGCCGCCTTGGACTTCGTCAATGCTGCCGGCGTCAACGAGCAGTTTGATGTCGGACTTGATGTCGGCGAGGAGGGCGCTGTCTTCACCCTCGGTGAACGGTGCGCCGGTGATGATCTTCTTCGACTGGTCGATCACGCCCTCATAGGCGAATTTCGGTGCGTGTACGCCGCGCTCGGCGGACTCTTTTGCGACCGCGATCGCTTCGCGAAGTGCTCGGGCGCTCTCACTGATCCGCTTGATGTAGGCGGTCATGTCTTCAGGTGTGTCTACGGCGTGAAAGCCGATCAGGAAGGTCGGCAGGAAATTCTGGAGACCGTTCATCTGGTCAAATACGAAGCCATTATAGCGATAGGCAGCGCCTTCGGCGGCCTGGTCGTACTGGTATTTCCAGAGGTCGTAGGACATTTTGTCTGCTGGCGAGAGCGCATCGTAGTCAAACGAGGCTTCCATTTCCTCGGTTGCCGCTTTCTGCCAGGCCAGTTGTTCATCCTGACAGGCGAAGGTCAGGC
>Ga0209231_1001097_pt1 | contig 11208 bp, 10 predicted proteins | sample Deesub45470m_DNA_FD_188086 | JGI IMG/M metagenome (GOLD analysis project Ga0209231, IMG submission 188086) | Deep subsurface microbial communities from North Pacific Ocean - 450_OLKR46/470m Metagenome (SPAdes) (version 2) | ecosystem: Environmental > Terrestrial > Deep subsurface > Unclassified ... | reverse complement strand
CTCTGGTTTTGTCCGGGCGATCTGACACTCTTTGGGAACCTGCGCGCGCGTCATCTTATCAACATCGCTTGTCCAGCTGTCAGGCAGAAAAAGGCGTAGCCCCACCATGACCGGCACTTCCCGGGAAGCCAGCGTCACCGAGACTAGGGACTGACAGTTGGCGGTCTTTCCCAGCGATGAAGCATATTGCGGAGCTACCCCGACGGAATGGGTTCCCTTCTTCGGCAAGGCGGTGTCATCGATGACGAGAAATCCCGCTGCATCGCCCACCAGCCGATCTGCTTCTTGCACCAGCACTTTCTCGAGAGGAGCGCTGTCCCAAACCCCCGCAGCGACAAAATGATGAAGCTGATCATAGCCGATCTCGCTCGCTCGCGATGCCATCGGCTGAACGCTCTTACGGTCTCCTGGGCCTATCAGACCTGCTATGTAGGGGGGGCACATCCGACGGCGCGTCTTGTGCCCAAGAGCGATGAGAAACGGCTCAAGCCAGCCCTCCAGATCCTCTTTCCATTCCGTATCCATCACCAGCCCTTTCGATAGCTGGCTCTCCATGAATCAGGGTTTTTGCCTTTTGGGAATCGCAAAAATACAAAACTGCCAAAGTAGTGCTAGGCGATGTTGACCCTTCTCAAAAAGAGGCCGACGTCACGCCGGCTAGAGTTGGGAGAGGATGCCTAAAAGGCATAAGAATGCTGCACCTGCGAAAACGGTTTTACAAGTGCAAATTTGCGGGAGCCATCCTGACGATGGTTTCCAGAACCATCGCAGACAACGAGTGCGATCGTCGATCGCCATGCGAGTCCATTTCAAACTGAGGGAGCTGTCTTGGAGGGGCTGAAAAGGCCCGTTTTTGCGCGGGAGCAGTTCGGTTCCCCCGAGAGGTTCGTTAGTGTCGCAAGGTGTCGGGTGATCCATCTCCCACGCTCTTGCGCAAGCTGATCATCGGCCGTGCCGGTAAGGAAGGCCATTTGCGTGTCGGCGACGACGATCGCAAAAAACATCTCGGCGAGAAAATCCTGTGCTTCCCCGGTGACACAGCGCAGATGCGGTCGGACGATCCGACGCGCCGCTTCCTTGACCCGCGATACGACCATTTGATAGATGTTGCCTATCTGGGGGTACTTTTGCCGCTCGGCGATGACCATACGCAATAGGCCGATTGCATCTTCGCTTTGGGCCAGATCGAGAAGCTTTTGCGTCGCCTCCTCGAGTGCCATGTCATCGGCACCCATCGCAAATGCATCGTCGAGGGTTTTCGAGAAGCGATCGGCTTCCTCTCTGACGATGGTTTCGAACAGTTCGAGCTTGCTGCCGAAGTAGATATAGAGAGTGCCTCGGGAGCCACCGATGCGCTCTATGATGTCGTCGATGGTGGTAGCGGCAAAGCCCTTCTCGTGGAAGAGGCCTCGGGCGGCATCGATCAGCCGGCTTCGACGAAATGTCCGATCCTTGGATCTGGGGGCGGCTTTGGGAAGTTCGCGCCGATGGCGACGTGTGTTGATTTCACTCGTCGATACTTGCTGTTCCTTCACCGGACTGCACTCCCAGTTGGTCAGCTGCGCGTCAAGGCGCACCGCTCGTGTCGATCTCTCCGTTCCTTGCCTCCCCATGCAGAGGCTCGTCCGCCAGTCCGCCGCCGAGTGAGCGGTATAGTTCCACCAGGTTGCTCGCCTGGGTCAGCCGGGTGGTGACCAGCGCCTGCTCGGCGCCATAGGCGGTGCGCTGGGCGTCGAGGGTGACGAGGAACGAATCCACCCCCGAACGGAACCGCGCGTCGGACAGCCTGGCGGCGACGCCGGCTGCCTCGGCGCGGGTGGTCTGGGCGCGGATCTGGTCGCCGATGCGGCCGCGCTGGGCAAGCGCGTCGGAGACTTCGCGAAAGGCGGTCTGCACGGCTTTTTCGTAAGTCGCGACGGCCACCTTCTGCGAAGCCCTGGCATATTCGAGATTGCCCGAACGGCGGCCGAAGTCGAACAGCGGCAGCGAGGCGCCGGGCGAGCCGGTGTAGGTATAGCTGCCGTCCTTGAACAGGCCCGACAGCGCGGTGCTCAGGGTGCCGAGCGTGCCCGTCAAAGAGATCGTGGGGAAGAACGCCGCGCGCGCCGCGCCGATGTTGGCGTTCTCGGCGATGAGCAGGTGCTCGGCCTGCAGCACGTCCGGACGGCGCAGAAGCACTTCGGACGATACGTCGCCGGGCAGCGCGTCGCGCGTCGTCGGCTCCTTGCCGAAGGCGTTGGGCAGCTGTTCGGCCGGGACCGTGGTGCCGACCAGCAGGTTGAGCGCGTTCTGGTCGCGCGCCACGCTCGTCTCCAGCGCGGCGATGTCGTTGACCGCGCCCTGGTAGCTGGTCTCGGCCTGGCGCACTTCCAGTTCCGAGCCGACGCCGACGCGGAATTGCTCGCGCGTCAGGCGCAGGGTTTCCTCGAAAGCCTTCGCCGTCTCGCGTGAGAGGCGCAGCTGCTCGGAGTCCGAGGCCATCGTCAGCCAGGCATTGGCGATCTCGGCGATGAGACTGATGCGCGCGGAACGCTGCGCCTCCTCGCTGGCGAAGTACTGCTCCTGCGCGGCGCGCGACAAGTTGCGCACGCGGCCGAACAGGTCCAGCTCGAAAGCCGAAAGGCCCACGGTCGCCTGGTAGACCTCGATGTCGGAACTACTCGAGCCGGCGCCGCCGCCCATGCTCGCGAGGTTATTGGTGTACGTCGCGGTGCCGGTGGCGTTGACGGTGGGCAGCCGGTCGGCGCGCTGGACGCGGTACTGCGCGCGCGCTTGCTGGACGTTGGCGGCGGCGATGCGCAAGTCGCGGTTGTTGGCGATGCCCGTCTCGATGACCTGCCGCAGGCGGTCGTCGAGGAAGAAGTCCCGCCAGCCGATGCGCGAGACGTCCTGCGCATCGGTGGGTGCGGCCGGGTAGACGCCGCCCTGGGGTAGCGCCACCGGCACCGCGCCGGCCGGCCGCTCGTACTTCGGGGCGAGGTTGCACCCGGCCAGCAGCGTGGTTCCGGCAAGCAGGATGAGGATCGACTTTTTCATGTTCAGCTTTCCTGCGGCTGCACGCGGCCAGCGTGAGGCTCTTCTGCGTCGGGATCGTGCGGCTTGCTGTCGGTCTGTCCGTGCTTGAACAGGCGGGCGACGATCACGAAGAACATCGGCACGAAGAAGATTGCGAAGATCGTGGCAGAGAGCATGCCGCCCACCACCGCGCGGCCGATCGCGTTCTGGCCGCCCGCGCCCGCGCCGGTCGAGACCGACAGTGGCAGCACGCCGAACACGAAGGCGAGCGAGGTCATCAGGATCGGGCGGAGACGCAGCCGGGCCGCCTCCATCGCCGCGTCGAAGGCGTTCATCCCCGACTGTACCCGCTCCTCGGCGAATTCGACGATCAGGATCGCGTTCTTGGCCGAGACGCCGATCGTGGTGATCAGGCCGACTTGCAGGTAGATGTCGTTGTTGAGGCCCGTCAGCATCGCGGCGAGGACCGCGCCGATCACGCCGAGCGGCACGACCAGCATGACCGCGATCGGCACCGACCAGCTCTCATAGAGCGCCGCGAGGCACAGAAAGACGATGACCAGCGACAGGGCATAGACCATCGGTGCCTGGCCGCCGCTCAGGCGTTCCTCGTAAGACAGGCCGGTCCATTCCAGGCCAGTGCCCGGCGGCAGCTTGCCGTGCATCTCGGTGATGGCGTTCATCGCGTCGCCAGTGCTCAGGCCTTGGCCCGGCGCACCCTGCAGCTGCATGGCGGGCTTGCCGTTGTAGCGGCTCAGGATGACGGGCGCGGTCTTCCACGACAGGGTGGAGAAGGCCCTGAACGGCGCCATCTCGCCGCTCGTGCCGCGCACGTAGAGATTCTCGATGCCTTCGGGTGAGGAGCGATAGGCCTCGTCTGCCTGGATGTACACGCGCTTGGTGCGGCCGCGGTCGAGGAAATCGTTGACGTAGGCGCTGCCCCAGGCGCTGGAAATCTCGCTGTTGATCGCGCCCAGGTCGAGGCCGAGGGCGCCGGCCTTGTCCTGATCGATGTCCACCGCGAGCTGCGGAGCGTCGTCGAGAGTGACCGGGCGGACCTGCGCGACGCGCTTGTCGCCCGCCGCCATGCCCAGGAGCTGGTTGCGCGCGCCGAGCAGCTTTTCGTGCCCCATGTTGGTGTTGTCCACCAGCCACAAGTCGAAGCCGGTCGCATTGCCGAGTTCCTGCACTGCGGGCGGCATGAGGGCGAAGATCGTGGCGTCGCGATACTTGGAGAACACGCCCATTGCGCGACCCACGAGGGCCTGGGCCTTGTTCTCGGAGCTGCTGCGGTCCTTCCAGTCCTTGAGCTTGATGAAGGCCAGGCCGGCGTTCTGGCCCTGGCCGTTGAAGGAGAAGCCGCTGACCGTGAAGACCGAATCGACGGCTGCCTTCTCGTCTTTGAGGAAGTGGTCGCGCACCACGTCCAACGCCTTTTGCGTGCGCGGCAAGGTGCCGCCCGGAGGAGCCTGGACCAACGCGAACATTGTACCCTGGTCTTCCTCGGGGAGGAAGCCGCCGGGCAGACGCATGAAGATCAGACCCATGGCCGCCACGATCATCAGATAGACGAAGCCCGAGCGCTTCCAACTGTTGGCGGTGCGACGCACGCCGCCCTCGTACTTGCGGGTACCACGATCGAACTTGTCGTTGAACCAGCGGAAGAAGCGGGCGAGCGGGCCGTTCCCTTCGCTCTTGCCGGGATCGTGGGGCTTGAGGATCGTGGCGCACAGCGCCGGGGTGAGGATCAGCGCGACCAGTACCGAAAGCGCCATCGACGAGACGATGGTGATCGAGAACTGGCGATAGATGACGCCGGTCGATCCGCCGAAGAAGGCCATCGGCAGGAACACGGCCGACAGCACCATGCCGATACCGATCAGCGCGCCGCTGATCTCGTCCATCGATTTTCGCGCCGCTTCCTTTGGCGACAGATGTTCTTCCTGGATCAGGCGTTCGACATTTTCGACGACCACGATCGCGTCATCGACGAGCAAGCCGATCGCCAGGACCATGCCGAACAGGGTCAGCGTGTTGATCGAGTACCCCAGCATCGACATCATGCCGAAGGTGCCGAGCAGCACGACCGGGACCGCGATGGTGGGAATGATCGTGGCGCGCCAGTTCTGCAGGAACAGGAACATGACGAGGAACACGAGCACGACCGCCTCGACCAGCGTGTGGATCACCTGCTCGACCGAAAGGCGGACGAACGGGGTCGTGTCGTAAGGGAAGGCGACCTTGACGTCCGAGGGGAAGCCCGTGGCGATTTTCTGCACTTCGGCTTTCACCGCGTCCACGGTGTCAAGCGCGTTGGCGCCTGATGCCAGCTTCACGCCGAAGCCCGATGCGGGCTTGCCGTTATACTGCGTATCGAAGCCGTAGATTTCGGCGCCGAGTTCCACCCGAGCCACGTCGCGCAGGCGCACGACGGCCCCGCCTTCGGTGGTGCGCAGGCGGATGTTGCCGAACTGCTCAGGCGTCTGCAGGCGCGACTGGACCGAGACGGTTGCGTTGAGCTGCTGTTCCTTGGACGCCGGCAACTGACCGATCTGACCGGCTGAAACCTGCGCGTTCTGCGCGGAGACGGCAGTGCTGACGTCGGCGATGGTGAGATTGTAGCTGCGCAGCTTGAGCGGATCGACCCAGATACGCATCGAGTACTGGGTGCCGAATATCTGTAGTTCGCCCACGCCGTTGATGCGACTGACCGGATCCTGGATCTGGCTGACGATGTAGTCCGAAAGGTCGTTGGCGGTGTGAGTGCCGTCCTCGGAATAGATCGCGGTGATGAGCAGGAAGCTGGCCGCCGACTTGGCGACGGTCACGCCCTGGCGCTGGACTTCCTGCGGGAGCAGGGCGGTCGCGGCCTGGAGCTTGTTCTGGACCTGGACCTGGGCGATGTCGGGATCGGTGCCCTGCTCGAAGGTAAGGGTGATCGTCACGCGCCCGGCAGACGAGGACTGCGCCGAGAAGTAGCGCAGGTTGTCGATGCCCTTGAGCTGCTGCTCGATGATCTGCGTGGTCGTGCGTTCGAGCGTCTCGGCGTCGGCGCCCGGATAAGTGGCGCTGATGGTGACGGTCGGTGGCGCGATCTCGGGGAACTGCGAGATCGGCAGGCTGCGGATGGCAATCGCGCCGGCCATCATCAGGACGATGGCGATGACCCATGCGAAGATGGGCCTGTCGATGAAATAGCGGGACATGGTCGGTTACTGCCCCCGCTGCGCAGGTCGCTGACCGGATTGGTCACTTCCCTGCTGGGCCGGCACCGCCTTGACTGCGATGCCGGGCCGCAACATTTGCGCACCATCCACGATTATCTTCTCCCCCGGCTTCAGCCCGCTGGTGACGAGCCAGCTGGTTCCGATCGTGCGCGGCGCGGTGATCTTGCGCATCTCCACCTTGTTTTCCGGACCGACGATGAGGACGGTAGGATTGCCCTTCTCGTCACGCGACACGGCGACCTGGGGCACGAGCAAACCGTTGCTCTTCGTGCCATCGACCAATTCGGCCCGTACGTACATTCCCGGAAGAAGCAGACCGCGCGGATTAGGGAACTGAGCGCGGATGATCTGGCTGCCAGTTGTGGGATCGACGGTGACGTCAGTGAACTTGAGCACGCCCTTTTCCGGATAAGTGCTGCCGTCCTCCAGCTTGAGCTTCACCTGCGCCGCGCCACTACCGCGCGATATGTCACCGGAAAGCAATTGCTGGCGCAGGCGCAGCACATCGGCGCTCGACTGCTGGATGTCCACGAAGATCGGATCCAACCGCTGGATCGTGGTGAGCGGGTCGGTTTGCGAAGCGGAGACGAGCGCGCCGATGGTGTATGTCGAGCGACCGATGCGGCCGGAGATCGGTGCGCGGATCGTGGTGCGCGCCAGGTCGATTTGCGCCGAGCGCAGCATCGCCTGCTGCGCTGACACGTCAGCCTCGGCCTGCTGCGCGCTGGTGACTGCGTTCTCCGCCTCCTGGCGCGAGATCGCGTTTATCTTGACCAGATCATTGTAGCGGCGGGCCAGAGCGGCTGTGGATGCGATTGAGGATCTGGCCCGCACGAGTGCGGCGCGCGCGTTCGCGACCTGTGCCTCGTAGGGAGCGGGATCGATCTGGTAAAGTGCCTGTCCCGCGCGCACCTGATCGCCTTCGGTGAACAGACGCTTGAGAATCAGGCCGTTGACCTGCGGGCGCACGTCGGAAGCTTCGAAAGCGCTGGTTCTCCCCGGAAGCTCGCTGCTGAGCGTCACGGTCTGCTCGCGGACGGTAACCACCCCCACCTCCGGCGGGCCGGCGACCCCCTGCTGCCCTCCTCCACCGCATGCAGTAATAAGTAGCGCGATGAATGGAGTGCATTTTTTCATAGAGCTTGCCCGTTGACCAAGTTATCACGAGAGCGAATGATCACTCACGATCAGCGTCTCTTTATTGCGCCGCAGCATCGAATGCAAGCTAGGGAGGTATGGTGGCAAAAAACAATTCGGTCGCAAGAGTGCGGGGACCCCGCTCTGCGGCGCGGCGGCAGCATATATTGGCCACGACCCGCGATCTCTTCGTCAAACGCGGATTCCATCAGACCGGGATGGCCCAAATCGCCAGTTCATCCGGCATCGCGGTGGGGCAGATCTATCGGGACTTTGCCAACAAGGAGGCGATCATTGCCGCCATCTGCGAAGCCGACCTTGCTGAATGGCTCGAGGAAGAGACGCTGGAGACGGCGGTCGCGGTGGGGGATCGCGAAGGTATCCTCGCCTGGATCGAGCGAATCGCCATCGATGAGCCATCGCATGAAAATCGCCGCATGATGTGCGAATTCGTGGCCACAGTGGGGTGTAACCCGATCATCGCCGAGATCAATCGCAAGGCGGATGTCCGGCTGCGCACCAGCCTGGGAGCGGCGCTGGCCTCTTTGGCGCCGGGCGCATCTCCACAGGACAGATCAACGGTGGTGGACTTCATCATCACCATGTCCTGGGGAATGGTAGCGGGGGCCGAGCTGTTTCCTTACCGAGACCACAAAATCTTGCGCCACTACATGGCGTCGCTGTTCCGCCGGGAACTCGCCGCAATGTGCAATTGAGGACCTGCTCAGTGCGCGCGGACCAAGGCTGGCGCAGCTCGATTGGCATTTTGGTGAGCTGAAGGTCCCCGGGCACTGGACAATTGTTCAGCATCATATCATCTTCTCATTACAGGCCGAGGAATACGGTCGCTCCAGAGGATACCGGAAAGATGATGAACAACGATAATGTGGCCCCCGGCGACAAGGCAATGATCCTGTTGCAAAGCCTGATCTGCTATTTGCGAGAAAAGAACGTCCTGTCGCGCGCCGACATCGAGGAACTGCGAAATCGCGTGGAGGCCCGGATGGCTACACCGGACAGCGGTCTGTCCTGCGCCACCGCGCTGGTCGCCGCCGCCGTGAACGAGATGCGGGAACTGGATGACTATTGCGGCAAGAAGTATGGTGGCAAGCACCGGCGTCAGGTGAACTGAGGCGTCCATCGCTGCATCGCAGGATTGTTTTAAAGCTCTCTCCTATGGGCCACGTCTCGACCCGCACGGCGGGGAAACGCGATCAGCAGCGCGGCGCTCTGCCGGGTGCGGGTATAGGTGACGTGATACTGCGGGGTCGGCTTCGGGCAAGCTCGCGGTAACCTGGCGCGTCTGTTCGTGGCCTCGATCGTCGCCAGATCGTGACAGGGCATGCCGGCATTGCCGGTGCTTTCGCCGTGGCGGATGAATATGGCCTTCATGGCTTCCCCTTCATTGCTGGCGAGCGCTATCCAAGCGATATACAAAAGATAGCCAAACAGTAGCGCTTCGCTTGCTTTTCTTGTGTTCGCCAGGAAGCGGCAGGCTATTCGAACAGTTCCGAATGCGTGCCGGCGCGCACGAAGTTCACCAGATTTCCCTCGATCGTGTAGATGAGCAGGAAGTCGCCGCCGATATGGCACTCGCGATGATCGCTCCAATCGCCTTTGAGGGCGTGGTCCAGCCATTCCGGGCCAAGCGGCGCGTCGTTGGCGATGAGGAGCATCATCGCTTCCTTGAGCTGCTTCATGTTGTAGCGCCCGCTGCGCGACAACCGCTCCCAATCCTTCGCGAACCGCTTTTCATAAGACGCCTCTCGGGGGAGCGAGGCGCGCTTACTGCTGGCGGGCTTCTTGGTCGAGGGCATCAAAGACTTCCTGAGGATCGGTGAAACGGGCGCGGCGGGCCTTCATCGTGGCGCGAGAGGCTTCGATGGCTGCCCGTGTTTCGGCGTTCGGCACTTTCAGCTCGAACGGCAAGGCATGATCCTTCGCGACCCGGGTGAGCGTCATGCGGACCACATCGGATACGGTCAGCCCCAGTTCGGCCAGGACGGCGGCGGCTTCATCCTTCAATGTTTCGTCGATGCGCGCACGCACGAAAGCGGTAGCGGCCATAAGAACCTCCTGTGATCCGTGTTCGATGTAGCTCAACTGAGCTACAATTACAACCATTGTGCGCCTGCCGCTTGCGCGGCACCGTGGCTCTAGTCGCTGCGCTCCCCAAGCCCGCACGCGGTCTTGGCCATTCGGTGACGATCCACATGGCGGGCGAGATCGCGTGCGCGGATCTCGGGGACAAGGTGCCGGCGCTGGCCGGCATGTCGTTTGTTCAGTGGGGAGAGGACGTTCCGCCCCCCCTCTCCCCAGCAACGGGAATAGACGGGCCGTGGCTCGCTCGGCTGGGCCTCGCTGCGCCCGCTCCACCCCGTCGATTCCCGCTGCCCCCCTCTCTCGCCGGCGTTCTTGGGCGTCCGTGTTCCGGCCGATGGCATGGCCATCGCCGGACAGGCGATCTGAAGGGAATAGAGACGATGACCCACGACAACCGGGAAAGCTGGCTCAATCGGGTGGCGGCGGGCATGGCCCCGCTCTTTGAGGCGCTGGAAGCTCCCCTGCCCGACCGGGTGCGCGTGGCGATCGGCTTCACCAGCGCGGGAGCCAAGGGCAAGGCGATCGGCGAGTGCTGGGATAACCGGCTGAGCGCGGACGGCCATTTTGAAATCTTCATCCGTCCGGACCTTGCCCATGCGCCCGACGCCATGCCGGCACAGATCGCGGCCATCCTCGCGCATGAACTGGTCCATGCCGCTGTCGGCATCCCGGCAGGGCATGGGAAGGCGTTTAAACGGGTCGCGCTTGGGCTGGGGTTGGTCGGGCCGATGCGTGCCACCACGCCCGGCGATGCCTTCCTTGCCGCCATCGTGCCGATCCTCGATGTTGCTGGCCCCCTCCCCCATGCCCGTCTCGATACGGACGGCGAGTCCACCGCGCCGAAGAAGCAGAAACCCCGGATGCTCAAATGCGAGTGCGTGACGTGCGGCTATACCGTCAGGACCGCGCGCAAATGGCTGGAAGAGGGCATAGCGTGGAAGGTACGTTAAACAACGCTAAGGGCGAACAATCAGCGAACGCTTAGGCGGCGCGACTATCCGGCGGCAGATTGAGGGCCTTGCGGCCAGCGGAAGCGGCTGCGCGATCCCAGAGGAAATCGCCGGAGAAGGCAATATGCTCCCAGCCTACCGGGGACGTATGGGCGAGGAGATCATCAGGCACCGCGACCGATGTTGATCGTAGATGCTGGGCTGCGGCATCCATGTAGATCGTGTTCCAATAGACGATTGCGGCGATGACCAAGTTGAGGCCGGATGCCCGATATTGCTGCGCCTCGCGGCTGCGGTCGATGATGCGGCCCTGGCGGAATGTGTAGATCGCCTGCGTCAAGGCATGGCGCTGCTCGCTATTGTTGAGACCGGCATGGCATCGCCGGCGCAGATCGGGATTTTCGAGCCAGTCCAGCATGAACAGCGTCCGCTCGATCTTGCCGATTTCCTGTAACGCGACGTCGAGCTGGTTCTGCCGTTCGTACGCGGCAAGCTTTCGCAGCATGACCGATGGCGCGACATGGCCGACCTTAATCGACCCTACGAGGCGCAGCACGTCGTCCCATTGCTCACCGATGATGTCGGTGCGGATACGCTTGCCCAACAGCGGGGTGATGGACGGATAGGCCGTGACCGGCGCGATTGGCGCGAGCCGCCTGTCGGGAAAGTCTCGCAAGCGCGGGCAGAAGCGAAATCCCAGCATGGCGCACAGGGCGAAAACATGATCGGTCGCCCCGCCGGTGTCAGTGTAATGCTCGGCGATTTTCAGATCGGTG
>Ga0209231_1001096_pt1 | contig 11216 bp, 5 predicted proteins | sample Deesub45470m_DNA_FD_188086 | JGI IMG/M metagenome (GOLD analysis project Ga0209231, IMG submission 188086) | Deep subsurface microbial communities from North Pacific Ocean - 450_OLKR46/470m Metagenome (SPAdes) (version 2) | ecosystem: Environmental > Terrestrial > Deep subsurface > Unclassified ... | reverse complement strand
ACCAAACGTGGTTTGTGTGAAAAAAATGCAAAAATTTCATGGACTCAAGTGGAAACAGGAAGTGCAATTACATGGAAATATCCAAGTTGTATTTTAAAAGGAGATAACTCAGTTGGTGAATTTTACTCTATTGCAGTTACCAATAATTTTCAACAAGCCGATACTGGAACTAAAATGATTCACTTAGGTAATAATACCAAAAGTACTATTATTTCAAAAGGAATTTCAGCAGGTCATTCTCAAAACTCATATAGAGGATTGGTACAAATAAGTGCAAGAGCAAATAATGCTCGAAACTTTTCGCAATGTGATTCCTTATTAATGGGTGACCAATGTGGGGCGCACACTTTTCCTTATATTGAAGTAAAGAATAAAACAGCACAAATAGAGCATGAAGCCACTACAAGTAAAATTGGAGAGGATCAATTATTTTATTGCAATCAACGAGGTATAAATACCGAAAAAGCCATTGCATTAATTGTAAATGGTTTCGGGAAAGAAGTCCTTAACAAATTACCCATGGAGTTTGCTGTTGAAGCACAAAAATTATTAGAAATTAGTTTAGAAGGATCTGTTGGTTAAAAGTTAAAAAGTTGAAAGTTAAAATGTTTGGAAGCTACTTTATTTATTAACTTTCAAACTTTAAACTTTAAAACATTCAAACACATAAAAAATGTTACAAGTAAAAAATTTACACGCAAGTATCAACGATAAAGAGATTTTAAAAGGAATAAATCTTGAAATAAAAGCTGGCGAAGTACACGCAATTATGGGACCTAATGGTTCTGGGAAAAGTACACTTTCAGCTGTAATTGCAGGGAAAGAAGAATATGAAGTTACTGAAGGTTCTGTAATTTTAAATGGTGAAGATTTAGCTGATTTTGCCCCAGAAGAAAGAGCTCACAAAGGTGTTTTCTTATCTTTTCAATACCCTATTGAAATTCCGGGAGTTACCGTTACAAATTTTATTAAAACAGCTATTAACGAAACTCGTAAAGCAAAAGGCCAAGAAGAATTACCTGCAAAAGAAATGTTAAAGTTAATTCGCGAAAAAGCTGATTTGTTAGAAATAGATCGTAAATTTTTGTCTAGATCATTGAATGAAGGATTTTCTGGTGGTGAAAAGAAACGGAACGAAATTTTTCAAATGGCGATGCTAGAACCTAAATTGGCTATTTTAGACGAAACTGATTCAGGCTTAGATATTGACGCATTAAAAGTGGTGGCTAACGGTGTTAACAAACTTAAAAGTAAAAACAACGCCGTTTTAGTAATTACACATTACCAACGTTTGTTAGAGTATATTGTTCCAGACTTTGTTCACGTTTTATATAACGGAAAAATAGTAAAATCTGGAGGAAAAGAATTAGCGTTAGAATTAGAAGAAAAGGGATACGATTGGTTAAAATAAATGAGTTTAAAGGTTAAATGTTAAAAAGTTACAAGTTTTTTCAAACTTCAATTCACTTTTCAACTTTACAACTTTCAACTTTACAACTAAAAAAACAATGGAATTAAAAGAAAAGTTAGTGTCTTCATTTTTAGCATTTGAAAATAAAGGAAATTTAGACCTAGATTCAAATGTGCATACGATTAGACTACAAGCTATTCAAAATTTTGAAAATGAGGGTTTCCCTTCAAAGAAAGATGAAGAATGGAAATATACAAGCTTAAGACCTTTACTTAAACATGATTTTAGTCTTTTCCCTTCCAGTGAAAAATCTGTTGGATTTAAAAATATTAAAGACTATTTAATAAATGATATTGAATCATATACGCTTGTATTTATAGATGGTGAGTTCAGTTCTTTTTTATCAGAAACCACACACGATGATTGTGATGTTTGCGTTTTATCTTCTGCCTTAACAAGACCGAAATATAAAATGGTGGTTGATAATTATTTTAATACCATCGCCAAAAACAACAATAGTCTATCAGAATTAAACACAGCTTTTACTAAAGAAGGTGCGTTTATCAATATCCCAAAAAACACTATTGTTCCAAAGCCAATTCAAATACTAAATTTTTCGACGGGAAGTGAAAAAGAAATTTTATTGCAACCAAGAAATTTAGTTGTTGTTGGAGAAAATTCACACGTTCAAATAATAGAACGTCATCAAAATTTATCAAAAAACACAACGCTTACAAATTCAGTTACAGAAATATTTGTTCATAAAAGAGCGATTGTAGATTATTATAAAATTCAAAATGACACTGAAGATTCTTCTTTAATAGACAGTACTTTTGTTTCTCAAAAACAACAAAGTGTGGCTTCTGTTAGTACATTTTCTTTTGGCGGAAAAATTACCAGAAACAATTTAGAATTTTATCATGAAGGCGAACATATTACTTCTAACCTTAATGGAATTTCAATTTTAAATGATAAACAACATGTAGATAATCATACATTGGTAAATCACAAATTTCCAAACTGTGAAAGTCACGAACTTTATAAAGGAATTTATGCTGATAAATCTGTAGGAGTGTTTAACGGAAAAGTAATTGTACAGCAAGCAGCACAAAAAACGAATGCTTTTCAACAAAACAATAATATTTTAATTGATGATGGCGCAACTATAAATGCAAAACCTCAATTGGAAATTTTTGCTGATGATGTAAAATGTTCGCACGGCTGCACTATTGGACAATTAGATGAAAGCGCTTTATTTTATATGCAATCAAGAGGAATTCCTAAAAAAGAAGCAAAAGCATTATTGTTATTTGCTTTTGGGAATGATGTTGTTGCAAAAATTAAAATTCCTCAGTTAAAAACTTTAATCACGAAATTAATTGCCAAAAATTTAGGCGTTAATTTAGGTTTTGAATTGTAAACCTTTCATAAGATATAAATAGAAAAGCCACTAAAATTAGTGGCTTTTCTATTTATATCTATTATTGTTTTTTTAAAACCTCTGGATTTATCACCACAAACTCTGTTCTTCTATTCATTTGATGTTCTTCCTCAGTACATTCAACTCCATTTGAACATTTATTTACCAATTTAGTTTCGCCAAATCCTTTGGTTGTAATTCTTGCTGAATCTATTCCTTTTTCAATAATCCAGTTTGCACTAGATTTTGCTCTTTCATTAGATAATTTCATATTATATTTATCTTTAGCTCTAGAATCAGTATGTGATTGTATATCAATATGAATTTCGGAATATTTATTCATAATACCAACTACTTTTTCAAGCTCCAATGTAGCATCTTCTCTTATTTCTGATTTATCTAAATCAAAATAAATAGCATTTGTTTTTATTAATAAATTATCATTATTTTTTTTAAATTCAGTTGGTTCTTTTCCAATTGAAGCTGAATTTTGTGTATATAAACTGCCGCTTACTGTTTTGCATTTAACATATATTGGGCTTGCTATTGGATAATCATTATTCATATCAAAATCCTTTAAATAATCATTGTTTGCGTAATTATCTAATTCAACTACTGAAACATCATAAAACTCAAACATAACTCTGCTTGTTGGACCATCTTGTTCTTCAACAGAACCAACTGCAATAATATTTGGCGGTAAATTTGCTACTATTAAATTTGTTGGATTCGCCGTTCCTAAATACCTTAAATTAGCATCACAGTCTGTGGCTAATGCTTCATTATTTGGCCCATCTATATCATTAATAATAAATCTAAAATTATTGCCTTCTATGAGCGTTTTTTTATCAGATTTTAAAAATGAAAATCTAATTCGGCTTAGGTTACTGGGAATACCTGAACTTGTAGATATTGCGATATACCTAATATCATCTCCTTGCTGTGTAAAAATACCGTTTTGAGGTCCATTAATTCTTTGCGCTCTTATATAAGCTAAAGATGGAATTGTTTTTGAAGTTGCTTTAAATAGGGTGTTGTTTGTGTTGTTTCCCCAAGCAACTCCAGTTATAGTAACCAATTCATAGTTTTGAGCAACTAGCGTTCCTTTAAAAAACAAACATCCAACAATTAAATAAAAAAACAGAAGTGCTGATTTTAGATTTAGATTCATCTTTGTTATTGAATAATTACTTACCATATACCTTATGTTTTATAAGATAAAAATGAAGTTTAATTAGCACTTATTACTGCTATAAATATCATCTAAAAAATAGTTAACCCTCTTTAAATCAATATTAAAAGCCATACGAAAATAAGCTATTAGTCACTTACTTTTTGAGATAATAAAAAAATAGTACAAATACATTTTATTGAAGTTAAATATTTAAACAAAAAAAGCCGCAAAATAGCGGCTTTTTTATGAGTATATTAAGGTTGTTACTGTTTAACAACCCCTGGATTAACAATAATAAATTCAGTTCTTCTGTTCAACTGGTGCTCAGCATCTGTACATTTCACACCGTTTGAGCAACCATTAACCAATTGAGTCTCTCCATAACCTCCTCCAAAAATTCGGTTTTTGTCAATTCCATTGGTAATAATCCAATCCATAGATGAAATAGCTCTTTTGCTTGATAAAATCCAGTTGTAATCATCAGGAGCTCTACTATCTGTATGAGAACCTATTTGAACAACTAAACCTGGGTATTTAACCATAATATCAACTACTCGTTGTAATTCAATAGCAGCATCATCTCTAATTTCAGCTTTATCTAAATCAAAATAAATTGGATTAATATTGATCATTAAATGACCTCTAATTGTCACAAATTCATCTTGTAATAAATACAGTTCTAAATTCGATTTTACACCATCTTTATCTGTAGTTGTTAATTCTTTAGAATCATCTTTATAATTTTCTTTTGTTGCTATTGCTTTGTAAGAAGCTTCACAATCAACAATAAAATTAAAGGTTGCATCATTACCAACAATTACACTTTCAACTTTTTCACCATTTTTATATAGAGTCACCATAGTTCCCGGTAACAAAGCACTACTGTTTTTATCTCTTACAACACCAGCAATTTCCTGAGTACAAGCGAAACTAACTGGATAAAGTTCTACAAACGAATAAATATCATCATCTCCTTTACCACCTTTTCTATTGGAAGAAAAATAGCCTGTTTTTGAATTTTTATTGATTACAAAACTATAATCATCCGTATTACTATTTATTGGAAATCCTAAATTTTGAGGAATTTCATAAACGTTATTTTTAGTTAGTTTGGTAGCATAAACATCTAGCCCTCCTTTAGAATCAGCAAAACCATTTGAAGAGTAATACAGTACATTGTTTTTATCTATAAATGGAAACATTTCGCTTCTTGATGTATTTACATCTGGACCTAAATTTTTAGGTTCTCCGTAAGTACCGTCTGTATTAATATCTACTACATAAATATCAGTCAAACCATAAGACCCTGGCATATCTGAAATAAAATACAATTTATCTTCCGCATCATTTAATACCGGATGTCCTGTTTGATAATCATTACTATTAAAAGGCATTCCTTGGATATTTGACCATTCACCATCTGAACCAATTTGAGCACGGTATAATTGATTTAAAATCATTCCTGTGCTATCCTTTTTTATTTTTTTATCCAGATAATTATTTCTTGTGAAATAAACTGTGTTTAAGTCCTTTGTAAAAGCAACATTTGATTCGTGGTATTTGGTATTAATTGCTTTTGAAAAACGTTCAACATTTGCAATCTCTCCATTTTCACCAATGGTACCTTTGTATAATTCTAAAAAAGGTTGATTGTTAATAAGCCAAACTCTTTTTCTAATATTTTTATCTTTTCTTGCTGATGCAAATACTACTGTATTCTCTCCAAAATAACTTACTCCAAAATCAGAATATTTTGTATTTACAGAAACATTTTTGATACTATACTTTGCTTCCTGAGCACTTAAATATGATACACAAAACAATAGTACTATAAGGGTAATTTTTTTCATCTTACTTACTTTTTTTAAATTAAAAGAATCTTGGACTCTTAATGTTTCTTCTGTTAAAATCAAATAACAACAGTATTTCATGAGAACCTGAATTAAATTGCCCATAACTTGATACTGTATGATCATATGCATAACCGATTCTGAAATCTTCGTTTACTTGAAATCCAACCATACCACTTATAGAATCATCAAATCTATAAGAAAGTCCAAATTCAAATCTGTCTTCTACCAAAAGGTTTGTTGATAAATCAACTGATAAAGGCGCTCCTGAAGCAGCCTTAATCATGGTAGATGGTTTTAATTTTAAATTCTCATTGATATCAAACACATACCCAGATGTTAAAAAATAATGCATTTTCTCAGAAGCAGAACTCGATTGCCCTCCGTTTTTTTCTAAATGGCGCGTCTCTAAAAAGTTAGGAGCTGACAATCCAAAATAAAACTTATTGGTATAGTAATAAAGGCCGGCCCCAAAATTTGGTGAAGTTTGATTGATAGGAATATTTAATGGGTCATTTAAATCAACTGTAGTTAGCTCTCTAACATCTAAAAACGTAACCCCTCCTTTTAAACCAAAAGCCAAACGTCCTTCTTCTGAAGTGTTTATTGTATACGAAAAATCTGCATATACATTATCTTCTTTTACAGGGCCAATTTCATCATGGATTACAGAAAATCCTAATCCAACCTGATTCCCTATTGGTGAATGAATAGACATAGTTAACGTTTGTGGTGCACCATCTACTCCAACCCATTGGGTTCTTCCTAATAATCCTATACTTGTAATGCCTTTTGATCCTGCATATGCTGGGTTTAGAACATTCATATTGTACATGTACTGAGTGTACTGAGTATCTTGCTGACCGAAAACTAGTACCGTGGACAGTAAAGCGAAAACCCCTAAAAGTAATTTTATTTTTTTCATAAACTCTGATTAAAAATTTAATTAGAGGGAGCTTTAAAATTTACTCCCTCTTAATATTATTATTGTTGTTATCTTCTTAAATAAATCCAACCCGTTTGCGGTTTTCTTTCATCATTGTTAAAATAGATGGTATAGAAATAAGTTCCAACAGGTAGTTCTAAGCTGTCAAAATTCCATCTTCCATTTGAATAACCATCCCACCACATTGGTGTAGTGTTCGGATTACCGTTGTGTTTGTATTCGTACACTTTATTACCATATCTATTCACAATTTCCATACTGAAGTTTGGATACAATACTTCTAAAAACTCAATTTCAAAAGTATCATTTGTACCATCACCATCTGGTGTGAATAATTCAGGAACCGTTAATAAAACAATTGGTTCAGTTGTTACTTGCGCCTGATCGTCTTCATAAACATCATTATTTCCAGGTGTAGAATCTAAATCTAACTCATTTGAAGCCGTTACTTCAGCAATATTCGTCCAATCTCCAATTGGCAACACGTAAGCTACAATTGTTAATGTTTCTGAAGAGTCGTTATCTATTGTTCCAACATTCCATAATCCTGTTCCAGCTGTGTAAGTCCCCGTTGTTGTTGAAGAACTTACAAATGTATAACCGTCAGGTAATAAATCTGTTACTTGAACCCCTGTTGCATCACTTGGACCATTATTGGTTACTACGATTGTAAATTCAACTTCTGTTTCAGCATATGGTTTTAAATTATCAACATCTTTAGTTAACTCTAAATCAGCTACAGGAATAGGAGTAGTTGAAGCACAATCACTATCATTTGATGATACTGGGTCTATTTGACGTAAATTAGTAATCGTAGTACAGTTCATATAATCTCCTGTTGCATTCACAATTGCATCAATTAATAATACTTCTGTTTCTCCATTCGCTATTTTCCCAACAGTCCATAAACCATTTACTTCATTATAAGTCCCAATTGTAGAACTATAATTAACAAAAGTATACCCTGATGGTAGTAAATCTGTTACTTCAACCTCTGTTGCATTCACAGGACCATTATTGGTAATTCTTATTTCAAAAGTTACTTCAGTACCTACTAAAGGAGTTACATTGTTTGCTACTACTGTTTTTGTAATACTTAAGTCTGCTTCATTCACAGGTATTGTAGTTGCACAAGCATAATCATCTTCTCCGTCGTTACCACTATTTGGTGTTGAATCTACATCATTTTCATTTGCATTTGTAACTTCAGCGCAGTTGGTATAATCACCACTTTCTAACACTTTAACATCAACTAACAATACAGCTATGTTTCCAATTTCTATATTTCCAATAGACCATAATCCAGTAATAGAATTATATGTTCCAATGGTTGAGCTATAGTTTACAAACTGATATCCTGATGGTATTAAATCTGTGACCTGAACTCCTGAAGCATTTGTTGGACCCTCATTATTCACTCTAATTTCAAAGGTAATTTGATCTCCAACCAATGGTGCTGTGATGTTATTAACGATTGTTTTTGTTAAACTTAAATCAATAAACGCAACCGGAACTATTGATACACTTCCAATGTTATTAGAAATATTTGGGTCAGATTGGTCTGCAGTTACAGCACTTGTAGTATTTGTAATTGTTTGACCTACTGTTCCCGCATCAACACTTGCATTTATAGTTAATGTTGCAGTACTTGTGCTTGTTAAGTTTCCAATGTTCCAAATTCCTGAACCGTTATTAAAAACTCCATCTACCGTTGAATGACTCACATAAGTAACACCTACTGGTAAATTATCTGTTAAATTAACACTGGTGGCGTCACTTGGACCGTCATTGGTTACCGTTAGCGTATAGGTAATAATATCTCCTTCATTTGGTGATGCATTACTAACCGTTTTTACCGTAACCAAATCTGAACTCGTTACCGTAATTGATTCTGTTGCATCATCTAAAGTTGTATTATCATCTGTTTGATTTTGCGTATTGCTAACTGTATTTACTAACGTTGAACCTCCTGTTCCAACACCTACAATAGCTTTTATAGTAATCGTCTCTGTTATACCTGAGGCTAAGTTCCCTATTGTCCAGTTTGGGGCAGTCCAAGTACCCGTACTTGGAGTTACCAAACCAAAGGTTAAGCCAACTGGTAAAGCGTCTGCTACTACTAAATTTGTTACTGCTGCAGGACCATTGTTGGTTACCGTTACTGTATACGTAATTGTATCTCCTTCGTTTGGTGAATTGTTATCCACTATTTTGGTTAATACAATATCTGAATCGTTTGCTACCGTAATTGCTTCGCTTAAATCATCACCTACAGTTGTTAAATCTTCTTGATCTCCTGTTGCTGCAGTTGTAAAATTCGTTATCGTTTGACCAGCCGTTCCTGCATTTACAGTTGCTGTGATTTCTAGGGTTGCCGTTTCACCGCTTGCTAATGTTGAAGACGCAGTTGTTGATCCTAATCTCACATTATCTATAACTGTATGCAACTCAAAATCATAAATTGATGATGTTATAATATCTAATCTAATTGTTTGGCCTGCATAAGCACTTAAATCAAATGAATATCCTTGAATGCTAGAATCTTGAACATCTCCAGACAATGTTTGAAGTAATGTATTCAATATTGCATCATTTCCTGCATCGCGTATATTAACAGCTATATATTGATTTGCATTAAATCCAGTTGCTTGATTAGAATAACCTAAATCAAACTCTAAAGTTGGATTATTAGTTGGAACTATAACATCCTGATATAATCTGTGATCTCCAGGTCCACCTTGATTGAAAAATAATAAATTAGAACCATCTGTAGGAGATGCTGAAGTTGGAGCTGGGGAAACGTTTACAACCGAAAACAATCCAGTTCCTGATGTTATTACAGTCCATCCTGATAAATCTCCCGTTTCAAAACTACTATTTGTAATATTATTTGTAACAATTGGTCCTCCTACAAGTTTCCATTCTCCTGAACCTTGATTATAAATTCCATTTGAAGTAGTATGACTTACATATGTTACCCCTACTGGTAATAAATCTGTTAAACTTACACCCGTTGCATCACTTGGCCCATTATTTTCAACCTCAATAGTATAAACAATAGTATCGCCTTCATTTGGTGTATTATTATCAACTGTTTTGGTGGTCACTAAATCTGAACTTGTAACAGTAATATCTTCTGATGCATCATCCGAAGTTAAATTGCTATCAGTTTGATCTTGTGTATTGCTAACTGTATTTGTTAACGTTTGTCCACCTGTTCCCACTCCTACAATAGCTTGTATTGTAATCGTTTCTGTAATCCCTGAAGCTAAACTTCCAACAGTCCAATTTGGAGCTGTCCAAGTTCCAGAACTTGCAATTACAGTATTAAAAGTTAATCCCGAATCTAAAGCATCATTGATAACTAAGTTAGTTATCGCTGCTGGGCCATTGTTCGTTACAGTTACTGTATAAGTAACAATATCTCCAACATTAGGTGTCGCATTGTCTACAACCTTAGTTAATACTATATCTGCATCATTAGCTACAGTGATTGCTGCATTTAAATCATCTCCTACTGTTGTTGGATCTGATTGATCTCCTGCTGCAGCTGTTGTAAAGTTCGTTATCGTATCTCCACTTGTGCCTGCATTTACTTTAGCAGTAATTGTTAAACTTGTTGATCCTACTGCTAAATTTCCAATAGTCCATAATCCTGATCCACTGTTGTATGTGCCCATTCCACTATCACTAACATAGCTCACGCCTGCTGGTAATAAATCTGTTAAGCTTACACCTGTTGCATTGTTTGGACCGATGTTCGTTACTGTTAATGTATAGTCAAAAGTATCACCTTCATCATAAGTTCCATCTGAAGGTGGAGTTACTGTTTTAACTGTAACTAAATTTGCGACACCTGGTGTTACCAATATCGTCACTGTTGCTGTTGAACAATGTGCTACTAATGAATCATCATCACAAATCGTATATGTAAACGTATCCAATCCAAAATAACTTGTTGGTGGTGTATATAAAAATGTACCTCCTCCATTATCTGAAACTGTTCCTCCGTTAACACTGCTTACATCAAAGCTTGTGATAGTTGCATTATCTACAACAACATCATTTGCTAATACATTTACTGTTACAACTGGAATATTCATCACAGTAGTACCTAAATCATTATATGCAAAAGGATCTCCTTGATCTAGCACTGTAACAAAAACTGTTGCCGTTGAACAAGTAGCTACTGGTAAATCATCATCACAAATTGTATATGTAAAAGTATCCGTTCCCGCAAAACCTGCTGCTGGAATATAACTAAATGTACCATCATTATTATTGATTACAGTTACTCCTTGTGAGCTTACTGGATTTCCGCTGTTAATTGTAGCATTATCAGCTAAAGAATCGTTCGTGAAAACATTGATTACTGTAGCTGCAAGAGTATCTTCTGTAATTGTTACAGAATCATC
>Ga0209231_1001095_pt1 | contig 11223 bp, 10 predicted proteins | sample Deesub45470m_DNA_FD_188086 | JGI IMG/M metagenome (GOLD analysis project Ga0209231, IMG submission 188086) | Deep subsurface microbial communities from North Pacific Ocean - 450_OLKR46/470m Metagenome (SPAdes) (version 2) | ecosystem: Environmental > Terrestrial > Deep subsurface > Unclassified ... | reverse complement strand
ACGCATCGGCGATGATGTCCAGCTTGGTTTGGTAATGATAGGTTGTCGCCGCCAGCGAGACCTTCGCCTCGGCGGCGACGCGGCGGTGGGTGACGCCGGCAATCCCGTGACGGGCGATCACGGCGATCGCAGCCTCGGCGATCCGCCGGCGCCGGTCTTCCGATCGCGGCTGGCGCACGGGCCGGATTGTCGTGGCGACAGCCCCTGCCATTTCAGCGCGCCAGAAGCTGATCGGGCGAAAGGTCGAGACAGGTTTCGTCGAGCGACGCCACCAGTTCCAGCTGCCGCACCGCCTTGGGCAATTCGTAGCGGAAGAAGTAGCGGCAGGCGGCAATCTTGCCGGCGTAGAAGGCATTCTCGCCGGGCAGGGGCCGCAGGCGCTTCTGCGCTTCCAGCGCCTGACGCAGCCACATCCAGGCGATCACGACATGGCCGAACGCGTCGAGATAGAGCGTGGCATTGGCAAGGCCCCGGCTGAGATCGGCGCAGGCCAGGACTTGGGCGGTGGTGCTCTGCAATTGATCGACGGCCGCGCGGAGATGGCGAGATTCTGCGTCCAGACCATCGTCGGCGCGGACGCCGTCGATCGTCTGCAGAATGTCGCTGACCAGCAATCGCAGCGCTTCGCCGTCTTGCATGCGAACCTTGCGGCCGAGCAGGTCGATGCCGTGGATCGCGTAGGTGCCCTCGTGGATGTGGTTGAGCCGGTTGTCACGGTAGAGGCGTTCGACCGGATAATCGCGCGTATAGCCATATCCGCCGAAGACCTGGATCGCGAGCTTGTTGGCCTCGAGACAATGTTCGGACGGCCAGGACTTCGCGATCGGGGTCAGCAGTTCGAGCAGCAACCCGATCCTGGATCGCTCCTCCTCGTCCTCGGTCACCTTCTTGAGGTCGACCAGCATCGCGCAATGGAAGATCAGCGACAGTCCGCCCTCGACAGCGGCCTTTTGCGCCATCAGCATGCGCCGTACGTCGGCATGCTCGATGATCGGTACCTGCGGCGTCTCTGGGTCCTTGTCGCGGGGCAGGCGCCCCTGCGTCCGCCCGCAGGCATAGTCGAAGGCATGGAGGTAGCCCGACAGCGCCGACATGACTGCGCCGTGGCCAACGCTGATGCGAGCCTCGTTCATCATGTGGAACATGTAGCGGAGGCCGTTGTGCGGTTCCCCGATCAGTTCGCCGATGCAGTCGCCATCCTCGCCGAAATTGAGCAGGCAGTTGGTCGTGCCGCGGTGGCCCATCTTATGGTTGAGGCCCGCCAGCGCGATATTGTTCGATTCCCCCGGCTTTCCGTCGGCGCCAACGCGATATTTGGGGACCAGGAACAGGGAGATGCCCTTCACCCCCGCTGGCCCGCCCGGGATCTTGGCGAGGACCATGTGGACGATGTTCTCGCTCAGATCATGGTCGCCCCCCGATATCCACATCTTCGTCCCGCTGATCCTGTAGCGGTTGTCGCCGATGGGATGGGCCTGGGTGCGGATGTCGGACAGGGAGGAGCCGGCCTGCGGTTCCGACAGGCACATCGTTCCCAGCCAGCGGCCCTCCAGCATCGGCGGCAGGAAGACTTGCTTCTGCGCGTCGGTGCCGAACGCGTTCAGCATGTTCGCATTGGCCGTTGTCAGCATCGCGTAATTGGCGATGCCGATATTGGCGGCGTTGAACATGCCGTTCATCGCGACGGTGACGGTATAGGGCAGTTGCAGGCCACCGGCGTCGGTATCGAAGCCGGCCGCGATCAGCCCGGCATCGGCATAGGCGCGAAGGGCCTCGCCCACCTCGGGCATGATTTCGGCGCGCCCGTCGACGAAGCGGGGCTCATTGGCATCCAGCGACGCGGCCAGCGGCAGATAATGCTGCTCGGCGATCGCCTGGGCGGTGTCGAGCAACCCGGTCACCATGGGCCGATCGAGCCCGTCGTAGCGGGCTGTGGCAAACAGCCGGTCGAGATCCAGCAGTTCATGCAGCAGGAAGTCGAGATCGCGACGATGGACGATAACTGACACTTTGCTGTTCCTCGGATACTGACGTGAGTCGTCGGTTGTCAGCTAAGCCAATCGATGCCGATGAGCAAATTTTTTGACCGAGTGTACCGGTTTTCGATGCGGTCGGCAGATCGCTGATATAGAGAGGCATATCGAACCGTGAGGATGACAGGACCGATGCGACTGAAAGGCAAGAAGGCGATCGTCACCGGAGCCGCGCAGGGGCTGGGCGCTGCGATCGCGAGGGCTCTTGCCGACAATGGCGCATGCGTGCTTCTGACCGACCTGAACGGCGAAGGCGCGGCGCAAGTCGCTGAGGAAATTGGCCGAACCCATGGCCCCGGCCGGGCGTACGCGGCGCCTCACGACGTCTCCAGCGAGGCCGATTGGGCGGACGTGGTGGCTATCGCCGAGGAGAAACTCGGCGGGCTTTCGGTTCTGGTCAATAATGCCGGCATCGTCGTGACCGGTTCAGTCGAGGACCTGTCGCTGGAAGAATGGAAACAGGGCTTCTCGGTCAATTGCGACAGTGTCTTTCTCGGGACCAAGCTGGCGCTTCCGCTGATGCGCCGCAGCCAGCCGGCCTCGATCGTCAACATCTCGTCGATCGCGGGCTTGATAGCCGGGCACAATTTCGCCAATTACAACGCCTCGAAGGCAGCGGTCTGGCTACTGAGCAAGTCGATCGCGCTGCACTGCGCGCATAATGGCTGGGATATCCGGTGCAATTCGGTCCACCCGACCTTCATCCGCACTCCCATGCTCAGCGACATAGCCCGCGGGCGCGACGAGGACGCCGTGTTCGCGAAGCTGGCCAGACAGGTCCCCTTGGGCCGTCTCGGCGAGCCATCCGATGTCGCCAACGCGGTCCTCTATCTGGCATCGGACGAGAGCCGCTTCGTCACCGGCGCCGAATTGAAGCTGGATGGCGGCATCTCCGCGATGTGAAGGCCGGGAGTTGCTCCGCACCGCGCGCCTGCCGATCTGTTTGTCGATTTCCATCTTCCCGAAGACGGCGCTTGATCTAGGCAGGCAGCCGGTTGGTCGGTACATCGGCCCCATGTCTGGTCCCAGCTTCGAACTCGAAATGCCTCACCCCATGCCGCTTGCCGGCGTCGACGAGGCGGGCAGGGGGCCGCTGGCCGGGCCCGTGGTCGCCGCAGCGGTCATTTTCGATCGCGGCAGGGTGCCGCACGGGATCGACGATTCGAAGAAGCTCAAGGCGACGGCGCGTGCCGATCTCTGCCTGAAGATCCGCGAGGTGGCGCATGTCGGAGTCGGCATCGCCACGGTCGAGGAGATCGACGATATCAACATCCTCTGGGCGTCGATGCTGGCGATGGAGCGTGCGGTGGCGGCGCTGGCGATCGAGCCGGCGATGGTACTCGTCGACGGCAATCGCTGCCCGCGCTGGACCCGCCCCTCGCAATGGGTGATCGGCGGCGACGCGCTCTGCCTGTCCATCGCCGCCGCCTCGATCATCGCGAAGGAAGAGCGCGACCGGATGATGGCGGAATATGATGCGCATCATCCCGGCTATGACTGGGGAAAGAACAAGGGCTACGGAACGCCCGCGCATCTCGATGCGCTGTCCCGGCTCGGGCCGACACCGCTTCACCGGCGCAGCTTTGCCCCAATCGCGCAATATTCGCTGTTCGTGGCGGGTCGGTCGCCGGTCGGCTGAACCTCAGATCCCGCCGACATAATCGAGGCAACCGCGGCGAAAGGCCCAACTGTCGCTCGGGCATTGGACAGACTGGCGGACTGCGGCGAGCACCGCCCAGCGATAACCCAGGTCTCGTTCGCTGCACTCGTCGCATTGCGCCGCGACCATCTGCTCATTGCCACCGTCTGCCGTCTCGGAAAGGCCACCCGCCTCTGCGCGGGCGAAGAGCGAGGGCGGTTCGATCGGGCCATAGCGGTTGGGCTCAAGCCCATGCACCGCGCTGCTACCCGCTACGATCCCACCCACGACGGCGACCAGCGCGCACATCAGCGGCGGTGACATTCGGCGAGGGGAAAACATGGCCATGGATGCAAAACGGAAAGTCTGGCGCCCCGTTCCGAACTTTTTTCCAGAATGGCGAATGAGTGAGTCCTCGGTGCCACACCACAAGGGATTGAGTCTCCCCCACCGGTTCAGACTCAATATGAGGTAGCGGACTCCTTTCGTTCCTATCGCTGTCTCGAATTATCAGATTCTGGTGCCAAAACATTGATCTTGACCGAAGAGTCCGGATGACTCACCCTTGGAGCAATTCGAAGGGGGATTGGCTTTCCATGGGTGTTCTCGAAAAGATTCCGGCCACGCGTCGGGTGCGGCGGGCTGGCGTGGAGGCGGTGGAGCCTGCGCGTCTGCCGCTGAACGAGATCATCCGCGGCGACTGTATCGAGGCGATGCGTGCGCTGCCCGATCGCTGCGTCGACATGATCTTTGCCGACCCGCCCTATAATCTGCAACTCGGCGGCGACCTGCATCGCCCCGACGGCAGCCAGGTCGATGCGGTCGACGACGACTGGGACAAGTTCGCCACCTTCGCCGTCTATGATCGCTTCACCCGCGAATGGCTGCGCGAGGCACACCGTATCCTGAAGGACGACGGCACGATCTGGGTGATCGGCAGCTATCACAACATCTTCCGCGTCGGCACCGCGCTGCAGGACCAGGGCTTCTGGATCCTCAACGACATCGTCTGGCGCAAGGCCAATCCGATGCCCAACTTCAAGGGCACCCGTTTCACGAACGCCCATGAGACGCTGATCTGGTGCTCGAAGGCTGAGAAGGCGAAATACACCTTCAACTATCGCACGATGAAGGCGCTGAACGACGATATCCAGATGCGGTCCGACTGGACCCTGCCGATCTGTTCGGGCGGTGAACGCCTGAAGAATGACGACGGCCACAAGGCGCATCCGACCCAGAAGCCGGAATCGCTGCTGTACCGTGTCATGCTCGCCTGCACGGAGCCTGGCGATCTCGTCCTCGATCCCTTCTTCGGCACCGGCACCACCGGCGCGGTCGCCCGCCGCCTTGGCCGCCGCTGGATCGGCATCGAGCGCGAAGACAAATATATCAAGGTCGCCACCCAGCGCATCCAGGCGACCCTGCCGCTCGACGAGAGCGCGATGATGTCGATCCCGGAAAAGAAGGCGACCCCGCGCGTCGCCTTTGGCCTGCTGGTCGAAAGCGGCCTGATCCCGGCGGGATCGACCCTGACCGACAGCAAGCGCCGCTTCAGCGCGATGGTCCGCGCCGATGGCGTGCTCGCCGGTCCGGACGGCGCGACCGGCTCGATCCACGGCTTGGGCGCCAAGTTGCAGAACGCGCCGTCGTGCAATGGCTGGTCCTATTGGCACATCGAAACGGCCGCGGGGCTCGAACCGATCGACGCGATGCGGCAGCGCCATCTCGCGGAACTGGGAGCCTGATCGCGTCCGGTTCAAAATGAACCGGATCATGGCTGGAATTCGCCGCGCTTTTCCCTGATGTCGGAATAACGGTCGGCTGCGTCGCAAAGACAATGCCGCTCGGGGATTTCGGGGGGAAAGGATGCGCGCGGGCGGGTGGATCGGAGCCTTGCTGGGGTTATGCCTCGCGTTGCCGGCAGAGGCGGCTTGGCATCAGGTCAGGACGCAGCATTTCATCATCTATTCCGAAGGGGCGCCCGACCGTCTTCGCAAGTTCGCCATCGATCTCGAGAACTTCGACCAGGCCGCCCGCAAAGCGCTGAATTATGAGGCCGGGGAGGGTGACAATCCGAATCCCGTGACGGTCTATGTGGTCGATAATTTCGACGCGGTGAAGAAACTCTGCCGGGGCGGGGAAACCACCGAGAAAGACAAGGCTGCGTGCCGATCGGTCGGCGGCTTCTATCGAGCGCGTATATCCGGATCTGTCGCTTTCGTGCCCCGTAACGCAGGCACCGGGCCGATGGACCTCGACGCGCGAACGGTCCTTTTCCACGAATATGCACACCATCTGATGACGGCGCATTCCCAAGCGACTTATCCCGCATGGTATGTGGAAGGGTTCGCCGAGTTCATCTCGAACGTGCAGCTTCGCACGAACGAAGTGGGTATCGGCTATCCCGCGCGGAGCCGCGCCTGGTCGCTCTTTGCCGGGGCCGGGATGTCCGTGAAGGAACTGCTGACGGTGAATCCATCCGCGCTGTCACCCGAACGCCGTTCCACCTTCTACGCCCGCTCGTGGCTGCTCACGCATTTCCTGACGTTCTCTGCCGACAGGAACGAGCAACTCATTGCCTATCTCCATGCTATCAATAAGGGGAAGTCTTCTGCCGAGGCGGCGGTAGAAGCGTTCGGAGATATCGAACAGCTCGACAAGCAGGTGGATGCCTATCTCCGTGGCAATCGCTTCGGCTTTCTGCCGATCGTCGTCACGCAACCCGCGGCCGAGAGCATTCGGATGCGGCAGCTTAGCCCGGGCGAAGCGGCGATGATGCCGGTCCGCCTGCAGTCGCAGCGTTCGGTGGACAATGAGACCGCGCCCCAGGTTGCGGCGCAGGCCCGTGCAATTGCTGCCGCTTGGCCGAATGACGCCGACGCGCAACTGATTCTCGCTGAAGCCGAATTTGATGCCGGCAATGCCGTTGAGGCGGAAGCGGCTGCAAATCGCGCCCTGGCGGCCGATCCGGCGCAACGCGGAGCGATGGTTTTCAAGGCGCTGGCGAGGATGCGGCAGGCACGGGATTCGAACCGCTTCGATAGCGGCACCTGGCGAGATATCCGTAGCTGGCTGCTCAAGGCCAACAAGCTCGAGCCCGATGCCGCCTGGCCTTTAATGCTCTATTATCGCAGCTTCCTCGATCAGGGCGAGCGGCCCACGCCGAATGCGGTCGCCGCGTTGCAGCGGAGCGCCGAGCTATCGCCGCAGGACAATGAGGTCCGCATGATGCTGGTGAGCCAGTATCTCCGCGACAAGCAGCTCAGAGCCGCAAGGGCGACCCTCGCCCCGTTGGCATTCAACCCCCACGCGGCACCGGGAAATCCGGCTCGCAGGCTGTTGGAGCGCCTCGATCGGGACGGGCTGTCGGCGATTGACGGTCCGGAAGCTGGGCTGCTCGATGAAGCCACACTGGAAACACCGCCCGAAGATCAGTAGCGCAAGCGGCATGACGACCGCCATCTCCCGCTATGCCCGGCTCTATTTCCAGCCGACCGCCTTCATCGCCTCGCCCTTCACGCATGAGGACGGCGCGGTGGCGCGCCTGGCAGGGGGGCTGGTCTGGTTCGCCGCCTATGAGGTGATCGTCGTCGATGCAGGGCGGCGGATCGCGAGCCTCCATGTTCCAGTCGCTGCGGTCGACGATTTCATCGCCACTCTATCCGACACGCAGGCGGAGGCGGCGCGCCTGACGATTGCGCGGATCGTGGCGTCGCGACCGGCGATTGAACTTGGCCACAATGTCCTCCGTCTCGATCAGCCGCAGATCATGCTGATCCTCAACATGACGCCCGACAGCTTCTCGGACGGCGGCGCGCATATCGACGATCCGGCCGCCGCGATGGCCAAGGCGATCGGGAGCGGGGCGACGATCGTCGATGTCGGCGGGGAATCGACCCGGCCCGGCGCCAAGACCGTCTGGGAAGGCGACGAGATCGCCCGGATCGAGCCGGCTGTCCGTCGGCTGGCATCGGCCGGTGCGATCGTATCGATCGATACGCGCAAGTCGGCGGTGATGACGGCCGCGTTGGCGGCCGGGGCGGCGATCGTCAACGACGTCTCCGCGCTGACGCATGATCCGCAGGCAGCAGCGACGCTCGCCCGCCATGATTGCCCAGTGGTCCTGATGCATCATCAGGGCGATCCCGAGACGATGCAGCAGCGGCCGCATTATGGCGATGCGCTGATCGAGGTCTATGACTGGCTGGAAGCGCGGATCGCTTTCGCTGAGGCGGCGGGTATCGCCCGCAGCCGGATCATCATCGATCCCGGCATCGGCTTCGGCAAAACCTTGCGCCATAACCTCCAGATACTGAACGGTCTCGCGCTGTTCCACGGGCTCGGCTGCCCGATCTTACTCGGCGCCAGTCGCAAGCGGATCATCGGCGCGCTGTCGAACGAGGCGACGGTCGACGAACGCCTCGGCGGCTCGGTCGCACTGGCGCTCCACGGTGCGCAGATGGGCGTGCAGATTCTTCGCGTGCATGACGTGCCAGAGACGCTCCAGGCGATCCGGATCTGGCGCGGACTAAGGGACGAGGCGCTGACGCCGGTTCGTTCGGATTAGCATCCAGGCGCCGAGCCGGACATCCGCTTGAGCCTATATCCAATCAGGCGTCGATCACGTCCTCGTCGACGCTGGCGGCATTGGCCTGGATGAAGGCGAAGCGGTGTTCCGGGTTCTTGCCCATCAGGCGCTCGACGAGGTCGCGGACGCTGGCCCGCTCCTCATATTCCTGGGGCAGGATGACGCGCAGAAGGGTGCGGGTCTTCGGGTCCATCGTGGTTTCGCGCAACTGCATCGGGTTCATCTCGCCGAGGCCCTTGAACCGCGCGACATCGACCTTCTTGCCCTTGAACTCCTTCGCCTCGATCTTGGCGCGGTGGGCATCGTCCATCGCATAGAGGCTCTTGCTGCCCGCGGTCAGGCGGTACAGCGGCGGCTGGGCCAGGTAGAGATGCCCCTCGCGGACGAGTTCGGGCATTTCCTGGAAGAAGAAGGTCATCAGCAGGGTCGCGATATGGGCGCCGTCGACGTCTGCGTCGGTCATGATCACGACACGCTCGTAGCGCAGCAGATCGACGTTGCAGCGCTCGCGCGAGCCGCAACCCAGCGCCTGGATCAGGTCTGCAATTTCCTGGTTCGCGCCGATCTTGGCGCTGTTGGCCGAGGCGACGTTGAGGATCTTGCCGCGGATCGGCAGAATCGCCTGGGTCTTGCGGTCGCGCGCCTGCTTGGCCGAGCCGCCGGCGCTGTCGCCCTCGACGATGAAGATCTCGGTGCCGTCGGGTGCGTCGTTGGCGCAGTCGGTCAGCTTGCCGGGCAGGCGCAGCTTGCGGCCCGACGTCGCCGTCTTGCGCTTGACGTCGCGCTCGGCCTTGCGGCGCAGGCGATCGTCCATCCGGTCGAGGACGAAAGCGAGCAGCGCCTTGCCGCGCTCCATATTGTCGGCAAGGAAATGGTCGAAATGATCGCGCACCGCATTTTCGACCAGGCGCGCGGCATCGGGCGAGGTCAGCCGGTCCTTGGTCTGGCTTTGGAACTGCGGGTCGCGGATGAACACCGACAGCATCTGCTCGGAACCGACGACGACATCGTCGGCGGTGACGTCCTTGGCGCGCTTGTTGCCGACGAGATCGGCGAAGGCGCGGATGCCCTTGACCAGTGCCGCGCGCAGGCCGTTTTCATGCGTGCCGCCATCGGGGGTCGGGATGGTGTTGCAATAATAGCTGTAGGAGCCTTCCGACCAGAGCGGCCAGGCGACGGCCCATTCGACCAGGCCGTTATTCTCGCCGGGAAAGGTCTGCTTGCCGGTGAAAAACTGGCTCGTCGCGCATTCGCGGTCGCCGATCTGTTCGCGCAGATGGTCCGCCAGCCCGCCTGGAAACTGGAAGATCGCTTCGCTCGGCGTGTCGTCGCCGATCAGCGCAGGATCGCACTTCCAGCGGATTTCGACGCCGGCATAGAGATAGGCCTTCGACCGGGCGAGGCGCATCAGCCGGCCCGGCTTGAAATGCGCGCCGGTCCCGAAGATGTCCGGGTCGGGCGTGAAGGAGACGCTGGTCCCCCGTCGATTGGGCGCGGCGCCCATCTTCTCGAGCGGCGTCACAGGGTGCCCGCGCGAGAAACTCTGGCGGAACAGCTCCTTGTTGCGGGCAACTTCGACGACCGTATCGGTCGACAGAGCGTTGACCACCGATATGCCGACGCCGTGCAGGCCGCCCGACGTGGCATAGGCCTTGCCGTCGAACTTGCCCCCGGAATGGAGCGTGGTCAGGATCACTTCGAGCGCCGATTTTCCCGGAAATTTCGGGTGGGGATCGACCGGAATACCACGACCATTGTCGATAACAGTCAGCCGGTTGCCGGCCTGGAGCGATACCTCGATCCGGTTGGCGTGGCCCGCAACCGCCTCATCCATCGCATTGTCGATAACTTCGGCGGCGAGGTGATGATAGGCGCGCTCGTCGATGCCGCCGATATACATGCCCGGCCGGCGACGAACGGGTTCGAGCCCCTCCAGCACCTCGATCTGCGAGGCGTCGTAGTTGCCGGAGCTTGTTGACGGTGCGGATGCGAAAAGATCGTCGGACATTGGTATCGACTATAGGGCCGCTCGACAGGAAAAGGGAAGTGGGACCGTCCGGTTAACGTCCCAGCATCGAAGCGGCCCACCAGATATGGAAAGCGCGATTTCGGCGGCGGAAAAGCAGCGTAAGTCCCGCTGCAAGAGACCGCCCGTTTCTCCGTCGCCTGAGCGGCGATCAGCCGCAGCGCACTTTCAGGATCACGCCACCGGCATCGGTTTCGATGTTTAGCCGGTCTGGCCGGAAATCCATCGTCACGGCCTGATCGGGGCCGATGAGCCGAACGGTGCGGGCGCCCGATGCGGCGCGCGCTTCTTCGGCGACGGCGGCTCCGTTCCGGCCGACGTAGGTTTCGGCGCGCCCGGCGTCGCAGGCGACCGGCGGAACGGCCGTCGAATCAGGCACGGCCTGACCCGGTTGCGATACCGCCGTCGTGCATCCGCCGAGCGCAAGCGCCGACAGTCCGATCATCCATGTCCGCATCGTTCATCCTCTCGCGATGGTTCGCGGACGATTATCTGACGCGGGGGCCGCCGAAGGGCAAGGGCGGCGGCGGGCGACGATCGCGACGTGGCAACTGAGCCTGATAGGCGATCGAGCAATGCGACAGGCAATAAGGAAAGCCGGGATTGATCGGACCGCCACAGAAGTGGAAGTCCGGCTCGCCCGGATGGCCCAGCGGCCATTTGCAAACCTTGTCGCTCAGCTCGAGCAGGCTGGTCTTGTCCGCGACGTCGGCCGACGGCTTCGCAGGCACGAGGCGGCGAGGCGGGGCCGGCGGGATCGGCGAGCTCTGCTCACCGGGCGTCTGGCGCTGGAATCCGCCCGGGCCGATCGAACGAACCATGGGCTGCGGGCTGCTGGACACAGGTGCCACGGCAATCGACGCTGCTGCTGCTGGCGGCGAAACCGGGGCGGGCGCCGCTGCGGGCGCCCGCACCGTTCGGCTCATCGGCCCCGATC
>Ga0209231_1001094_pt1 | contig 11238 bp, 10 predicted proteins | sample Deesub45470m_DNA_FD_188086 | JGI IMG/M metagenome (GOLD analysis project Ga0209231, IMG submission 188086) | Deep subsurface microbial communities from North Pacific Ocean - 450_OLKR46/470m Metagenome (SPAdes) (version 2) | ecosystem: Environmental > Terrestrial > Deep subsurface > Unclassified ... | reverse complement strand
GGCGACCAATTTCCTCATGCAGTGGCAGAATGGTGAACTGGTAACCGTCTTCCCACCTGATGCAGCGGTTGCGGAGTTGAAAACTGGAATTGGCTCAGGTAAGTAAACTATTAGGTTCTGTTTGAAGGGAGGCATTTTGCCTCCCTTCAGGCACAACAAGCATTTTAGGATCCGCGATGGATATTTTTATTCAGCTCTTAATCAACGGGTTATTGCTTGGCGGTTTGTATGCAATTATTGCCGTGGGTCTGACTCTGGTTTTTGGGGTTGTTAAAGTTGCCAACTTTGCCCATGGAGAATTGCTCATGGTTGGCATGTATGCTGTTTACTTGCTGACCAAACACCTCGGACTTCATCCCTATGTCGCAGCTGGGCCAGCGGTTGTTCTCTTGTTTATTATTGGCGTGGCGATTCAAAGGTTTGTTATTCAGCCACTTTTGAATGCTGAACCAGAAATTCAAATTTTTGCCACTGTAGGTCTATCAACTGCCTTGATGAACTTGGCCTTATTGGTATTCGGTGCCAATATGTTTTCCGTTCAAACTCCGGCTTTGCGGGCGACACTGAACATCGGCGAAATAAGTATTGTCAAGGCAAATATTGTAATGTTTGTCAGTTCGCTCATTCTGGTTTCAGGCATACATCTGTTTCTCACCAAGACCTATCTGGGTCGTGCTATTCGTGCGACATCTCAGAACCGAATTGCTGCGCCTTTAATGGGAATCAATGTCAACAAGGTCTATATGGTTACGTTCGGGATAGGGTCGGCTTGTGTCGGACTTGCCGCTGCCTTGATCATGCCTATTTATACGGTGTTCCCAACTATAGGAACCTATTTTGTCTTGACGGCTTTTGTTGTAGTTGTTTTGGGAGGCATGGGGAGTATTTGGGGCGCTTTTATTGGGGCGATGATAATTGGCATCGTGGATTCCATGAGTGGATATTATATAGCCCCGGATCTTAAGGAAGTTGTTTATTTCATAATTTTTATCACGATTCTTATATTTCGTCCGACGGGCCTTCTGGGGCTTGGCAAAGGCTCAGAATAACATTCGAAAAGTTCTAAAAAAGCTGTGTTTCCTTGTATGTCGGCTCCATGTAATTGAGAAGGGAATAAGAAACAATGAATCAGGAAAAGGGTGACGCAAGCACATCATTACCGAATGCTGGGGGTTCCCCATTCGGATGGTTTTGTGACCCAAGAGTTTATATGAGCATTGCAGGGCTGTTGATTCTGTTCATGATTCCCGTGTTTTCAGGCTCACCATTTATCTACCACGTCTTTGTGACGATTTTCCTGTACGGGGCTCTGGCGACCGCATGGAACATTGTTGGCGGATATGCTGGGCAGTTGTCACTTGGGCATTGCTCGTTTTATGGGATAGGCGGATATACAGCAGTTTTACTTATGTCTAACTATGGGTTGACTCCCTGGTTTGGCATGCTTGTTGGTGCGATCCTTTCTGCTGCAGTGGGTGTCGCTATCAGCTACCCTTGCCTACGTCTGCGAGGCCCTTTTTTTGCGTTGGGGACCATTGCTTTTCTGGAAGTGTTTCGCTTGATGGCGACCCATCAAAAGGGCATCACCGGCGGTGCCTCAGGTTTGATTGTACCGTTAAAAATAGGATGGCAATGGATGATTTTTAGGGACAAATTCCCTTATTTGTTAATTGCCATGAGTTTTCTTGTTCTGACCCTCATAGTTACTCTAATCATCAAAAATTCCAAATTCGGATACTACCTGATAGCCGTTCGCGAACGCGAAGATGCTGCAATGGCCCTGGGTATAAATTCCGTTAAAATGAAGATATATGCGGTCATTATATCAAGCGGACTGACTTCAATGATCGGTTCTTTCCATGCAATTTATACGACGTTTATTGAACCTTCGGCGATGTTCTCCCTGGCTTTTTCAATACAGATTGCCATGTTCGCTTTGATCGGAGGCCTTGGAACAGTTGCTGGGCCATTGGCAGGGACGCTCCTTGTCGTTCCTCTCACTGAAATGGCGCGAGGCTGGCTTGGTGGGGCTGCCAGCGGCCTGCATGGATTTGTCTACGGTGCTGTCCTGGTGATTGTTGTCTTGACCCTGCCGGCAGGTATTGTCGGGAGGTTTGGCGGTGTGATCAGCCGGTTGATCAGTCGGTTACCAGGAGCCAAGACTACATGTGTGCCTGTTGTCACAGCCGTTGAAAAAGGGTCTCATGAAGTGGTCAAAATTGGTCAACCAATTCTTGTCGCAAATAATCTTGTAAAAAGGTTTGGCGGTCTAGTGGCAACTGACAAGGTCAGTCTTGAACTGCGCGAGGGTGAAATTCTTGGCGTCATTGGACCTAATGGGGCAGGCAAGACAACGGTTTTCAACCAATTGTCTGGGTTCTTACCGCCAGACTCAGGAACTGTTGAGGTAGTCGATGCCTCGGGCGCAAAAGTTACACCTAAAACTCCGCATGCCTTCGCAGGCGCGGGAGTTGGGCGTACATTTCAGATTGTGCAGCCTTTTGGAAAATTGACGGTCATAGAGAACATCATGATCGGGGCCTTCAATAAACACCCTTCAGCAGATGCAGCAAGACGGAAAGCTTATGAGATAGCGAATCAGGTTGGCCTTTATGAAGACTGCAACACTGTGGCCAGCAGCCTCACAATTGGTGGGTTGAAGCGTTTAGAAGTCGGGCGGGTTCTAGCTATGGAGCCACGCATTTTGCTCCTTGATGAAGTGATGGCCGGACAGAACCATACAGATGTTCAGAAGGCCATTGAGATGATCCGCAGAATCCGAAGCAGTGGAATCTCCATCATTGCGATTGAGCATAACATGCACGCGATCATGAGTATTTCAGACAGGGTCGTCGTGATCAACTCCGGAAGTGTGATCGCTCAGGGCTCACCCAAAGAGGTTGTTGAAAATCCTGAAGTTTTAGAAGCCTATCTTGGTGAGGAATATACTCATGCTCAAGTTGCATAACGTTAAGGCCGGATATGGCCGTGTCACCATTCTTGAAGATATCAACATTGAGGTCGCTCAAGGGGAGGTCGTGACCATCCTCGGCTCCAATGGGGCAGGGAAAACCACAACTCTTCGTGCAATTTCTGGGCTAATCCCTGTCGATTCAGGAAAAATTTGGTTTGATGGAATAGATATTACGCCTCTTCCGGCGCACGAAATCGTGAACCACGGAATTACACTAATTCCAGAGGCCCGGCAACTCTTTCCGCATATGAGTGTTTTAGACAACTTGATGCTTGGAGCGTACAGGCAGGCCGCGAGAGATGTTGCTCATGAGCAGCTTGAGGAGGTCCTTAAACTTTTTCCACGTGTCAAGGAACGGTTGGGGCAACAGGCTGGGACGCTATCGGGGGGCGAACAGCAAATGGTGGCAATCGCAAGGGGGATGATGGCTAACCCAAAATTATTGATGTTCGACGAGCCTTCGCTGGGGCTTGCACCATTGTTGGTAAAGCAGGTTTTTGAGACGATTGACAAAATTGTTGACTTGGGAAAAACCGTTCTCATTGTGGAACAAAATGTCTTCCACACGCTTAAAATAGCCGATCGCGGCTATGTAATTGAAAATGGACAAATAGTGATATCAGATACTGGCGAAGCCTTGTTGAAGGATCCTCATGTTAAAAAAGCCTACCTGGGTATTTAGATCTTGAAATCAGCTGTTTTCTTGGACTGAAGTTATATGATGAGCATATTACTTACAAGACATCGTGCATCGCACCGTTGAAAATACTTTGATACCTCTAGAATTATTCAGTTCGCGATGTAAAGAAATAAAGGTGGGATGATCATGATTACAGGAAAAACAAAAATATACGCAATTATTGCCGACCCTATCACTCAGGTGCGTACGCCGGAGGTGTTTAACGCACTTTTCGAGCAAAAAGGCTTAGACGCTGTTCTGATTCCGGTTCATGTCGGAGTCGAGGGCCTCGATGCCCTGGTTGAAGGGTTCAGGAGAATGAAGAACCTCGGCGGCTTCATTGTAACGGTACCCCATAAATCGGCCATTGCAGTCATTTGCGATGAACTGGATGACGCCGGGCGCCTGATTGGGGCAGTCAATACCGTACGTCGGGAAGAAGATGGGAAACTGATCGGCAACATGTTTGACGGTCTTGGGTTTATCTCAGGATTGAAATCGCAAGGATACAATCCCTGTGGCAAGAAAACCTTGCTTTTGGGCGCGGGGGGGGCGGCAGGGGCAATCGCAATCGCTCTTGCAGAAGCTAAAGTGGCGACACTCACCATTGCTAATCGAACTCCTGAAAAGGCACAGAACATTCTGGACAGAGTTGCGCAAAATTACCCTGAGTTACCTTTAAGTCTCGGGGCGCCGGACCCTAAAGGGTATGACCTCATTATTAACTCAACTTCTCTGGGAATGAATGACGGAGACTCCCTACCGATCGAGCCAGATCTTCTCTCCCCCGAAATGATGGTGGCTGAAATAATTATGAAGCCAGAAACCACAGCGCTTTTGGCCGCGGCAAAAAAACGGGGTTGTTCGGTTCATTACGGTCGCCACATGCTCGACGAGCAGATTAGGCTGATGGCTGAGTTTATGGGGGTTCGCGCGTGATGAAGCTGTTCAGTCCCATGGCGTCAATGCGGGCTTACTTGTTTAATCTAAGCAGAAAATGAAAGGAACAAAGATGAAAAATGAAATGACTTACATAAAGTTGAAAAAATACGGCTCCGCAGATGGACTGGTTCCCGATCGTGCACCAATTCCAAACCCCGGTCGTGGAGAGGTTCTCATAAAGGTCGAAGCCGCAGGGGTGAACCGCCCTGATATTTTGCAACGCACCGGGAATTACACACCTCCGCCAGGTGCTTCTGATGTTCTCGGGTTGGAGGTCGCAGGGAAAATTGTTTCTCTCGGCGAAGAAGTTAAGGGCTGGCAGGTAGGAGATGAAGTATGTGCGCTCGTTGCCAGCGGAGGTTATGCAGAGTTTTGCGTGGCCCCAGGGCCTCAGTGTCTGCCCGTTCCTAAGGGGCTGAGTATGGTAGAAGCGGCCGGTTTGCCTGAAACTTTTTTTACGGTATGGACCAATGTCTTTGAGCGTGGTCGCCTAAAATCAGGTGAAACCGTACTGATTCACGGTGGGACAAGTGGCATTGGCACGACGGCAATCCAACTGGCTCACGCTTTTGGGGCAACAGTTCTTACCACTGCCGGAAGCGATGAAAAATGTGCTTTTTGTGAAAAAATCGGTGCAAAAAAGGCCATAAACTATCGGACGAAAGATTTTGTTAAGGAGGTTGCTTCCCTGACAGATGGCAAAGGTGTCGATCTGATCCTTGATATGGTCGGTGGCCCTTACATTGAAAAAAACATCGCCGCTTTAACGGTGGAGGGACGCTTGGTACAGATAGCATTCTTACAGGAAAGTTCTGTAATGATCGATTTCCTGCCAATGATGCTGAAACGATTGACTCTCACAGGTTCGACGTTGCGGCCTCGTTCAGTCGAACAAAAAGAAGCAATCGCCCATGCTCTTAAAAAGAACGTTTGGCCACTCCTTGAGAAAGGAATTGTCAAGCCGATCATTTTTAAGACGTTCCCCCTTGCACAGGCGGCTGAAGCACACCGATTGATGGAAAGCAGCGCCCATATAGGCAAGATCATTTTGGAGACAAATTAATGAGAAGCCACGCTGGGAAAGTCGTTTTGATCACCGGTGCTGGTGGAGGAATCGGCAGCAGTCTAGCCGCATGCTTTGGTACTAACGGTGCTTCAGTCGGAGTGCTTGATTATAATCAAGAAAAAGCCAATGACACTGTGTCTGCTCTGCTTTTACGAGGGATAACTGCTCATAGCGTGCAGGCTGACGTAGCTAATTTTCAGGAAGTCAAAGCCGCCTGCGAAGAAGTGGAGAAGGCACTTGGCCCTATCGACATCCTCATCAACAATGCTGGGATTTCTCCCAAGCATGATGGTGTGCGGGCGGAGGTTGCAGAGATGGATTTTGAGGAATGGAAACGCGTGATCGATGTCAACCTCACTGGCTGTTTCAATACAGTAAGGGCTTTAACACCAGGCATGAAAAGCCGGCACGCTGGTTCAATCATAAATATGTCTTCGGTTGCTGGGCGTGCTTACTTTTCTATGGTCGGGGTTCATTACAGCACCACTAAGGCTGCCTTGATAGGTTTTACCCGTCATCTTGCCGGAGAACTTGGCCCATACGGAATTACGGTCAACGCCATCGCTCCAGGGCGTATTGACACCCCGATGATGCGAACCGTTTCTGAGGCTGTGAATAATCAGGTCATAGAACAGACGCCTCTGAAGCGGCTGGGAACCCCCGAGGACGTTGCCAATCTGGCTCTGTTCCTGACGTCCTCTAAAGCAAATTTCATTACCGGTCAGGTCTGTGACGTTGCAGGCGGGTGGCTTATGACATGAACAAATACTTCAATAAAAACATCGGCCATCTAATTCTAAGCATAATCAAAAGAAGATTAAAAGGAGATCAAAATGTTCGATTTCAAAGGTAAAGTACTCGTTTTGACTGGTGCCAACGGAGGGATTACCAGGAGTATTGCTCAAACGTTCTATGACCTTGGCGCAAACATGGTCCTTGCTGATCTCGATGAACAGGGCCTGAAGGCTTTTGCGAAAGAGATGGACCCCTCTGGCAAGCGTGTGATCCCGGTGAAAGTTGATGTTACCAAATCTGCCGAATGTGACAATGCTGCAAAAATTACCAAAGAAAAGTTCGGCGGAGCGGATTTTTTGGTGACAGGAGCGGGCCTGTATCGTGACCAAATGGTTGAGACCATGACGGACCAACAATGGCGCGAGGCCATAGGTGTCAACCTTGATGGCGTATTTTACTTCTGTCGCAGCATGACTCCTCTGCTGCGTGACGGTGGCGCTATAGTCAACATTGCCTCAATGGCTGCCCACCGTGGCAGTTATCAACATGCCCATTATTCAGCCGCAAAGGGAGCGACACTAAGCTTCTCTCGCAGCCTTGCCATGGAATTGGCCCCCAGGTTGCGTGTCAATTCCATTTCGCCCGGTCTGATCGATACACCACTTATCCAGCCGCTTTTGAAGGTTAAAGGGCCTCAATTGATCGATTCGACCCCGCTTAAAAGATTGGGTCGTCCGGAGGAGGTGGCTCGACTCGTGGCATACCTTTGTAGCGACTGGGCAAGCTTCATAACCGGAGAATCCATTCATATCAACGGTGGCCTTTATATCGCAGGGTGACCCGCGCTTTGCAGCTTGTTGCTGGAGCAGGTGTTTTGTTGACGTGAGGTTAGCCTCTGTAAGGGAAGCCTGAGGGGGCTAACCTCATGGCAACTAGAATTGATTTTTAGGGACTTTACAACGAGCGGGACTGGTGACCATTCTTGGCGACCTACTGCTGCCGACTGTGATCTTTTTACCGATTGTGGCATCAACTACATGTACGCGGCTACCGGCGAAGCCTCTCTCAGGGCGCTCAAGTTCCTCGGCGTGACGATCATCATTGCCAAGGATCAAGCGTGCTTCGGTCTGCCGGAAAAGCTGGCGGCCCTGCCAAAAGCCGCGACACGAACCCTGGTCACCTATCACTATCCCTGCCACCTGCGCACTCAGGGGCTCACCAAGGAGCCCCGCCAGGTTCTCAGGGCACTGCTCCAGGTGGAATTCTGCAAATATTGCCGAGAGTGACGCAGATCTGGTAGCCACCGACCGTCCGGGGTGCGAAATAATAGCTGAGTGCAGGGAGTCTCTAGTCGCTAGCTGCAATGGGCACTCCGAATTATTGACTTGGGTGTTTATATGAAGATCACGGTTAAATTGTACGGGGTATTCAGGAACAATCGCTTCAAGGAAGAAATCCGTGAATACCCTAATGGCTGCAAGATCAAGGACGTTCTCTGTGAACTAGCTTTTTCGGGACCACTTCTCGGAGCAGTTGCCGTCAATGATCTGCACGTCAGCGATGAACATGTCCTTTCTGACGGCGACATCCTCATGATCGTGCCACTTTTGGACGGGGGTTAACTAAGCCTCTTACGCAAGGTCGAGTGCAAATGTGTATTCACATAGGGAGATTAAAAAATGAAATCACAAACTGTGAACCCCGCGGCAGAACCCCAGAAGGTCACTTATCGTCGTGCAACGGTTGATCTCAAGACCAACCAAATTTCGATTGCCGACATCCCCTGCCGAAACTTAGAGGATGTTCTCGGTGGATTTGGCCGTTCCTTTCAGGACCTTGCGCAACGAGACATCACGACAGCCTATTGTGACGAAAACCCGTTGATCATCAATACTGGCTTGCTGACGGGTAGTAGCGCCATGACGGCTCTGCGCACATATTTTTCTGGTTACAGCCCTATTAAGGGTTCCAAAGCCGGCAAGCCGGCTGCCATGTGGTCAACCGGTAGCGGCAAGTTTGGCGCTAAGTTCAAATGGACCGGTCTCGACGAAATTGTGTTGGAAAACCGGTCACTGGAACCGGTTTACCTTTTGATGCGCGAGACTGAATCAGGGCCGACGGTGGAGCTTAAGCCTGCTGCGGCCCTCCTCGGTCTTTCGACCCACGCAAAAATCATGGCGTTGCAGCGGGAACATAGCAACGCTCACTTTGCTGTCATTGGTCCAGCCGGGGAACATTGGCAAGAGAATTACATCGGGTCAGTTGCACTATCCACCGAAAACCAACTCAAATCGGGTGATGACAAGCCTCGTTTTGCCGGTCGCGGCGGCATGGGTAGCCTGATGGGGTACAAGAACCTGCTTGCGCTAGTTGCGCAGAGCAACGACAAGATAGGCGCCGTCCCCGAAGCGGTGAAGAAGGTCAACATCAATGTTATCAAGGGCGGTGGCTCAACTCGACTTCAACCCATCAGTCGCGGCGGTGGTGGTGGAACTTGGTCTGGTTACGATGCCATGCAGCCTTTCCATGCTGTCCCCGTTAACAACTTTCGGCCTCAGGGAAACGATCTTCCCGAAAGGTTGTTTAGGGAAAACGTCGAACAGAACTATGTCGCCAAATCAGAAGGCTGTTATCGCTGCGGGATTACCTGTCATAACAACATCTATGAAAAAAAGGCAGATGGCAGTGCAGGGAAGTTTCTTGCAAAGTTCGATTACGAACCGCTGAATCTGCTTGGTACCAACATTGGTATTCATGATGCTGGGCAGGTAGCAGCACTTATTCACCTTAGCGATAATTTTGGTATGGACTCCATCTCGCTTGGCGCCACCATCTCTTATGTCCTCTCCTACAACGAGCGCCACCCGCAAGCGCCGCTGCTCAATGGTGCCACTTTCGGTGATTTCGCAAAAATCAAATTGCTTGTCGAAATGTGCGGTCAAGGTGAATGCCCGGAGATAGGCATGGGCGTAATGCGTCTGTCGGAATCAACTGGGGAAACCAGCTACGCATATCACGTCAAAGGTCTGGAATTGCCAGCCTACCTGCCGGAAACCAATCCGGGTTATGCCTGGTCTATCGCCGGTGGGCACATGGGCATGGCGACCTATGGGCTGTTAACGCGGGAAGGCAAGGCTGATGTTGATTCTTGGGTGAAAGCAATCACCGAGGAAAAACTTCAGATCGTTGGTTTTGACATGATCGGGCTTTGCAAGTTTTTCGATATCGCCAAAGGGATTTGCACAGATATGGTCGTCGATTGCCTGAAGAGCGAGTTTGGTTTTGAAGTTAAGACGGCCGAGTTGAGGGCGTCGGTCAAAAGGGCTTTCCTTTATGGACTCGCACTTGAGTTGCGCCAAGGGTATACGAAGGAAGAGTACAGCCTGCCAAAAGAAATTTATGAACGGCCGAACAACAATATCAAGCTGCCCGTGATTGCGACGCCTGAGTTTTTCAGCGAACTGTCAACGCGTGTTTGGGCCATTTTCGAACCGGAGATTGAAGAGCTTGGCCTAGTAAAGTGACTTTCAACAATCTCAGGCTGCTCCAGGAACGGGTCATTTTATGAAATATTCGAATTACAATTACCCCGATATTGCCGGCAGAGCTGTCATTGTCACCGGAGGTGGCAGTGGCATTGGCCTCGCCATGGCTGAAACATTTGCCCGCAATAAAGCACGGCTGATGATCATGGACATCAATGAAGAGTCCACGGAAACTGCCCGGCGGATTTTACAAGAGAGACGCCCTGGTGTAGAGGTTGAAACCTTTTGTGCTTGCGTAACAGACGAGGGTGCAGTGGAAGCGGCCTTTGCGCATTGCCAGGGCCGTTTCGGTCGTGTTGACATTCTGCTCAATAATGCTGGCATCGCCGTCAACAAACCCTCTATTGAACTTACCCCGGCTGAATGGCGACATGGCATTGATGTCAACCTGAACGGTGTCTTTATCTGTGCACAGGCTGCAGCCCGGTACATGATGCGGCAACAGTTCGGTATTATAATCAATACCGCCTCCATGTGGGGCGTTGTCTCCGCACCGCAGCGTGCCGCCTACTGTGCGGCCAAAGCCGGTGTTGTTTCGCTGACCAAAACCCTTGCTGTCGAATGGGCTCCTTATGGTATCCGTGTGAACGCCATCGGCCCAGGCTACACGCGCACTCCGTTTGTCGAGGAATTGGGTCGGGCCGGTCGACTCGATTTGGACGCCTTGTGTAGAAGGACTCCCCTAGGGCGTCTGGGAGAAGCCGAGGAAATGGCGCAAATAACCCTTTTTCTCGCTTCTGATTGCTCCGCATTTGTCACCGGGCACACCCTTGTTGCAGATGGAGGTTGGACTGCCAACGGCTTTATGTAACATGCGGCATTACCCTTAGCCGGTCTGGTACGGTTGAACGGATAGAAGGAGAAGTCTGATGCCAGGGTTTCACTGTTGAGCGATACGCTGAGGCGCTTTAGTGTTTGTCGTTCAGGAGTTAATGAATGATTCACGAATATCGTATCTATATGATGGATCCTGCAATGCTACCCGGTTATTTGGAACTGGTGGAAGCGAAGCTACAAACGCTGAGGCGTGATCGCTACGGGCGACTCCTTGGTTTTTGGACCAGCAAGTTCTGCAACTCCTCTCAAGTGCATCATCTGTGGGAATACGAGTCGTTAAATCAAAGACAGGAGCTGAGACAACTGTTGGCAGCGCAAGTTGATTGGAGAAATGAGTTTCTTGAGCAAGCCAGACCGGCGATTCGGTCTCAGGAAATTTCATTTCTCCTTCCGAGTGTTGTTATCAAACCACCTGAGAAGGTGAGCTTATTCTATGAAATGCGACGTTATCATTCTGTGG
>Ga0209231_1001093_pt1 | contig 11244 bp, 8 predicted proteins | sample Deesub45470m_DNA_FD_188086 | JGI IMG/M metagenome (GOLD analysis project Ga0209231, IMG submission 188086) | Deep subsurface microbial communities from North Pacific Ocean - 450_OLKR46/470m Metagenome (SPAdes) (version 2) | ecosystem: Environmental > Terrestrial > Deep subsurface > Unclassified ... | reverse complement strand
AAGTAGACTGGACACTTTAAAACGGCAACTGCGGCAGGAAGAGTTAGGGGGAAACACTGTCCAGTTCAAACTGGAATCGCTGTCCAGTCAATACCGGAAACACTGTCCAGTAAAATCGGATTGCGCATCCAGAACAACGAGGTCGACTTTTTTCTCCTCAAGCAGTTGAATAATGTTGGATAAATCTACTACTGATCGAGCTAGTCGGTCCAGTTTTGTAACGACGAAAACATCCTCCTCCCTTACGAAATCGAGCGCATTTTTTAATTCAGGTCGGTTTTTTGTTGAGCTGGCCGAAGCCTTCTCCTGGTAGATCCTGTCGCAGTCCGCAAGATGATCCAATTGAACATCCAGCTTCTGCCCCACGGTGCTCACCCTTGCATAACCTACTCTCATGCCCATGATGACCTCCCATCGCTAGTCGTTTCTACTTGGCCCATTGAGGTTTGAGAAGTAGAATGATTTTATCGCAGGAGGGGAGTGTTATCTTAAATGTCAGCATTGGTAAGGATTTCCTGCTTCGGCCAATCTCACCGCTCTAAACAATGCGAGAGGATAAACAGGAATCCTTTAGTCTGAATCGTTCTAGCCCAGCTCGGGGAGCCATAAAATTCAAAGGTCTACAACTTTTCAGCTATAGGCCTTTTTTGTTAACCAGCAAGGTGTTCGAGTGTGTTTTTGCACAGTTTGGTTTCGTGAAGTGTCGGTCTATGTTTAACGAATCCGCACGTTTATTTTTCTTAAATAACCGGATATGTTGGCGCAGAGTGATGACATGAACAACGTCATCACACACGATTAATATGAGAAATTAATCAATTCACTGTGTTGTATTTTAATTAAAAAATGACCGGACGTCATGAGACAAATACTTTATAAATTCACACTTCTCCTACTTCTACCAGCATTCCTGGCAGGAAGTGTCGGCGATGCGTTCAGCTACGCATGGTGTTTTGGTGATGACGGCCATAGTGAAATCGAATACATCATAGCCAATGTTTGTGGTGACGATGATGCAAAGGGGGGTAGGATTAGCAGATATAATGTCCCGACTCTTCACCCGGCGGCGATTGAGCACTGCGGGCCATGCCTCGATGTTTCCATGCAAACGAGTGAAGCCGTTTTTTTTAAGCAGCTTGAAAAAGCTCCCCCGGTCTTCATCAATTTCGTATCGCCTAACGTTTTTTCGCTCCGCTTTGTTCAAATTACTCAGCTAGTTGCTGATAATCGTGCAGCACAACCTCCTCCACGAGTTTCACTAACTATTCTAGCTCACCGTACAGTTGTTCTTCTGACTTGATTCACCATCCTCTCGAAGTCGATTGAAGCCCCTTAGCTTCGGTCCGGTTTCATCTGTATTCAGTTTCTATTCACAACTAAACTATCAATATTCCGCTGATCTGCTTGGTCAGGCGGATGTACACCGACATATTCAACAGGAGATTTATATGCTCAGATATAAACGTCTGCTGGTGAGTGCTGGTCTGTTGTTTGTTTTGACCCTCCTGCCCGTAACGACATTTGCTAGCGGTCTGTCGTCTGGCGAGGAGAGTCCAGTCCGGACACTGTCACTTCAAGATGTGCTTAAACGAATTTCAACAAGTCCTACACTTCAAGCTGCGGCTAAAAACATCGAGATTCACGATGGCCTCGCTGAGCAGGCGAACCTTTTACCGAATCCGGATATTGCAATTGATGTTGAAAACTTCGCGGGCGAGGATGCTCTCAAGGGCCTTGATAGTGCCGAAACTACGATAGCTGTCAGCCAACTGCTCGAACTCGGTGGTAAACGTACAGCTCGCAAGGGCATTGCCAATCATGAAAAGAGTCTGGCTGAATGGGATTTTCAAATCCAGAGCCAGGATTTGCGTTTGGAAACGATGAAGGCCTTTTATGCGCTCCTGGCCGTACAAGAGCGACTGAATCAGTCGACCCAACTAACAGTCTTGGCCGAACAAACTTACCGAACTGTCGCAGATCGGGTCGAAGCAGGAAAGGTCTCTCCCGTTCAGGAGCTTCGTGCCCGTATCGAGCTTAATCTGGCAAAAATTGCCGGAAAAACCTTGCAACGACAACTGATTCAGGCGCGACAAGATCTCTCCTCGCTTTGGGGTGATCCAGAACCGGATTTCGATGTAGCCATCGGAAGCTTTGAATCTTTGCGCGAACCCCCAACCTGGGAAGAACTCCAAGTGGCGCTGCTAAACACTCCCGAGGTGAAACGGTGGGAGGCAGAACTGGCGCGCAATAATTCAAACCTTGATCTGGCACGTGCTAACAGCATTCCGGATGTAACCCTATCTTTCGGTATTCGGAACTATCAGCAGACGAATTCTAATGCGTTTGTCGCCGGAATGGAGATTCCACTGTCGATCTTTGATCGCAATCAAGGCGGACGTAAGGCGGCGCAATCTGAAGTTTCACAATCGATTTCTTTGCGAGATGCCGCAATTGCGAAGCTTGCATCAGATTTGCAATCGAATTATCAGGAACTAATGGCGACTTATCTACAAGCACTCACGATCAAGCAGGATGTTATGCCGCTGGCCGAACAAGCCAACGAAGCAGCTCAGATCGGCTATCAGGAAGGGAAATTTAATTTCCTCGACGCACTTGATGCACAGCGTACTTTGTTCGATGTAAAAGCACAGTACGTAGACGCTTTCAGTGCCTATCATGAGGCACGCCTGAATGTCATGCGAATGGCAGGGCGTCTCAATGATGTTCAACAGACTAATTAACTTGTCAGCGAGGTTTACAAATGCAGCTTAATAAAAATATGAAAATTTTGATTACATCTTTAGTTGTCATCGTATTGGTTGTGGCAGGAGGATTTTTAGCTTTGCAGCTATTTCATCCTAATACGAATGCGCATATGCAGGAGGAATTAACCAAAAGCAATCAAGACAGTGAGAAGCACGGTGACGAGCACGGTGACGAGCACGGTGACGAGCACGGTGACGAGCACGGTGACGAGCACGGTGATGAGCTTGGTGACGAGCACGGTGACGAAGAGAGTCTCGTCCGTCTGTCCAAGGCTGAGCAACAAGAGTTTGGTGTTGTCTTGGCTAAGGCCGAAGCGGGTTCGCTGGAGCAGTATATCGATCTCCCTGGTGAAATTGTCCTGAATGCTGACAAGGTGGCGCATGTTGTTCCGCGTGTATCCGGGATCGTTAGACAAGTGAGTAAGAGACAAGGCGATATGGTTCGCAAGGGCGATGTCATGGCGATTATTGACAGCCGGGAACTCGCTGATGCCAAGGCCGAGTTTCTTGCTACACGGGAACGCAATGAAATCGCCAGTTTAGTATTTACCCGTGAAAAACTCCTGTGGGAAAAGAAAGTCACTTCAGAGCAGGAATATCTTGACGCTCGCCAGTCACAGGTCGAGGCCCAAATCGCACTCCGCTCCGCTGAGCAAAAACTGCATGCGATAGGATTTTCTGAAAACTACCTACAAACCCTGCCCGAGCAGTCTGATGCCACTTATACACGCCATGAAATGACAGCACCATTTAATGGCAGTGTGATCCAGAAACACATTTCCGTTGGGGAGGCTCTGGAGGGTAACTCTGAAGCTTTCGTCATTGCAGACCTGGATACGGTTTGGGTCGATTTGCAAATTTACCAAAAAGACCTAATCATTATTCGCAAAGGACAGCAGGTCACTATTCAGGTTGGTCATGGCATCCCTGATGCTCGCGGGGTGATCGATTTTGTCGGGCCAATCCTCGGCGAAGAGACCCGGACGGCATTGGCCAGAGTCGTGCTGAACAATAAAGAGGGTGTTTACCGCCCCGGCATGTTTGTTACTGCCCGGGTTGCAGTGTCTAAGACTCCGGTTAGCCTGGCAATAGCCAAGACCGCCCTGCAAAACCACGAGGGAGAAACAACTGTTTTTGTTGAAACGCCGGAAGGTTTCGAGTTGCGACCGGTGACTGTCGGTCGGCAGAACACCGTTAATATCGAAATACTTGAAGGCTTGAAACCGGGCGAAACGTATGTCAGTGAAGGGACATTCACCTTAAAAGCCCAGTTATCTAAAGGTGCTTTCGGCGACGGCCATAACCATTAATTTACGGAGGATAGATTATGCATAGCATTATACGTTTTGTCCTTCACAGCCGGTTAATGGTGGCTGTACTAGGGTGTTTAGTTTTAGTGGCAGGTTATGCCAGCTATCGAAGTTTGCCGGTCGATGCCTTTCCCGACGTCACCCCCGCACTGGTGCAGGTTTTTACCGAAACAGAAGGGTTGGCCCCTGAAGAAGTTGAGAAATACATTACCTATCCGGTAGAAGTTGCCATGAACGGACTGCCGAATCTTAAGGAAGTACGTTCCGTCTCAAACTTCGGTCTGTCGGTCATTAATGTCTATTTTGAGGATGGTACCGACATCTATTTTGCTCGCCAGTTGGTGGGGGAACGGTTGCAACTGGCACGAGAGGAGATCCCTGAAGGCTTTGGTGATCCGGCGATGGGGCCGATTGCAACCGGGCTCGGCCAGATTCTGTTTTATGTACTGGAAGATGAGACTGGGAAACGTAGTCCCGAGGAGTTGCGTGAAATTCAGGACTGGCTGATCAAATTCAACGTTCAGACCGTCCCCGGAGTCACCGAGATTCTCTCCTTGGGTGGCGAAGTTAAACAGTTTCAAGTGCGAGTACGCCCTACCGATCTACTGCGTTACGACCTAAGTGTCGGCGAAGTCGTCGAAGCCGTCAAGGCCAACAACTCCAATGTCGGTGCTCAATTTCTGGTTAAGAATGCAGAAGAATATATCGTCCGATCAGTCGGCCTGACGGAAAAAATATCCGATCTGAACGGGATCGTCCTGAAAGTCAATGACGGCACCCCGGTCTATCTGGAGCAGGTTGCTGACATCGTAATCGGAGGAGAGGTTCGTCGTGGTCTGGCGACCATGAATGGGGTCGGCGAGGTTGTGGTCGGTATGGTTCTGAAACTCATTGGAACCAACACCTCGGAAGTTATTGCCGACGTAAAAGAGCGTATGCAGGAAATCAACAAGGTTCTTCCCGAGGGGGTTCAGGTCACCCCTTACTACGACCAGGGCACCCTGGTTGCCAAATGCGTCAAGACGGTCACCGATGCCTTGATTCAGGGTGTCATTCTGGTGGTCGTAGTGCTGCTGGTTTTCATGGGAGGGGTGCGACCCAGTATCGTTGTCGCTTTAGCTATCCCCTTTTCTATCTTTTTCGCCTTTATCATGATGAAACTGTTTGGGATCTCGGCTAACCTCATGTCGCTGGGTGGCCTCGCCATAGCGATCGGTATGATGGTTGACGGTACTATTGTTATCGTTGAAAACGTTGACCGAATGCTGCGCGAAGCTGAGCCTTCCGATTCCCGAATCCGAATTGTATCGCTAGCCTGTGCCGAGGTCGGTCGACCAATTGTTTTTGCTATTGCCATTATCATAATCGTCTTTCTGCCACTCTTTACCCTGCAAGGGGTTGAGGGGAAGACTTTTACGCCACTGGCCTATACCGTCTCTCTGGCGATGCTCGGCTCACTGATCTTTGCCATTTTTATTGCTCCGGTTGTCTCGGATTTATTGATGCGGCGGCCCAAACAGACGCGCGATGGCCAAGGACCTCAGGAATCGTTGGTGGTACGCGCACTGCTGAAGCCGTATCGACCCGCCGTCTCTCTGTTTGTTCGTCACCGCATGATTGCTGTAGGTTTAGCAGCGCTGATGATGGTCGCAGGATTAGCCATCTTCCCTCAACTCGGTTCCGAATTTGTGCCACGTCTTAACGAAGGCGACATTATGATTCGGGCGACTATGGCTCCCTCCATCTCGATGGAAGAGGCCCGCGACACCATCCTTCGATTCGAACGTCGTCTCATGGCTAAATTTCCGGAAGTGGAGCGAGTTGTGAGTCGTGTCGGACGCGGTGAGGTCGGTGCCCATGCCGATCCGGTTAATAGCGCGGAAGCCTTCGTCAGTCTCAAACCACAAGATGAGTGGACAACAGCGAAGACTCCCGATGAGCTTTACGCCAAAATAAGCGAAGAATTTGAAGACTTCCCCGGGGTTCAGTTCAACGTCACACAACCGATTGCAGCCGCTGTTGATGAGCTGCTCACCGGTACCAAAGCCGAATTGGCAATCAAGATATTCGGGGCAGACATGGAGGTACTTAAGGAAAAAGCCGCCGCTATTGAAGCGGTTATCCGTCAGGTGCCTGGAGCGGCCGATGTGCAAAAAGATCAGGTTGCTGGAACTCCGCAATTGCGTATTGTTATTGATCGCAAAGCGATTGCCCGTTACGGCATTAATGTCGAAGACGTACAAGGCGTCATTCGAACGGCTGTCGGCGGCGAAACCGCAGGACAAATTTTTGAAGGTATTCGCCGGTTCGACATCCTTGTCCGCTTTGCTCCAGAGGCTAGAGGCAGCGCTGAAGCAATCCGGCATATTTTAATTGCTGGTCCAGGTGGCGAAAAGATCCCGCTCGATCAACTCGCAAATATTGAGGAGATTGTCGGCCCGCGCCAGATCACCCGGGAAAACAATCAGCGCTTTATCACCGTACAGTGCAACGTACGTGGGCGTGACATCGGGTCTTTTGTTGCCGAAGGGCAACAGGCTATCGCTGATCAGGTAGAGATGCCTCCAGGCTATCTGATCAACTGGGGCGGTCAATTTGAACTCCAGCAGGAAGCGAATAAAAGATTACTGCTGGTTGTTCCGGTGACCTTGTTGATTGTCTTTTTGTTGCTTTTCGCCAATTTCAATTCACTGAAAAACTCGTTTCTCATTATCCTGAATATTCCTCTGGCATTGGTCGGTGGAGTCATAGGGTTGTGGTTGACCGGGCAGAATCTGTCAGTACCGGCCTCGGTCGGATTTATCGCCTTGTTCGGTATTGCTCTGGAGAACGGAATGGTTCTGGTTACCTATCTCAATCAGTTACTAAAAAATGGTGTCTCGATAGATGAAGCCTCGATCCGTGGTGCATGCCTGCGGCTTCGCCCGGTTTTGATGACCGCTATTACTACGGCACTGGGACTCATCCCGTTGCTATTTTCCAGCGGCACCGGCAGTGAGGTGCAAAGGCCATTGGCCACAGTGGTCGTGGGTGGATTGGTGACCTCTACAATCCTGACATTGTTGGTCATTCCGGCCCTGTACAAGTGGTTTGCTATTAATGTGGAACGTGAAAAATAAATAAGGAGAATCTCGACTATGAAACAAATACAGGCATATATCAAAAAACATAAGCTCAACGATGTGGTTCGAGCCCTGAAAAGGGTTCCGAGTATTACCGGTATGAGTGTAATCGATCGAGAAGGCTACGGTTTGGGCTGGGCGCAAGAAAACATCGAATCAGAGCAGGAAATGTTGACCGGCATCAAGTTGGAACTCTTCTGTAGGGATGATGTTGTTGAGGATGCTGTCACTGCAATTGAACTGGCGGCACGCACCGGTCTGAAAGGGGATGGTAAAATTTACATCAATAGTATTGAACAGGCCGTTCGAATTAGCAGTGGTGAACGCGGTGAAGGTGCAGTCTGATGTGATTTACTGCTGCTTTACTTGAACAAACAATGGGGCCCTGCAAGGGCAGGGCCCCATAAAAAGAGCAAAGGAGATTAAGTGAATGTTAGACATCCCAAGATAAATGGAGACCCAATGAAGATTTTTCGCAAATTGAGTGGTGCGTTTACAGGCGGGGCATTAGGTGCACTTCTTGACAGTTTCAATATCTGGTTTATGGGCGTAGTCGGCATTTCTGATTTGATCGGCATAACCATGAAACCAGAGTTCACAGCACCGTGGGCCTACAAGCGTATGATTTGGGGTGGTATCTGGATGCTTTTGCTCCTTATTCCAATTTGGCGTAACAAGACAATGCTGAGGGGCATGGTGTTCAGTCTTGTCCCTTCTGCAATGATGCTCTTTGTGGTGCTCCCTTCTATGGGCAAGGGCATGCTGGGCCTAGGCTTTGGTGTACTTATGCCGGTAGTGGTAATCGGCCTTAATTTCATTTATGGAATATTTGCGTCATTTTGGTTTGTGAAAACTACTGAAAATTAAGCAGATATGAAAAATATCTAACCAAGAAGAAGGCGGACGAAAAGTAGCGCTGTTATTCTCGAAAAGGTCTCTACTAGGCCGAATCGGAACGTCGTCGCCGCTTATCTCAGTCCGTAAGAAACTTTATCCCTTTTTTCCCTATTACTGATCATGGGATACAGCTTAGCGTGGGCCAATACTTACAAGTGTCAGCGCCCCGACTACACCGTTTTTTTTTACAGACGATCCAGCATTTTGGCCTAGTGAATGTCTGATGGAAATAGTTACTGATCTTCCACTACTCGGCATTATGCAGGTTCCCTTCAATCATTTCAATTGGAGAGATAATCCGAGCTTTTCTGAATACCACGGTCCAGGTTATTCAGTAAATTTGCAAAGATATAAGTTAGACCTTTTTTGAGGTGCTAAATGATACGGAAAATAGATTTCAGAGTCGATGGTCTGGATTGCTCGGAAGAGGTGACTATCCTTCGCAGCGAGGTTGGAGGGAAGCCCGGGATAATCGATCTGGAGTTTGATGTAATCAACGCCAGAATGTCGGTGGAATTCGACCCCGATCTGTTATCCGCAGAGGTGATCGTCCAAGCCGTCGCCTCTACGGGCATGAAGGCGACACTATGGGAGTTGCGCCGAGATAGCGAGGTCGAGTCTTTCTGGCAGCAGCATGGAAGACTAGTCATGACCTGCACGAGCGGAGCTTTTCTGTTGGCCGCTTTCGTAACGCACTGGATGATGCATGGAAGCTTATTTGATGCTTTCAATGGTGACAATTCCGCAGATCACACTTTCCCACCATCCGTTATGGGGCTGTATTTTACCTCTGTTGTCAGCGGCGCCTGGTACGTCCTTCCTAAAGCTCTTCAATCCGCTCGCCGTTTACGCCCGGACATGAATTTTCTGATGGTTGCGGCGGTTATCGGTGCACTTATCATCGGTGAGTGGTTTGAAGCTGCTACCGTCGCATTTCTGTTTGCTCTTTCCTTGTTGCTGGAACATTGGAGTGTCGAGCGCGCACGTAAGGCGATTGGTGGGCTATTAGATCTAACGCCGCCCACTGCTCGCTATCTCTGCCCGGATCATGAGGGTATCCTTGAAAAACTTGTGGAGGAGGTGCCCTTGGGTGCCATTGTCCTGGTCCGTCCGGGAGAGAAAATCCCCCTTGATGGCGAGGTGGTCAAGGGCGAATCGTCAGTGAACCAAGCGCCGATTACCGGAGAGTCAATGCCGGTTTTCAAGCGACCTGGGGATCAGGTTTACGCCGGTAGTATCAACTACGAAGGTGGATTGGATGTCCGCACCAATCGAGCCGCCAATGATACGACTCTGGCGAGAATCATTCGCATGGTCGAAAACGCCCAGTCGCGCCGGTCCCGCAGTCAACAGTGGGTTGATCGCTTTTCAGCCTATTACACTCCGGCCATGATGTTCCTGGCAATTGCCATCGCCATTTTTCCCCCTCTGTTGTTGAACGTATCTTGGTCGGATGCACTGTATCGTGGGCTGGTGATTCTGGTAATTGCCTGTCCGTGCGCATTGGTGATATCCACGCCGGTGAGCATCGTCTCGTCTTTGACCGCAGCAGCGCGTAATGGAGTTTTGATCAAAGGCGGCCTTTACCTTGAATTAGCAGGACGGCTTAAGGTTCTTGCTTTGGATAAGACGGGAACTCTCACCCAAGGAAAAGCCGAGGTTCAGCGAATTGTAACGCTCAATGGCCACAGCGAACGGGGACTTCTGGAGCGGGCCGCAGCCCTAGAAGTCGGCAGCGAGCATCCCTTGGCCAGAGCTATTCTGCGTAAAGCGCGCGAGTCCGGCATCGATGCCATCCCGGCCGAACAGTTCAAAGCGTTTCCTGGAAAAGGTGGCGAAGGGAGCATAAATGGTAAGCTGTTCTGGATTGGCAGCCATCGAATGATGCACGAGAAAGGCCAGGAGACCCCAGAAATTCACGCCTTGGCTGAAGAATTGGAAGATGCTGGTCACACTGTTGTTGCGATCGGCAACGACAGCCATGTCTGCGGGCTGGTCAGTATTGCAGATAGCCTGCGTGAGAACGTGCCGCAGGTTGTTGCAGAGATCAGGAACGCTGGAGTGAAGCGTATCGTCATGCTTACTGGAGACAACGAAGGTACAGCCAGAGCCATCGCTTCGGAGGCCGGAATCGATGAATACCGATGTGAACTTCTGCCCGAAGACAAGGTTGAGGCAATTGGGCGACTCGTTCGCGAGGATAAGTTTGTGGCTATGGTCGGAGATGGTATTAACGATGCCCCTGCAATGGCGGCGGCGACGTTCGGAATAGCTATGGGTGCTATGGGAACCGATGCGGCCCTCGAAACGGCTGATGTGGCTCTGATGTCCGACGATCTGTCGAAATTACCGTGGTTAATCAGGCATTCCCGCCGAACTCTGCGGAATATCCAGCAGAACATCATTTTCGCTCTTGGGCTCAAAGTTGTGTTTATTGTCTTGACCCTGTTCGGTATGGCTTCGCTGTGGATGGCCATAGCCGCTGATACCGGTGCTACGTTGTTGGTGGTGTCAAATAGCTTACGATTGTTGCGCAATGCGAAATAATGAAGCATCGTTCCTCTGAACTTTGCAGAAAGATTTAGGGAAACTGTTAAGAGTTTTGTAAAAAAGCAAAAAAGAAGGAAATCATGCAACGCCTAATCGAATATTGCGACTCATAACCTCCCTTTTCAGGAGAAGTTGAAGCACAGATAACACCGTAATCGCCGTCATGACATGTAGGTTTAACGTAACGATGTATGAATCACCCCTAGTCTCCTCCGCTACGCAGTTTTTCTCAAAAGTAACTACTGGCGAGACGAAAACTAGTGTGTTTTTGATAGCGGTATTTAGGACGAAACCTTAACCTTGACCACTTTTCGTGGGTAGGACCATGACTAGACGCACGAACATAGTTGGAATTGCTTATGGGGCTTGGGCGATCCTCTTCTTTCTTATTGCTGTTTATGGTGCGCTGTTTGCTGATCATGGGGAATACGGGGTATCTGCACATCTCTGGCTCACGCTGACTGGTGTGCCACTCTCCTTTATTTCCTGGGGCGTACCACATGGTTCGGTTTTAGGTGTCGCTGTCGCAGGTATCGCTGGGCTTATTCAGTGGGGTGCAATATCCGAGTTCTGGGCGTGGTGGGATAGCAAGAAGGGTGA
>Ga0209231_1001090_pt1 | contig 11261 bp, 10 predicted proteins | sample Deesub45470m_DNA_FD_188086 | JGI IMG/M metagenome (GOLD analysis project Ga0209231, IMG submission 188086) | Deep subsurface microbial communities from North Pacific Ocean - 450_OLKR46/470m Metagenome (SPAdes) (version 2) | ecosystem: Environmental > Terrestrial > Deep subsurface > Unclassified ... | reverse complement strand
TCAGACTGGCAACCGACGTCACTCAGGCGCTGGCGAAACTGGCCGACCGCACGATGCAACTGCAATGCACCTTGCAGGAGGGCGTCATGATGATCACCAGTGATGACGGCATGGTGGAAATCGAACCCGTGGTATGGCAGGGGAAACTGCCGTCCGGCCAGTCATGGGAACAAAACTAAACGCCTGCCCCTGCGGCAGGCCGGACTATGCCAGCTGCTGTGGCCCTTATCACAACGGCACAGCCGCCCCGAATGCAGAAGCACTAATGCGCTCGCGCTACAGCGCCTACGTATTGAAGCTGGGCGCTTATCTGCTCGCCACCTGGCATCCGGACACGCGCCCTGCCACAATTGAATTCGAAAATGAAAAATGGCTGGGACTCGAAGTGAAAAAACACGTGCTTGAATCGAATAACCGCGCTACTGTGGAATTCGTCGCGCGTTACAAAATAGGCGGACGGGCTCATAGGCTGCACGAGATCAGCCAATTCGTGTTTGAGGACGGACAATGGTTTTATCTGGATGGCAAGTTTCCGGCCTGACTGTCGCACACATGATGTCGCTGCGGCTTTCTGCCTATGACTGTCGGGTTACGCTACGCTAACCCAACCTACACTACAATCCTTCAGACCTTCGGCGAAACGCAACTTGCCGCGCGCATCGAAATGGGCGGCATCTAGGGAGGAGATTAGGGTGAACATGGGAAAAGGCTTTGGCAGGTTTGTATAAATTAGCGAATGGTGGGGCAACATTTGAAGGCTTTCGCGAAATACGAAGCAGCCCGGTTAGTCGGTTTCGATTTTTTAGGCATAAAGTTTTATGAATAGCCGGTAACGATAGACATCGACGTTCAGCCAATCATGAATCTAGCGAGGCGCTGATTTATTCGTTTTTGTCGTTCCCGCGCAGGCAGGAGCCCGGTTAAATCAAGGCGCTGGATCTCCGCTTTGCGAGCAGCCGCTTCACGACTTGCCTGCTTAACCCTATGCGCGGAGATGACGAATAAATCAGTGTTTTCTTAGCCGAAGCCCCACCCACTTGTACGCCACCGTGCAACACCCCAAAAACGCCATGCAACGCCCCAAAGGAAAGCGCCGCCATCACGGCGTTAACGTCTTGATTCTGTTAAAATCCCGCCATGAGTAAATTAACCATGGATCGCATCCTGCATACGCAGGGCTTTGGCACACGCAAGTGGTGCCGTGAGCTGATCGCCCGCGGCGAAGTCAGTATCGCAGGCACCGTCATCACCGACACAAACACCGCGATAGAGACTGACGGGTTGGAATTCACGATTTTTGAGGAGTTGTGGCAGTTCCGTAAGCAGGTCTATATCGCACTGAACAAACCGGCGAATTTCGAGTGCTCACGCAAGCCCAGCCATCATCCCGGGGTGCTGACCATCCTTCCCGATCAGTTTACACGGCGCGATGTACAGCCTGTTGGCCGACTCGACCATGACACCACGGGCTTGCTGCTGATGTCTGACGATGGCGCGTTCATCCACACGCAGTCTTCGCCCAAACATCACGTCCCCAAGGTCTATGTCGCCACCACCCATGACCCCGTGACGCCGGAACTAATCGAGCTGCTGTTAAAAGGCGTCAAATTGCACGATGAACCGGAGCCTCTGGCAGCGGAGACTTGCCGGATGATAGACAGAAATAAGCTGGAAATCGTGCTTGAACAGGGAAAATACCATCAAGTTAAACGCATGCTGGCAGCAGCGGGCAATCATTGCTCGGCGCTGAACCGCTCGCAAATCGGCAATCTGAAACTTGACGCGCTGGGACTGGCGCCAGGCGAATGGTGCTATCTGAATGAAGCTCAACTGGCGCTACTGACCGCGCCGATCGATCGTGTAAATCTTTAGAAATCCATAGCTTTGGGATGAAGCGCAAGGAGCCGCGCAGCGAATGACGCAGGCATATCAGGTTGATAGACTAGGAATGAGCGAGCACGCGACACCGCGGTTCGCCCAAAAAATGGATTTATAGAGGTATACATGGCAATACAATGGTTTCCGGGTCACATGACCTCGGCCCGCAGAAAAGCGGCTGAAACGATGGAATTCACGGACGTGATCATCGAAGTGCTGGATGCGCGCGCGCCCGAGGCGAGTTGCAACCCGATGATCCGTGAGCTGCGCGAACACCGCCAGCGCCCTTGTCTGAAGATACTCAACAAGATCGACCTCGCCGATCCTGTCATCACACAGGAGTGGCTGGATTATTACAACCGTCAGGAAGGCGTCAAAGCCGTCGCACTCAGCTGCAAGAGCGCGACCGATGCAGCGAAAGTACCCCGGCTCTGCCAGCCGCTCGCCCCGCATCGCAACGACAATCATAAACCACTGCGCCTGATGATCATGGGCATACCCAATGTCGGCAAATCCACATTGATGAATATGCTGCTCAAGCGCCGCGTTGCCAATGTCGGCGACGAACCTGCCGTCACAAAATCACAGCAGTGTCACAAGATTAACGACCACATGACGCTGACCGATTCCCCCGGACTGATGTGGCCCAAGATCGAACATGAAGAAGACGGCTATATGCTCGCGGCGATTCATGCGATCGGGCGCAACGCGGTAATCGAGGAAGAAATCGCTGAACATCTCGCCAACAACCTGCTGGCGCGCTATCCGCAACGTCTGGCCGAACGCTTTAATCTGGATGTGAGCGGAATGGACGGCATCGGCCTGATCGAAGCGGTCGCCAAGAAGCGCGGCTGCCTGCTCAAAGGGCGCGGCGGCGAACTCGATCTGGAAAAAGCCTCCATCATCCTGCTGACCGAATATCGCGCCGGCAAACTGGGCCGCATCAGCCTGGAATCCCCCGCGACGCGCGACGCGATGATCAAGAACGCGCTGGAAAATCCGGTAAAACCGCGCGTCCACTCGCTGCGCGGCGAGCCGGGCGACGCCTGAAGCCCCGATGAAAACACCGAAGAGAATAGCGCCACTCGTTGAGGACGGCTTGGTTGACGCAGTCTTGCGTCAACTGATGAGCGGGAAAGAGGCCACCGTCTATGTCGTGCAGTGCGGCGACGAAGTGCGTTGCGCCAAAGTGTACAAGGAAGCCAACCAGCGCGGCTTCCATCAGGCGGTTCACTATACCGAAGGCCGCAAGGTAAAAAACAGCCGTCAGGCGCGAGCCATGGAAAAAGGCACGCGTTATGGCCGCAAGGAACAGGAAGCTGCCTGGCAACACGCCGAAGTCGATGCCTTGTACAAACTCGCTGCGGCAGGTGTCCGCGTCCCTCACCCCTTTGGTTTTTATGAAGGCGTGCTGCTGATGGAGCTGGTAAGCGATGCAGATGGTGTCGCCGCCCCCAGACTTAACGATCTGGAGCTAACTGAGGAACAGGCACGCGGATTCCACGCCAGACTGATACGCGAAGTGGTGTTGATGCTGTGCGCGGGCATCGTCCACGGCGACCTGTCCGAATTCAACATTCTCGTCGATGCGCATGGTCCGGTCATCATCGACCTGCCGCAGGCTGTGGATGCCGCAGCCAACAATAATGCCAGCCGCATGCTGGAACGCGATGTCGATAACCTGGCCAATTATTTTGGCCAATTCGCGCCCGAACTGCGCACCACCCAGTACGGCAAGGAAATATGGGCGATCTATCAGCGCGGCGAGCTTTTTCCCGACACGCCCTTAACCGGTTGCTTCGAACAAAGAGAAGAAGCCGCTGACGTAAATTCCGTGATGCGCGAAATCACCTCCGCACGCGACGATCATGCAGCGAAACTGCGCTATCAGCAGCTAAAAAGAGAAGAAGGCCGCTAGATGAATGATTTCCCCGTGATCCACTGGAGCGAGGCAGGTGAAGACAAATCCGCCCGCTGGCGCTCGGAAAGCGGCACCAAACCGCCCGCCAAGGTGATGATCGCCGACGATCGCATCACCGCCGATGTCGCTTATCGTCTGGCCTGCGAAGGCACTGCGCTGCTGTGGCGCGGAGATTTTCAGAATGCACGCCAACTGTTGCAGGCAATGACGCGACGCGCAAACAAGAAGCCCAAAAAAAACAAAAAGATAGCCACCTCACCTAACGGGCAAGCCCGTTTCCCTCACCTCAATCCTCTCCCTCTAGCGGGAGAGGAGGCAAACGTATCGCTACGCGAACTTCAAGCTAAGGAAGCCTTTCATCTGCATCGCCAGGCTCAATCACAGCGCGCCCGTACCCTGGGCATGCTATTGCTGCCCTTCAATGCAGACCACAGCATCCCTTTGCACCGCGCACCCGATGCACATCAGGCTTGTGCTGAAGCTTACGGTGCCGCTACAGAGCCCTATGTTGCATCACTGCGCGGACTGCTGGGATTGATAGGAGCGCACGAGTGGCGCAAAAATGGCGTCGATGTTCCTGCGCTAAATGCGCGCATTCATCCGCATTACGGCGTATTTGCGCCGATACGTGGCGAATACGTGGGGCTGGTACAGGATACTCTCTTACCAAAACTGACCTCTGTCCAGTCACTTGCCTTCGACATCGGCACAGGCAGCGGCGTGCTGGCGGCCGTACTGACGCGACGCGGCATTAAACACATCGTCGCCACCGATCAGGATGAGCGCGCACTGGCCTGTGCCCGTGAAAATTTGACGCGTCTGGGACTGAACGCACAAGTTGACGTAATGCAGGCCGACCTCTTCCCGGAAGGGCGCGCAGCCTTGATCGTATGCAACCCGCCGTGGGTTCCGGCTCGGCCCAGCTCACCGCTTGAATACGCCGTATTCGACCCGGATAGCCGCATGTTGCTCGGATTTCTCAATGGACTGGCCGCCCACCTGGAGACTGGCGGAGAAGGCTGGCTGATACTCTCAGACCTAGCCGAACATCTGGGCCTGCGCACGCGCGCCGAATTGCTTGCCGCGATTGCGGCGGCGGGCTTGCAAGTCATGGAAAAAATAGATGTAAAACCGCACCACCCCCGCGTCTCTGACACCAGCGACCCGCTACACGCAGCGCGCGCGGCAGAACTGACCTCGCTTTGGCGACTAACGGCAAAACCCACCAACTAACCACTCACCACTCACCACTCACCACTAACGACTAACGACTAACGACTAACGACTAACGACTAACGACTAACGACTAACGACTAACGACTAACGACTAACGACTAACGACTAACGACTAGTAACTACCCTACCGCATCCACATTGATCTGCAGCCACCATTCCAGCAGGGCCAGATGCCACAATTTGCTGCCCTGAATACGCGTCAGATGCGCCTCCGGTGCGGCGAGCAATTTCTCCACATAGCTGCGTCGATACAGGCCACGCTTAATACAAGCCTCTGAATTCAGGATGCCGCGTATCCGTTCGAGGAAATCACCACGCAGATACTTCAGCGCGGGCACCGGAAAATAACCTTTGGGGCGATCTATCACAGCGTCCGGGATCAGGCCGCGCGCCACAGCCTTGATCGGAAACTTGCCGCCCTCCTTCAGCCTCAATTCAGGCGGCATTTTTGCGGCCAATTCCACCAGCTCGTGATCCAGAAACGGCACGCGGGCTTCCAAGCCCCAGGCCATCGTCATGTTATCCACGCGCTTCACCGGATCGTCCACCATCAGCCGCGTTACATCCAGCCGCAAAACCTGATCGAGGAATTCGGACGCACCCGGTTGTTGCAACTGTTCCTCCACCCAGGCGGTGGTAACGTCCGGGATATCGTAGTCTTCCGTCATCATTTCCAGATATTCGGCATGATCGCGATCGAAGTAATGACGCGCAAAGCGCTCCACGGGCGTGCCGTTTTCCGCCGCCATGCGCGGATACCAGAAGTAGCCGCCGAACACCTCGTCCGCGCCCTGCCCCGCCAACACGACCTTCATCTCGTGCGACACCTGCTCACCCAGCAGGTAAAACGCGGCGACATCGTAACTCGGCATCGGCTCAGACATCTGCGCGATCACATCCGGCAAATGTCCGAGCATTTCCGCGTTAGGCAACGAAAATTTGTGATGTCGGGTATGAAAAAGTTTGGCCACAAAATCGGAATACTCAAACTCGTCGGCCTGTTCGTCCGCCACCTGCTCGAAACCTATGGAAAACGTGTTTAATTCATCCGTATGCTCGGCCAGCAACGCCACCAGCAGACTCGAATCCAGCCCGCCGGAAAGCAGTACGCCTATAGGCACATCGGAAGCCAGGCGATGGCGCTCCACCGCACGCCGCAATACCGTGCGCGTCGCGTCCAGCCAGTCCTGCTCGGAAAGCGTTTGCTCGGGACGGGTCGCATCCAGCGTCCAATAACGACGTTGCGTCACTTCGCCTGAAGCAGAGAAACGCAAAGTGTGCGCAGGGGGCAGTTTTTTAATCCCCTGAAGTATCGTACGCGGGGCGGGTACTACGCCGTGCAGGGTGAAATGCTGGTGCAACGCGATCAGATCGAGACGGGTATCCACCCCGCCCCCCGCCAGCAAGGCTTGCGGCGTAGAAGCAAAACGCAACCGGGCATCATCCAGCGTGTGATACAGCGGCTTGATACCCAGCCGGTCGCGCGCAAGGAACAGTGACTGGTCACGCAGGTCCCAGATGACGAAGGCGAACATGCCGTAAAAGCGCTGCACGCATTGCTCACCCCAGGCGTGATACGCCTTGAGAATCACCTCGGTGTCGCCCTCGGAAAAGAACGCGTAGCCCATCTCCACCAATTCCGCGCGCAGTTCTTTGTAGTTATAGATGCTGCCGTTAAATACCAGTGCCAGGCGCAAGTCTTCGTCCAGCATAGGCTGGTCTGCGTGACTGGAAAGGTCGATGACCGCCAGTCGCCGATGACCCAATGCCAGCGGGCCATCATTGTAGTAACCCTCGTGATCCGGCCCGCGCCGCGCCAGACGCGCGGTCATGCGCTTGAGCGCCTCCATGTCGGGCGCAAGCTGATCGAAGCGTAATTCACCGCAAATGCCGCACATGCCAAACTCCAATAAATTCGCAAGCCGGATTATCGCTTACAGAGAGGGCTTAAGGATATGCTGATTGTCATGCTCGTAAAACCAGTGAAGCGCAGTTTCGAGAGACAGTCTGCGGGTGAACCATTTACGGGCAGCGTCACCAGCGTGTGCTGGCCGATCAGGATCGGTGTGTTCTTGAAAAAATGCTCGAATGTAATCTTCAATCCGGCAGACGTGGCCTGCGCGGAATTAATCAGCCGTCCGAAAACGGCTGATAATACTCAGACGCAACCCGTCGGTTTGGGCATGCCGCCGTATTTGGTTATCGGCTTCATCGGGCCCGTCATCCACAACTCAAAAACCTCTTTCTGGTCTTCGCCGATGTGCTTGGCGAATTTGCGTATCGGTGGTACCGAACCGAATTGCTCGTAATACTCACGCGCCTTCATGATCTGATCCCACTTTTTCTCGTTCAGCTCATAACCATCCACCTCGGCCATCGCACGACCAATCTCCTCAGACCAGTCACTCATATCAACCAGATAACCATCACCATCACGATTCGGGAGTTCCATATTCACAACCTTTCACATAAAGTTAATATTATGAAAACTATATATTGCCCGACAAAATTAGTCAAGCATTGTACTCTTCACTTTATTCCCTGGGCCAGTAGTCGGTGGCTATGCCCTCACCCAGATCAGCATCGATCAGCCGGCGGCGCACCTCAAGCAGGCGTTCGATCAGCGCGGGTTCAAACCCGGCATACGCTTCCGCGTCCGGTTTGCGACTCACCACCACCCCCAGTAATTCGGTAATTGCATTGCCTATGGAGTTCTGACTGATGGTCACAATCAGCCTGCCCGCATCATTGCGATAGATCAGCTGCTTGAATGCGGGCTGCCAGCGTATCGCACTCGCATATTTCACATCCGCGATACAGTGATTGCGCACCTTCTTCGCGGTCTTCATAAAATCGTTATTGAACAGCAGCACACTCTCCACCTGCTCCGGGAAATACACATCCGGCAGCATGGGCGCATTATGCGTGGAAACCTGCGAAAAGAAAGTGCGATAAAAATCAATGAAGCCCTTCAGCACCTCATCGTATTCCCGCCAGAAAGACACGTCTCTGAGCGCATCCGCCCCGCCCTGTATTTCCCAACTAGGCAATCCCTGCGGATAACCGGTCAGGCCGATGCGGGCATCGTCTCCGCTCACCGGTTTGAGAATTTTCAGATTCAACGCCTTGGAAAAAAATTCGCGATACACATCGCGCATATAAGCCTGAAACAAACTGTGCTGGCCACCGTCGGTCAGATTGGGATTGTTGCTGTCGGCCAGTTGCGCGTCGCGCAACTGTTGCTTGGGGAAAACCACAAAATGGTTGTGCAGCATGCGTATGCTGGGCACGCCCGGAGAAGTCAGCGGCCAGGTCGCATCCAGGCTCGCCTCACCCGCCAGAATCAGCGCCTCGTCCGGATCGGGATATTGCTCCAGCATGTAGTCGATGATGATCTGGTTCATCCGGTTCCAGACATGCTTCACATTGTCCGCAACCTGCGTGCGGCGTACCGGCCGCCCCAGGGGATTGAGTATCGTCCTGGAAGTATTGTAAATAATGGAACAATCGAACTCGGTGCTGTGTCCCAGCGCCTTGCGATAGAGCAACAGATTTTCCGGGTTAATCAGCAAACCATTGTTGTTCACCAGATCATTAAGATTCTCGGTGCTGTTGAAAAACTCGTTGTGCTTCATCCCCTCCGGTACTTCCAGCGGAATAGGTCTGAAGGGCGTTAACACTTCGCGCGGCCCGATTTGAGCCGGTTGCTGAAAAATGCTCATCTATTTCTCCTTGCACAACTACATGGCAAATTTCCCTGATCGTTTGTCAATTTTCAAACTCCCCTGGCCTGCTTTTCTGAACCTATACATTTCTCGCGTGTTGGACGGACTTCTTGCGTGTTGCACACATAATCGCCACAACCTGAACGGATTGTACGCTGCTGCCGCAAACAGAAATACGCATAAAACGCTTGAGCGCCATTCTACCTGCCACCCACAGCGATAGCAGCTTCAGCGTCCTGTCAGGAAATAGTCAGCCGCGCTTCCGTACCGCCGCCCTCGCGTGGCAATAGTGCTATTTTCCAGCCATTAATATCTGCTAGTTGGCGCGCAATCGCCAGGCCCAGCCCGCTACCTCCGGTAGCACTGCTGCGCGATGATTCGAGCCGGTAAAAAGGCTGAAATACGTTTTCCACCTGATCAGGGGGGATGCCGGGGCCACGGTCGAGCACACGGATGAGTGTAATGCTGTTTGTGCAGTCACACTCAATGTCCACCGCCTTGCCTGCACCGTAACGCACCGCATTGCCGATCAGGTTAGCCAATATGCGCCGCAAGGCCATATGGCCGACAGAACGCAGACAAGAGCCTTGCGGCTGAAAGGCAATTTCCGCGCCCTCGTTTCTGGCATTGTCGGCCAGTTCCTGCAACATCTGATTAACATCATTTTCCTGAGCTGCCTCCTTTTGCAGCCCTCGACTAAACGCCAGAAACTCGCCGATGAGGCGGTTCATTTCCTCCAGATCATTTTGCAGTCGCGCGACGATTTTAGGATTCGCATTTTCCGGCAACATTTCCATCGCCAGACGCATGCGCGCCAGCGGCGTGCGCAGGTCGTGGGAAATTCCGGCCAGCAGGATGGTGCGGTTGGCGAGCAACTCCTGCACCTGCAACGCCATTTGATTAAAGGCGCGCGCCAGATTGGCCAGCTCCTCCGGGCCGCTTTCCGGCAATGCCTCCGGAACATGGCCTTGTCCGACGTGCCTCGCCGCATCTGAAAGTCGTTTCAGCGGGCGCGTAATGCGCCGCGCCAGAATGACGGCAGTAATCAGCGTGAGCGCAATGGTTGCAGCCAATACCAGCAACAACGCCAATGGCGGCTGTATGCCCAGTTGATCGCGTGAAAAACCGATGCGTATCAGCTTCCCGCCGGTGTGAATTTCAGCCCAGAACCAGGTCTGTTCCCATTCCGTGGTTTTGATGCGAATGTTTTCCCCGGTGCGCGCTTCAAGGGCATTTTCGAGCAGAGTCAAATAGGGAAAATAGCGCTCGTAACCCGGCATGGCTGTAGTGTCATCGAATAACCAGAGGTGATGTTTTTTGGCTAATTCAAGGCCAAAATCTGCGCGCGTTTGCGGGGGCAATTCTACCCAGGTCTGGGCCGACAACACCATGAGAGCGGCGAGATCGTCCGCTGAGCGTTTAGCCATCGGCAACATGATGAAGTACGCAGTAACAGCGAGTGTGATGAGCTGAAAGACGATCAAAGCGAGTGCCACCGTGGTGGCCGTGCTGCGAAACAGGGTGGTGCTCTTACGACGGAAAAACATCATCCAGCCTTGTTTCCGGGAGAAAACAGATAGCCTTCTCCCCATACGGTGCGTACATACACCGGCGCGGACGGATCGTCTTCGATCTTGCGCCGCAATCGCGTCACCCTGACATCGATGCTACGATCGAACGGTGTGCGCTCATAACCTTTGAGCTTGTCCATCAGGCTGTCGCGGCTCAATACGTGATTGGGATGCTCGACAAAAACACGCAGCAGATTGAATTCTCCGGCAGTCAGGACGACATCGGCCCCCTCACGGGACAAGCTGCGTGACTCAAGGTCAAGTCGGTAAGGACCAAAACGTAACATGCCCTGCGCCGACTCTTCCGTTCGACTATCTCCGCCTTCCCTGCGCCGCAGCACAGAACGGATGCGCGCCAGCAGTTCACGCGGGTTGAACGGCTTGGCAAGGTAATCGTCCGCCCCGACCTCCAGTCCGATAATACGGTCAATATCCTCGCCGCGCGCCGACAGCATGATAATCGGTTGACCGCCCCGCATCCGTAATTTGCGCGCCAGTGTCAACCCGTCTTCACCCGGCAACATCAGGTCGAGAATAACCAGATCCGCCGCATGTTCCGCAAGATATCGTTCCATAGCAGAACCGTCGGCAACGGCAGCGACGCTGTAGCCCTGCTCAGAGAGATACTGCTGCAGCAATTCGCGCAGGCCGATATCGTCATCCACCACCAGAATATGTTTATGGCTCATGTTTTTCACTATACAGCAGAGTGCTTTCCGCTGTAACGGGCGGCACGCCTCCGGTAACACATCGTAACAATTTGCAGCAACACGGAAATCGTTGCGCAATGCTTCCCCGTCATTATGGCCACATCAGTAACGCGACCTGATGATGACAACACAACTTGAACTTAACCAACAGGAGTACAGAATGAATACCAGAAACTTTCTTTACAACGCTGCGCTTATTTTCGGCCTTGCCGTTGCCGGC
>Ga0209231_1001089_pt1 | contig 11264 bp, 11 predicted proteins | sample Deesub45470m_DNA_FD_188086 | JGI IMG/M metagenome (GOLD analysis project Ga0209231, IMG submission 188086) | Deep subsurface microbial communities from North Pacific Ocean - 450_OLKR46/470m Metagenome (SPAdes) (version 2) | ecosystem: Environmental > Terrestrial > Deep subsurface > Unclassified ... | reverse complement strand
CCCGCGCTTGCGCCCCCGGCACATGAGGTTGGTCATCGCCGCCAGCGACACCCGCCGCGCTTCGTCGGACACGTCGCCTGCGGCGGCGGGGGCGAACATCTGCGCCTCATCCACCACCACAAGCGCGGGATACCAATGGTCGCGGGGCGCATCGAACAGGGCGTTGAGGAAGGAGGCCGCGCATTTCATCTGCGCGTCGATCTCCAGCGCCTCCAGGCTCAGCACCACCGAGGCGCGATGTTCGCGAATCCGCGTCGCCATCGTGACGATCTCGCGCTCATTATAGTCGCCAGCATCAATCACCACATGGCCGTAGCGGTCGGCCAGCGTGACGAAATCCCCCTCCGGGTCGATCACCACCTGCTGCACCATCGGCGCGCTTTCCTCCAGCAGGCGGCGCAGCAGATGCGACTTGCCCGACCCCGAATTGCCCTGAACGAGCAGCCGGGTGGCGAGCAATTCCTCCACGTCGACCAGCACGGGCTTGCCGTGGCTGTCGGTTCCTATGCTGATGCTGGCGGTCACGCCCACCCCATGGCCCATGGGGGCGGGGGAGCGCAAGAGGGGTGCGGCAGCGGCGACAGCGGCGCGCCTGTCGAGGATCGGCCGAAGTTCACACCGTCGTCGGGAAAATCGGGCCAATCGTATCGGAGAGGGCGCTGTGAAGACACGGTGAGGTTCGTGTTGGGTCACGGCGAAGTCACGCCTGGGTCAATATGACGCGACAGGGGGATGGCGGGGGCGGGCCTTGTCGTCCGGTGGCGATCATGCGTTTGCAAACCTGGTCCTGGCGTGTCGAGCAACACCAATCCTCCCCTGGCAGGGGAGGTGGCAGGGCGAAGCCCTGACGGAGGGGTGTTGCCCTATCGTGAGGGTGACACCCCTCCACCGCCTTCGGCGGTCCCCCTCCCCTTACAGGGGAGGATTTTGGGGATGCTTTGCAAAGCATAGGATCACCTCAGCGTTGGGCTGGGGGCGCGGCAGGCGGCGGCGGGTCCGGCGCGAAGGGATCGGCCAAGCCCTGCGCATAATGCGCCAGCGCCCAGTCCCAGCTTTGGTCGAACATCGTCCCCGCCAGCCGCCGACGCAGGCGATGCGCGCTGGTGGGCGACATGCCGACGCTGCGCGCAGCGGTGGCAACAGTGCCGGTTTCGAGCAGGGCAACGAGGAAGCGCCGCTGCTTGGCGGGCGTCCAGTGGGCGCGGTTGGCCGGGGGCGGCGGCGGGGTGAGGTGCTGGTCCATCGGAAAGGATAAATCAGAGGATGCGCGAGTAGGAAAGGGGTTTTGTGGCGGGCAGTTATGCACCATTTGCAGACGTAACGAGCAGTTCGAATTCGCCCGCAAAGCCGTCATACCTGTGGAGCAATGGTAGTTTGGCCGAGCGGCAGTCTGCCGTAGAATGGCGAAAAACAGCCGATTTATAGCCAGTTCTGGCAATCTGGCCACATAGCAGCCATTATAGTGCCTGCCCCCTGTGGCCATTCCTGCCTACCCAAACGGCGTCGAATGCCAAATCGCAATCGCAATCATCGTGGGCATTATGGTCGAAACGTTCGTTGAACTTATCGTCGTATATTGCTTTGATGCGGAGAACGAAGTGGGGGTGACGGAATGGCGAGTGCGATTGGTATACGGGGCTATTTGGTGACCGCCCACAAAAAGGGCGACAAGGCAATTTTGTCATTTGATGCCAGCGAGTTTAACGTCAAACCGGCGAAGTTTTTCACGAATTTTGTCGCTGGCCATGCCGCCGTCGTCCAGAATGACGAAAAGGAACGTAGCTGGTATTTCGAAGAACGCGAAGGCGACGCTGAAGGCAGCAGTAGGGGCTACACGCACTACGGAACGTTCGGTTTCGAAAGCAACTTCGTAGATAACAAAACGAAGGCGAAAAACTATCGCCGCAAGGTCGATGATATTGAAGAAATCCCGCTATTCTATGAATATTGGAGGCCGGAAGACGCCGACCTTTGTTTCGCTGCGTTCCAGTCGTTCCAAGGCCGGTCGTGCATCAAACTCGTTATGGATCAGGCCCAAGAGGAATTCGCCGCACTCAACCCCGGCTATATCCTGAAATTTCGGAAGCTGCTGCCGAGCGAAGGTAGCAGCCTCTACGGCAAGGCACCAGTTAGGCGGCTTCGCCTCATCAAGCGTAATGCGCCGCAAGACGTTACCGACCGCTTCCTTGGTAGACGTGTACCAGACAAAGTGAATTTCGAAATCAGCATGTCCACGAACCGCAACAAGATACTCGGATCATTCAGCGAAGTAGCGGGAGCACTAAAAAAGAATGCTTCTGGGGTAGTGTTACATGATGGTATCGAATTTTCGGAAGTTTACGCTGACGTGAAAATCGGCGGCAAGTATCGTCCGGCTGGCGTATTTGGTGGCGAGTCCAATACTGGAGTCATTGACATTAGGGAAGACATTGTCCGCGGCGTTGACGGTCATCCAACATTTGAGTCCTTGACCAAACAATGTGATAAAATACTGTGAGATTTCTACGAAGTTTTGACTAATAAATAGTCATGAAAATTAATGTATCATCCATCGTGAGGGATCACTTCGAAACCCTGTATGATAGCAGGAGTAATCGCGCGTCATTTTCGGATGTTGCGATATTCTACATTATTCCTGCTATAGCGGCAATTTTTTCATACTATTTTCAAATAAAACTGGATGCGAATGCTTACAATATTTCGGTAACATTCTTCGGTATATTCATCGCTCTGATACTGAATATTCAAGTGGCGATGTTTTCCATTTTTCAGCGGAAATGGGAAATGCCTTCGGACAAGCGCGTCGCTGCTTCGATGGCCAATACGTTGGCCGACCGGAAGACGCTGCTAATCGAGTTGAACGCCAACCTGTCCTATCTCATCCTTGTTTGTTGCGTGGCGCTGGTGCTTTCGCTGCTGTCGTTCATCAAGTCGTTCGACAATTGCGTCATTCCGGCGGTGATGGTGTTCCTCTACGCCCATTTCCTGCTGACGCTGTTGATGGTCGTGAAGCGCGCCCATGCCCTGTTCCACAAGGAATATCGCGACAGTCCCGATTGACGTGATGGCGGCACCTAGGTCCGCCATCACCAGCGGCTGTTAACCGACCCTGCGAACTCTAAGGCTGACTTTCCCCTATCGGCCATTGCAAGAAAATCAGGCAATTCCTGTCATTCTGGCCAATCGTCGGGGCGCCAGTTGCGCGATGTGTGGATGACGTGGAGGATCGTCAGCACCGTGTCGTCGCGGCTTAGCGCGTAGGCGAGGATATAGGGTAGCGGGTTGACGGATTTTTCGTAGGTGCCGCCGACCCGGCCGGGGTGGCCGGTCGCATAGTCGGCCAAGGCGTCGCCTGTCTCGCGTATCCGCTTGGCGACCCGCCGCGCTGCGGCCGGATTGTCTCTGGCGATGTGGACGATGTGCCGTTCCAGATCGTCAAGCGCGTCATCCGACCATTGCACATGCCTCATGCAGCATTTTTGTCGGCTGCCGCGATCGCGGCGTCGATCCGGTCCATCGCGGCGTCATGCGGCGTCACCCGGCCCGCCTCCCTGTCGGCAAGCCCCCGCTCTATACCCTCGATGATCTGCAATTCGCGAGTCACATAGGCTTCGACCGCTTCGGCGGCGAGGTAGGACTTGGTGCGGCGGGTATTCTGGGCAAGGCGGCTGAGCTTTTCCTTGAGATCGGGCGTGACCCGGATCGTCATCGTCGTGCTGGCAGCCATGTCGCATTCCTTTTCGCTGGTTGTGTACGTTGTAACACAAGTGGCTGCGCTTGCCAGCAAGGCATCTATATCCGCCTCGTCGAGGCGGGCATATTTGGCCTTCCGATTGAACAGTCTCCGGCTTTTGCAGCCTGATGAACCCTTGGAAGTCGGCAAGAAAGACCCTCACCGACTGCGACTAGGCAGCAAGCTGCCAAGTCTCCGTAGCCTCTCCCGCGGAGGCGGGAGAGGGCGAGGCGCGACATTCGCTTTGCCAATTGCCCCGCCCCTGCATCCTCCGCTTGACCCATTCCCTGTTGCAATGCAGCATTGCGTCCCATGGCGACTCTTTCCCCCTCCCCCTCCGCCCCTGCGATCACGCAGAATCCCGACATCCGCTTTCTGGGGCGCCTGCTGGGCGACGTGATCCGGGCTTATGGGGGGGAGAGCCTCTACAAGCAGACCGAATATATCCGGTCGGCGTCGGTGGATCGGGCGCGCGGGGTGCAGGGGGCGGACCTGACCGATACCGGGCTGGATGCGCTGACGCTGGATGATACGCTCAATTTCGTGCGCGGGTTCATGCTGTTTTCGATGCTCGCCAATCTGGCCGAGGATCGGCAGGGCATAGCCGCCGAACCCGGCGCGGATGTCGCGTCGGTGCTGGCACGGCTGGAATCGCATGGCATTGGCCGCGACGCGGTGCTGGACTTGCTGTCGCACAGCCTGATCGTGCCGGTGCTGACCGCCCACCCGACCGAGGTGCGGCGCAAGAGCATGATCGATCATAAGAACCGCATTGCCGACCTGATGATGATCAAGGATGCGGGCCGCGAAGAGACGGAGGATGGCGAAAATCTGGACGAGGCGATTTTCCGCCAGATCGCCCTGCTGTGGCAGACCCGCCCGCTGCGTCGCGAAAAATTGTTCGTCGCCGACGAGATCGACAATGTGCTGGCCTATTTTCGCGATACCTTCCTGCCGGTGCTGCCTGCGCTTTATGCGCGGTGGGAGCGGGTGCTGGGCGCGCGGCCGCAAAGTTTCCTGCGGGTGGGGAGCTGGATCGGCGGCGATCGCGATGGTAATCCCTTCGTTCAGGCACCGCAGTTGCGCCATGCGCTGCAGCGCGGCTGTCAGGCGGCGATCGCTTATTATTTGGATGCGTTGCACGCGCTGGGGGCGGAACTCTCGCTGTCGACCGAACTGGCGCATGTGCCGCAGGCGGTGCTGGACCTGGCCGAAGCCAGCGGCGATGCTTCGCCCAGCCGGGGGGACGAGCCCTATCGCCGTGCCATTTCGGGCATTTATGCTAGGCTGACCGCGACCTGCACCGCGCTGACTGGCACGCAGCCCGCCCGGCCCTCCGCGCTCAGAGGCAAGGCCTATGCCATGCCGCAGGATTTCCGCCGCGATCTGGTGACGGTGGCGCAGGGGCTGGCGAGCGAGGGCAATGGCGCGCTGTCGAGCGGCGGGGCGCTGGGCCGCCTGATCCGCGCGGTCGAGACGTTCGGCTTCCATCTCGCCACGCTCGACATGCGCCAGAATAGCGACGTGCATGAGCGGGTGGTGGGCGAGCTGCTCAAGGTCGCCGGGGTCGAGCCGGACTATGCGGCGCTCGACGAATATGCGCGCATCGCGTTGCTGCGTAAGGAATTGGCCAGCAACCGGCCGCTGGGGTCGCGCTTTTCGGCTTATGGCGAGGAAACCGCGTCGGAACTCGCGATCGTCCATGCGGCGGCGGAGGCGCATCGCGTCTATGGCCCGCAATGCATCACCCATTATATCATTTCCAAGGCCGAAAGCGTGTCCGACATGCTGGAGGTCAATATCCTGCTGAAAGAGGCCGGGCTGTGGCAGGCGGGCGTGGATGGCGCGCCGCCGCAGGCCGCGATCATGGCGATCCCGCTGTTCGAGACGATCGGCGATCTGGAGGCCGCGCCCGCGATCATGTCCGCCTATTTCGGCCTGCCCGAAATTGCGGGCGTGGTGCAGGCGCGCGGCCATCAGGAAGTGATGATCGGCTATTCGGACAGCAACAAGGATGGCGGCTATATCACGTCCACCTGGAGCCTCTACAAGGCGAGCCAGGCGCTTGCTCCCGTCTTTGCCGATGCGGGCGCCGCAATGCAGCTGTTCCACGGGCGCGGCGGCGCGGTGGGGCGTGGGGGCGGGTCGGCCTTCGCCGCGATCCAGGCGCAACCGCGCGGGACGGTGCAGGGGCGCATCCGCATCACCGAACAGGGCGAGATGATCGCCGCCAAATTCGGGTCGCGCGACGTTGCCATGACCAATTTGGAGGCGATGACCAGCGCCACCCTGCTCGCCAGCCTGGAGCCGGAGGGGATTTCGGAGCGCGACGCCGCGCGCTTTACCGCGGCGATGGATGAGCTGTCGAAAAACGCCTTCGCCGCCTATCGCGACCTCGTCTACGGCACGGAGGGGTTCAAGGAATTTTTCCGGCAATTGACGCCGATTCAGGAAATTTCCGGCCTCAAGATCGGATCGCGCCCGGCCAGCCGTACCAAGAGCAACGCGATCGAAGATCTGCGCGCCATTCCCTGGGTGTTCAGCTGGGCGCAGGCGCGGGTGATGCTGCCGGGCTGGTATGGGGTGGGTCAGGCGCTGGCCGGGTTCGAGGACAAGGCGCTGCTCGCCGATATGGCGCAGCATTGGTCCTTCCTCAAATCCGCGCTCGCCAATCTGGAGATGGTCTTGGCCAAGTCGGACCTAGGCATCGCCGCCCAATATCTGCCGCTGGTCGAGGATCAGGGAATGGCCGACACCCTGTTCGGGCGCATCCGCGAGGGCTGGAACCAGACGCATGACGGGCTGCTGGCGGCCACGGGGCAATCGCGGCTGCTGGAAAAGAATGCGGCGCTGGAAACCTCGATCCGGCTGCGCCTGCCCTATATCGAACCGCTCAACCTGCTGCAGGTCGAACTGTTGAAGCGCCACCGCGCGGGCGAGGATGATCCGCGCATCAAGGAAGGCATCGAATTGTCGATCAACGCGATCGCGACGGCGTTGCGCAACAGCGGTTGAGTTTGCCGGTGGGCGGGATTGACAGGGGCGGGACCGGAGTGCGAGCGCTCCTGTCATGATTGACGCCAGCTATGCACTCGCCGCCTGCATCTTCCTTGGCGCGGCGCTCTATTCCAGCGTCGGTCATGCCGGGGCGTCGGCCTATATCGCGTTGATGGCGTTGTTCGGCCTGCCCGCGCAGGTGATGCGTCCCACGGCGCTGGTTCTCAACGTCATCGTGGCAACCTTCACCTCCGCCCGCTTCGTTCATGCCGGACTGTTCCGCTGGCGCACGCTCTGGCCCTTTTTGATCGGGGCCATCCCGATGGCGTTCATCGGCGGGGGCATCATCCTGCCCACGCATTTTTATCGTCCGCTGGTGGGCGTGGTATTGTGGCTGTCGGCTGCGCGCTTGCTGTGGCCAAAGCCGCTCGGCACGGCAGGCGATGTCAAAGATCCGCCCATTATCGTGGCGATCGCGGCGGGGGCGGGTATTGGCCTGTTGTCGGGCCTGACGGGTACGGGCGGCGGCATTTTTTTGTCGCCGCTGCTGCTGTTCCTGGGCTGGGCAACACCGCGCGCCGCATCGGGAATCGCGGCGGTATTCATCCTCGTCAATTCGATTTCCGGGCTGCTCGGCAACCTGGCGTCGCTGCAACAGCTTCCAGAGACGCTGCCGCTCTTTGCCGGGGCCGCGCTGGCGGGTGCGCTCGTGGGCACGACATTGGGCATCCGCCTTCCATCGACCATGATCGTGCGCGCCCTGGCGCTGGTCCTGATCGTGGCGGGAGCCAAGATGATCGGCGTTTATTGAACGGGAGAATCCGGGACGGCGGCAGTCCAATGCACCGCCCCGGACCCCCAGTCCTTGCCGCGGCAAGGATTGGCTGGTGGGGGCGAGCCGTTATAGCCCGCCCGAACCTTTAGCTTGGAATTAGATCAGAACTTCGCGACAACGCCAGCCATCGGGCGGATCGAACGGAAATTGCCCATCGTGTCAGCCTGCACCCGGAAACGGATGTTGCTGCTCATGGCCGAGCTGCCCATGTCGGCGGGCGAGAGTTCGACGCCAGCGCCATAGGTGGTGCCATGGAAATCCTGGCTATCGGGGCCGAGCGCGTCAAAATTGACCCACTTGTAACCGACCTTGCCGAAGATCAGGCTGTCCTTGCCGGCCTTCACGCCGACGCGGCCCGCGGCATTATATTCCCAGTCGATGTCGCCCGACACGCCCTTGGACGCGCCGCCTTCAACGCCGAGAACGATCGGCCCTGCGACATTATAGTTCACGCCAGCGACGCCTTCGACCATGCGGCTCTTATAGCCGACGGGCGGAATGCCTTCCTTGCCGGTTTCGCTATCGAAATTATGCACGCCGCCCATCACGCCGACATAGGGTTCGAGGCGACGGGTAGAACTGCCATCGTCCTGCGCCATCGCGACGGCGGGAATGAAGGACGCAGCGGCAGCCGCTGTGAAAAGCAGTGTCTTCATGGGGGTAACCCTTTTTCTATTGTTGAGGATAAGCAGCGGTGTGGACCCGCCGGGTCGGCGCGAGCGCTCCAAGCTGCTGCACCAGACACGACACAAAATGACCGGACCCGCCCGAAGGTTTCCTGAACGAACGATAAAAACCGGACGAATGACATTTATGTGACGGAAAAAACACGGTTTCTGTCGCCCAGATGAACGAAACACCCCTTATCTGAACGGCAGATAAACGCTGGACGGCGCACCCCATTTTCATTCACAACCAATTCAACCGGCCCGCGTTACGTCAGTGACAGATAAAGATGAGGAGAAAGGCGATGACGGGCATCCGACATCGGTTACTGGCTACGATGGGCCTGATCGGCGCGCTGGCATTGGGGGGCTGCGCCTATGATGACGGCTATGGCTATGGCGGCGTCAACGTCGGCACGGGCTATTATGGCGGTGGTGGCTATTATGGCGACGGCTATTATGGTCCCGCAGGCTATTATCAGCCCGGCGCCTTTGGCGGCTGGTACAATAATTATTATTATCCCGGTAACGGCTATTATGTCTACGACCGGGGCGGACGTCGTCACCGCTGGAACGATGGGCAGCGCCGCTATTGGGAAGGCCGCCGCGCCGAGCGCGGCGACAATCGCTGGCGTGACCGGGATCGCGATGGACGGCCCGATGGGCGGCCCGATTGGCGCGGGCGCGATAATGACGGGCGCGGCGATGGACGGGGGGAATGGCGCGGACGCGGCAATGATGGTCGGCCCGGCGATGGCCGCTATACCCGTCCTCGGCCGCAGCCCGGCGTAGAGGGCGACCGTGGCCGGGGCCGCTGGCAGGGCAACAACGCCGTGCGCCCGACGCCGCAGGTCCGGCCGGATCGCCCGCAGGCGAGCCAGCCCCGGCCGCAGCGCAGCGTTGGCAATCGCCCCGCCCCCAGCATCCGCGCCGATCGACCGGCGCGCACCAACAGCCGTGGCCCAGCCATGCGGACACGCCCAGACTGATGCGGAGACAGATGAAGGCACTCTTACTGACACCCCTCCTGCTCGTCGCCGCCTGCGACGGGCGGGAGGAAAGCGCGATCGACAATCTCGCCAATGGCGCGAATGTGGCCCAGGTGGAAAACAGCTTTCGGGCCGAGGCGATGGCGGTGATGGAACCGCTCGATCCGCCAGCGCCGGGCACGCCGGGTGGCCTGCCGATCGACCCAGCCCCGCTGGCCGAAGGATCGATCGATCCCGACAGCGCGCAGGGCGCGGCGCAGGTCGTGCAGGGCTATTATGGCCTGCTGGAGGAAAAGCGGTTCGAAGATGCGCAGGCGCTGTGGAATCCGCGCGGCCAGATCGGGACGCAGGATGACGCGCATTTCGCGGCGCGCTTCCGGGGTTTCAGTGAAATCCACGCCAATGTCGGCGCGCCATCCGAGCCGGAAGGCGCGGCAGGATCGCTCTATGTCATCGTACCGGTCCAGCTTTATGGCCGGATCGCCGCGAACGGCAAACCCTTCTACGCCTTGCGCCAGGTGACCTTGCACCGCGTCAGCGACGTGCCCGGATCGACCGCCGAACAGCGGCGCTGGCATATCGAACGGATCGGTGCCTATGCCCCGCCCATCCAGGCGGCCGACGCCAGCAATGCGATGGAAGCCATCTCCATGACCGACGGCATGGCGGGCAAGAGCAAGAAATAACCCCCATCCGCTTCGAGAAGGGCGAACGCCGCCGCAAGGCAGGCGGTTCGACTTCCCGAAGCGGACGGTGATGGTCAGATCAGGCGACGGTCGCCTTGACGATCTTGCCCGGCGTGCGCGGCGGCTCGCCCTTGGGCAGGGCGTCGACATGTTCCATGCCCGACGTCACTTCGCCCCAGACGGTATATTGGCCGTCGAGGAAGGTCGCGTCGTCGAAGCAGATGAAGAACTGGCTGTTGGCGCTGTTCGGGTTGGACGAGCGCGCCATCGAGCAGACGCCGCGGACGTGTGGCTGGCGGCTGAACTCAGCCTTGATGTCGGGCAGCTTGGACCCGCCCATGCCGGTGCCGGTCGGATCGCCGCCCTGCGCCATGAAGCCGGCGATGACGCGGTGGAACACGACGCCGTCGTAAAAGCCGTCCTTGGCGAGCGTGGTGATGCGCTCGACATGGCCGGGGGCCAAGTCGGGACGCAGCTTGATGACGACGTCGCCGCCACTGTCGAGGGCGAGGGTAAGTGTTTCTTCGGCCATGATGATCCTCTCTTGCCGGGGAAGGGGTAGTGGCCCCCATATAGAGGCTAACAAAGGGGATGGAAGATTGTTGTGGTTGAGCCGTTCATTGCCGCCGCCCCATTGCAATTAGGCCGAGCATAGGCGAAAGCACCCCCATGTTACAGGAACCGGACAGTAGCGCGCGCCATGAGCGATCGCGGCGACAAGGCCAATGCCCGGCCCGATGAAGAACTGATCGACGCGACCGCGATCGATCAGGCCGAATCCCGTCATGACGAGGATGACCGGCTGAGACCCGAATATGTGACGGCCGTGCTCGACGCGGTGGAGGATGGCGATGACGAGCGGGCGCGCGATCTCGTCTCGCCGCTGCACCCCGCCGACATCGCCGATCTGCTCGAACTCACGCCCGCCGACCGGCGCGGCGCGGTGGCGGCGGCGCTCGGCGATCTGGTCGGCGCGGAAGTGCTGTCCGAACTCAACGACTATGTTCGCGACGACCTGATCGGTGATCTTGCGCCCGAACAGGTGGCGGGATTCGCGGCCGAACTCGACACCGACGATGCCGTCGCGATGATCGAGGATATGGACGATGCCGACCAGCAGGCCGTCCTCGATGCCCTCGACCCCGAAGACCGCGCGGCGATCGAGAGCGCGCTGTCCTACCCGGAGGAATCCGCCGGGCGCCTGATGCAGCGCGATCTGGTCGCGGTGCCCGAACATATGACGGTCGGCCAGGTGATCGACTATCTGCGCGATCATGGCGACCTGACCGCCGATTTCTGGGAAATCTACGTCGTCGATGCGATGCATCGGCCGGTCGGCTATTGCCAGCTAAGCTGGAT
>Ga0209231_1001088_pt1 | contig 11270 bp, 5 predicted proteins | sample Deesub45470m_DNA_FD_188086 | JGI IMG/M metagenome (GOLD analysis project Ga0209231, IMG submission 188086) | Deep subsurface microbial communities from North Pacific Ocean - 450_OLKR46/470m Metagenome (SPAdes) (version 2) | ecosystem: Environmental > Terrestrial > Deep subsurface > Unclassified ... | reverse complement strand
CCGCCCCTGACCCAAAAGGAGATTTCTTTTTTTTTCTTTCCGCTGCTCCTCAACGTTCAGTTCATGAGTGTCTCACACTCGATCATCAACGCCGGTCTGGCGCGGCTTGAGAACGCGGTAATTCTTCTCGCCGGCTTCTCGGTTGCAATGATCCTGCATCTTTTCGTCGCCTCGCCTTCCTATCAGAACCACACCATCACCATCGCCATGGTCCGTGGGCGCAAATCACTGCGGTCGATGATCCTGTTCGCCCTGCTGATTGCCGTCTGGGTCTCGATCCTGCTCGCCTTGCTCGCCTTCACACCGGTCGGCACCTTCGTCCTCGACCGTTTGCTTGGAGTCACCCCGGAGGTGGCAAAAGAGGCCCGCGACACCCTGAGTTTGCTGGTCTTCCTGCCTTTTATTACCGGCATGCGCGGAGTTTTTCAGGGGCTGGTCATTCGCGCCCGCCGGACCGGCCTCGTCTCGTTCGCCACCGGCGTCCGCATCGGCATGCTGCTTGTCTATCTCTGGCTTGGTCAGTTCTGGTTTGAAGGTATCCGCATTGCCGCCTTCGCACTTTTGTGCTGTGTTGGTACCGAAACCCTGGTGATCGGGCTGATTGCCTGGAAGGTGAAACTCCCGGCAACGACCGGAGAGGAAAGAACTTTTGCCGAAATTCTGCGCTTCGGTCTGCCGCTGGCCTATTCTTCCGGCCTGCAGCAAGCCATCCCCTTATTAATCAATGCCATCATCAGCCGCCTGCCCGACGGCACCCTGGCCCTGGCTGCCTTCGGCGTGGTCCGCGGCTTTCTCTTTCTCCTCGCCGGGCCGATGCGCAATCTGCAGCAGGCCTATCTTACACTGGTCAACGGTCCGGGTGACGTTCAGCAATTAATGCGCTTCTTTGTCCGAGTCAGTCTCGGCATGGCGGTCATTGTCCTCCTGATTGCCTGGCCTCTTAATGCACCGGTCCTTGGTACCATCATGGGTCTTGACGCGACAATGCGCCACTACCTCGCCTGGCCCTTGACCGCCTGCGCCGTCTTTCCCTTCCTTTATGGTGCAGCAAACCTCTTGCGCGGCTGGTTTGCCAGCGAGCATCTGACCTCCAGCCTCGGTCGCTCGACCATCTACAAGGTTCTGTTCCTCTGCCTGCTCTGGCCGTTTATTCTCCGCTCTCCGCTGCAGATCTCCGGAATCGCCATCGCGATATTTCTGCTGTTGAGCGCAGAGTTCTGTGAGGCCTGGTATCTGCTCCGGCAACGCAGACAACTGCTGCAGAGCAGTCTTGTCCCCGAGGAGCAGAACGATCTAGAATAGAGCTATGAACTCGGACCATAAAAAACATCCTTGCCCTGATTGCCGCAGTTGCCAATGGTGTGCGGATGACCGCTGTCGTCTGTGTTTAAGGGTAGACTCCGGTTGCCGTAACAAGCTGTCAATCGCCGAGCAGATTGCCAGATACGAGGAACTCAATCGCAAGGGGAGTGGTGCAGAGAAGGGCCCGCAGGGTGAATGTGAGGGTTGACACCATGCGTCGCACCGCCGTGTCGGCATAAACAGCAGGTGCACGGCCGTGAACTTGCAGGTTTTGCTTGGCAAACCAAGCAAAACGATTAGAATGAGTATGTTTTCATTGCCAGGTACCCAAGGGGGAAGTTGTGTCTTCAGAACTGATGATCAAATTGCTGGACGGCAGAGAGCGGCGAGGAACCCTGACCAGAGAGTTTGAGCCAGCAGAAGACAGCATCGAACTATTCCAAAATGACGATGAATCTTCTGAGAAACTTTTTCTGAACGATTTATGCTACATCAAGTTTCTCGGCAAGCCGGACCTGGCTGACTCCTTCAGTGAGGACGAGTTTTTCGAGGATGTCACCACCCTCACCGGCGAGCGTTTTCACCTGCGCCTGAAAAAGAGCGGCAAACGCATACCACAAGGGTTCTTCGGCGCTCCTGTGGACATTGACAGTGATTTCAAACGCATCTTCTTTACCTCTGTTGGCTTCAAAAAACGCATCCAGGACCGGCCAATCGGTGAAGTTCTGAATCATCAAGGCCTGGTCGGAAAAGACGAAATCTCCGCAGCCCTGGCCGAACAACAAAAGCTTCGGGCCCGACGCCTTGGCGACATTCTGGTTGAAAACACCAATATCCCTCAAGAGGTCGTCGACCAGACAATTAGTCAGATTGAACGCGCAGGTCGTAAATCACCCAAGTTTCGTGTAGGAGATATTCTTGTCGAAGCCGGGCTGGTCAACCGCGGACAGGTCGAAGAGGCTCTGCAACAGCAGAAGGCCGGCAAACGCAAGCAGCTCGGACTGATCCTGATCGAGCGCAAGCTGATCACCGAGGATCAGCTGCTGGCTGCGCTGGCCCATAAATTCGGCCTCAAGGTCATCGATCTGAACGAAGTGACCCCAGCAGCCGACGCCCTCAAAAAGGTGCCACGCGAAATGATCGAGCGCATGCAGGTGCTGCCGATCGTATTAAGCAGCAAGCGATTGACCGTCGCCACCGCCAACCCGACCGACCCGACAATCATCGAGAACCTGCGTTTTGCCACGGGGTGTCAGATCGAACTGGTCTGCGCCCGGGCGACCCAGATTGGCGAGAGAATAGCAGCTTTTTTCGAAAAGCATGAAGATCGGGTCGAAGACCTGATCGAGGAACTGGACGAGGTTGATGTCCAGATCGATGATGAACCAGAGCTCGACAAGATCACCGAGTCGGACTCCAAGGTCATCAACCTGGTCAACAAGGTGTTGCTCGATGCCCACAAGCGCGGCATCTCGGACGTCCATTTCGAGCCCGGTATGGGCCCCCAGCCCTTGAAAATCCGTTATCGCAAGGACGGTATCTGCTACACCGTGCACCAGATCGCCGCGACCTACAAGGCGGCGGTCATCTCGCGCATCAAGATCATCTCCAAGCTCGACATTGCTGAGCATCGCCGTCCCCAGTCCGGCAAGATCCTTCTCAAACAGGGCGGTGATCGCATCGAGTACCGCGTCGAGATCACCCCGACCATCGGCGGCCAGGAAGACGCCGTACTGCGTGTTCTCTCCTCATCATGCATCTTACCCATCGACCAGATCGGCTTCACGGAAAAAAACCTCGAACGCTTCAGGGTGCTGCTGACCAGACCCTACGGCATCATCCTCTGTGTCGGTCCGACCGGCTCCGGCAAAACGACCAGCCTGCACTCGGCCCTGTCCGAGATCAACACGCCGGAGACCAAGATCTGGACCGCGGAGGACCCGGTCGAGATCACCCAGGAAGGGTTGCGACAGGTTCAGGTACATCCCAAGATCGGCTTCAACTTTGACGAAGCCATGCGCTCTTTTCTGCGTGCTGACCCGGACGTCATCATGATCGGCGAGATGCGCGACCCGGTCACGGCCAAGACCGCCATCGGTGCGTCCCTGACCGGGCACCTGGTCTTCAGCACCCTGCACACCAACAGCGCCCCGGAAACCGTCATCCGTCTCATCGAAATGGGGCTGGACCCCTACAACTTCGCCGACGCCATGCTTGGCATCCTCGCCCAGAGATTGGCCCGCCGTCTGTGCAAGGAGTGCAAGGAAGCCTACCACCCGGACCAGGAGGAATACGACGAACTGGTCGACGCCTATGGCGCAGAGAGGTTCAAGACCAACGGCATGCCGTCCTTCTCCAAAAAACTGACCCTGATGAAGAAGGTCGGTTGCGACGTCTGCGAAGGGATGGGCTACGCCGGCCGCATTGCCGTCCATGAGCTACTCGTCAATTCGGCGGCCATCAAACATGCGATCAAACGCAACGCCGGGGTCGACGAGGTCAGTCTCATCGCCGTCGACGAGGGGATGACCACCCTGCGCATGGACGGTATCGAGAAGGTCTTCCTCGGCCTGACCGATCTGCACCAGGTCAACCGGGTCACCGCCTGATCACAGATAAGTCGCCGCGCTAACGGGCCCTCAGGCCGCCGCAAACCCCGACAACAACCCTGACGAAAGGCCTGGCCATGTCCTCACGCCTTGCCAGACTGCTGCTGGTGGCAGCGATCATCCTTCTGATCATCGCTTTCATCGCGTTTGATCTGCAACGCTTCCTCACCTTGGCCTATCTCAAGGAACAGCAGCAGGTTTTCGCCGATTTCTATGCCGCGAACCGGGTACTGACAATCGCGCTCTACTTCGTCATCTACGTCCTCGTCACCGCCCTTTCACTGCCGGGAGCGGCGGTCATGACCCTGGCCGGCGGGGCGCTGCTCGGCTTCTGGACGGCGTTGGTCACTGTTTCCTTCGCCAGCACCATCGGCGCCACCCTGGCCTTCATTGCCTCGCGTTTCCTGCTGCGTGACTGGGTGCAGGGCAAGTTCGGTGACAAGCTCAAGGCGATCAACGATGGGGTCGACCGTGAAGGCTCCTTCTACCTCTTTACCTTGCGCCTGGTGCCACTCTTCCCCTTCTTCGTCATCAACCTGGTCATGGGCCTGACACCGATGCGCACCCTGGCCTATTACTGGGTGAGCCAGCTCGGCATGCTCCCCGGCACGGCAGTCTACGTCAACGCCGGCACCCAACTCGGTCAGATCGAAAGTGCGGGCGGCATCCTCTCGCCAGGGATTCTTGTTTCATTCATCCTGCTCGGCCTCTTCCCCTTGATCGCCAAGCGCATCATTGATTTTCTCAAGCGCCGCAAGGCTTACGCGGGGTGGGACAAGCCAGCGACCTTTGATTACAATCTGGTAGCGATCGGCGCGGGCTCAGGTGGGCTAGTCTCCGCTTACATCGCCGCAGCGGTCAAGGCCAAGGTGGCGTTGATCGAACGGCATCGCATGGGCGGCGACTGCCTCAACACCGGCTGCGTGCCAAGCAAGGCGCTGATCCGTTCCGCCAAGATGCTGGCCTACAGTCGCCGGGCGACAGAGTTCGGTTTGAAGCGCAGCGAGGTGACCTTCGATTTCGCCGAGGTCATGGAGCGGGTCCAGCAGGTGATCGCCAAGGTCGAGCCGCACGATTCAATCGAGCGCTACACCGGGCTCGGCGTTGAATGCTTCACCGGCGAAGCCAAGATCACCTCGCCCTGGACAGTCGAAGTCAACGGTCGGACTCTGACCACCCGCAACATCATCATCGCCACCGGCGCCAGGCCCTTCGTGCCACCGATCAAGGGGCTCGACCAGATCGACTACCTGACCTCCGACAACCTCTGGGAACTGCGCCAGAATCCCGGCCGCCTGATCGTACTCGGTGGCGGACCGATCGGCTCGGAGATGACCCAGGCCTTTGCCCGCCTTGGTGCTGAAGTCACCCAGGTGGAGATGATGCCACGCATCATCGGCCGCGAAGATCCCGAGGTCTCGGCCTTTGTGCAGGAGCGTTTTGAAGCAGAGGGGATTCGCGTCCTGACCGGCCATGCGGCGCGCGAGGTCATCGAAGAAAACGGCGAGAAGATCCTCGTCTGTGACGCTGACGGAACGGAAGTGAAGGTCCCCTTCGATCGCATCCTGGTCGCCGTCGGCCGCAAAGCCAACGTCACCGGTTTCGGCCTCGAGGAACTCGGTGTCTCAATCAGCGAACGCGGCACCGTGGCGGTCGATCCGCTGCTGCGCACCAACTTTCCCAACATTTATGCCGTCGGTGACGTCGCCGGACCTTACCAGTTCACCCACACCGCTTCGCACATGGCCTGGTACGCTTCAGTCAACGCCCTGTTCAGCGGCTTCAAGTCGTTCAAGGTCGACTACCGCGTCATCCCCTGGGCGACCTTCACCGACCCCGAGGTTGCCCGCGTCGGCCTCTCCGAAGAGGAAGCCAAGGCACAGGGGATCGCTTACGAGGTCACCCGCTACGGACTTGACGACCTCGACCGGGCCATCGCTGACTCGGAAGATCACGGCTGGGTCAAGGTGCTGACCAAACCCGATAGTGACAAGATTCTCGGCGTCACCATCGTCGGCAGTCATGCAGGAGATTTGCTCGCCGAGTACGTTCTGGCCATGAAACACGGCCTCGGCCTCAACAAGATCCTCGGCACCATTCACACCTACCCGACCATGGCGGAAGCCAACAAGGCAGCCGCCGGCGAGTGGAAGAAGGCCCACGCGCCAGAGAAGCTGCTGGAGTGGGTGGAGAAATTCCACGCCTGGAGACGGGGTTAACGGGCGGGCAGGGACTGTCCCCGCATGGGGACTGTCCCTGGGTTTTGTTCCTTGGTTGAACAGCCAAGCTCAGCCGTGCTTGATGAAGGTGCCGTCGCGGAATTCGGCAAAAGCCAACTGCAGCTCCTCATCAGTATTCATCACGATCGGCCCGCCCCAGGCGACCGGTTCACCGAGCGGCTTGCCGACAACCAGCAGAAAACTCAGACCATCATCACCGGCGTCAATCACGACACTCTCACCCGGTTCGAACAACACCAAAGAACGGTTACCAAGCAGGTCGCTGCTCACCTGGTCGAAGCGGCCGTTGCCGCCATACACATAGGCAAACACAGTGTAGTCCTGCGGGGTCGGGTGGTCAAAGGTCGTATGGGGCGGCAGCGTCACATCGAGGTATTCCGGCTCGATTATCACATCCTCCACCGGTCCATGCACGTCACCGACCTGCCCACAGATGACCTTGATCGTAGCGCCGCTGGCGAGGGTCACGACCGGGATCTGCTCGGCACGGATATCACGGTAGCGCGGCTGCATCATTTTGTCGGCGGCCGGCAGGTTGGCCCAGAGCTGAAAACCTTCCATTCTTCCTGCACTGTCACCTTTCGGCATCTCCTGGTGGATGATGCCGCTGCCGGCAGTCATCCACTGCACGTCACCACAACGGATGTCGCCCTTGTTGCCGAGACTATCGCCATGCTCCACATCGCCCCTGAGCACATAGGTGATGGTTTCGATGCCGCGGTGCGGGTGCCACGGGAAACCCTTGCGGTAATCATCCGGGGTGGCGGAACGAAAATCGTCGAACAGCAGAAAAGGGTCGAACAAGGGCACGTCGCTGTGGCCGAACGCCCGGTGCAGGTGGACACCGGCTCCTTCCATGGTTGGCACGCTGGTTGATACGCGTTTGATCACTCGGGTTGTCATTGGCGGCTCCCTTTCGAAGTGAACGTTCTGGGAGGATTATACCAGCTCAAAATGAAAATGGCGGCAGAGACCATCTCTGCCGCCCTTGCTATTGCTTTTCACACTTCACACTTCACACTTCACACTTCACACTTCACACCTCACACCTCACACTTCACACCTCACGTCTCACTGCCGCGTCAGGTTCCGGTAGCGGATACGGTGCGGTTGATCGGCATCCTTGCCGAGCCGCTTCTTGCGATCCTCTTCGTACTCCGAATAATTCCCCTCGTACCAGACCACCTGGGAATCGCCCTCGAAAGCGAGGATGTGGGTGGCGATGCGGTCGAGGAACCAGCGGTCGTGGCTGATGACGACGACGCAGCCGGCGAAGTTTTCCAGGCCCTCTTCCAGCGCCCGCAGGGTATTGATATCGAGGTCGTTGGTTGGTTCGTCGAGCAGCAGGACGTTCGACTCCTCGCGCATGATCTTGGCGAGGTGCACGCGGTTGCGCTCGCCACCGGAGAGGACGCCGACCTTCTTCTGCTGGTCGCCACCGGAGAAGTTGAAGCGGGCGACGTAGCCACGCGAATTGACCAGCTGCTTGCCGAGCAGCATCTGCTCCTGGCCACCGGTAATCTCTTCGAAGATCGTCTTGTCGCCATCGAGTTCGCGGTCCTGATCGACATAAGCGAACTTGACGGTGTCACCAACCTTGATGCTGCCGCTGTCGGGCTGTTCCTTGCCGGTCATCATACGGAACAGGGTGGTCTTGCCGGCGCCGTTGGGGCCGATGATGCCGACGATGCCGCCAGGCGGCAGCGAGAAATTCATGTTTTCGTAAAGCAGCCGGTCGCCATAGCCCTTGGCGACATCCTTGGCTTCGACAACCACGTTGCCGAGGCGCGGGCCGGGCGGAATGTAGATCTCCAGGCTGCGCTCGCGCTCGGCGGTCTCCTGGCCGAGCAGCTTCTCGTAGGCGCTGATGCGCGCCTGGCTCTTGGCGTGACGCGCCTTGGGCGACATGCGGATCCACTCGAGCTCGCGCTGCAGGGTCTTCTGCCGGGTGCTCTCGGACTTGTCCTCCTTGCGCAGCCGCTCCTGCTTCTGCTCCAGCCAGCTGGAGTAGTTGCCCTTCCAGGGGATGCCATGGCCGCGATCAAGCTCAAGGATCCAGCCAGCGACGTTGTCGAGGAAATAGCGATCGTGGGTGACGGCTATGACTGTCCCTTCGTAGCGCTGCAGGTGCTGTTCCAGCCAGCCGACGGTCTCGGCGTCGAGATGGTTGGTCGGCTCGTCGAGCAGCAGGATGTCAGGCTTCTGCAGCAGCAGGCGGCACAGCGCGACGCGACGTTTTTCCCCGCCGGAGAGAACCTTGACCGGCGTGTCACCCGGCGGGCAGCGCAGGGCGTCCATGGCCAGGTCGAGGCGCGAGTCAAGCTCCCAGGCGTCGAGGGCGTCGAGCTTGTCCTGAACCACCGCCTGGCGGTCGCAGAGTTTTTCCATATCGGCATCCGGATCGGCGAAGGCCTCGTTGATCTGCTCGAACTCTTTGAGCAGGTCGACGGTCTCCTGTACCCCTTCTTCCACCACCTCGCGGACTGTCTTGCTGCAATCGACCAGCGGCTCCTGTTCAAGAAAACCAACACTGTATCCATCGGAAAGGCTCGTCTCGCCGTTAAAATCTTTGTCGACTCCGGCCATGATCCTCAGCAGGGACGACTTGCCCGAACCGTTAAGGCCGAGCACGCCGATCTTGGCGCCGTAGAAATAGGAAAGGGAAATGTCCTTGATGATCGGCTTGCCGCTGTAGTTCTTGTTGACGCGCATCATCGAGTAGATGATTTTTTTGGTATCTTCACTCATGTGATCAATCCTGTTCTGAATGTTATTGAATCCTCGGCTTATACACCATCTCAGCCCTGGGGGCAAGGTTCAGAGCGACTTGGTGGAGGCAGAGGTTTTCTCTGCGAACTTCGCTGCAATACGCTAAACTAGATAACCCACATTGATTTCAGAGGAGGTCTATATGTCCAGATGGATAGGCGTCATCGCCTTAACCTGTTGCACCCTGCTTAACGGGTCACTCGCCTCTGCTGGCGAAATCACCAGCACCCTGACTGACCAGCAGGAAGTCGCCGTCACCATCTACAACGAAGACCTGGCTTTAGTGCGTGACCAGCGTCAGGTGACCCTGCCACAGGGAACGGTTGCGCTCGCCCTGCGCGAGGTGAGTGCCCGCATCCGGCCGGAAACGGCCTTGCTGCGCAGTCTGACCTACCCAGGTGGCTTGGCGATCCTGGAGCAGAACTTCGATTTCGATCTCTTGACCCCGCAAAAGCTGCTGGAAAAGTACGTCGGCAAGGAGGTGCAACTGGTGCGCACCCATCCGGAAAGCGGTGAGGATCGTTTTGAGACGGCGCGTGTTCTGGCAGCCAACGACGGGGTGGTGTTGCAGATCGGTGATCGTATAGAAACCGGTGTACCAGGCAGGCTGGTTTTCCCCGATGTCCCGGTAAACCTGCGTGATCGCCCGACCCTGGTGGTTTCACTCGACAATGCCAAAGCAGGGCAGCAGACGATAGAGCTCAGCTACCTGACCGGTGGCCTGGGCTGGCGGGCCGATTACGTCGCCGAGTTGAATCCGGAGGATACGGCTCTTGACCTGTCCGGCTGGGTAACCCTGACCAACCAGAGCGGCACCTCCTACAGCAACGCCCTGTTGCAGCTGGTCGCCGGGGACGTCAACCGGGTGCAGGAGGAGATGCGCTTCCGCGGTGATGTCATGATGAAGGCGACCATGGCCGAAGCGGCGGCACCACAGATGAGCGAGGAGAGCCTGTTCGAGTACCACCTCTACACCCTGCAACGGCCGACGACCATTCGTGACAATCAGACCAAACAGGTGTCGCTGCTCAATGCCGCCGGTGTCGCCGTGCATAAGGAGTTTCGTCTGCAAGGCAACCCTTATTACTACAGTGGACAGCACGGCGATCTGGGGCAGAAACTCAAGGTCGGCGTCTTCGTCGAATTCGACAACCGCAAAAAAGACCATCTCGGCCTACCGCTGCCGAAAGGGATCGTGCGGGTCTACAAGCAGGACAAGCAGGGCCGGCCGCAGTTTGTCGGCGAAGACCGCATCGATCACACCCCGGAGAATGAGACGGTGCGGCTCAAACTGGGCGATGCTTTCGATGTGACAGCCGATCGCAAACAGACGGATTTTCGCAAGCTGGGCGGAGACGGCCGCTACAACTACCGCTTTGAGAGCGCCTACGAGATCAGGCTGAAGAATGCCAAAGACGAAGAGGTGACGGTGACGGTTGCCGAAGTGGTGCCGGGCGATTGGCGAATGCTGCAGGAGAGCCGGCCGCACACCAAGGCTTCTGCGGACACGGCCTTATGGAAGATTAAGGTCCCGGCGAAGGGGGAGACGGTGTTGAGTTATCGGGTTGAGGTGAAGTACTGAAAATTTAGCAATCTTGACAGGAAGGGGCGGCCACCATGGCCGCCCCTTTTATATCCCTATCGATAATTCGGTTCAGGAACCGTAGGTGTCGACATTGATGGTGTTGGCAAGAGCGGGGTCCATCAAGTCAGCCAGTGTCGTTCCGGGGTTAACCGTGTAGTCGCCGGCCAAGCCTGCCAGGGTGATGATTGTCGGTGCATTGACGACCGGGTCGGCTTGGTCGGGAACGGTGAGAACAAGATCTTCGCCGTCAACCGTGACTACGATCGTGTCTGCAAAGTCCAGAAGTTCGGTATCGAGATCCCCGTCATCGCCGACATCAAGAAGATCCGCGAAGCTCAGTTTGTCTTCTGATGCGTTGAAGTCGAGGATAGTGTCTTGGCCTTGGCCGGCGTTGGCTGAGAAGACGAAATCGTCGCTGCCGTCGCCGCCGACAAGGATGTCGTTGCCCAGCCCGCCGATCAGAGTGTCGTTGCCCGGGCCTCCGCCAAGAGCATCATTGCCGGATGTGCCGTCAATCGGGTTGAAGGAATCGAAGTTGACCGACACGGAGCCGCTGAATGCATCACCGTCATGATCCGAACCGGCAAAACTAAGGTCTATGGAAGGAACCCTGCCCGTCTCTATCGAGAACAGATTAACTCCGTCGACCTTGAATTGATTTCCTCCAAGGTTGGAAAGCTCCACAAAGTCGATCAGCTTCCCGTCTTCGGCTTGCAGGTAAATGTTGCCGCTTGCATCAGGGGCGATGGTGGTGTAACCGGACGG
>Ga0209231_1001087_pt1 | contig 11274 bp, 10 predicted proteins | sample Deesub45470m_DNA_FD_188086 | JGI IMG/M metagenome (GOLD analysis project Ga0209231, IMG submission 188086) | Deep subsurface microbial communities from North Pacific Ocean - 450_OLKR46/470m Metagenome (SPAdes) (version 2) | ecosystem: Environmental > Terrestrial > Deep subsurface > Unclassified ... | reverse complement strand
TGGTGGGCGAATTCAATAGCTGGGACGGTCGCCTCTACCCCATGCGTTTACATGGTTCGAGCGGAGTGTGGGAAATTTTCATTCCTGAAATTGCGCAACATGCCCTGTATCGCTATGAAATCCGCAATCGTGATTCCGGCAACGTACTGACCAAGACCGACCCCTATGCGCAAGGCTATGAACTGCGTCCCGGCACGGCATCGTTAGCCGCGCCCGCCAATCAGCACCGCTGGCAGGATGATGCCTGGATGCAGAAACGCAGCCAGTGGGACTGGCTTCATGGCGCAGTCAATATTTATGAAGTCCACCCCGGCTCATGGAAACGCCATCCTGATGGCCGCTTCTATACTTACAGCGAATTGGCCAGGGACCTGGTGCCCTATGTCAAGGGCATGGGCTATACCCACGTCGAATTGATGCCGATTACCGAACATCCGCTGGATGAATCGTGGGGTTATCAGTGCACGGGCTATTTTGCCCCCAGCAGCCGCTTCGGCTCGCCCGACGAATTACGTCAGTTGATAGACGCTTTCCATCAGGCCGACATCGGCGTCATACTCGACTGGGTGCCCGCACACTTTCCGCAGGATAGCTGGGCGTTGGCACGCTTTGATGGCACGGCCTTGTACGAACATCAGGACCCGCGACTGGGATTTCATCAGGACTGGGGCACGCACATCTTCAACTTTGGCCGCAACGAAGTGAAAACTTTTTTGTTATCCAGCGCACATTACTGGCTCTCAGAATTCCATTTCGATGGCTTGCGCGTGGATGCCGTTGCCTCCATGCTGTATCTGGATTACTCGCGCAAAGCGGGCGAATGGATACCGAACAAATACGGCGGTCGTGAAAACCTCGATGCAGTGGAATTTTTGCGCGAGATGAACATCATGGTGCACGACGAATTTCCGGGTGCGCTGACCATGGCAGAAGAATCAACCGCGTGGCCGGGCGTATCGCGCCCTGTCTATCTTGGTGGACTCGGCTTCTCGATGAAGTGGAACATGGGCTGGATGAATGACACGCTGAGTTATTTCCAGAACGATCCGGTACACCGCCGCTATCACCATAGTCAGCTGACTTTCGGGCAGATTTACGCCTACAGCGAAAATTTCGTGATGCCGTTCTCACATGACGAAGTGGTGCACGGCAAGGGCTCGCTCTTATCCAAGATGCCCGGCGATGCCTGGCAAAAATTTGCCAACCTGCGCCTGCTGCTGACTTATCAGATGACCAGTCCGGGAAAAAAGCTCAACTTCATGGGTAATGAAATTGCGCAGGGACGCGAATGGCAATCGAAGTGGGAACTGGAATGGTGGCAATTGGGTGAAGAACTGCATCGCGGCGTACAAAATTTAGCACACGACCTCAATAAACTGTATCGCACCCTGTCCGCTCTGCATGAGCTGGATTTCCAGTCTGAAGGCTTTTCCTGGATAGACTGCAACGATGCAGAAAAATCGGTGTTGTCCTACCAGCGGCGTGCGCGTGACGGTTCCACGGCAATAATCGCCCTGAACCTGACGCCTTTGCCACGCAAGCACTATCGCATCGGCCTTCCTGAAAACACCAGCTATCGCGAAGTGCTGAACAGCGATTCCAGCTATTACGCGGGGAGCAACCTCGGCAATGCGGGTCTGATTCAGGCGGAAGCCATACCCTGGATGGGCTTGCCCTATTCTGCCGAAATCTCATTACCTCCTCTGGCAGGAGTGATTCTGGTACCGGAAGCGTAAATCACGTATCCCGCCCAACTGGCGGGATTTCGTTAAAATTGATCTGATGAGTTTACTACCATGTCAAAACTAACCCAATCCGCTGCATGGCAAGCGTTGAAAACGCATTTTGCCAGCATCAACGAGTGTCACATGCGTCAGATGTTTCAGGATGATCCGGCGCGTTTTGACAAATTCTCGGTGAAATTCGGCAGCCTGCTGTTTGATTATTCCAAGAACCGCATCACCGCCGAGACCATGCGACTGCTGATCGCACTGGCCGAAAGTGCCGAACTCCCCGCCTATATCGAGCGCAAGTTTTCCGGCACCCGGATCAACACAACCGAACAGCGCGCCGTGCTGCATACGGCGCTGCGCAACCGCTCAAACCGTCCGGTTTTGTACAATGGTAAGGATGTCATGCCCGAAGTGCAGCGGGTATTAGGATTGATGCGGGAATTTTCCGATGCCGTGCGCAACGGATCACACCTCGGGCATAGTGGCCGCGCCTTTACCGACATCGTCAATATCGGTATCGGCGGTTCCGATCTCGGCCCGCTGATGGTATGTGAAGCCCTCAAACCTTATGCCAGTGCCAATCTGCGCGCCCATTTTGTTTCCAACGTGGACGCGACGCAAATTACCGAGACACTGAAAAAACTGGATGCAGAAACCACGCTGTTCATTGTCAGTTCCAAGACCTTCACCACTCAGGAAACGCTGACCAACGCACGTTCGGCGCGTGACTGGCTGCTCGAAAAGCTGGGCGACCCGGCGGCGGTGGAAAAACACTTTGCCGCCGTCTCGACCAATCTCAAGGCAACCGCTGAATTCGGCATCCATCCGGACAATGTGTTCGAGTTCTGGGACTGGGTCGGCGGGCGTTATTCGCTGTGGTCAGCCATAGGCTTGCCCATTGCGCTGTTTGTCGGCATGGATCGTTTCGAGGAACTGCTGGCGGGCGCACATGATATGGATGAACATTTCCGCACGACGCCGCTGGATCAGAACATTCCGGTACTGATGGGCATGCTGGGCATCTGGTATGGTGATTTTTTCGGCGCAGGTTCCAATGCCGTGCTGCCCTATGACCAGTACCTGCATCGCTTCCCCGCCTATCTGCAACAACTGGATATGGAGAGCAACGGCAAGGGCGTGGATCGCGACGGGAATCAGGTCGATTACGATACCGGCATGGTGGTATGGGGAGAATCGGGTACCAACGGCCAGCACGCCTTTTACCAGCTGATCCATCAGGGCACCCGCATGATTCCGGCTGACTTTCTGGCACCGCTGCACAGCCAGAATCCGGTCGGCGAACATCATGCCATCCTGCTCGCCAACTGTTTCGCGCAGACCGAAGCGCTGATGGCCGGCAAGACCGCGGACGAAGCACGCGCGGAGCTGGAAGCACAAGGCATGCAAGGAGATGAACTGGAAGCCCTGCTGCCGCACAAGGTATTCCCGGGCAACAAACCCACCAACACCCTGCTGTTCGATCGCCTCGACCCCCACTCGCTGGGCATGTTGGTTGCGCTCTATGAACAAAAGGTATTCGTGCAGGGCATCGTGTGGAACATCAACTCCTTCGACCAATGGGGCGTAGAACTGGGCAAACAACTCGCCAGCAAAATCCTGCCTGAATTGCTGGATGCCTCCGTCAAGTTTAATCACGACAAATCCACCCGCAGCCTGATCGAGTATTACCTGGAAAAAGCCAGGTAATAAGGGAGAAGGGAGAAGGGAGAAGGGAGAAGGGAGAAGGGGCATGATATTTTACTTTCCCCTTTCCCCTTTCCCCTACATCAGGTCTTCCGCGTAGGGGCGGCTCGGATACTGGAAAGCGACCGGGCCGTCCGGTTCTGAATGAATGAACTGATGGACGAAGGGATCCTTCGATTCCAGCATGTCTGCGGACTCTCCCTCCGCCACGACCACGCCGTCATGAATGAAATACACATAATCGGCAATCTTGAGTGATTCAGACATGTCATAAGTGACCACGACCGAGGTGACGCCAAGGGCGTCGTTCAGCTTACGGATCAGGTTGGCGATGATGCTGAGTGAAATCGGGTCGAGTCCGGCGAAGGGTTCGTCGTAGATAATCAGCGTGGGATCAAGCGCAATCGCCCTGGCCAGTGCCACCCGGCGCTCCATGCCGCCCGACAGGTCCTTGGGCATCAGATCGCGTGCATTGCGCAGCCCCACGGCTTGCAGTTTCATCAGCACCAGATCGCGTATCATTTCTTCCGACAGGTCGGTATGCTCGCGCATCGGAAAAGCCAGATTGTCATACACGGTCAAATCGCTAAACAGCCCGCTCACCTGAAACATCATGCCCATTTCCCGGCGCATGGTGTACAGTTCGGCGTTGTTCAGCTCATGTATCACCTTGCCCAACACCTTGACACTGCCGCGATCGGGTTTAAGCTGTCCGCCAAAATGATGCAGCAAGGTGCTCTTGCCGCATCCGCTGACACCCAGAATCGCCACCACTTTCCCGCGCGGTATCGTGAGATTGATACCCTTGAGAACTTTTGTTTTCCCGTAGGAAAAATGAAGGTCACTGACCTCAACCAGATTTTCTGCAACGTGCTTCAATATCTTCTCCTTCACAACGGGCGGATGGTATCATTTTTAACGTTACGCGACCCATCGCTCGCTGACTGAACGGCAACCCTGACGCATCCATGACTACACCCGCACAAAAAATTCTCCATGACGTTTTCGGCTACGCCACCTTTCGCGGCGAACAGCAAGCCATCGTCGAACAAATAGCCGGTGGCGGCGACGCACTGGTCCTGATGCCAACCGGGGGCGGGAAATCGCTGTGCTACCAGATTCCTGCCCTGCTCAGGCCGGGCGTCGCCATCGTAGTCTCGCCGCTGATCGCGCTGATGCAGGATCAGGTCGATGCCTTGCGTCAGCTCGGCGTGCGCGCCGCCTACCTGAATTCCAGCCTGTCCGCCGATGACGCCCGCGAGGTTCAGGGGCAGTTGCGGCGCGGCGAGCTCGATTTGCTGTACGTCGCGCCCGAACGTCTGCTCAACGGCAATTTTCTCGCCCTGCTTGATCAATTATACGACGCCCCCTCCCCCTTGCAGGGAGAGGGCTGGGGTGAGGGTAGAAATGCTGGCATCGCGCTGTTCGCCATCGACGAGGCGCATTGCGTCTCGCAATGGGGGCATGACTTCCGTCCGGAATACCGCGAACTGACGATATTGCAGCAGCGTTTCCCCGACGTGCCGCGCATCGCACTCACTGCCACGGCGGACGCACCGACGCGACGCGAGATCGTCGAACGGCTGTCGCTGGAACAGGCGCGCCAGTTCGTATCCAGCTTCGACCGCCCGAACATCCGTTATCGCGTCACCTTAAAATCAAACGCAATCAATCAGTTACAGGACTTTATTGATAAGGAACATCCAGATGATGCCGGCATCGTCTATTGCCTGTCGCGCAAGCGCGTGGACGATACGGCGGCCAAACTGGTGGCGCTAGGCCGGGACGCGCTCCCCTATCATGCCGGTCTGGATGCCGCCACCCGCGCCCGTCATCAAAGCCGCTTTTTGCGAGAGGAAGGCGTGATCATGGTGGCGACCGTGGCGTTCGGCATGGGCATAGACAAGCCCAATGTGCGCTTCGTCGCTCACCTGGATTTACCCAAGAGCATGGAAGGCTATTATCAGGACAACTGCGAGTTACATAGCATGGACGCACACCATTAACTTTACAGTCTATGGACATCAATACTGTTTATACCCCTTGGATATATAGATTCTCTGAAACATGAATGTTAAGAATTTAATCCGCCAAACAATAAATGACGAAGCAGATGCCCATTTCAGGTAATGAAAATTGGGTATCCGTAATACGCGGTTGTTGAGTGGTCAAAGTTCGCCATTTTCGATTAAGCGAATCAGTGTTGAAATATCCGCCCCGTAGTTCTTTTCGTTTTGTCCGAGTTGTGTTGATGAAGGTAGTTTTGGCTCTGGTGGCGCACGATCAAAATCCGGTATTCCTGCATAACCAATACAACCATCCGGCACGCCCATCAACATGCGCCCCATGCGGTCGTCGGCAATTTTAGGTAGCCTTGCTTTGACTGGCTCCTTACGTTCAAACTTCGGTCTGCTGTTCTTGTGCTTGTGAGCGCCTTCCGAGAATAGAATTTTTGCCCGAAGCGCCTCAAAGCTATAACCACGACCAAGACGGTTCATGACACGAATCAGACTGTTGAGCGATTCCGTATATGCATTGGTGATAGGATGCTCAAAATAACCCAGAATCCACGGCGTCCAGTTATCCCAAGCCCTGACCAGATCGTGAAAGGCTGGCTCGATTTCAGGCGTTATACGACGTTTCCATTCGATGTATCTTGCCTGAGCTTCATCGGGCGACTGAGCATCGTAAATCTTGAAAAAATCCTCTTTGAGTCGATAAGCCAAGCCAAGATCGTCGTAATTCTTGACCCAGCCAGATAGCAACAAGCTTTCTTTGTCGGTGATGTCATGCTCGCGCTTCAGCAGGACAAAACGATCATGCATCAGTCCGCGCCTCTCTTTGAGCGACAGCCGTTCACGTAGCCCTTTTCTTACCTTCTCCATCGACTCGTTCGCCATCTTGATGACATGGAACTTGTCGATAACGATCTGCGCATCCGGTATCACAGCCGCGCACGCATCGCGGTAAGGTGCCCACATTGACGAAGGAATTGCTGGAAATCGAGTAGATAGTAAAAAAATGCGCAATCGAGGTGGACGCTAAATTCAACGTGATTTATAAATGAATATCCGCAATTGGCACCTTCCTGATGGACGGTTTCGATAATACACCGCCCCTAAGCTGCCATTGGAGGTTTTTTCTCCGTTCATTATTTTGCCTGATCTGAACCGGCCATTCACCAATTCCGGGTACCGAGACAATGCAGACGGTCAACGTTCAAGGTGATCAGCCGCGCGTCTTTGGCGCGTCGGCTGGAGCGGCCTTGTTAGCCGACATCTTTGAATACCTGCTCTGAGTATTGATAGTAACAATCAAGAACTTGAATTTTTACATCAGTCGATTGACCTTCCGGTCCGATCATTACACTCTGCATTTGCCCCACCGAGTATTGTATAAAACCCGCTTCCTGAAGAGAATCTAGATATGGTCTCGCTTTATCAACTACCAACAAATTTAGATTACCTGCTGCATTCTTGTTTGGTGGGTTTGGCTTGAAAATTTCTCTTAGCTCTGGAATGATCTTAATTATGGGAAGAACATTGCTTTTGATTTTTCTTACTACACCATATTGCTGCTCGAACTCTACTATAGAAGCTATTAAATGATCGAAACTGTGATTAGGGGTAGCTGAATTAAGTTGTTTCGCTAATATTAAATATAACCCTTGTAATCCTTCTTTATCTTTGGCTTCAATCCCTTGGAGCATATTCAGTGGTATGGGGAGATCAACGGGTCTTAGACCCGTGTGACAAACTGGAACGACCGGAATGTTTTTAACCCAACCAGCGCCGGCCTCGAAATTTATCCATGGCTTCAAAATGGACTCATGGCTACAAATAATTATCTCGATCTTTGCATTTTGTAGAGCATCACTAACATTATTCAGCCATTTCGATCCTACACTGATGCTATCGCCATCTGACGAAACAAAAACATCGATCAGTCCGAGGAAGTCCTTGGATATTTGATCCTTGATTAATTTTGCTAATCTCTCTTCTTGTTTAATGTGGCTAATAAATATTGACGGTTTATCCATGGGATTCATTTCTCTTTGTGCGGCTAACGTAAAATTAACCGGCTCCGCGCTTTTGCGGAGTCCGGGTTGAATGTCGGGTTATGCCTCTGCTTTGAATGGTGCACCCGAAGCAATACAGAGATTCTCCAGGTTTTCCGCGTAAACGCCTATAGGTCGAATGCCTGTTGCAGATTCATACAACTCGTTACTAAAACTACGCCATGTATCAAGTTTATTGTGTGCAACTGCAAACAACATGACGCCAAAGGTTGTAGGCGTCACGTCAACGAACGGCATGCTCTTGCCGCCTACCGTATGGTTGTCATACTTGAATGTAACGACGAGACCCAGCCGATGAAGAACGGTCAAATCGCGGTCATAAGGTAGCTGCCTTCTGCTAAGTTCCAATCCGTTCATGAAAATATGCCAGGATTGAACATCTTCGCTCTGCGCAACGTTTATGGGCTTGCCGCTTTGGTTCAGCAAAGCCTGCCAAGCCCTATAGATGACGTAGTGCAATTCGAGTTGCCGTGCCGACATCGCTTTAATTGTGTCGACGTAGTGAACGACAGCATCATCCTTTCCATCTTCGCTGCGCGCTGCAGCAAGCATGCCGCCGAAGTATTCAGCGCAAACCTCGTCCTCAGTAATAGCGCCGTTCCACAGTACATCCCGCGCAGTGCGTAGGTTGACCTTCTTGCCGTCATCTGGGTTATCCACCTTCTTTGTGGCCACCTCAACGATCTTATCTCGCCCCTTTACATAGAGCTTGTTAATGTCGTCGCCCATGGTTGCAAGGGCCGTTCCGAAAAGCTTTGTTCCGATGTACCCACCCACAGCGACAACAGCGGCGATCTCTTCTCCAGCCATTAATTTATCTCCCCAAATATAAGTGTCGCGATATATTGATCAAGAGTGGTTCTAGAGGCATAACGTTCAAGGTCAGGGGGTGCCGCGCGGCTTTATCGCGCAGCGTCCCCTGCACCGCCGGGTTAGCCCCTACGTTACTTGAAGACAGCATCTGGATCAGCCGGGTTGAAACCCGGAAAATCTTCAGGGACACGGCATTCAATTACTTTCTCCCCTGCTGTTGTCTTGGTGGCAATGGAAATTCCATCGGGCTTCTTGGCGATTCGAAGTTGCTGAGTCAGTCCCTGTGTACGGGTTTGGATGAAGATATTGATGTTCAGACGGTCGCGATTGCTAAGGTCGAAGCGATACGCTCCCATGACAATTTTGCTTGGGTACAGGCTCTCAAGTACAAACCTATGACGAGTCCAAAACTTTCCATTTTGCAGATCAATCGGTTCATCTAGGTCAATGACTTCGGCTTGAACGTCAAAGACTGGGTAGGTCGAGTTATTTACGAGGCCAAGCTCAAGTACTCCGGGGCCTGTGATCATCGGCATGAAATAGGCAACGCTGTCTGAGCCAGTGGTATAGCCCATGAAATCCTGAGTGTGCTTTTCCAATCGCGTAACCAGATTTTCTACGCGGCTTTCGATGCTAGTCAGGTTCTTCTCAACGTGCGCTTGCTTTTGAACGCGGAAAAACTGACCTGTTGCCCAGCTAGCGAGGAAAAAAGAAGGGCCGAAAACGTTGATCAGCGTCTTAACATCCCACACGGAACCGGCGGTGCGAATGTTATAGGCCGTCCACGCCGCTGCAACAGTAGCCGGAAGCCAAAATTCCTTGAGCAAGCGGATGGCAAGTTTCATGTGGGGGCTAACGAATGAAAGGGACTTCCCCGTCCCGAAGGAGCGGCGAAGTTGCCGCAAGCGGCATCAAAAGTGCCAAGATGGAAGGTGTCATTTCATCTAAACCGTCAGGAGGGGAAAAGTCATGAGCATTATCACTGTAGGGATTGATCTCGCCAAGAATATTTTTGCCGTGCATAGCGTGAACGAGGCTAGCAAGCCCGAGTTGGTTAAGCCGAAAGTCGCGCGTGCGGACCTGTTGCCGCTGATCGCCAATCTGCCGCCGTGCCTGATCGGTATGGAAGCGTGTACTGGCGCACATCACTGGGCGCGACTGTTCAGGCAACATGGGCACACCGTGCGACTGATTGCGCCCAAATTTGTGACGCCGTACCGGATGAGCGGGAAACGTGGCAAGAACGATGCGGCGGATGCCGCTGCGATCTGCGAAGCGGTTACTCGCCCACAAATGCGCTTCGTGCCGATTAAGGACGAACACCAGCAAGCCACGCTCACCCTGCATCGTACCCGGCAAGGCTTCGTCGAAGAACGCACCGCCCTGTACAACCGCATTCGCGGCCTGATCGCAGAATTCGGCGTCGTCCTGCCGCAAAAGGTCGAGCGGCTGCGCCACGAGATCGGTGCGCATCTGGAAGACCTGCCCGGCTGGGCCAACCGCTGCGTGGGCGACATGCTCTCGCACGCCGACCGGTTGAATGAGCACATCCACGAATACGATCATGCCATCGCCGAGATCGCCCGTGAAGATGCGCGCTGCCGTCGCCTGATGCAATTGCCCGGCATCGGTCCGACCAGCGCCACCGCACTCGTTTCCAGTATAGGTCAAGGTCACGACTTCAATCATGGCCGCCAGTTGGCGGCCTGGCTGGGGTTCGTCCCCGGCCAATATAGCAGTGGCGGTAAAGCACGGCTCGGACGCATCACCAAGGCCGGGGACGGTTACATCCGAAGTTTGCTGGTGCTGGGTGCACGAGCGGTACTCAACAGCCTGAAGGATAAACAGGATCGTTTCAGTCGCTGGGCAAGAAGCTTGCTGGAACGACGCGGCTACTGGCGCGCCACCATTGCCATCGCGGCGAAGAACGCCCGACTGTGCTGGGCGGTGCTGAAATATGGAGAAGAATTCAAACTCAACGCCGCCTGAACGAACCAACAAAACCGTCTATAGCAAAAGGAGGAAACGAATCACGGCAGGACGCACGTCGTTGATGTGAAGCGGGTTGGACCCGCGCGGGGTGAGCCTGATCAATTTACAGGGGAGCAATATAAACCCGGCTAACGAATGAGGCCCCCGCGCGCGTCTTTCATCAGGGTCCGAGCCTTGTGCTCAACATGACCGGTTGTAGTTTAGCAGTCCTTCACCTACTCGCATCGGCAACAGAAGTCAGCAAACGTGATTGTTGAAAGCAGAAAAATCATAAACAAAAAGCCAATACGTCAGTTGCAATGACGGGGAAGCCCTTGTAGTAAAATTGAGGGGCAGCCCGCTTCTGGGCTGTCCCTCTCGAATGCCAGGTTAGCCCGCTCTCGATGTTTCGAAGTAGCTTTACTTGATATTTGGGTAATCGCCATAAGGCAAAAAATAATCGTTGATTAGATCCGTGTGAAGCCGATGACTACTTCTCGTTGAGGCTAACGACTTCTTGGTTATTTCCGTAACCGTTAAATCAGCTTCGCTCTTCTTCAGCCCTTCCTCACACAATAGTCGGACAACGTCTATGTCCATGTGGTGACTGACAACACATAAACCGTTAATGCCCCCGTAATCCGACGACTTACCATTCAAGTTCATTACATTTTGGAGAAAAATATGATGCTCAGGATTGCTTCGTCCGCGTGCAAGGGAAACTTCGTACAAGTATTTCGCCATCGTCAATACTCCTATCTGTAAGTGGCAGGGCTTTCTGTGCGGGCTAACGTTCAAGGTGAGGGGCGCTGTGCGGCTTTATCGCGCAGCGTCCCCTCGACCGCCGGGTTGAACGAAGCCGCTATCGCGGAGAAACGGCCCTCAGCATCCTGATTAAATAACATAATTCATCCTCACCCCGAAAGGGACTTTTTGTACTTTACCATGAGGATGAAGCCGATGACATCGCAACCC
>Ga0209231_1001086_pt1 | contig 11292 bp, 9 predicted proteins | sample Deesub45470m_DNA_FD_188086 | JGI IMG/M metagenome (GOLD analysis project Ga0209231, IMG submission 188086) | Deep subsurface microbial communities from North Pacific Ocean - 450_OLKR46/470m Metagenome (SPAdes) (version 2) | ecosystem: Environmental > Terrestrial > Deep subsurface > Unclassified ... | reverse complement strand
GAAACCCGGGGCGGTTCACTCTTGAAACACGGTGACCACCAATTTATTTCTAAGCGAGGAGGTTGCTACAACAAGCCTGTTGGACCCGGTGTGTTTGGATCACACGCTGGAACGCCGCGATGTGCCGCACAGGCCAGCCGAATGGCACATGACCGGTGCTTTCCGCAATGCGCCAGGCAGCAAGCCTCTGCAAGCGCCCACTTCATTTGTTTGAGATTGCACACCTCTACAATGCTCATTGGGAACTGTAGAGTCCCCCACACATTTCCTCCCTATGTGTGGCCGGTCTGTCCGGTTGAACAGCCTGGCGGCGTCGAAACCGCCAGGCATTTTTTTGAGATTTTACGGTGATCGCGCTAGGGCGTGTTAACACTAATGGCGATCATGACGATTGCGTTGGATAATCTCGGGCATGGAAATCACGCCCGCACAATTCGCCACCATTGAGCACTGCCTGCCCAGGCAGCGTGGCAACGTCAGCCTGAGCAATCTGCAGGTGGTCAATGCGATCCTCTATGTAGCCGAGCATGGCTGCAAGTGGCGCGGACTGCCCAAGCGCTTCGGCAACTGGCACACGATTTACACACGTATGAATCGCTGGACCAAAGCCGGCGTTCTTGATCGGATGTTCGAGGAGTTGCAGCGTGCACAGGTCGTGCGTATCAAGATCGAAGCGGTCTCGCTGGACTCCACCAGCATCAAGGTCCATCCCGATGGCACGGGGGCGTTAAAAAAAACGGTCCGCAGTCCATCGGGAAGTCCCGAGGCGGATGGAACACCAAGATTCATATGGTTGCCGCGGATGCTCGAACGGCCGTGACGTTCTCGCTCTCGCCTGGGCAGGCGCATGACGCACCTGAAGGCCGGCGCCTTCTCAGCAGTCTTGGCCCAACCAGCAGACCGGTGCATTTGTTGATGGACCGTGCCTACGAAGGCAACGAGACACGGCAACTGGCACTGGATCTGGGTTTCATTCCGGTAGTGCCGCCCCTGAAGACGCGGATCGAGCCATGGGAGTACGACCGCGAGATGTACAAGCGCCGCAATGAGGTCGAGCGCTTGTTCCGTCGACTCAAAGGTTATCGCCGCATCTTCTCGCGGTTCGAGAAACTCGACCTCATGTTCCTGGGCTTTATCAGCTTCGTGCTGGTCGCTGATGGACTGCGTTTGTGTTAACAGGCCCTAGTCCACCGCATACCGCGAATACCAAGATGTGGAACGCTGTTTGATTGAGTAGTTCACGAAGCAACCGCACAACTATTTATTGGTGTGCCGACGCAATAGGACCTTTCATTTCAAGCATTCTTTCACCGCTTTATCTAGATCATCGACATGGATCGGCGTTGGATTGCCCGATTTCATTTTCCAGACGGTAAAGCCACTCCTGATAGCCTTGCCACGGAGCTCGGTTTGCTTGCCCTCACTGATGAATCGCACTTGAACTTTGATTTTCCCGCCATCTTGGATGTCGAACAACTTTCGAGCTACGGCATCCGAAAGCAGGTGCGAGCCCTTGGTGTCCAGGCAATAAACCATATTGCCTTTCCAAACGATGAAGTCCGGGTAGAACGAAGCCGTATCGCCTTCCGAGAGCAAGGGAATATGGAAGCCCCCTGCGCTGGGGTTCCGGTGCCACGTATGACCAACCTTGTCCAAGGCTTGCGCGAATGGCAGCTCGAACTTGTTGAAACCCGCATATCGTTCATAAAGGCCATTGGCGAATGCCTGCGCATTCTTCGGGACTCGAATCGCTCCAAAACTGAATGGCCGCACGGTTTCGTAGACCAGCTCCGCTTGCTGATAGTAGGCTTCGACGATTTCTCGGGCCACTTTGTCCGCAGCCTTGTTCGCATTGCTTTGCACCTGCACGCGCACGTCGAACTTTGGGTCATTGAAGTCGGACACCGCCAATGCACGGTTAGAACGGGAGCGCAGGGCGGTGTTGACCAGCCATCGAAGCCGGACCGGGTTCGTGTGCCCTTCTGCCGTCCAATTGGGAGCCCCTCCGTCGGCGCCGAGGTCTTTTAAGTCAATCACCTGCGACGCGACATGCGCTTGGCCATACGTGTCGGGACTGCCGTCGGCGAAGGTCGGAAACTCCCTGACAATTTCAGCGATGCGCTCGCAGGCTGCTTCGGCATCCACATTGACATGGCAAAGCGGCGCAACAACATCGTCTTTGGGGCGCAGATCCTCTGATCCGGAACCGGAACCTCCGAAGTTGTCCACTATCTCGATTGGCGCGCCTTCGGCCTGAAGCTTAGATTTGACGGCGTCAATGGCATCGACAAAGACGCTCTGGCTATCCACCCGCAGAAAGAAGTGCGCCGAGTTGAGTTGGGGATTGTCGTAGTGCCTCGCGCCGTACTGCCGCAGCACCCGCCCAATCACTTGTTCCACCTGTATCGATGAACCCATACTTTTGTCGATATAGGCGAGGTAGCAAGCCGGGTCATCCCAACCCTCCTGAAGAGAGAGGTTGAAGATGATGTGTTGATAGTCGCCAGTGGTGAACTCGTCGAAGTCACTTTCGCCCTTGGAAAACAAGTTCACTTCTTCGGGCTTATTTCCATCAACAAAGCTCAAGTTCGCATAGATAGCTACCGAGGTCGGATCGACGCCTTTCTCTTCGACTAGGTAGCGCCAAATGCGGATCGGAGGAGCTTTGCGATGCGCGAAAGGCTTGGTGTGGTCATCCTTCTCGCCATCGTCCGCAATGTTGGTCTTGCAGACATAGATTGCCTTCGGCTTGAAGCCCAGGCTACGTGCGTCAATCTCTTCGGTAAGCGTGCCCAGCCGCTCGGTAAGATCATCAAGGCATCGCTCCATCGGCGCAGTCGTACCGTCGAATTGAATCGCGCGTTTGACGAGCTGCGCATCGACGACTTTCGTGCTATCGACGGCAGTGGTGATGAACCGCTTGATATCCGGCTTGCCGTCCTCGTCGGTGGCGCCCAATGCCTTGAATGCATCGCTTTCGGACTCAGCCTCATCGACCCAAAGCTTGATGTGCTGGATGACAGATTTGTTGAAGCTGCCAGGCAGCTTCAATGTCGCCGATGCCAGCAGATATGCGTCCGGCTCCAACTCCGCGAGCAATTCGGTTTGCTGCTCCGACAGGTTGTGGCCTTCGTCATAGACGATCAGCAATGGCCTGCGCTTGCTATTGTCATCACGCTCGATCAAGCGCTCCCAAGGCGACTTGTCTCCAAAGCGATCTTGATCACGCTTGTAAATGTTGAGCGCGCCCTCGGACTGATCCTTGTTGTTGAAGAGACCTGTTGTGGCGATCACCATCAAAGGGGTCGAGCTGTCCGCGATCAGCTCGGGACTCAGTTGGCCGATGTTGATAACACGGAAACCATCCACGATTTCGCAGTATTTGCCGCCACTCGAAAAATTCGTATATGTTTGAGCGACGACCGACTTTGCCTTGGACATCCAAAATACGATGGGTTCGCGCTCGAAGTGCGCCCGCATCAAAGCCACGGACTGCGCGAGAACAGGCGTCTTGCCAGCCCCGGTCAGAGCCGATAAGGCCTGGAAGAAAGCGCGTGGCTTCCGACCTTTGCGTGGCCTGTCAGGGTGATCGGCGAAGAACGCGTATCGGTCGGATATTGACTGGGCTGCCTCGGATTGAAAAACTTTGAGTTCAAGCATCCGTCGCTTCCTCCGCATTCTCGTTGTTGTATGCGTCGGAGCGTGGATTAAATCCGATGTGTTCCAGCACAGAGTCAGGAATTTTGTAGAACTCGATTCCGCTGCCCGTATAGGGTGCCATTGATGCGTAGACGTGATAGCGCGAAGCAAGATTTGCCACTTTGGCTTCTTCAACGATGCGTCTAAAGGCTTCGCGATTGAGCGCCGATTTTTGATCTGGTGCGTCCCAAATTAGGAAAAAACCTTCATTCTTTGGATTCACGGCAAACAAATGACGATGTGATCCCGCAGGCAAGCGGCGCAAATACGATTTAGCCTTCTCGTTCTTATCCCAATAGCTCGTCAACAGAAGGTCGATCATTTCCTCTCGAGCGAGTGCATTCACAGCTTCAGCGTCAATCTTCTCTCGCTTCAGTTCAATAAACCTGAACCCACTATGCACAGGAGTAGTTTGACCGCTTACCCATCGGCCGGTAATTACCCTCCTGATTCTATCCGCTGTAAGAGTAGATGCGTAGTGATCACCCTTCTCGGTGTTTCCTTGTTCTATCAAAATGAATCGGCGGTTTGCGCCAGATTCGGAATTTAAATCCAATACCGCGTGACCGGTGGTTCCGGATCCTGCGAATGGGTCCAAGACTATTCCATCTGGCTTGCACCAGAGTTGAATAATTTTCTTTATTAGCCTTAGAGGCTTTACGGTCTGAAATCCATGGTCTAAGCCAACTACAGCCGCTAGCTCCTTGATCCCAGACTGACTATGTCCAGACTCAGTGTAAGCCCACGATGCACTGCCAATTACGAACGGAGAGTCATAGTCTTCGCTCGACCACCATGACAAAGGAACTTTGCCTTTCTTCACATCCTTGAGGTATGTCTTCAGACGCGGTGCGCCATTCCCCTTTTTCGTAAAAAAAAGTTTAGGCCATTGACCGCGCTCGTAAATTGTTTGGGCTGCATCGCGCGATTTTTCAAGCAAGCCTTCGCTATCCACTGCCTTACCTTCTACAAATTTGCACCCCTTTAGTACAAGCGCTTTGACGTTGATGTTCTTCCCATTCTTGTCTAGTAAGCAAACACTGTCGCCGATGACTTTTTCCTCATAGGCGGAACCCCATTCCTCAAGCCAACTCTTCATAGATGCTTTTGCTGAGCGCCAATAGTTCGCGCCTGGATAGTGCATCTCCCCTGTGAATGGTGATTGAATTCCATAGGCTGCTTTGGCGTCGCCGCTTGCTGCAGTTGGATTTCCACCAGTCTTTTTGCTATCCCACAACCCTTCTGGATCGCTGTCTGGATTATCATAAACTGCATCCATCGCAGCTGTCCGCTCCTCCAGCCGAGTCTTGGATCGCTCGGTATCTTTTGCGTAGATCAGAACATATTCTGTAGCTGTGGAAATATGTTTTGAATCAGACTTCGGCGCATAAGATTTTTGCCAATTAATAATTCCTATTCTATTTTCTTCTTTGAAAATTTCGTCCATCAGCATTCCGAGCCGATAGAGTTCACGGTGATCAATACAGATAGCAATAATGCCGCCAGGCTTAAGCATTTCGCGCATCATCCAGATGCGTGGAGTCATAAATTTGAGCCATTTGCTGTGGCGTGATCCGTCGTCCTTTGGCACCAGTTCGCCTAGATCGGGATCATTGGGGTCCTTGTCCCACTTGTCGTTGTAGCGAAAGTCCTCGCCTGTGTTGTAGGGCGGATCAGTCACGATCAAATCGACTTGCCCGCGGTGCTTATAGAGCGTCACCATAGTGGACAGGTTCTCCCCGTCCCACAGTTCGTTTTGTGCTTGATGCACCTCGTCACCGACTGAGTGTTTTTGAACGATTTTGCTCAGCTTCGGCTTCACTTGTCGAATGATTTGCCAGGGCGCAGTGCGGCCTGTGTAGTTCATCACGATGCCATCTTTACCGGCTTCACGCGAAGCAGCTTCATGCTCTTGCAGCAGCCGAATCAAGGCTGAGCGTGGTAATTGTTCGAAATCCATAATTTCCCTTCGTCGAGGCTGCGCCCGACGAAAGCAGCGCGCTGGAGTCGCTTGTCTGCTTGAGCTAGTGGAAATCTGGGCGCACGCTCCCTGTCCCTGATGATACCCGCTGATATCACCATTCATGCTTAGCCCGCCACGACAAACCCCGATGCGTTAGAGACCACCCCAACCGTTGGGACAAACCGATGCAAACCTCTGGAGGGCCGCGAATTTTGCCGTGTTTAGGGAGCACGCCCCGCAGCGCGAACTTCAACCCACAGGGGTGCTATACAGGATGCATCCGTTGCCTTCCCCTGTCCGCCGAGCAACGCTGAGCGCACAGCCTCTACAACGTCGTCTTCGGTCTCCTGTTTGCTCTGTAAGAGCGTCCAGACACCGTCATCCAGCGTGTTCTCAATCAAAGGCACGATCACCATCACATCGCGCAACTGGCCCAGGCGATAGGCTCGGTCCTCTGCCTGGCGCATGAGGGCGGGCGTCCACGGCAACGATGCAAAGGCCACGTAGTTTGCAGCAGTCAAAGTAATGCCCACGCCTGCCGCCGAGGTGGTGCCGATGAACACGGGCACGGCTGGATCGTTCTGGAACGCATCAATGGCCGCTTGGCGGCGTTTTGCCGAATCTGCCCCCACCAGACTGACACACTGGATGCCGGCAGCGCTGAAGGCCGTTTTCATGGCATCTACGGTAGCCATGTACTCACAGAAGATGATGATCTTGTCGCCTTCGGAAAGGCTCTCGACTGTCTCAATCAAAAACTGCGTCTTGAGGGCTTCCAGCGCCTGCCGCAGCTTGACGATCTTGGGCATGACGTACAACGACATGTCATTGTAAATCTCTTGGTATGCGCCCAGACCTTCAGGTGGCGAGATATGGCGCACCTGGCGCGATTTGATCCCCAGGTCTTTCAGTACGTCCTTGCGCCGTCTAAGCATCCAGCCTTGGAGCGCTGCGGCCAGCTTCGCTCGCTTTTCTTTGTGCCCAGAGAACCGCTTCCTGAAGTCCTTTAAGGTCATGCTGCCCAGTTGGTGCCCGGTCATGCGCAGCAAGGTGTGAAGCTCGACCTCGCGGTTGAGCAAAGGCGTGCCGGTGACCACGTAGCGCCGGGGAATGCGCGTGGCCAAAACGAACGCATTGCGGGTGCGCCCTGCTTGGTGTTCTTTGAGGTAGTGAGCCTCATCAATGGCCATCACCTCGAACGCCAGATCTGGATCTCGCACCAAACCTCCCAAACGCTCATAGTTCGCAATGACCCATTGGCAACCATAGAGCGTGGCATGGCGATCCTCGCCCACGATGCCCACCACCTCGTTGGGGTACACCGCGTGGATCTCGCGCTCCCAATTGATCCGCAAGCTGGCTGGGCAAAGGATCAGCACCCTGCCCTCTTTGGCGATCATGGAGGAATCTCAGATTCGGTGCAAATGATCCGGTTAGGACATGAGGGTAAACCCGTGCCACACATGCCATCAGCAGCGTGGCGATCACCTCGTCCAGCAAGTCGCGGGACAGATTGGGAATCGCCAACTCGTTGAGCGTTCCATTGACGTTCAAGTGCTGCAAAGGGGGGGCAACCCACATCGACCGCACTTGGCCGCCGCTGGTGTGCGGTCGGCGAACGATCCAAATTAGTCAAACCTGATAGTTATCCGGTTTGAATAAGTTCAGCTAAACGTCCGGCGGCTCGCGGTGCTCCTCCAGCTTCACGTTGATGATGTCGGCCACCGCGTGTTTGGTCTCGGCCGCCGTGTCGGCCACGACCTCCAGCCAGGCGTGGCCCGCCGGGTTCAAGGGTTTGACATTCAGGTGCCGGCGCAAAGCGGCGAAAAGCGCCGTGCGCGAGCCCGAGGCCTCGAAGCACTTGAGGTCCGCCGCCAAGGGTGGCCGGACCAGGCTCGCCTGCTGCGCAATGTGCTCTCGGATCGCCGGGGGCACCTCGGCCAAGGGGATGAAATGGCCCAGACGCTGGAAGACCTTCAGGTGGATCAGCGCCGCCATGCGTGGCAAGGCGCGCTTGCCGATGCCGGCAGCCAGGCGTTGTTCATCCTCGGTCGGCGTGTACAGCTCCGCCAACTCACGGGGTGTTGGATCGGGTTTCAGGCTGGGATAGGCCGTCTCATGGAGCGTGGTCATTTGCGGGGACTACCCCACCAGGCGGCCTGTCTGCCCATCGCCTCAATCCCAGTGTGAATCGGTGGCGGGTTCATGAAACGAGGTTTCCAGCAAACACTGATTGTCCTCGGCGATGCGGTACATGTCATCCAGCAGCGTGGCGATCACCTCGTCCAGCAAGTCGCGGGACAGGTAGGGAATCGCCAACTCGTAGAGTGTGCCCTTCGCGTTCAGGCGCTGCATGGCAAAGCGCTCGAAGCAGGTTTGCTCGATCAGCCGGTGGCCGAGGGCCAAGCCGCGCGACTGCTTGCTGAAGCGGGTCAGCACCATCGTGACACGCAGGACCGCCACAGGTGTCGTTCCTGCGGCCGGCAGGTGGGGAGCCTCGGTTTGCTCGGTCAGCAGCAACAACGGCGGCGGTGGCTGCGGAGTTGCCGGCGCCAGGGCTGTGAGGCCTTGCTCGAAGCGGGCTTGCAGGCTGGAATCCGACGCATCGAGGTAGCGCATGGCTGATTTGACATCCTTCCACCCGACGTACTCCATCAGCTCCTTGATGTCCCAGCCACTTGCGCGGGCCCAGCCGGCAAAGCCGCGGCGCATGGAATGGCTGCTGTATTCCTCGGGCGACTCAACGCCGGCTTCGGCGAACAGGCTGCGCAGCAAGGGGATCAGGCTGTTGGCATGCAGGCTTCCGTCGGCGACATGGCCCCAGCGGTCGATCTTGCGGAACACCGGGCCCTCGGTCAAGCCGGTCAGGTCAACCCAGGCATTGAAGGCCGCCACTGGGCACAGGCGGGAAAGGGCCGGGCATCTGAAAATGCGGCCCTGCAACTGCCGGTCGCCTTTGCTGCGGCCCAGGTAGCAGGCCATACCCTGGCCGGGGGTGACCTCGGTGTTCTCAACGCGCAGGTTGACCAGTTCGTCGGAGCGGAATCCGCGCCAGAACCCCAGCAGCATCAGACTGCGGTTGCGCGTGTGGCGCAGCAAGGCCAACCGGTCGCCGGAGCGCTGGGCGTTGCAAATGGCTGCAGCGAGCCACTGATCGATCTGCTGGAGCACCGACAGTTCCAGCGGGCGCGCGCGTGTTTCTGGCACGGCGTGAATCGAGCGAATGCCTTTGAGGACCTGGCGCACGAGGGCCGATCTGGTGGGATCGGGAAAGCCTTGATCGGTGTGCCACCGCGACAGCGCCGCCAGCCGTTGGCGCAGCGTGTTGATGGCCAGCGTGGCCGCATAGGCGGCCAGGTAGCGGGAAATAGCGTCAGGCGTTGAAGGTAGCAGGCCTTTCCACTCAATCTCAAAATGGCGAATGGCCGAAGCATAGCTTCGGCGCGTGTTGGCGTTCTCTGCAGCCTCAAGATACTGGAAAAGCTGGCTCATTGACTTCCGCAATGGCTGTAGATTGTGGCCTCGCTTACTCAGCCTTGGCCGCTCCTTGCAGGATTTCCCGGCCGCCGCTCGCCGCAATCAGCGCAACACCGATGCCAAGAATCAAATCAGGGATGTTGGACCCCAGCCACATGACCAACGCCCCCGAAAGCACGATCGAAGCGTTAACAATCGAGTCGTTGTTCGTGAAAATCGCGGACGCTTTGAAGTTAACGTCATTGCCGCGATGCTTGTTGAGCAGTTTCAAGCAGACCAAATTTAGTGCCGCATTGACCGCGGCCATGGCCATCATGGCAGTACCGACAGGCTCCTCGCCTCCACGGAACCGCCGCACTACCTCGACCAATAGCATGACAGCCAGGCCGATCAACAGAAAGCCCGACAACTTCGCGGCACGAATCTTTACCGCTACGGCCCGCCCCACAGCGTAGAGACTGACCGCATACACCGACGCGTCCGCAAGATTGTCCAGTGCCGCACCGATTAATGCAGTGGAGGAGGCCCAGATGCCAATCCCCGCGCCCGCTGCACACTGCGCGAGATTGATCATCAGGACCGCCATCAAAATCTTTCTGTCCTGCGCATTGCGCGCATCCAGGGCTTGAGCATTTTCGCCAGCACATCCGTCACTCATCTCGATCCTTTCGGCCCTTCAGCCAGTTCATGCGTAGGAGTCACCCCAGGCATTTGAATCCTTATAGCTGGTAGAGAGTCAAGGCGACAAAAAATCCCGTTGCATCAATGGCTTGACTCTAAAGTCACTTTATGGTTTCCAATTAATTTTCCTTCTTTTCTGGACATGAGCCATGATGAAAAACACCGACTCCTTTGTTGAGCGCCTTATCCGGTACGGCAGCTATCCAGCCATCCTTGGCGCTGCCGCCTATGTGATGCTGCTTGGCGTCGGCAGTGGCCTGCCTTACTTTCCGACCGTGCCATTAACCGTGGCAGCGGCGCTTGTCGTGGTGGCATTGCTGGAGCGGCGCCTGCCGTTTCATCGTGAGTGGTTGCAGAATCACCGCGACACGGCATGCGACGCTACGCATCTGGCCGTGAATCTGGCAACTTTGTTGGGGGTGCATGGCGTCATCTCCATGCTGCCAGTGCAGTGGCGCACCGGGGGCATCTGGCCAGACCAATGGCCTCTCATCGGCCAGGCGCTGGTGGTGGGGTTGGTGCTTGACCTAAGCCTGTACTCTGTTCATTGGATCAGCCACCGATCGCCCTGGCTCTGGCGCTTTCACGCCATTCACCACAGTTCGGAGCGGCTTTACTGGCTGAACGGTGAGCGGCGCCATCCCTTGCATGCCGGGATGATGGCAGCACCCGGGCTTTTGGCGGTTGTTCTGCTTGGTGCGCCGGCAGTGGCGGTAGGTGCGTGGCTGGGCGTTCTGGCCGTACACCTGGCATTTCAGCACTCGAATCTGGACTACCGCGTGGGCTTGCTGCGATATCTGGTGGGTGCCGCTGAGGTCCATCGCTGGCATCACAAGCGCGAGTACGAGGATGCGCAAGTCAATTTCGGCGAATTCTGGATGGTCTGGGATCACCTCTTTGGCACGTTCAAGGTTCCGCGCGAACCCTTGGGCGCCTCGGATGTGGGCTTGTCAGATCGGGCATTTCCCATGGATTACACAACCCAGCTGGTCTATCCATTCCAGTCCCCTGAGCGTGCCAGCGCGAGGGATCAAATCCGGCAAACCTATGCGCAAGCCCGTGCCGCATTTATCCGGGAGTTCGCAATTGCCGGCACCTTCGAGGATTCGTGGGAAATTCCTCGTGCCTGGCGGGCCCACGAACTCGCTCACGTCATTGGTCAGCCCTACCTTGGCCTGCACCTCAAAAGCCACTTGCATATGCTCGGCTTGGCCTGGCGTTCACGCAATACGCCAGAATGGATGGCGCAGGCCCTGAGGCTAGTATTGACGCCGTTAGCGCACCTGACGGGACGCATACCGCCCAACAACGCTGGCACGGGCCGCATGGGGTTGCTCGATGACGCCAGCTGGCCACCCGAGCTGGATCGGGGAACCCTGGAACGCATCTAAACAGATAAGGATGTGCATGGCTGCCACCCTCGACCAAGTCCGCATTGCCGCCGAGCTGGGCGTGACGCATCATTTCGACGC
>Ga0209231_1001085_pt1 | contig 11294 bp, 7 predicted proteins | sample Deesub45470m_DNA_FD_188086 | JGI IMG/M metagenome (GOLD analysis project Ga0209231, IMG submission 188086) | Deep subsurface microbial communities from North Pacific Ocean - 450_OLKR46/470m Metagenome (SPAdes) (version 2) | ecosystem: Environmental > Terrestrial > Deep subsurface > Unclassified ... | reverse complement strand
CATTCGATAAAGCACCCAAGTTCAATTTGCAGGATGTCTGGCAGCAATATCTGTGGCAAATAGCCACAGGCTTGTTTGCTATTTCAGCAATATTGTTGTTAGGTCTTCGTTTGATAGTAACGAAACGCAAATTGGACATGGAGCATAATGCATTGTTACTGCAAGGAAAATTATTGCAAAGTAGCGAGACTCACTTGCAGATGGTCATTGACAATGAACCTGAATGCATCAAGACCATCGATGCACAAGGGCTACTTGTACAAATGAATCCGGCGGGATTGGCCATGATCGAAGCGGACACATGGGAGCAGGTATCCGGATTGCCGGTTCTTGATGTGATAGCCCCCGAGTATCGGGAAGACTTTGCAAAGATGCACAAGCGCGTTATCGCCGGTGAAACGGTGCAAATGGAATTTGAGGTCGTTGGTCTGAAGGGCGGACGTCGCTGGCTGGAAACTCATGCAGTGCCGATATTCGAGAATGGCGAGACTCTGCACCTGGCCGTCACACGCGACATTACACAGCGCAAACAAATGGAAGATAAGATTCGTCAGCTAGCCTTCTACGACCCGCTAACAGACCTCCCCAACCGCCGCTTGCTCAACGACCGCCTGAGCCAGGCCATGGCGCTGGGAAAACGAACCAGTAGTTATGGCGCATTGATGTTCCTGGATCTGGACAACTTCAAGCCGCTCAATGACACATATGGTCATACTGCAGGCGACTTACTCCTCATAGAAGCAGCCATCAGGCTGAAAGATGCAATCCGTGGAATAGATACGGTGGCCCGTTTTGGAGGGGATGAATTCGTGATCATGCTAAGCGAGCTGAATGTAGATAAAGCTGAAGCCAGCGCTCAAGCGAAAGCTGTGGCCGAGAAGATACTGGTTTCTTTAGCCGAGCCTTATGTGCTGACAACGGGAATGGAAGAATCCGAAAAATCAATAGTGACACATCGCTGTACAGTGAGCATTGGCGTTGTCGTTTTTATTGACCATGAAAGTACGCAAGATGAAATTCTTAAACGGGGAGACGCAGCGATGTATCAAGCCAAAGAGAAAGGGCGAAATCAAATTTCATTTTGGGATATAAACTCGCCTTGAAACGAATTTCAGGCGTGAATTGTGCGTATTTCACTGAAAATGAACACTCAGTCCAAAGCAAACTGGCAGTCGGTGCGTAGCGACGCGGAGGTTTGTTCTTCTCCTGATTGACGGGTTTGGCCAAACCTCTTTTACTTTTTCTCATCGATTCACCGGACAGATCCAGTGATAGCACGGCAGTTATTCTTTTTGGCGATGGTACTGCATTGAGCGGATTTTCCTACACTACGCCTACATAGGGCAAAAACATTCAGACGTAAAAAAGCCCTGCATCGCTGCAAGGCTTATAAATACTGGTGCGCCCCACACGATGAGTCTGGGCAATGGCGCGAGGTTATATCGCTGGGTTGAACGCCTGCTTTGCGGCTGCGATTTTAAAATCACCTAGTTCCGTTCCCGAGACACAGCCGACCTTCAATGTGTGGCAACGGAACGGCTGCTGTACTGTGGGCATCAGACCGTCAAACTAATGAAAATATGCAAACCTGGATGCCTGTTGATAATCCACAAGCGTCATTGGTAACGATCCATTTCATGTCAATTCGATTAACTAAAGCTCAATGACCTTTTTCAAAATTCAATACACTCTCACCTACGCTGATAGGCACGGTATTGTATGTCTTCTTTTAACAAGTGCTCGAATAGAGTTTGCTTGACCTTAAGGCCAGCTTCTACCCAGTCGTAGGTGGTGGTGTTTTCAAATTGCTTGCAGATATCATTCAAAACCCTCAGAACCTGAGCATGTCGTTGTGCATGTTCTGCCGCTGCTGGATAATGCCACTCTGCAAATAAAGCTTCTTCATGAGTGAAGTGTATCAAAGCATCGCTGACGATGGCTTGCATGCACCCCTTGATATCCGATAACTCCGTACGTTGACTAATGGCTTCATTCAATTGATTCACCAGAGCGATGAAGTGTTGATGTTCCAGATCGATCTCCGGAATATTGACACTTAGTTCTTCGCTCCATTCCAGTTTCCAGGGTATCGCGTTAGCTTGATAGGACATAATTTTGTTGTTTGAAAAGTGACATACAAGCATCAACAACCTGAGCGTCGAAATGAACATCTCGATAGCGAACAATTTCATCCAGTGCGGCTTCAATACCTAGGCCAGGACGATAAGGGCGGTGCGAAGACATCGCCTCGATCACATCTGCAACGCAGATAATACGTGCGCCAAGCAATATTTCTTCCCCCTTTAATCCTTGTGGATAGCCTGAGCCATCTATGCGCTCATGGTGCTGGTATACAATCTGCGCTATCGGCCACGAGAAGTCGATGCCTTTTAAAATATCGTAACCCGATTGGGGATGCATCTTGATCATGGCGTATTCATGGTCCGTCAGCCTTCCTGGCTTACTCAATATCTCTGCTGGGACGCTGATCTTGCCCAGATCATGAACCAATCCGGCCAAGTAAATCGCCTCTATCTGCGACTGCGGTAGTGCCATCTGGCGCGCAATATCTTGCGCTATTTTAGCCACTCTAGTCTGATGGCCAGCGGTATAGGGGTCACGCATCTCAACGATGCCGGAGATGGCGTGCACGGTTTGAAGTATGTTTTCTTGTAGGCGAAGTTCATGCTCTCGGTGTTCAAGCCTGATGCGCAGCGTAAGGATGCCGAACGCAAGATCGCTTGCCATCTCTTCGAGCAACTCCACCTCGCCGGTGTCGAATGCATTACGTTCTGACGAATAAAGGGTTAGCACGCCAAAACATAAATCAACATCGAGCAACGGCAATGCAATCGCCGAACTGGCGCCGTGCTTCCTGAAATCTTCAATCCAAGGTGCCATACCGGGATCAAGTTCGATATCTTGGGATATCTCGGTCTTTCCACTTCGCACCGCTCGCCCCGAAACGCCCTGTCCGAACTCGGTATCCGACCAAGTAAGGTAAGTTTTAGAAAAGTGGCCTTCTTCCAAACTCGCATGAGCCATGACTTGAATAGATCGCGCCTCATCCTGTTTAGCATATCCCACCCAAGCCATGCGATAGCCAGCCTTCTCCACAGCCACGCGGCACATCGCCTGTAGCAGCTGTAGTTCGTCAGTGGAGCGAATCAGCGTCTGGTTGCCATCACTCAAGGTGCGGAGCATACGGTTAGTTCGCTGCAAAGCGATCTTATCCTTCTCGCGCGCAGTGATATCCGTTGATATGCCACAAACCCCATGAATCTCGCCATTGGTGTCGATCAAAGGAAATTTTTGCGATAAATAGATGTGTTCTCCATCGGCCTGAGTATTACGCTCCTCGAATTCAATCAGACTGCGGCTGTTCATGACTTTCAAATCATTGGCTCTATGGTCCGATGCACTCTCTTTAGGCAAGAAAATCTCTCGCCCCTGGCCAACCAATTTATCGCATTCGACCTGAAACAATAAACATAGCTGCTTGTTCGCTAGCGTGAATTTACCCGCTGCATCCAGCGAGTAAATGAGTGATGGACTGCCATCGATGATGTCCTGCGTGAGTTTTTGACTTTCTCGCAATGCCAGTTCGGCCAGTTTGCTGTCATTGATATCCGTATTGGAACCGACCCACTTTATGGCTTTACCTTCTTTATCACGCAACTGAACCGCTCTAGTGTCAAACCAGTGATAGATGCCGTCATGGCGACGAATCCTGAACTCCACATGGAAATCTTCACCAGAAGCGGCTGCGGCCTGCCAGGCAGCCACTGTAGGGTCACGATCCTCTGGATGGAGTTGTTCCAGCCAGCGGTAACCCAGTTGTTCGCTTTCCGGAATGCCGGTATAGGCTAGCCATTGATTACTCAGGTAATCACACGGCCCATCTGCCTGACATGTCCAAACGAGTTGCGGCAACGAATTAGATAAGTGACGAAATCGGCTTTCACTCTCCAGTAATGCCTCTATAGATTTCTTGCGCTCGGTAATATCTTCCAAAGTATGTATGGAATACAGATGGGCGCTATGTTCGTCACGTATGGAAACCGCACGTGAGCGGTAGGTACGATCGCCGACCACTATCTCTTCTTCTTCTTCTTCTGCTTTTTCCATCGCCCTTAAGCAGTTAGGCAATGGCGCATGTATCTTTGGGAAGACTTCGAAATAAGGCTGCCCGATGATTTGCTTGAACGGGATACCAGCGACCTGCTGGTATGCCTTGTTGCAACGAAGGATACGGAATTGGGGATCATGCAAAAAAATGGGGTCATTCAGCACGTCCAATGCTGACATCCACTCCATGTGTGACTGCTCGATCATCTTGTGCGAGCGGTCCAAGTCTTCAAGCATGAAGAGCAATGCGCTGCGGTTATCCGCTAACTCCTTGGCGGCAGTTTGATGTTCAGCATCGTGCTGTTGACAACGCAACTCCGCTTCTTTCAGTGCACGCTGTGCATCTTCCAGTTGCCGACGAAGGACTTCGATGGACTCGTTCATGACTGTGTTCGGTCTGACTTGGTTAAGTCATGCTGACGGCGCAGTTCGGTGTTTTCTTCCACCAGCTCTTTCATGCGCAGTTCTCGTCCGACGGTGACTTTTTGGAAGCGCAAGAGCTCGTCAAGTTGTTGCCTCAACGTCTTTTGAGCTTGCTGATGTTCTTCGAATATCTTGCGTGTCAGGTAAATCCCCATGACCATCAAGATGGAAGTTAATAACGAGAGTAGGTCATCGAAGTTGTTCGTCAATGTGCCTGGAGAAATAATTTCAAAATGTTCAAGCAGCTCATCGACTCGTCGAACACCCATCAGAACAAAGGCGGCTGAGAATACCAGCCAAGCATTTGATCTTCCTGAGAGTGGAATCAAACATAGCGCCCAGTAAACCCCAAGGAATTGAAGCGCAATTCCCAACGGATGAGTGAGGATGCCGACTAGCATGAGTTTCCATCTCCCGTATGCAACGCCTTCAAGGGCAGTAGTTATTTTTGTAGTGGAGTCATAGTAGCATTCCAGATAATTGCGCACCACGAGTTTTCGACTATGCAACCGGCTCGGCTGAGTGCTGACGAATGACCTTTACAGATGCGTCAGAAACGTGGGCTCGATCAGATTGCGAAAATATCGGAGGGCTATATTCTACACGCCAGTAACCGGTTTGCTACAGGAACCCGTCGCTCAAGCCCTACCCACTGACTGTCGCTTGTTGGCACCTTGCCGATCGTGACGGTTCAATATTGTAAGCCGGAAACCTGCCCTTGGCGCTTTCCGAACGATCAATTTTTCAGCCTGCTCCAAACATGCTATTCGCCAAGTAACGCTGTCGAGACACAGCGGACCGTCAAATGGATTTCAATGAACTCACACTTCTCGGCCTGAGCGGACCGTCATAGATGAGTCGATATAGTCGGCTATGACGGTACGCTTTGTGGCATGATGAGCGAAAAACGCTTTATCAACAGAGTGCCATTTACTGCTGCTTGATGTGGTGCATTGACACTATGAATTTTTAAAAAATCCAGTACCTAGAAGTTTTGATGACTCAGGGAATGGCATGAAAAATAAGTCGTTACAGCAAGATTCTGACCATCTGCGTAGCCTCGCCGAGACTAAGGTGGTAAGCGAGCAACAGCGTGATGCGCACAATCGTTCAGCAGAAGAGTTGATGCGTGAGCTACAGGTGCATCAGATCGAGCTAGAAATGCAAAATGAAAGCCTGCGTCACAGCCAGATTGAACTGGAAGAATCGCGCGACCGCTATGTCGATCTTTATGATTTTTCGCCCATCGGCTATCTGACACTCAGCAGCACAGGCATGATTTCCGAGGCAAATCTTACCGCAGCAGATCTGCTCGGAACCAAGCGCAGTAATCTTATTAAACGCCGTTTTGCAAACTTTGTTGTGCCAGCTGATCATGAAAAGTTCGATCAGCATTTTCTGACTGCGCTGCAATCTGACGAGCAGCGGCATTGCGAACTATCATTCCGGCGCGCTGACCATTCCCGTTTTGATTTCTTGCTGACTACGCGGCGCATGGAATCCAATAGTGGTGAATACGCAGTGCGCATTGCGCTGACCGACATCACCGAGCACAAGCAGGCGGAAGAAAAAATACATAATTTGAATCAGGAACTTGAAGAAAAGGTGCAGCAACTACTGGAAACCCAGAAAGAACTGGAACAGCACCGTGTACATCTGGAACAGGAGGTGGCTCAGCGAACCGCCAGCCTGACGGAAGCACAGCGCATCGGCCATTTTGGCAACTGGGAATGGGATATCACGCATGACAGGCTGATCTGGTCAGATGAGATCTACCGCATCTTCGGCCTCGCGCCACAGCAGTTCGGCGCGACTTACGAGGCCTTCCTGAACGCTGTGCATCCACAAGACCGTCAACGGGTGGACGACAAAGTGCGCGAGGCTTTGGCGCGGCAGTGCAAATACAGCATAGAGCACCGCATCCAGCAACCGGATGGCACGCTACGCTATGTGTATGAACAGTCCGAGGTGATCCGGGGAGAAGACGGACAGCCCATCAGCATGCTGGGAACGGTGCTGGACATCACCGAGCGCAAGCAGGCGGAAGCCAAACTGCGCGAAAGCGAATCCGCCTATCGTACCTTGTCGCAGAACATGCCCGGCATGGTCTACCGGTTGTTTCTTCGCGAAGCTGGGCGGATGCAGTTCTATAACGAGATGCCCGTTCAAATAACAGGTTACACAGCGGATGAACTGACTGCCGGCAAACTATGCTCTATCGAGCCGCTGATACTGGAGGAGTGCCGCCCCGGCGTGGAGGCTGAAGTCAGGCGCGCGATTGCAGAGAAACGCGCCTTCGTCGTGGAATACCAGCTGAAGCACAAGGACGGCGGCATACGCTGGCTGGAAGAACACGGCATGCCCGTTTACGACAAGGATGGTGCATCACTTTATATTGATGGCGTGATCTTTGATATCACAGCGTACAAGCAGGACGAAGTAAAACTCCATCTGTTTCGAACCCTTCTAGACAATTCCAGCGATGCGATCGAAGTGATCGATCCTGCCACCATGCGTTTTTTAGACGTAAACGAAACAGAATGCCGCGAACTGGGTTACAGCCGGGAAGAGATGTTGTCCATGAAGATATCGGACATCGACGTGGGACTTACTGCGGACCAGATGAAAGATATCCAGGCACAGATCCTGGCAAATAGAGAGGCGCGATTCGAAAGCATACATCGACGCAAGGACAATACGACCTACCCGGTAGAAGCCATAGTGAAAATGGTCGAAATCGACATTCCCTACACGCTGAGTATCGTGCGCGATATCACCGAGCGCAAGCTCGCCGAGGCGGAACTGCAAAAATTGCAGGAACAACTGCGCGAACAGGCCCTGCACGACCCGCTGACGGGTCTCTACAATCGCCGCTACTTCGACGAAGCTACAGCACGCGAACTGGACCGCGCGGCGCGTCATAAGCAGTCGATTGGAATCGTGATGTGCGACCTCGATCATTTCAAACTCGTCAACGACACACACGGTCATTTGGCCGGCGACGAAGTATTGCGGGTGTTTGCCGAGCTGTTGAAAAAACATGCGCGGGGCAGTGATGTCGTTTGTCGATTTGGCGGCGAGGAGTTTGTGATGTTTCTTCCGGATATGTCACCTGCTATTACGCATGAACGCGCCGAGCAATTGCGTACAGAACTTGCGGCGAAACGGATAACGATTGGAGCAACCGTTATACAGGTGACCGCCTCCTTCGGCGTGGCGAACTTCCCGGAGAATGCCAAGACGATGGACAGTTTGATCAGCGCTGTGGATGCTGCGATGTATCAGGCCAAGGAGACGGGTCGCAATCGCATCGTGGTTGCATCGGTGCGCGCTGCAGATGGTGTCTCCTAAGGCCGACTTGGGGAAGCCAGTCGTTCTGCACCCAACTGTCTGCTGTGCAACAGAAACCAGTCACCCAAGCTTGAGACCTCGACGGACCGTTTATGGCACATTGTGACACATCGCGAATGACTGCTGTTCAGCAGTCTAAATTATTTATTTAAAAATTCAGCCAAACAAAGTGCGATGCACGAACTGTGAGTGCCGTAGGCGCGAATGCTTGATGAGCGCATAGCGCGATTGCCTTACAGGGGCAACCGCCCACGAAGTGGGTGGGGATGAGCGACGAGCGAAATCCCATCGCAGCGCAAGCGAAGATGTTCGGGGGGCGCCAATTATTTTTTTGCGCCGAGTAAGCACAGGATCACCGTGCGCACCGAGGTCGAAAAATTAATTGGGGGGCGAAGCCCACCGCGCTTTATCTGTCTGACGGTACATGTCAGACCGTAGGATTTTCGTCCAGAAAATTCGGAGCTTTGATCTGTGGGGTGTCACCACACAGAGCTAAAGAGATAGATTTGGTTTTTCTTGCGTAGCAAGAAAAAGACACTTTAGTGGCGTACCAAATCTATCTCTTTTGCGCAGCAAAAAGATAAGGCGCGGCGGCTTTACCTTTGGTCGAACGACAGTGAGAAGTGGCGCTTCCCAGCCACGACCAAAGGGATTTTGACTTTGTTTTTATTATACTTTTCAGATTATGAAAAATATAATTCACTCCTCAGCCTACCCACATTCCATCATTTTTCATGATCGGCAGATTAAGGGGAGTGATGCAAAAACAGCCAGACTAGCTCAATTGTCAAAATTCAAAAAAATCCTTTTATCAGGGGAAATTATCAGTGACAAAGATAGTGACATGGCTCGCATTGGCGTGCTCACTGAAATTTGCCGCCGAACCTTGGGTAATTTTGCTCGAAAATCGTCGAAAAACACCCTCTTGCTATGCGCCGAAGCTGGTGGAGAATTTGCTGTTAGACGGGTTTTGCAAGATAAACGTCAAAAGCCAAAGCCTTCCGCGCTCACTGCGTGAGCTTGGAAATTTTTCTTTCCTTGAGCCTGCGGCTCAATTCCATGAAAAATTAATTTTGGAAATCATTTTTCGTTTTGTGCGTGCATTTCTTCAATGTTTATATAGAGAAATTCTGATTATTAAAATTTATTTTATAATTATCAATAAGTTAGAATTATTTTCCGCTTGCAATTTGATTTCGGCGCAGATAAAGTAATCACGTACGACATGAAGGTCGAGGTGAGCGCGTACAAAATCAGCCGCCTCAGTCATCTGATAGATGACAGTCGCAAGACGCCCATACAGGGCAGCAGTCCGGTGGCGCAATCATGTATTGGGATTGGCGCTAGGAAGCGATTCAAGTATCGATCCATTCGGGTCAATGCGTCGAGGATCGCAACGACAAAGTCCGTTACTGCCAGACCGATAACTCCAATAGTCCCTTTTCTACGGAAAGGGGATTAGCCGTGGAGTATTGGTTATGGGTAAACGCCCTGTTATATCGCCGTCTGTCGAATTGCATAAAAATGCAGGTGTGGCTGCCTCAGACATTCCTGTGCGAATTCAGATGAACCCTGCCGCCCTTACGGTGAGCGCGCGGGAAATTGATCTGGTGTTGTCCGTTCTGGATGACATCGTGCTGGAAATGCAACGGCTTCAGTTGCAATCAGAATCTCTATAAGGAACTGTCCTCATGCAAGTCGCCCTCTACGCCCGTGTCAGCACCACCCGTCAGGCTGATAATGATTTAAGTATTCCAGACCAGTTACGCCAGATGCGGGAATGGGCGAAAGCCAATGGTCATCTGGTGGTGCAGGAATTCATCGAGCCGGGCGCATCAGCCACTGACGATAAACGTCCTGTGTTTCAGAAAATGATACAGGATGCGCTGATGAAACCAGCCAGTTTCGAAATCATCGTCATTCACAGCCTGTCACGTTTCTTCCGTGACGGAATTGAATTTGGCGTGTACGAACGCAAGCTGGCAAGAAACAAGGTCAAGGTCGTGTCCATCACCCAACCGACCAGCGATGATGCAGGCGGCGAGATGATGCGCCGCATCATCAATCTGTTCGATGAACACCAGTCCAAGGAGATTTCCAAGCATGTATCTCGGACGATGAAAGAAAATGCACGCCAGGGCTATTTTAACGGGTCACGCGCCCCGTTTGGTTACTGTGCTGCCTCATCAGGTGTGGCAGGCAGTCGTGGTCGTCAGAAAAAGAGATTGGAAATTGATAATGCAGAAGCAGACGTTGTTCGTCTGATCTATCGTCTTTACCTGAACGGGTTGGCGGGGCGTGAGCTAGGCGTGAAGGAAATCGCCAAATATCTGACCTCACAAGGCTATCTCGCACGGGGAAAACCTTGGAGCATACAGAAGGTACATTGGACGTTATCGAGCACCCTGTACATGGGGGATTACTACTTCAACGTAAAAGATTCAAAAACACAGACAACACGTCCGCCAGAAGAATGGGTTAAAACCCAGATTCCTGCCATTGTTGATGCCGCCACCTTTGAGCAAGTGCGCCTGTTACGGGAATCCCGTGCGCCACAAAGCGGCGTTGCCATTCCGAAAGCCATGTCCTCGCCCGTGCTGCTGGCGGGCATTATCAAATGCGGGATATGCGGTCATCGCATGACGCTGTCCACGGGCAAGAGTGGTGCTTATCGCTATTACAAATGCACCAGTCGCAGGGCGCAAGGCAACCATGCTTGCACCAGCAAGAATCTGCCTATGGAAAAACTGGATGGAATTGTGCTGGATCGAATTGCCAACACGGTTTTACAACCTGAACGACTGCAAACCCTGATAACTGAATTACGCTTGAGGATTCAATCTGGCAAGAACAACCGACAGGAAGTGATTTCAGAACTGGAACGCCAGATGAAAAATACGGAAGAGAGGCATAACCGTTTACTGGAAGCCATTGAAAGCGGGATTATCGAACTGGATGAATTGACACATCGCAGGGCGCAACAAAATAAAACCGCACGTGAAGCGTTGCTGATCAAGATTGCTGAAGCGCGCAGCACCCCTATGCCTGCTGAAATTGAATATTTAAAACCAAGTCAGGTTGATCTGTTCGGCAAAGCACTGCGCAACAAATTACTGACAAAGGATTCCGCTGTAGCCAAGGGCTACGTCAATATGCTGGTGGATGAAGTACGTGTGGAGAATGACAGGGCAACAATCAGCGGCAGCTTTATTGCGCTTGCAAATGTGATGCATCAAATGAAAATGGGCACTAGTAAACTAGTGCCCACATTCATACCTAATTGGTGCCGCTTGTCGGATTCGAACTGACGACCTACCGCTTACAAGGCGGTTGCTCTACCAACTGAGCTAAAGCGGCTTGTTGAAACTTGATGCCAAAGATACCTGGTGGGT
>Ga0209231_1001084_pt1 | contig 11303 bp, 7 predicted proteins | sample Deesub45470m_DNA_FD_188086 | JGI IMG/M metagenome (GOLD analysis project Ga0209231, IMG submission 188086) | Deep subsurface microbial communities from North Pacific Ocean - 450_OLKR46/470m Metagenome (SPAdes) (version 2) | ecosystem: Environmental > Terrestrial > Deep subsurface > Unclassified ... | reverse complement strand
CTCGCCAAGGACTTTGAACAGACCATCGCATCGGCAACTGCGTGGCTGTTCATAGCTTCCATCCAGCTATTCGCGCGTCGCATCGCAAGACTATGAAATTTCATCGGATAATTATGAATCAGGCTCTTAAACATCTCGTTAACCAATATTCCTTACGATCGCGTGCATATGGTCATGAGGAAATGTCTATGCGGTCCGATGCTGAAAGCCTTCTCGCGCGGCTTGGACGCAAAGATTTTCGATATCGAGAGTTCAGCGACGCCTTTGCCGACATGGAGTTGTGGCCGATTTTCGAGGCTCTGCTCAAAGATGAGCGTGTGGTGGGCAAGCGCCTTTCGCCATTGGACACGCGCGATGACGGCGACATTATCACGAATACGCGCCATCGGCCGACACCCCCTTCGCCTGTATCCGCAGGCGGATCAGGTATTTTTGATGCCTATGCCCCCCAGCAATCAGAGCGTGATCAGCGTGCGGGGAGAGACGTGCGTAGCTTTCTGAAAGGGCTCTCCGCCAACAGCACCGAAAGGCAAGGCTGATGCCACTGATCCTTTGTCATTCGCCTAAGGGCGGCGTCGGCACCAGCTTCATAGCTGCGCAGCTGGCAATCCGCCTTGCGCATCAGGGGCATGACGTCGCGGCCGTGGATTTCACCTATCAGGACGCGCTGAAACTTTGTTTCGGTCTGCTGCCGACGCAGACGTTGATGGAAATGGGCGAAGCTACCAATGATTCGATGGTCGTTTCCGGCGTGGAACTGCTGAGCGCCTATAATCTGAGCAGGGATCCCCAATTTCGCGAAATATTGATGCGGCCGGGACAGTCGCCCTTCGATGGCGATAAATTGTTCATCGCTGACGTGGCCGCCGGTGATCGAGAGACCAAAGAGCTGCTGCTGCCGCATGCGATGCTGCACATCTGTACCATACTGCCGCGTCCCGGTTCGCTGGCCGCGCTGACAAAAGTGCAGCCTGGAACCCCTGCGGTCGATTTGCCGCGCACGGTATTCGTTCTGAACCAGTTGGACGATACGCATCGCCTGTCGCGCCACAGCCATGTCTTCATCCGCGAACTGTTTGGCGAAAAGCTGGTGGGTACTGTACGACGTGACGAGGGCGTCAACGAGGCGGCGGCGATGTTCGAGCCGATTGCCAAGTTCGCGCCAGCGAGTGTTGCCCTTACCGACCTGAGCAAGCTGGCGGTGGCGATTGAAGCGCGTTGCGGTCTGGTGCAGGCCCAGGGCGATCAGCCATGAAGGCCGGTCTCTCTGGTCTTACAAACTGGGCCTTCATCCTGACCGTAGTCTTTTTGAGCATCCTTTTTGTAGGGGTGCCGCTAGACTTGGGGCCGCAATGGATTTGCGCCGGCATCACCATAATGGGCGCGATTATCATCGGGCGCAAAAACACGCGCAAGGCGAACCTGAGTCTGGCGATATTGTCGGTTCTGGTTTCAACGCGCTACATGTTTTGGCGCACGACACAGACGCTGGAATTTGGCTCGGTTCCTGAATTCCTGCTGGGTAGCGGCCTCTATCTTGCCGAAATTTATGCTTGGGTCATTCTCGTGCTGGGCTTTCTCCAGACCGGCTGGCCGCTCGATCGCCCGGTGGTGGAAATTCAGGGCGAACCTGAGCAATGGCCGATCGTGGACGTTTATATTCCCACCTATAATGAAAGCCTGGAGATCGTCAGCAACACCGTATTCGCAGCAATGGACATGGATTATCCAGCCGACCGTTTTCGCGTGTTCATACTGGATGACGGGCGGCGGCCGGAGTTCCGCGCCTTTGCGCGGCAGGCAGGCTGCGGCTATCTTACTCGTGCCGACAATCTTCATGCCAAGGCCGGCAATCTGAACGCCGCGATGAAGAAGACCAATGGCAGCCTGATCGCCATTTTCGACTGCGACCATGTACCGACCCGCGCCTTTCTTCAGATGACGGTGGGCTGGTTCCAACAGGACGCCAAGCTGGCGATGCTCCAGACCCCGCATCATTTCTACTCTCCCGATCCAGCCCAACGCAACCTTGGCACCGTGCGCGACCTTCCTGGTGAAGGTGACCTGTTTTACGGCGCAGTGCAGGCTGGCAACGACTTGTGGAACGCCACCTTCTTCTGCGGGTCCTGCGCCGTTATCCGTCGGGATGCGCTGGCGCAGACCAACGGTTTCGCGGGCGAGACCGTTACCGAAGACGCGCATACCGCGCTGAAGCTGCAGCGGATGGGCTGGAACACCGCCTATATCGGCGCGCGCCTATCGGCCGGGCTGGCGACTGAGCGGCTCGTTTTGCATATCGGCCAGCGAATTCGCTGGGCGCGCGGGATGACCCAGATCCTGCGGATCGACAATCCCTTGTTTGGACGCGGCCTGAACTGGCAGCAGCGGCTTTGTTACCTTAATGCGATGCTGCACTTTCAGTTTCCGTTGCCCCGCATCGTGTTCCTGACATCGCCCCTGGCCTATCTGATCTTTGGCCAGAACATCATTCATGCTTCTGCTTCGCTAATCTTCGCTTACGCTCTGCCACATCTCTATTGTTCGATGGCATCAGGCACGCGAGCTCAGGGCGGCGACCGCCGACCGCTATGGGGCGAGATCTACGAAACGATCCTGGCCTTCCACCTTGTATCTCCGACCGTTCTGACACTGTTCCAGCCGCGCAAGGGGAAGTTCAACGTCACCGACAAAGGCAGCCTGCTCGATCGTACCTATTTCGACCTGGGGACGGTCAAGCCGCATCTTATCTGCATAGCACTCATCCTGTTCGGCATCGGGCTGGCCGTGGTGAAGCGGATATTTTTCTCGCACCTGTTCAATATTCAAACCGATACGCTGATGCTCAACGCGGCCTGGGGGCTGTTCAGCATCATCATCCTTTTAGCGGCGGTGTCGGTCGCCCGCGAGACCAGGCAATCGCGTGAACATATCCGTATCGGCGCGCAGCTTCCGGTCACGATCTATATGCAGGACGGCTATGTTATCGATGCCTACACCACGGACATTTCCATGGGTGGGGCCGGCATATTGGCCCCTTCAGATTTCGCGCTGGCTGGCCGAACGATCACCCATGTGTCCTTGCCCATGGGTGATGAGAAGCTGACCATTCCGGTTGAGACCATCAGGATTGTCGGCGGGCAGGCCTATTTGCGCTTCCAGCCGCTCGACATGACGCTTTCGCGCCAACTGGTCCGCGCCGTCCTTGGCCGGGCCGACGCCTGGCAACCTACAGCGCCGCGTGCGCCGGTATCGGGCTTGCGCTCACTTTGGGACATTATCGTGGTGGATTACACAACGCTCAAACGGCTGTTTCGGCTTAACCGCAGCGAGAGGCGAGCGCTCCGTTGGGAGCAGGCATCCGGTCCTTCCAAGGCGAAGCAAGCCGTCGCGGCGCTTGCCATCATGCTGGCACTTTTGCCGGCCGGCTTGTCCGATTACGCGCAGGCTCAGTCTCGCGTTGCCAGCACCGCTCCGGCTTCCGCTGCCAGTGCAGGCGCACGACGCGAGCGGCTGACCTTCCGCGACCTGCAGGTCAAATCGCCAATCCGCCTGGCCGGTACGCGCGGTGAGATCGGTATTCCTTTCGGCGTCCGGCGCAACGACGTTGTAACCCAGGCCAATTTGACCCTTAATTTCGCCTGGTCTCCTGCGTTGCTGGGGGATCTGAGCCAATTGGTCGTGTTGCTCAATGGCGAAGTGGTGCAGACCATTCCCCTCCGCCCCACTGAAGCGACCGGACAAAATCTGGTCATTCCGGTTAATCCAGCGCTGTTCCTGCCAGGCGACAATAGGTTGAACCTTCGCTTGGTCGGCCATTATGCGCGCGATTGCGAAGATCCTTTCCACAGCTCGCTATGGGCGAACATCAGCAATGTGCGGTCCTGGTTCGACATGACCGTCCAAACATTGCCGCTTAGCCCGGATTTGGCTCGGTTGCCCGGACCGTTTTTCGACAAGAATGATAACAAGCCGCTGCGCTTGCCGTTCGTCTTCGCCGGACAGCCGGCCAATGGCGAACTGGAGGCGGCAGCAAGCATGGCGTCCTGGTTCGGCAGTCTGGCGAGCTATCGCGGCTTCTCATTCAAGCCGCTCTACAATCAGATCCCGCAGGGTAACGCCATTGTCTTCTTGAAGGCGGACAGGCCGATCGCGGGCCTCACCATGGCGGTGAACGGTCCGTCGGTCAGCGTCATCCGCAATCCCCGCGACAGCTTTGGCGAACTGCTTGTCGTCATGGGCCGCAGCGATCAGGAACTCAAACTCGCAGCGGCGGCGATCGCCACCGGTCGAGGCGTGTTGGGCGGGGCGCGGATGGCCTTTGATGGCGTGCGCATCCCCACCTATGCCCGCTATGCCGCGCCGCGCTGGCTGCGGACGGATCGGCCCGTCCGCCTTGGCGAAATGATGGACGCCTACGCTTTGCAAGGCATGGGCCTTCCGCCCGGTCCACTCAGTGCACGCTTTCGCGTCGCGCCCGACCTGTTCTTCTGGCCTCGTAGCGGCGGTACGCTCAACCTCAATTATCGCTATCCTTCGGCACCCTGGCTCGACAAGCGCGCTTCGCGCCTCGACGTGTCAATCAACAATCAATATCTTCGCACATTGCCGCTGTCGGGCGCGGGCTGGTGGAGCCAATTGTTCGGCAGCAAAGGCGCGTCGTCTCAGGACAGCAGAGCCTCCGTTGTGCTCCCCCGCTACAATTTGTTCGGCCAAAATGAACTGACCTTCGACTATAATCTGATCATCGCAGACAAGAAGCGGTGTGAAGGCACTTTGCCAGACAATGTTCGGGTCAGCATCGAACCCACCAGCACGATTGATCTTACGCACGCCTATCATGCCCTGCAAATGCCTGATCTGGCGACCTTTTCCGGTGCAGGCTATCCTTACACGATCCGTCCCGACCTGGCGGAAACCACCGTGCTTGTCGGGCAAAGGGCTACTTCGGGCGCGATCGAGGCATTTTTGAGCTTGATGGGGCGTTTTGGCGATTCAACCGGTGCACCCACCACCGGGGTCACAGTGGCCAGCACCATCGATCCGTCGCGGCTCACCGGTAAGGACATACTGGTGATAGGTGCCAGCAGCGTGGCGACTTCCAGCCAGTTGTTCGGCGATGCGCCCGTTCATTATCAAAATGGCCAGTTGCAGGTTAAGGAACGCACGCCTGTTGATCGCATCTTCGGCCTGATGTCCCCCTACAGCCGGGCAAGCCAAGATGATGTCGAACAGGCGTTGTACGCGGCCAACGGCTTCCAAGGCATAGTCGGATTTGAATCGCCTTTCGAAAAGGGGCGCAGCGTCGTCGCGTTGATCGCTGACGATCCACGCGCCTTGCCAGAACTGGTGGGGGGCATGGCCGATGCCAAGATTAATGCGCAAATTCAGGGCGATCTGGCGATTACTAGCGGCGATGGCATGAACAGCTTTGCCGTTGGCTCTGGCTACTGGGTCGGCTCGATGCCGTTCTGGATGAAGATCGCCTATTGGTTCAGCCAGCGGCCCTTGCTGATGGCCATGGCCGGGCTGCTCATCGCGATCCTGCTGGCCGGGCCTGCCTATCTCTATTTCAGCCGCCAGGAAAAACGGCGCTTGGGTGAAGGTGACGCGAAATGATTAAAGGCAAGACCCTTTCCCTTCGGCTGCTGCTGACCGCAGGGATGGTTAGCGCCATCGTCCCGATGGCGGCACAGGCTGAGGTGCCCGGTGTTTCCACGCTTATCCAGCAGGGACAATATTGGCAGTCGAAGGGACGGCAGGATCTGGCCATCCAAGCCTTCCGCCGTGCACTGGTCCTTGATCCCAATAATGGGGAGGCGCGTCGCGGTTTGGCCGGTCAGGGCGCACGCCCGACTACTAAGCCACCTGCTGCGTCGCCCGCCGCCGCAAGACCGGCTGTTACGCCACAGCCACAGCCTCGTACATTACGCACAGTGCAACCGGCGCGCACCGGTGGCGACGCCCGCGCAGCGGGATTTCGTGCGCTCGACAATAATCAACTGGATGAAGCCGAAGGGCTGTTTACGCGCGCAATTTCCCGCAATCGCAGCGACGCCGACGCACACGGTGGCTTGGGCCTGGTGCGGTTGCGCCAGGGACGTTTTGGTGAAGCGCGCGATCTGCTTGATCAGGCCACAAGACTGGGCGGGCCGACCAAATGGAGCGAGGCGCTGGCATCCGCTCGATTTTATGGTGGTCTGGCAGATGCGCGTTCTTTGCTGTCTGCTGGTCGTGTTGTCGATGCCCAAACACAGGCGGAGGGGCTTGCCCGATCGGACTTTGCGCAGCGTGGTCCCGCGCTTGAGCTTCTAGCGGAGATTTACGAACGGCAAGGCCGGTATGCCGATGCCGCTGACATGTATCGCCAAGCTATCGAAGGCAGCCCGGATGGTGGCAATCGTCTACGCAGCCGGGCGGCGCGCGACCAGGCACTTCAGGCTGCCGCTCAGGGAGACGACCTCAAAGCCGAACAGGAATTTCAAGCAGGTTTGTTGCTGGATCAGAATGATCCGTGGATCCGGTACGAATTTGCGCGCTATCTGATGTCAAAGGGGCGGCTTCCGGAAACTGAGTCCCAGATCAATTCGCTCACGAACCTAGCAACCGCAGATTCGCTCTACGCGGCCGCGTTGGTCAATGCGGATATGGGGCGTTTGGGAACGGCCGACAAGCTCATTGGACGCATTCCCGAAGCTCAACGCAGCGTGCAGATGCGCAACTTTGCCATTGGCCTAAAAACGGATAGCGCCATTGAGCGGGCAAAGGCGATGGCGAACCAAGGGCAGCAGGGCGAGGCGCTAGCGGTGCTGCGGCAATTGGGTGCGACACCCGGCATGCCTGCCATCAAGCAAGCGGCAATCGCCGATGCCCTATATGAACTGGGCGACGGCGAAGCGGCGGCGGCACTGGCGCAGCAAGCTATGGCAGGCGAGATCAGCAGCGCCGAAGGCTATGAACCCATCGTACGGGTGCTTGCCAAAACCGGGCGCGACAGCTTTGCGAATGCCGCTGTTCAGCGCGCAACGCAGATGGCGGGGCCTTCTGTGGATGGGCAACGCACGATTGCACGTCTGAACGGTATTATGGCCGCGTCGCAAGCCGACCGGTTGCGCAAGGCCGGCCAATATGCGCCCGCCTTCGATCAGCTTCAGGCGGCCTGGAACGCCGCGCCCGGGAATCAGGAGGTGCTTGCCGGGCTCGCGCGGTTGTATCAGTCAGGCGGATTGCATGTGCAGGCGGCGCAGACATATCAGCTGATTTTGGCACAATCGCCCGACAATAAGGGCGCCCTCATCGGCCTGATCGAGACGGCTGGTGCAGCTGGAGATCGTGGGCTAGCGCGGCAGACAATCGACCGGGCGATCAAGGTCGCGCCTGACGATTATGAAATCTACATGGCAGCAGCCCGCATGGAACAGGCCCGTGGCGATGAAAGGGCAGCCGTCAAATATCTGAAGCGCGCCAGGGAGATATATGCTCGCCAATCCAACAGCGGCGGTAGCCAGCTGACATCGGCAAATCCCTTTGCAGCCAACATGCAGGGCAATAATCCCTTCCGCAATCAAGCGCCTGTTGCGGCTGCGCCGGCTATCAATCCCTTCGCTCTTAAGGGTGGTGCGCGCATGCCGATGGCCGTGCCGACGCCTGCGCCCGTCTATCGCGATCAGGCGTATGGGAGCCCGACCAATGTGGGGCAGCAGCCTGCACCCGATCAAGTAGATAGTCACCCCGCGACGGCTTTTCCAGGGCAGGCGTGGCAGGGTTCCAGGGCCCAAGAAAACAGTATCTCCTCGGTCGATAGCTATAGCATGGTCAGTAGCGATCCGGTTCTGGCCTCCATCCAGACCGACATTAATGCTTTGACACGGCGTTCAGGACCACGGGCCGATATTCAGACGGGCTATCGCCAGCGGTCGGGCGAAACCGGACTAAGCGCGCTCAAGGAGGTTACCGGTTCGGCCGAAATCTCCACCGGACTTGGCAATGGCCGTATTGGAGCAAAGGTCGATGCGGTCGTGCTCGACAGTGGACGCCCGACCGGGTCGGCACTGGCGCGCTTTGGTCGCAACGGCACGGCCGAGGCACAGGCCATCGTCGATGAAGAGGAATCCGTCCTGAGGGAGGCCGCTACGCAGCATGCGTCGGGCGTTGCCATTTCAGCGACCTATAACAGCCCCATCCTGCAGCTAGAGGTCGGCGTTACGCCGTTGGGCTTCGAGGATACCGAAGTAACCTGGCGCGCTGCTGTCAGTCCACGCTTCTCGCCCAACGCTACCGCGAAATTATGGGCCGAAAGCAAGCCTGTGACCGATAGCGTCATATCGTATGCTGGCACACGAGATCCGGTGACGGGACAATTATGGGGACAAGTCATGCGGACCGGCGCAGGACTGTCCTTCTCCTATGATCGCGAAGGGGCGGGTGTTTATGCCGACGCCGCCTATAGCCGCTATGATGGGACGAACGTGCGCCGGAACAGGGGCGTCCAGGTCAATCTGGGCGGCTACATGCCTTTTTATCGAGGTGATAATTCTGTTCTTACCGGGGGCGTCAACGTCAACTATCAAAGCTTCGACAACAACCAGAATTTCTTCACTTTCGGCCATGGTGGCTATTTCAGCCCGCAAAGCTTTCTAAGCGTCAGCTTCCCGGTCCGCTACAGCTATGACAAGGACAAGTTGCAGATCCGCGGCAACGCCGCACCTGGCTATCAGTCATTCAATCAGGACCAAGTGGCACTTTATCCGACCGATCCGGCAGGGCAGGGCCTTCTGGACAGTCTGAAGGCACAGAATAGCGACGTTCGATCCTTCTATGATAGTATCAGCAAGACCGGCTTTGCTCTCTCTGCCGATGGTTCAATCTATTATCGGGTGTCGCCGGGCACGCGCGTTGGCGGCGAGATTGGTATCAACACATTCGGTACATATGACGAATTCAAATCGTTGATCGGCATCAGGCAGTCGCTAGGAGGTGCAAAATGAAGGAGGACTTCATGGAAAAGCCTGTCGTGGCACCGCATGCGCCCGATGTGGCCGGGCTATCCCTTTTGACGGCGCTGACCGCCAGCGAGATTTTTCGAAGTGCAACCGCGTCGCAGGCCAGGGGATTTTATGTCGCCATCGGCAAAAGAATCGCCGATTTCGCGGCAATTGACGATGTTTCGAATTTTTCTGCACTGACCCTGCGGATCAATCGTATCTGGCACGCCATGCATTGGGGCGAGGCGTCGCTGACGATCGCTGAAGATGGTATCATCATTCATCATCGCGACATGCCTGATGCGCTAGAAGGAGATGTTGAAGGCCATTGGCCCGACGTCAGGAACGCGATCCTGGAAGGTGCCTATGATGGTTGGTTTCGCGCCTTGGGCAGCGGCCCTGAATTGAGGACTTGGATTGTTCACACGCATGAAGGCCAGATCGAATTGCGCCATGGGCGTTGATCGACGCACCGCTTGCCTCAGCCTCTTTTTGGCGGCCACGGCTGGCTGCGCCCAGGCAGGGGGAAGTAAGGTCATGACGGATGGTGTCAACTGGCCCAGCTTCAAGGCGGCCTTTCTCGATCCGTCAGGGCGAATTATTGACAATGGCAATGGCGGCATCAGCCATAGCGAGGGTCAGGGCTATGGTTTGGGGCTGGCGCTATGGGGTGATGATCGCGCCGCTTTCGACAGCATATTTCGCTGGACCGAGGATAATCTGTTGAACCGCGAAAGCGGGCTTTATGCCTGGCGGTATGATCCGCGCCAGTCCAACCCCATCGGCGACTCGAACAATGCAACCGATGGCGATATTTTCATCGCCTGGGCTCTGGCCGGAGCCGGTCGGAGATGGAACAATCCCACCTATTTATCGCGCTCCAAGGCGATCAGGCAGGTCATCCGATCGACGCTGGTGATAGATCGCTACGATCAATCGCTTTTGCTGCCGGGGCTTCATGGGTTCGTGACGCCCCAAGCCGTTACTCTCAATCCCTCCTATTTCATTTGGCCCGCGCTAGACGACTTTCGCCAACTGGACGGTGATGCGATATGGGGCAAGATCATCAGCGACAGCCAAGCGATCGCCAGCGTATCGCGTTTCGGCCCACTTCGCTTACCCACCGACTGGATCGATGTCAGCGGGCCAAACATGGTCGCGCCTGCGGCCGGACGGCCGGCCAGGTTCGGTTTCGACGCCATCCGCGTCCCGCTCTATGCCGCATCAGGCAAACGCGCGAACTTGCTTGCACCCGTCACGGACTTTTGGCGCGGCTATGTCGGTAAGGGCAAGCCAATCCCTGCCTGGGTTGATGTGGAGTCGGGAGAAGAGGCCCCTTATGCCCTATCCCCGGGGGGCATGGCCGTCGCGAGCCGAGCGTTAGGCATGAATGCACCAGCAAGCTTGAGCGAGGACTATTACGCCGCCGTGCTGCAGATGTTGGCGCGATCACTGGCCTGATCACCGTTGAAATACTAAAGCACCCCGCGCATCAATGGATGATCATCGCACGCGATGGCGTCCATCGCCGTCACTCCTCACCTGTCGAGGACGCAGCCTGCCATGCAAAATGGGATGCCGCGCGTCGCAATATTTCGCAATCCGTCGCATTCCGTTGTGCGAGCGCTTTTATCGTTCATGATGCGCTGTCGCGGCAATCCGGTGGGCATCTCAGAAACAGAGTTGGTCATCGTTTGGCTCCTTGGATGAAAGGCGGCGCAATGTTCAGCCCATGTCGTATCTCGATTGCAATTATAATAGACGCTGATTGGCTATGTCCGAAAAGCAGGCGATAGCCGTCAACGTCAGCTTCGGAGCGAAGCAAGAGTCCGGTCAAATGACCGGCTATGATCGGCGATATACCGGCAGCTCTACCCGGTTGCCGCTTTGCTGCCGAATATGAACGAACGGCGGGTTTTAGGAAGAGACGGCAGTGCTGGAAAGCCGACCGCTTAAGATCGCGACATCATTACCATAACCGTGCAACTTGCCGGCTTCTCAGCCTTAACGGCAGCCTTCTGACATGCGGCAAGGGTGTCGCGGTTCTCCCGCGCCAGGTCAGCGGCGTCCACCATCACCTGCCAGCCTTCCGGGTTTCCGGCGCGCATGAGGCGGATACCGGCATCCCACAGCGATGGCTCACCCATCGTGCGGCGGGCGACCTGCTCGGGCCAGAACCAGCTTTGCGGGCCGATTGAGAACGGCGGAGCAATATTCGACCACGGTAGCGGCGGGATAGTCCTGCTGCGGGCGGCGTAAAAGTCGTCCACCTTGAAGCCTTTCTGCCGAGTCAGGGAGGTGTGGGGATCTACAGCGTGGAAC
>Ga0209231_1001083_pt1 | contig 11312 bp, 5 predicted proteins | sample Deesub45470m_DNA_FD_188086 | JGI IMG/M metagenome (GOLD analysis project Ga0209231, IMG submission 188086) | Deep subsurface microbial communities from North Pacific Ocean - 450_OLKR46/470m Metagenome (SPAdes) (version 2) | ecosystem: Environmental > Terrestrial > Deep subsurface > Unclassified ... | reverse complement strand
ATTTGATCGAAGTAGGCGATATTCAAATTCGTACCGCGCTCTATGCTGCCGTTATCTGGTTCAATTTCGCCTAAAATCAGTTTAAGCAGCGTGCTTTTACCAATCCCATTTGGCCCTAATAAACCAATGCGGTCGCCACGTAAGATACGGGTGCTAAAGTCATTAATCAATGTTCTGTCCCCATAAGCTTTATTGACGTTTTCTAATTCAGCCACTAACTTACCAGAGCGTTCGCCTGCATCAATATTGAGTTTGACATTGCCTTGACGGTCACGACGTGCAGCGCGTTCTAAACGCAATCTTTCTAGTTGTCTTACGCGACCTTCATTACGCGTACGGCGCGCTTTAATCCCTTGGCGTATCCATGCTTCTTCTTGCGCCAATACTTTGTCAAACTTGGCGGCATGGGTTGCTTCGATGGAGAGTAACTCTTCTTTTTTAATCAAATATTGTTGATAAGTGCCAACAAAATCAGTGAGTTTGCCGCGGTCAAGTTCGGTAATACGCGTAGCAAGGCGATTCAAAAAACGTCTATCATGCGTGATAAATAATACGGCACCTTTAAAGCTTAATAGCAGTTCTTCTAGCCATAAAATTGCTTCCAAATCTAAATGGTTGGTTGGCTCATCTAGGAGCAATACTTCAGGCTCCGCGACTAAAGCACGACCCAAAGCTACCCGTTTACGCCAACCGCCAGAAAGCGTTGACACCAGCACGTCTGCATCTAAACTTAAGCGCGTTAAAACGGTTTCAATTTTAGATTGCATCTCCCACGCATTTTGCGTATCAAGCTCATGCTGCAAGATTTCCATTTCTTTCATTAGTGCATCAAAATCAGCATCTGGCTCACTCATTTTGTGCGTTACATCATGATATGCAACTAAGGTTTTTTGTACGTCGCCTAAGCCTTCTGCCACTGCCTCATAGATCGTGTGCTTAGGGTCCAATTCAGGCTCTTGCGGCACATAAACAGTGCTGGCTGATTGCGCTGTCCATACTTTGCCATCATCTAATTTAATCTCGCCAGCTAACGCTTTTAACATGCTGGATTTTCCAGCACCGTTGCGACCAATCAAACCAACACGCTCACCAGCGTCTAGCTGAAAAGCAGCCTTATCTAATAAGGCGTGGTGGCCAAAAGCGAGGGAGGCATTTTCTAAGGTGATATAAGGCATACGTTCATTTGTCTTTAAATTGATTTGTCTTTAAGTTGATTTGTTTTGGGCTAACATGGCGCGAATATTGGCCATTTTTTCTTTACCAAAGTCTTTGCTAATTTCGGGATCGTTAAATGGATTGCCAAAGTGACGCACATCATCTTTTGGCAGTTCTGCAATAAAGCGGCTAGGTTCGCACATTTCCATTTCGCCCGCGCGTTTACGCTTTTTGCACCATGAAATATTGAGTGATTTTTGCGCGCGGGTAATGCCCACGTACATCAGTCGCCGTTCTTCTTCTATCTTATCATTATCAATCGATTCACGGTGCGGCATAATGCCTTCTTCCACACCGATTAAAAACACATGACCAAACTCTAAGCCTTTTGCCGCATGTAAGGTGCTGAGCTTTACCGCATCAGGTTCGCCTTCTTCACGGCCTTCTAAAATGCTAATCAGCGCGACCATTTGCGTTAATTCTAATAAGGTTTTGTCATTGGTTTCATTGCCAAATTCTGTGCTGCCTTTGCTTTTATTAGTCAGCCATGCAATGAATTCCAACACATTATTCCAACGCGTTTCAGCAGCGCGCTGCTCTTCGTGATCATATAAATAGGTTTCATATTGAATGGCTTTAAGTAAATCATTTAAAATTTCTTCTGCAGGATCTTTTAAAGCGCGTGCTTGTAACTTATTGATATATTGCGTAAAAATAAGTAAATCATCTAATTGCTTTTGCCCAACCGTGCTTTGAAATCCACCTTCAAAGGCAGCGGCGAATAACGATAAATGATGCTCACTGGCATACTCACCTAAGCGTTCTAGGGTAGTATTGCCAATGCCTTTTTTTGGAGTCGTTGCTGCGCGGATAAACGCAGGATCATCATCTTCATTAGCAATTAACCGTAAATAACTCACAATATCTTTAATCTCGGCTTTATCAAAAAACGATTGGCCGCCAGAGATGGTGTAGGGAATCTTATTGTTGCGTAATTGCTGTTCTAAAATACGCGATTGATGATTGCCACGATACAAAATGGCATAGTCTTTATAGTGCGTTCGATTCTCAAACTTATGCGCCATGAGCTTAGTGACGACATTTTCAGCCTCATGGTTTTCATCACGCGCCGCGCTTACTTGTAGTAGTTCTCCAGTACCCAAATCACTCCATAGCTTCTTTTCAAAAAGTTTGGGATTGTTGGAGATGACTTTATTCGCGGCACGTAAAATACGCACAGTAGAGCGATAATTCTGCTCGAGTTTGATAACTTTAAGATTGCTAAAATCTTTGGTTAATTGATTGAGGTTTTCAACATCAGCGCCACGCCAACCGTAAATTGCTTGGTCATCATCGCCCACGGCGGTGAATTGTTTGGAGAAATTGGTCAGTAATTTAACCAATTTATATTGGCAAGCATTGGTGTCTTGATACTCATCTATTAGCAAATATTTCAATTTCATTTGCCACTGCTGTAAGGTGTCTGGATTTTTTTCAAACAGCTCAACGGGCAGCTTGATTAAATCATCAAAATCAACTGCTTGATACGCTTTTAACGACTGTTGATAGAGTTGGTAAACTTTGGCTGCAACAACCGTTAATTCTTCTTCTGCCGTTGCTTTGGCTTGATCTGGATTTATAAATGCATTTTTCCAGCCTGATATTTGCCATTGCGTTTGTTTAAGCAGTTTTTTATCTGTCGTGGCCAGAATGTCAGACAGAATCTTAAAGCTGTCAGATGAATCTAAAATTGAAAATTGCGGCTTATAACCTAGAAGAGCCGCTTCTTTACGCAGGATTTGTAAACCCAAAGAGTGGAACGTTGCAATGGTTAAACCTTTGGTTTTTTTACCTTCCATGAGCTTGGCTACTCGCTCTTGCATCTCTAAGGCAGCTTTATTGGTAAAAGTAATTGCCGCAATTTCTTTTGGTGAGTAACCAACATGCTCAATCAGATGTGCGATTTTTTGGGTAATGACGCGCGTTTTGCCGCTACCAGCACCCGCTAATACTAGCAAAGGCCCATCGACATAGTTCACCGCTTCACGCTGCGGCGCGTTCATTGTATTTAACATGATTTAAACTTCAGTATCGGGGCTTGATTCTGGTAATGCTTCTTCAGGTGGCAATTCCGATGAGCTCGCTTTATTTGATTGCTCATGCTCCAACATGGCTTGTCTGCTAGCAGGGGTTTCTAAACTAATGCGACCAATCGAACCATGACGGTAGTCAGTTAAGAAAACCATCGCTGTTCTTTCTAAATCCCATACACCGTCACGGCGTTTATAGGCGCGGCGCTTGGCAATTGCTTCTAGTAAATCTACACCATCAAGTTCTTGCACATTGAGTTTCATCGCATCTAACTTGTAGCGTGCATTAAGTAAATCGGGATAGCTCGCTAATAAATTATCGCCTAAAAATACCGCAATATCTTCATCTATGACTGCATTACGACCAATCGCATGACTCGCTGCCAGCATAAAACCATCGCTTTCATGCGCGATTTTTGGCCACATCATGCCAGGTGTATCGGTAATATTCATGGTCGGGTCTAACTCAAACCGTTGTTGGTTTTTAGTCACAGCAGGTTCATCCCCCACTTTAGCTACTCGACGATTAAGTAGTGCATTCATCAAAGTCGATTTTCCAACATTTGGAATACCCATAATCATCATGCGTAATGGCTTAATATGGGTGCCGCGATGCGGTGCTAATTGTTTGCATAGACCAGGGATTTTTTTTGCATCACCTGGCTTTTTACAAGAAAGCGCAACGGCTTTGGTATTAGGCTGTGCATTAAAATAATTAAGCCAAGCTTGCGTCGCTTGCGGATCAGCTAAGTCGGCTTTATTGAGAATTTTTAAATTAGGGCGTTGACGAAATAAACGCATCTCATCAATCATCGGATTATGACTAGCGGCAGGTAAACGCGCATCCAGCACTTCAATCACCACGTCGATAAACTCCATGGTTTCTTCTGCTTTTTTACGTGCAGAGGTCATGTGACCTGGGTACCATTGAATTGCCATTTTTTGCCTTAAATTTGCTTAAAGTGCCAATGCGCACTTTGTTTTTTTGATATTGAGTTAGCGCTTATTTTAACATTAGCGCATCCTGAGTATGCGATTATTCCAAAACCAGCGACAAAAAACTTGGTAACAAACCTTTGTATTTACGAATAGCCATATAAAATAGCGCTTATGTCTTTACCATCAGAAATTAAACCCAATCAATCGGTGCCTTTGCTCAAGGCGCTCCACATCCTCACCCGCGATGGCAAGTTGAATCAAGATAGCCGCCGTAAACTTAAGCAAGTCTATCACTTGGTTAATTTTATTGAGCCTCTGCTGGAAGATGTGCTAACCAAGCAGGAGAGTCCCACTTTAGTTGATCATGGTGCAGGAAAATCGTATTTAGGCTTTATTTTGTATGATTTGCTGCTTAAGCAGTTGCCACAGGGGCATGTGATTGGCATAGAGACGCGCGCAGATTTAGTTGAAAAATCCAAAGCATTGGCGGAAGAGTGCGGTTTTGATCGTATGCGATTTGAACATTTAACTGTCGCTGAGTCGATGGTTTCCGCTAATATTCCCGATAAAGTAGACATTGTTACTGCACTACACGCTTGCAATACCGCAACCGATGACGCGATTCAATTTGGCTTAAAAAAGCAAGCCCAGTATATGGTGTTAGTGCCTTGTTGTCAGGCTGAAGTGGCAGAAGTGATGCGTAAAAATAAAGCGCAAAGCCTTAGCAAAACGCCACTGTCAGAGATATGGCGTCATCCGATTCATACCCGCGAGTTTGGCAGTCAAATTACCAATGTATTGCGCTGTTTACAGCTAGAGTCAGCAGGCTATAGCGTTACAGTAACCGAGCTAGTTGGTTGGGAGCATTCGATGAAAAATGAGCTGATTATTGCAAAACACACAGGGCAAAAGCGCAAAAATGCACGTGAACGTCTAGATGCAATTTTAGAAGAGCTCAATTTAAGCGAAATGCAGCAACGTTTTCGGTCTTGATGGTTTTGACATTCTTTTGTTATTAATTCTACGTAATATTTGCATAATCAAATGTGTTTCGGATAGGGTTTTTCTTTGACTAATATAATCAGATTATTTATTTTTATTGTGTTTACTATTTCTGCGTTGAGCGCAATCGCAGAAGATCAAAGTACGTGGATTAATGATGGTAAAGCGGCATTAAATGCGGCTAAGCAATTGCAGCCAAATAATAACAAAGCTAAAAATGTCATTCTATTTATTGGTGATGGCATGGGTATTTCTACCATTACAGGTAGTCGTATTTTTGAAGGGCAACAGCGTGGCGTGGATGGTGAGCGTAACCAGTTATCATTCGAAAAATTGCCGTATTTAGCATTATCGAAAACCTATTCCGCCAACCAACAAACGCCGGATTCCGCACCTACAATGTCGGCAATTATCACTGGCGTTAAAACCAATGACAGTGTGCTTTCACTTAACCAATCCGTAATGCGAGATGAAACGAATAATGCGATAATACAAGCCAATAAAGTGCAAACCATTTTAGAGCAAGCAGAAGCGCATGGTCTTGCAACTGGCATTGTTTCTACAGCCCGCATTACACATGCAACACCTGCGGCTACATATGCGCATATACCTAATCGTGATTGGGAGAATAATGCTGAGTTGCCAGTAAAAGCCGTGGCAACAGGTGTAAAAGATATCGCTGCGCAGTTGATTGACCACTTAGCGAGAAACAAAAGTTTGAAGGTGATATTGGGTGGCGGACGGCAGCATTTGATGCCTAATACGCAAAGTGATCCAGAGTATCCAAAAAAAATGGGTAAGCGTACAGATAATCGTGATTTAGTTGCTGAATTTAAATCCGTTACTCACGGCGAATATGTCTGGAATAAACAACAGTTTGATGCCATTAATCCAAAGACAACAACGCATCTATTGGGTTTATTTGAGCCATCTCATCTGCAATATGAACATGACCGTCCAAAAGACCAGGCGGGCGAACCTTCATTAACGGAAATGACCAGCAAGGCAATTGATATCTTAAAGCAAAATAACAAAGGCTATTTTTTAATGGTAGAGGCAGGGCGGATTGATCACGCCTCTCATGCTGGTAATGCTTACCGCACTTTTGCCGAGACAACAGCGCTTTCCGATGCAGTGAAAATGGTAATGGATAAAGTTGACTTGCAAGATACCTTGATTATTGTGACAGCAGACCATAGCCATACCTTAACCATTTCTGGTTACCCAAAAAGAGGTAATCCGATTCTCGGTAAAGTGATTGAGCCAGGCGAATCTAAACCGACGCTTACCATGGATAACAAACCCTATACCACAGTTGGGTTTGCTAATGGCTTGGGTTATGCGGAGCATGGAGTCGATGAAAATGTCGCACATGTAGGGCGTAACGTTGATATGACTAATGTTGATACAACCAATCCAGATTTTCATCAAGAAGCATTGGTGCCGCTACACAATGAAACCCACGGCGGAGAAGATGTTGCGATTTTTGCGGGTGGACCCAATGCGCATTTGTTTCATGGGGTGCAAGAGCAAAGCTATATTTATTATGTGATGGAAGATGCACTTGGTTTTAATTAAATATTTTTTAAATAAGCGCTTATTTAATTAGTTAAACGCTGTAAGAAATAAAGCTTAGAAATAAAGTAATATAAGCAGTAATAAAAACAATCAATAAGAATAAAAAATGAAAAACATCTTGCGTCAGTGCATCAAGCAACTGATGGTGACTTTTGCCATTGTGTTGCTCCTTGTTACTCCACAATACACCTTTGCTTCCGATCACGACACAGCCGTATTGCTAGCCAAAATCTACAATGATGATATTGATATTAACCAGTATTTAATCAGTGAAAAGTTCGATGGTGTTCGCGCAATTTGGGATGGTAAACAGCTTATTACCAGACAAGGTAATCTGATTGTTACGCCTGCTTGGTTTACTGCCGACTTTCCTAAAACGCCACTAGATGGTGAATTGTGGATTAAGCGTGGGGCATTTGATGTCGTATCGGGCATTGTCAGAAAGCAAACGCCAGTGGATGCTGAATGGCGCCAAGTCTCTTATCTTATTTTTGAATTGCCACATGGTAAAGGTGATTTTTCTATGCGCTATCAAACGCTTAAACGCACCATTGGTAGTGCTAAGCTTAACCATTTAAAATTAGTTCAACAGTTTAAAGTGAGTAACAAAGCTCAACTAAAGCAAAAGATGGTAGCAGTGGTAAAAGCAGGTGGCGAAGGTTTAATGTTACATCGTGCTAATGCCTTATATCAAACTGGGCGTAGCGATGTTTTGTTAAAGTTAAAACCATTTTTAGATGCCGAGGCAGTCGTGATTGCACATGTTGCAGGCAAAGGTAAGTACGAAGGCAAAATGGGCGCGTTATTGGTTGAGTTGCCAAACGGCATACAATTTAAATTAGGCACAGGTTTTACGGATGCCCAACGTGCTAACCCGCCTGCTATTGGCACTAACGTTACCTTTATTTATCAAGAGAAAACTAAAAAAGGCAAACCACGGTTTGCGCGCTTTTTGCGTGTTAGAAATCAGTAGCTAGCGCAGTAACTGATAGCGAGCGTGGTAAAATCACGCCCTTATGAGCGACATGCAAAAAATAATTGCTAATTTAGAGCAACAATTGCCAACGTGTATGTTGGCCGATCGGTTTCCGCTGCAGCGGCGGTTAAGACAAGCTAAAGACCTCATCAAGCAAAACAAATCTGTTGAAAAATCACTAGCTGGTATTGTGCGTAAAGTACAAAGCTCATCGCAAAAATATGTACAACGGCTAGAAAAATTACCCAAACCTGAATACCCATTGGAGTTGCCTGTTTCATCTAGACGCGATGAAATTGCTAAGGCAATTTCGGAGAATCAAGTGGTGATTGTTTGTGGTGAAACAGGTTCAGGTAAAACCACGCAACTGCCTAAAATTTGTTTAGAACTTGGTCGCGGGGTAGCAGGGTTAATTGGGCACACCCAGCCACGCCGTATTGCAGCACGTTCAGTCGCAACGCGTATCGCGCAAGAACTAGACTCATCATTGGGTGAGATTGTTGGCTATAAAGTGCGCTTTAACGAAAAATCATCAGAAGCCAGTTATATCAAATTAATGACTGATGGCATTTTGCTGGCGGAAACGCAAGGCGATCGATTCTTAAACGCATACGACACCATCATTATTGATGAGGCGCATGAGCGTAGTTTGAATATTGATTTCTTGCTCGGTTATCTCAAACAGCTACTGCCTAAACGCCCAGATTTAAAAGTCATTGTGACATCTGCCACCATTGATGCCGATCGATTTGGACAGCATTTCAGCACTAAAAATGCAAAAGGTGAGCTGGTGAACGCGCCGATTATTGAAGTAAGCGGCAGAACGTATCCTGTAGAAATACGCTATCGTCCATTAGGCAAAGCAGGTTTTATATCGCATGAAATAACGACTGACAATGATGATTTTGACGATGACGATTCCGACAATACCGGTATGCCAAAAACGACTGTGCATGGCATACAGCGTAAAGGCAAAACAGAAGCACGTTGGCTAGCGGAGGACGATGAAGAAGAGGCAATAGAAGAAGCGATTTTAGACGCTGCAGATGATTTATTACGCCGAGGCGATGGTGATATATTGGTGTTCTTACCGGGGGAGCGAGAGATAAGGGATACAGCTGATCATCTGCGCAAATATCAAGGTCGTTCGCCTAAGCTAAAACACATCGAAGTGCTACCATTGTTTGCGCGTTTAAGCATTGCCGATCAACAAAAAATCTTTAAACCGCATGGCCAACGCCGTATCGTCTTAGCAACCAATGTTGCTGAAACATCGCTCACAGTACCTGGCATTAAATATGTGATTGATGCAGGGTTAGCGCGGATTAATCGCTATAGTTCGCGTGCAAAAGTAGAGCAATTGCAAATTGAGAAAATCTCACAAGCGGCCGCCAAGCAAAGGGCAGGGCGCTGTGGCCGTGTGTCGAACGGTATTTGTGTGCGTTTATACTCGGAAGAAGATTTTAATAACCGTCCTGAGTTTACCGACCCTGAAATTATCCGTAGTTCCCTTGCCAGTGTTATTTTACGCATGGGCGCTTTACGCTTAGGCGATGTTGAACAATTTCCTTTTCTTGAAGCGCCAAGTTCTCGCTTAATCTCCGATGGTTATTTACAGTTGCAAGAGTTAGGCGCGGTTAATGCAAATCGTCAAATAACGGAGATTGGTTTACAACTGGCGAGATTGCCATTAGATCCGCGTGTTGGTCGAATGATTTTGGCTGCAAAAAAAGAAGCCTGCTTACAAGAAGTGCTGATTATTGCCAGTGTATTGAGCATGCAAGATCCGCGTGAGCGCCCGATGGATAAGCGAGATGCTGCCGCCAATGCGCATGCTAAGTTTGCTGGTGAAGGTTCAGATTTTATGAGCTTTCTTAAAATTTGGGATTGGTATGAACATGCGTTTAAAACTAAACAATCGAATAAAGATTTGCTCAATCAATGTCACGCTAATTTCCTATCATTTTTACGCTTAAAAGAATGGCGTGAGCTTTATCTTCAGCTGAAAGAAATTGCAGAAGAAATGGAGTTTAAGCTTAATACCAAAGAAGCAAATTATGAGCAAATTCATAAAGCATTATTAGCTGGGTTGCTCGGCAATATTGGCTTTAAAGATGGCGATAATGACGCTTATTCAGGTGCGCGTAGCATTCGTTTCTATGTTGCCCCTGGCTCATGCTTAAAGAAAACACGTCCAAAATGGGTCATGGCTGCAGAGCTGGTCGATACCTCCAAATTGTATGCGCGTTGTGTAGCAAAGATAGAGCCAGACTGGATAGAGCCGTTGGCGCGCGAGTTAACCAATAGTCAATATAGCGACCCGCGCTGGGATAAGAAATTAGCGCAAGTGACAGCTTGGGAGCGCGTCAGTTTATATGGGCTGACCGTTGTGCCAAAACGCCGCGTGCATTATGGGCCAATTAATGTCGAAGTGTCGCATGAAATTTTTATTCGTGAGGCGCTGGCTAATATGGAGTTGGAGATAAAAGCGCCATTTTTAACCGAAAATAAGCGCATTATCGCCGAAATTGAAGAGTTGGAGCACAAGGCAAGGCGCCAAGATGTGTTGGTTGATGAGCATGCTTTATTTGCTTTTTATGACAAAATTGTGCCACAAGATATTGTGAATGGCATTGGTTTTGAAGCCTGGCGCAAAGAAGCAGAAAAGCAAAACCCTAAGCTATTGTTTCTGACAAGAGATGATTTAATGCGTCACGAAGCAGAAAGCGTGACAGAAACCCAGTTTCCAGAAACCATGGAAATTGACGGCGTGACCATTCATTTAAAATATCGCTTTGAACCTGGTCATGTGCTAGATGGCGTTACCGCAACGGTGCCGTTAGCATTGCTTAATCAGTTAGATGCAACACGCGCTGAATGGTTGGTGCCAGGGATGTTGCGTGAAAAATTGACGGCGTTAATCAAGATTTTGCCAAAAACATTTCGTCGTGTGTGTGTGCCAGTACCAGACTTTGTCACAGGTTTTTTAAGCCAAGCCAAGGTAGGCGCTAAGCCCATTTTAATTGCGTTGGTTGATTATATTCAGCAACAAACCAGCTTAAAGCTGGGCGTTGATGACTTTATGATTGATAAACTGCCTGAGCATTTTTTCATGAACTTTAGCGTGATTGATGAAAAGCAACGTGAGTTAGGCATGGGGCGGAATTGGCATGCCTTAAAAAGTCAATTAGGCAATGCCGCGCAACTCACTTTTAGAAAAGGCACCGCTAATAACATCGAAAAATCAGGCATTCAACAATGGGATTTTGGCGATTTGCCAGCTACTTTAACGTTTAGTAAAGAAGGTCATCAGCTCACCGGTTATCCTGCGTTAGAAGACCAGATTGATAGCGTTGCCATTAAACTATTTGATACTGAACAAGCGGCTTATTTAGCGCATCGCGCAGGTGTTTGTCGCTTGATGCGGTTTGAGCTAAAAGAGCAAATGAAGCAGTTGCAAAAAGCGCTACCCAATTTTAATCAATACGCGTTACAACTGCGGAATGTGATTACGCCTGATGATTTGAAAGAAGATTTAGTCACCACATTGGCCGACCGTGCTTTTGTGGGAG
>Ga0209231_1001082_pt1 | contig 11342 bp, 10 predicted proteins | sample Deesub45470m_DNA_FD_188086 | JGI IMG/M metagenome (GOLD analysis project Ga0209231, IMG submission 188086) | Deep subsurface microbial communities from North Pacific Ocean - 450_OLKR46/470m Metagenome (SPAdes) (version 2) | ecosystem: Environmental > Terrestrial > Deep subsurface > Unclassified ... | reverse complement strand
GAGGTTTGAAGTCAGAAGTTTGAAGTCAGAAGTCAGAAGTCAGAAGTCTGCAAGAACAACTTACAAAGCCGTCCGAAACTGCAATTCAGCTGGTCCGCCGAAATCTCCCAACCTCACCACTGAAATGACAAGCCGCCTGCCGCCCATCTCCCTGATCGGTCAAGAGCGGATACTCGCGACGGCAGATATCCTGAACATAAGGGCAGCGTGGGTGAAAGTGGCAACCGGTGGGCGGGTCGATCGGCGAGGGGATTTCGCCGGTGAGGATCAGTTTGCGGCGTGGCCGGTTGGGGTCGGGGACCGGTACGGCGTTGAGCAGGGCTTCGGTGTAGGGGTGGCGTGGGGCGTGGTAGAGGCTGGCAGCGTCGGCCAGCTCGACGATGCGGCCGAGGTACATGACCGCGACCCGGTCGCAGATGTGCTCGATGATGCCGAGGTCGTGGGCGATGAAGAGATAGGTCAGGGCGAACTCGTCCTGCAGGTCCTGCAACAGGTTGACGATCTGTGCCTGGATCGACAGGTCGAGGGCCGAGACCGGCTCGTCGGCGATGATCAGATCGGGCTTGACCGCCAGGGTGCGGGCGATGCCGATGCGTTGACGCTGGCCACCGGAGAACTCGTGGGGGTAGCGACCGTAGTGCGCTTCGGTCAGGCCGACCTTGTGCAGCAGTTCGATCACCTGTGCGCGAACCTCATCGCCCTTGGCGAGGCCGTGGATAATCAGCGGTTCGCCGACGATCTCGCCGACACGCATGCGCGGGTTGAGCGAGGAGAAGGGGTCCTGGAAGATCATCTGCAGGTCGCGACGCAGTGGGGTCATCTCGCGTTGTTTCAGTCCAATCAGCTCCTGACCGCGGAACTGCACCGAGCCGCTGTCGGCTTCGGTCAGACGCAGGATCAGTCGGCCGGTGGTCGATTTGCCGCAGCCCGATTCGCCGACCAGACCCAGCGTCTCGCCGGGCATCAGGTCGAAGCTGACCCCGTCGACGGCGCGCAGCTTGCGGCTTTTACCGCCCGGACGGTCGGCGCTGACGTTGAAGGTTTTTTGTAGATCGCGTACCCGCAGCAACGGCTCCATCAGGCTCTCCAGCAGCGCACCAGGTGACCGGGACGGATCTCGGTGAGCGGCGGCAGTTCGTTTTTGCAGGGGGCGAAGTTTTCCGGGCAGCGATCGAGGAAATTGCAGCCGTCATGGTGCTTGCCGGAGGACGGCACACTGCCTTCAATCGGCACCAGGCGGCGGCGCTTTTCGCCGACCCGCGGGATGCAGGCGAGCAGGCCACGGGTGTAAGGATGGGTCGGTTCGGCGTAAAGTTCTTTCACCGGAGCCATCTCCAGAATGAGCCCGGCGTACATGATCGCCACCCGGTCGGCGCTCTCGGCGACGATGCCGAGGTCGTGAGTGATGAGCAGGGTCGCCATACCGCGCTCCTCCTGGAGTTCCCTCAGCAGGTCCATTATCTGCGCCTGGATGGTGACGTCGAGCGCCGTGGTCGGTTCATCGGCGATCAGCAGCTGCGGGTCGCAGGCCAGCGCCATGGCGATCATGACCCGTTGCCGCATGCCGCCGGAGAGCTGGTGCGGGTAGTCCTTGAGGCGTCGCGCCGCTTCCGGGATGCCGACGCGGTGTAGCAGCGCGGTGGCCTGTTCATCCGCTTCACGCCGAGCCAGACCACGGTGCAGTTGCAGGGTTTCGACGATCTGGGCACCGATGGAGAAGACCGGGTTGAGCGAGGTCATCGGTTCCTGAAAGATCATGCCGATGCGGTTGCCACGCACCCGACGGATTTCCGTCTCCGGCAGGCGCAGCAGATCGAGTCCATCGAAGCGGATATCTCCCTTAACGATGCGCCCGGGTTCGGGGACCAGCCGCAGAATGGAAAGGGCGGTCATCGATTTGCCGCAACCCGACTCACCGACCAACGCCAGCGTTTCGCCACGGTCGAGAGAGAAATCGATGCCGGCGACCGCCTTGACCAGACCGTTGCCGGTGAAGAAGAAGGTTTGCAGATTGCTGATTTTGAGGAGTGTGCTCATCAGTTACCGTTGACTGTAGAGGATTGCTCCAGATGGAAACACGCCGATTGGGGTAAGTCAATCCTAAAGGCAGAGCCTCCTGAAGGCCGGCGACCTTGACGCGCCTGACGCTCGCCTCATCTTGCTCTTTCGTGCTAGAGTAACGCCTCGATCACTTGCCGGGTATTCCCGTTCCTCGTCTCAAACAAAGGATACTATGGACTACGTCGATCTTCACCTGCACAGCCTCTACTCCGACGGCGTGCTGACCCCGGCCGAACTGGTCGCCGAGGCGGCGGCGCTCAAGCTGCGGGCGATTGCCCTGGCGGATCACGATAATGTCGACGGCGTTGCCGAAGCGTTGGTTGCCGGCGAGAGATACGGCGTCGAGGTCATCGCGGCGGTTGAATTGTCGGTCGTCTGGGAGACCCTTGAAGATATCCATCTGCTCGGCTATGCCCTGAACTACGAAGACCCGACGCTTGGACGGGCGCTCGGTGAATTCCGTGAGTTCCGCGCCGGCCGGAGTGAGCGGGTGCTGGAGAACGTCAACCGTCGACTGGTCGAGGAAGGACGGACACCGCTGGCCTTCGCCGCAGTCAGCGGGCTGGCCGGCGGTACCATCGGTCGGCCGCACATCGGCCGGGCCTTGCTGGCGGCCGGATACGTCCGCGACATGGAAGAATCCTTCTCCCGCTACCTGGTCCCCTGTAACGAACCGAAACGCTTCTTTCCACTGGCAGAAGCGCTCGAACTGATCCACGCGGCCGGAGGTTGCGCAGTCCTCGCCCACCCGCTGTTTATCGATGTCGAGGATGCAGAGCTGCCGGCCCTGCTCGATACCTTCAGCGCCCTCGGCCTCGACGGTCTTGAGGCCTACTGCTCCGGCGCCGACAACAACACCATCGATCGCTACATTACCCTGGCCCGTCGCAGGGGGCTGATCGTCACCGGCGGGTCGGATTTTCATCAGCCGGTCAAGGGCGGGGTGCAGATCGGGACGGGGCGGGGCAATCTGAAGATCCCCTATGCCTGCGTCGAGGATCTTCGTGCTGCTGCCGGGCGCTATGCTTAAGGTGCGCCAGCTAGTGATCTGTCACATCTAAAAGCAACCCCAGGGGTTTGCTGGCGAAGATAAGAGTGTTACACGGTACTAGTTTGCTGTGCGTGGTGGGCTGTGCCAGATTCAGGCAGAGAGATGTTCGATCAGGATGCGCAGGCCGATGCCGATCAGGATCAGGCCGCCGAGGACTTCGACGCGTGACCCCCAGCGGCTGCCGATGCGGCCGCCGAGCAGCATGCCGGCTACGGTCAGGGCCCCGGCGACCAGGCCGATCACCAGCGCCGGCAGCCAGATGGAGACGCCGATGACGCTCAGGGAGAAGCCGACGGCAAGGGCGTCGATGCTGGTGGCGATGGAGAGCATGACCAGGTTCAGCCCCCGGGTCGGGTCGCGCTCGTCCGCCGGTGGCTCCTCGCTCAAGGCCTCACGGATCATGCGCCCGCCGATCAGGGCGAGGAGGCCGAAGGCGATCCAGTGGTCCCAGGCCGAGACCCACTGGATGATGGTCTGTCCGGCCAGCCAGCCGATCACCGGCATCAGCGCCTGAAAGAGGCCGAAGTGGAAGCCGAGGCGGAAGAGGTGCCGGCCGGTCAGACGTGACAAGACCGTCCCCGTCGCCAGCGCAACGGCGAAGGCGTCCATCGCCAGGGCGAGGGCCAGGCCAAGCAGGGTCAGCCAATCCATGCTGTTGCTCCTATTGAAGTCATGGCCGAGGTTTTATCGGCATACCGTGTGCATGTCAATTGTTTTGCGAACAGAGGGTCAGCCCCTTGTCACGCACTGCCAGTATCGATTAGGATGTGCCAAATTCATTGAGACGGCCGTCGCGCCGCAAGAAAGAGGTCCCATGCGCTATTATCTACTGACGTTACTGATTGTTCTCTTCTCGGTGTCGAGTGTGCCCGCCATGACGGCCGAAGGCTGCGGCGCCGGCACCTGCAATGACTGCCATAGCATCACCCGCGATGAAGTTGTGCAGCTGCTCGGCGGTTTGGTCGACAAGGTCAACAGCGTCGAGTTCGCCGAGGTCCCGGGGCTGTGGGTGGTGGACGTCGAAAAAGGCGACCGCCGCCTGCCAGTCTATATCGATTTTTCCAAGAAGTTTCTCGTTTCCGGTAACGTGATCAACCTGAAAACCCAGGAAAATCTCAGCCAGCAACGCAGCGCTCAGATGAACAAGGTCGATATCAGCCGGATCCCGCTGGACGACGCCCTGCTGCTCGGCAAGGCAACGGCCAAGAAACGCGTGATTGTCTTCACCGACCCGCAATGCCCCTTCTGCGTCAAGTTGCATGCAGAGCTGCACGAGGTGGTGAAGCGCGACCCGAACATCGCTTTCCTGATCAAGCTCTTCCCGTTGAAGATGCACCCTGCCGCCTACGATATCTCCAAGAGTATCATCTGCAACAAGTCGATGACGATGCTCGAACTCAGCTTCGAAGGCAAGCCGGTCCCGCCGCCGTTGTGTGCGACGACCGCGGTCGATCAGACGATCGCGCTGGCTGCAGATCTCGGCATTCAGTCGACCCCGACCCTGATCATGCCGGACGGACTGATCGTTCCGGGCTACAAGAAGGCTGACGCGCTGCTGGAACTGATTAATGGCAAGGTCAAGCAGGCGGCTGCGCGCTGATTTTTTCGGTGCCCCTCTTGCCTTTGGCCGGAGGTTCTGCTAATAAGACCTACTGCAAAATTTCGTACTAGGGAGGATTTTTATATGGGTCTGATGACTGGTAAACGCGGCGTCATCTTCGGCGTCGCCAACGATATGAGTATTGCCTGGGGGATCGCCCGGAAACTCAAGGAGCAGGGGGCGGAGCTGGCCTTCACCTACCTCAACGAGGCTTTGGAAAAACGTGTCCGGCCGCTGGCCGAAAGCCTCGGCTCGGACGTGATTCTGTCCTGCGATGTCGGCGATGACGCGCAGATCGAGCAGACTTTTGCCGAACTGGAAAAGCGCTGGGGCAAGATCGACTTCGTCGTGCACTCGGTCGCTTTCGCCAACCGTGACGATTTGAAAAACCCCTTCAGCCAGACCAGCCGCGATGGCTTCGCTCTGGCGATGGACATCAGCGCCTACTCGCTGGTCGCCGTGACCCGCTACGCTATCCCGCTCCTCAAAGATGGCGGCAGTATCCTGACGCTCACTTACCTTGGTGCCGCGCGCGCCGTGCCCAACTACAACGTCATGGGGGTTGCCAAGGCCGCCCTTGAGGCTTCGGTACGTTACCTGGCGGCGGAACTCGGCGAGAAGAAGATCCGGGTCAACGCCATCTCCGCCGGTCCGATCCGGACGCTGGCCGCTTCGGGTGTGGCCAACTTCAAGGCCAAGATGAAGCTGATGGACGACTTCGCACCGCTGCGCCGGACGGTCAGCACCGAAGAAGTCGGCAACAGCAGCGTCTATTTCCTCTCCGACCTGTCCTCGGCGGTCACCGGCGAAGTGCATTACGTCGACGGCGGCTTCAGCACGGTGGTCAGCGCCTGATGCCGGTTGCCTTTTCTCCATCCTCGCAAAAGGCTCCCTTCCCAGGGGGCCTTTTTGTTTACACCCGGAGTGGTGCTTGCACCCGGAGTGGTGCTTGTGCCCTGGGGGGTATTTACACCCGGAGGCTGGCATGATCCAGGGTTCAACGACCGGACTCAAGGGGAGCCAGATCAAGGCTCTCGAACGGCTCGCCCAGCGCAGGATCCCTGCCAATGAGGTGATCACCCCGGAGCTGGCCCGCACCCTGACCGAATATTCCCGCGAACTGCGTCGCCAGATCGGTCTGATTATCGACCGGGCCGGTGAGGTCAAGTACGTCATCCTTGGTGACGACCGTGAAATCGTCATCCCCGATCTGAGTGACTTTGGTCTCGGCCGCAGCGGCCTGCGCGGCTTGCGCTGCGTCCACACCCACCTCAAGGGCGAGGCGCTCTCCCAGGACGACCTCAACGACCTGGCCCTGCTGCGGCTCGACATGATGGTCTGTCTGGCCGTCGGGACAGACGGTCTGCCTGGCGCGGTGCGCTACGCTCACCTGGCTCCCCCGGGGCCTGACGGACAGATTCACCTCCTGCAATCCGTGTCGTCGGTCTATGCCTGGGAGCTCGATTTCACGGCCTTTGTCCGCGCTCTCGACACGGAACTGGAACGCGCCAGGGGTGAGACGGTCGATTTGGGTGACAGCCGCGAGAAGGCGATCCTCCTTTCGGTCTCCCAGGCTCCACGGCAGGAAGCCGAGGCGGCCATGGACGAGTTGGCCGAGTTGGCCCGCACGGCGAATGTCGTGGTCCTCGATCGCATCATGCAACGGGCCGCCAAGCTCAATCCGCGCACCCTGATGGGTGAGGGGAAGCTGCGTGAGGTGGTGATCAGTGCCCTGCACAAAGGGGCAACCCTGCTGGTCTTCGACCAGGACCTGAGCCCGGTCCAGGTGCGCACCATCACCGCTTTGACTGACCTCAAGGTGATCGATCGCAGCCAGCTGATCCTCGACATCTTCGCCCGCCGGGCGCACACCCTCGACGGCAAGGTGCAGGTCGAGCTGGCCCAGCTCAAGTACCTTTTGCCGCGCCTGAGCGGCAAGGGAACCGCCATGTCACGACTGATGGGCGGCATCGGCGGCCGCGGCCCGGGCGAGACCAAACTGGAGACCGACCGTCGCCGCATCCGCGACCGCATCACCCGGCTGGAAAAGCAGCTCGCCAGCCTCGGCAAGGGCCGTCTGCAGCGCCGCCAGAAACGGATCCGCGCCGGCGTACCGATCGTCTCGATCGTCGGTTACACCAACGCCGGCAAATCGACCCTGCTCAATGCCCTGACCCAGAGCGAAGTCTTTACCGAGAATCTGCTGTTTGCCACCCTCGATACTTCGACCCGTCGCCTGCGCTTTCCGCAGGAGCGTGAGGTGATCATCACCGACACGGTCGGCTTCATCCGTGACCTGCCCAAAAGCCTGCTCGGCGCCTTCAAGGCAACCCTCGAGGAAATGGTCGATGCGCATCTTTTACTGCACGTGGTCGACCTCTCCAACCCGCGTTTCGAGGAGCAGATCCGCGCGGTCGACCGTATCCTGGCAGACCTTGACCTGCAGGACATCCCACGTCTGCTGGTCTTTAACAAAATCGATCTTGTGCCGCAGGAAGAGATCGAACCGATGTGCCGGCGCTTCGATGCGCTGGCGGTCAGCGCCCGGCAACGGCAGACTTTTGACGAGCTGATGCGCGAGATGGAAGAACGCTGTTGGGGAGAGGACTTGCGCGGCGATTGACACGCGCTGGCTTCTTCGTGTAGCCTGTGCCCGCTTCAGGAGATTATTTTATGCTGTTTTTCAGATACTTTGCTTGCTTCGCCCTGGTCGCCCTGCTTGCCGGATGCCTGTCAGGAACCCCTGACAAACCCGTCCAGGCCGAGCCGGTTTTATTGTCTGTACCCTCCCCCGTGGCTCCTGTTGTTCCTCCGCTGGCTCGTGAAAACCTGCGCCGTCAGGAGCTGCTGGTCGCCGGTCGCTTGCCGCTGGCAGCCAAGCCGGCCGATCTGCTGGTTGAGGAAGACGCGGAGGAGACCGAACCGGTCGACGCTGAAACCCTGGCCGATATTCAGGTATTACAAGGAGGGGACCAGTCGCCTCCGGAGGAAGCTGGCCAGTCGTTGTTCCGGGTTGATCCGGAGTTCGATTTCCCGGTGGTGGAGAACGACAAGGTTCGCTACTACGTCGATTATTTCACCGGCCGGGCGCGCGGAACTTTGCGGATCTGGCTGGAACGTTCGGGACGTTATCTGCCGATGATGCGCGATGTCTTCGCCGAGGCGGGGCTGCCACGCGACCTGGCCTATCTTGCCATGGTCGAGTCCGGCTTCAATGACAAGGCTTACAGTTGGGCGCACGCCGTAGGTCCCTGGCAGTTCATCGAGAGCACTGGCCGCCGTTACGGCCTGGACAACGGCTGGTGGCATGACGAGCGCCGCGATCCGGAAAAGGCCACCCGCGCCGCCGCCGGATATCTCGCCGATCTCTTCGAAGAATTCGACGGTGACTGGTACCTGGCGGTTGCTTCCTACAATGCCGGCCCCGGCAAGCTTCGTCAGGCGATCAAGCGCTATGAGACGCGCGACTTCTGGGAACTGTGTCGCGGCAGTTACCTGCAGAACGAGACAAAAAACTATCTCCCCAAGCTGCTGGCCGTTCTGCTGATTGCCAAAGACCCCGAGGCTTACGGTTTTACCGACCTGGTTTATCAGGACCCGCTCGAATACGATGTCGCCGAACTTCCCGGGAGCACTGACCTGGAAGTTATCGCCCGCCTGGCCGGTTCGGATTACGAGACCATCAAGCGCCTGAATCCCGAGCTCAAGCGCTGGAGCACGCCGCCGGGTGACAAGCACTACCAGATCCGCCTGCCGGCTGGCAGCCTCGACAGCTTTGTCGCCGACTACGCCGCCCTGCCGGTCAACAAACGGGCCAATTATCTGCGCCACCAGGTCAAGTCCGGCGATACGCTGCTCGCCATGGCGAAACGCTACCGGGTGCGGGTCGAGGACATCCAGCGCGTCAACAGTATCCGCGACGCCCGCGCACTGAAAATCGGCGCCAACCTGATCATACCCTTGAATCCCGATTCGAGCAGCACCCCGCTCGCCGACCTCAAGGACGATTACAAGCGCTCGAAGAAGACCACCTACAAGGTGCGCTCCGGCGACTCGCTGTGGAAAATCTCGCAGAAGTTCGACGTGACTGAACACCAGCTGCGGGTCTGGAACAAGCTCGGCTGGAAGAACGTCATTCGCCCCGGCCAGACGCTGGTCGTCTCCTCCAAGTCCACACCAGTCAAGACCGCCGCCAAGTCTTCCTCGCCGGCGCCGCAGGCTTCTCTGAAAAAGGTCGTCTACAAAGTCCAGCCTGGTGACACCTTCTGGGCGATCAGCCGCGAGTTCGCAGTCGATGCCGGTCAGATCCGCCGCTGGAACAACCTGGCCGAGAACCACGTGCTACAGCCAGGCGAGCGTCTGACGCTGCACGTGAGCAGCGGTCGTGCCTGATCCAGTTCGCGCAGCCTTCCTCTCCGCGCTCCCCAAAAATCCGCCGGACGGTTTCAGCCGACTCTATTTCGGCAGCGAATTCTGTTTCTGGCGCTTCCCCGCCGCATCGCAAATCCTCCAGGCTCGCGCCTGGGCGCAGTCTGCCGGCTGGGGCTTTACCCTGGTCACTCCGGTGGTCGGCGAAGACGAGCGCTTGCGCCTCGACACTCTTCTGCGTGTCGTTGTGCCGGAGCTGGCGCGCGGCGACGAAGTGGTGATCTCCGACTGGGGAGTCTTGCCCTCGCTTCGCCAGCGGCGTGACGACCTGGAAATTGTCCTCGGCCGGACCTTGTCGGGCCAGAAGCGCGGGCCGCGGATCGTCGATCTCGACCTGAGTGATGAGCAGACTGATTATTTCCGGCAAGGGTCCTGGTACAGCCGCTCTGCTGTCGATTTCCTTGTTGAACAGGGGATACGGCGCGTCGAACTGGACAACCTGCTTCAGGGTCTTGCCGCACTCCCCGAGCCCCTGTGTGGTTCGTTGCATACTCCCTACGCCATGGTCACCTCCAGTCGCAACTGCCCCTTCCGCCCGGCGAACACTCGAGGTTCTTGCCCGGCCCCTTGCGGAGAACTCTTTACCTTGCAGGCTGGCGATACGGATAGCCTGCTCTACCAGGACGGCAACACCCAGTTTTTGCGCAACGAGCAACTGCCGGAGCACCCGACCGAGCTGGGTATCGACCGTCTTGTCCACCACCTGCAAGAGCCCTGCTGAAGCCACCACGCTTGACGCGGCAGCGCCTTGGTTTGTTTTGACAAGCGTAGTGCAGGCTGTTAGAATACGCCGCTTCAAACCCTCTGAAAGGACCTTGTCTCCATGTTGTCCATTATCGTCTCTCTGGCTGTCGCTCTGCTCTTTGGCGGTGCTCTGTTTTTGACCACCAGCCTTCACCCGCTCGTCCCGGTGATCGCCGGTCTGGTCGTCTTCATCCTCATCTATATCATCCTGCTCAAGCGGATCATGAACCAGATCACGGCCGCCATGGATGGTGTGCAGAAGGACCTTGTCGCCAACCGGCCGGAAGTCGCTGTGAAAAAGCTGGAGGCGGTGCAGAAGAAGTACGGTAACTGGCAGCTGTTCGTCAAGAAGCAGATGAATGCCCAGATCGGCATGGTCTACTACCTGCGGCGTGATTTCAGCAAGGCCTACGAATACCTCAATCAGGGCTTTGCCCGTCACTGGATGGCGATGGCGATGCTCGCGATTATCCATATGAAACGTAATCAGCCGAAGCAGATGATCGCCACCTTCGACAAGGCGCTGGTCGTCACCCGCAAGGAGCCGATGCTCTGGAGCCTCTACGCCTTCTGCCTGGATAAGATCGGCGATCGCCTCAAGGCGGTCACCGTCATGGAAAAAGGTTTGAAAAAGGTCGGTGCCGACGAGCTGATGGCGGAAAACCTGGCGGCCCTCAAGGCTGGCAACAGGATGAAGATGCAGGGCTACGGCGATCTCTGGCACCAGTTCCAGCTGGAAAAGCAGGGTGACCTGATCCGCAAGCACACCAAGGCCATGCAGGGACGACGCAAGATCGTCCGGCGCTGATCATGTCCGGCAAGAAACCGCCCAAGCCGCAGGAATTCGTCAACAGCCCCTTCAAAAGTTTGAAGGGGCTGTCTGCGTTGGAGGCGCCGAAGGGCAAGGCAGGGAAAGAACCGGTGAAGATCGAGCCGAAGCAAGAGCCGCGGATGCCGGATGACGAGCGTTCGTTTGACGAGGAGATGTCGTTGCTCGGCGTCGCGCCTCTGTCCGCCAGCAAGGCGGAGGTGGGTGGCCCACCGCAGGCGAAGCCGCCAGCCGTGACGCCTGCTGCCCGCGAACAGCAGGAACGTCAGGTGTTTCTCGAAGCGCTCGGAGCGCTCGAAACAACCTTCCAGGATGACTGGCCGGCAGAGGTCGCTGACGGGCAGGTGGCTGCGCGACGTATGAAACAGGTAGAGCAGGGGAAGCTGGTCCCCGAGGCCCAGCTCGACCTGCACGGCTTGACGATTGAGCAGTCGACGGCCAAGGTCCGCTTCTTTCTGGAGAATGCCCGCTACCACGGCTATGCCACTGTGCTGATTATCACCGGCAAGGGCTTGCACTCGAGCGAGGAGCCGGTGCTACGCCGGGCCGTTGAACAGCAGCTGGCAGGGTTGGGTGAGCAGGTGATCGAGTGGGGGCTTGCCCCAAGGCGTTACGGCGGGGGGGGGGGG
>Ga0209231_1001081_pt1 | contig 11345 bp, 9 predicted proteins | sample Deesub45470m_DNA_FD_188086 | JGI IMG/M metagenome (GOLD analysis project Ga0209231, IMG submission 188086) | Deep subsurface microbial communities from North Pacific Ocean - 450_OLKR46/470m Metagenome (SPAdes) (version 2) | ecosystem: Environmental > Terrestrial > Deep subsurface > Unclassified ... | reverse complement strand
CGGCCTGTCCTGCAAATCGCAATCCATCACCACCACCCAGTCACCACGACAGTGATCCAGCCCGGCAGTGATACCGTAATGCTGGCCGAAATTACGGCTGAACTGGATACCGCGCACGCGCGCATCGACGGCGGCCAGCCGTGTAATCACCTGCCACGACCCGTCGCCGCCGCAGTCTTCGACCAGTATGATTTCAAACTCCGGCGAGATGCTCTCCAGCGCGGTTTTAAGACGTCGATATAATTCATCGAGGCAGTGCTCGGCCTTATATACCGGAATAACGACTGAAAGCAGGGGTGCAGGATGGCTCATTTTTTGCTTATTTACTCACGCTGGTCGCGAAATGAAGGCTACTGTGGATGAAGCGTTGATTGCCCCGCCAAAAATTCCCGGTAAATTATCTCATATTCAAGCGCCACATCCTGCCAGCTTCGGAGGAATCGGGGCGGCTCGTCGCCGCGTCGCAATTGTCCTTCAACCGCGTCCGCCCATTCCGCAGTCGTAGCGGCAAGCGGCAATACCGCGCCCGCATCCGCCGTGACTTGCGGCGCGGCACCGCATACATCTGAGATTACCACCGGCACACGCGTCGCCATTGCTTCACTGATGACCATGCCATAAGGTTCCGCCCGTGCGGGGTGCAGCAACACGTCAAATTCGGCATAGTGAGCCTGATCACTCCAACCCAATAGCTGATAGCCGCCCTGCCAGTCGGCAAACAGATGTTGTACCTCCTTAACTTCCGGCCCCACCACACGCAGTTGCAAATCAGGCCGTTCACGACGCATTTGTGCAACAATTTTCACGGCCAGAGGCAAGCCCTTGCGTTGCCACTCTCTGCCGACAAATCCGATGATACCGCCGTCAACGGCAACACGACGCGGTTCGCGCAACACCGTTACCGTCACGCCCGGCACGACAGGGTCCGTCAACTTGTGCGCCAGTTCAGGATAGTAATGCGCCAGCTGTTTGCTGATGAATTGCGAATTGGGCACAATATGCGTTGCGACCGAGAGCTCGCGCCGTTCCAGGAATAACTGCATCGCCACGCGCAAGGAAATCAGTCTCCACCACGGTTTTTCAAAAACGGTGGCGAAAGGCGGGCCGTGAAAGGTGGTGATGTGATGCGAACTCAAGCGCTCATGGCTGTGTATCACATTGCCCGGGCGCGGATTCGCCTCCAGCCAGCGCGCCACCCGCTTGCCAAAGCGCAGCAAGGCCAGCCAGCGCGGGCGCGGCGCAATCGTTCCCAGCTCGTGAACGACAATACCCGCAGGTTTTTCAGCCAGACATTCTTCACAAATAACTTCGACCTGATGACCGAGATCGCGCAACTCGCGGGTGATTTCCCACACGTAACGCTCCATGCCGCCCACCGGGCCGTAGCGGCGCACCACATGCAGCAGTTGCAGTTTCTTGTCGATAGTCGCTGTCATCAGTTTTCGAATAAAGCCGCTATAATCCGGCTCCCGGCGCAAAGACCCGAATAGTATGCAATTACCCGCAGAAAAACCACCTTGCTGAATGATATACGGCCTGTGCAAAAACTCAGATCGCTCATCTTCGGCTCCATAGCTGCGCCAGCCAGCGTCCCCGCACGCAGCGAGGCGCGCTCCAAGCGTAGCGATTACCGGCCCGACATCGACGGCCTGCGGGCCATTGCCGTGCTCGCAGTGGTAATCTTCCACGCCTTTCCCTCGCTGCTTCAGGGGGGATTTGTAGGCGTGGACATATTTTTTGTCATATCCGGCTTCCTGATTTCCAAACACATCTGGGAAGAGTTGGCTGCCGGAAAATTCAGCATCAAGACCTTCTATGCCCGCCGGGTCAGGCGCATCTTTCCGGCGTTAAGTGTCGTACTGCTCGCCTGCGTGGTGATGGGCTGGGTGATACTGACGCCGGGCGAATATGAACAACTGGGCAAGCATGTCGTCGCAGGAGTCGCGTTCATATCCAACCTCATCCTCTGGAAGGAAGCGGGATATTTCGATAATGCGGCCGATACCAAACCCCTGCTGCATCTCTGGTCCTTAGGCATTGAAGAGCAGTTCTATATCGTCTGGCCCTTGTTTCTGGCTTTCTTCTGGCGCTATTCCCGCCACCTGGGTTGGGCATTCATGGGCGTGCTGGGGATTTCACTGAGCTACAGCCTGATGACTGTACAGCACGATGTCGTGGCCGACTTTTATTCCCCCCTGACCCGTTTCTGGGAACTGGCGTTGGGCGCCGGACTGGCGTATCTCGCCGCGCGTAAACCCGTAACGAGCGCAGTGAATCGTTCCCTCATCTCTTGGGTCGGGTTGTGCCTGATACTGAGTGCCATCCTTATCGTTAACCGCGATGACGCTTTCCCCGGCGCATGGGCGTTGCTGCCCACGCTGGGCGCGGCATGCCTGATCTATGCTGGCGAGCAAACCTGGTTGAACCGGCAAGTGCTGTCGCATCGTTTACTGGTCTGGTTCGGACTCATCAGTTATCCGCTTTACCTGTGGCACTGGCCCTTGCTTTCTTTCGCACGAATCATGGAATCCGGCACGCCCACGGTTACAGTCCGGCTCTGGCTGATTGCAGCAAGCATTCTACTGGCCTGGCTGACTTATCAACTCCTCGAACGCCCGATACGCGCCAGACCCCGATCCCGAAAGCTTATATGGATGCTCTGTTTGAGCATGCTGGCGCTCGGCGCTATCGGACTGACGATCAAAAAACAGGATGGCTTCAAATCTCGCCAGTTTTCAATGCTGAACGGTGATTACAACTCCATGCTACTCGGGGCCGATCGCGGAAAATTGCATCACGAATGCGGCCTTGCCGAGGCGCAAAAATCCGCTTTTCAATATTGCCTGAGGGGCGGCACGGAAGAACCGCGTTACGCCTTGCTGGGAGACAGCAAAGCCGAAGCGCTTTTCTACGGACTGGTACGGGAAGCGAGGCCGGACAGGCAATGGATGATGATAGGTTCGGTTTTCCCTCAGGAACGGGAGGCAGCGGCAGATGACCGTCAGCAAATGAAAAATCGGCTCGCGCTGGAAACAGTCATTGATAACCCGTCTATCAAGGTCGTTGCCCTGACTGTGGCATTGCGCGGCATTTTTCCGGTCAATAGCAACACAGGATTCATCTCTGCCGCTCCTGCCCCCGATAGAACGGCTGACTATAGCAGAACCATACAGTTGCTGGAACAGGCAGGGAAGCGCGTGGTATTCGTCATCGACAACCCAACCTTTCCCGACCCCACCAGTTGCATCAGCGGGGGTGCGACTGCCAGTCCCTTCCTGAATCAATTCCTGCGCCGCAAGGAAAATCCGCTTTGCACGATACGCTATACCGACCATCTTGCCGGAACGCAGGCCTATCGGCAGTTGGTCGCGAAATTGCAGCAACGCCATCCCGGCCTGACTGTCTACGATCCCACGCCCTTACTGTGCGATATTCCCCGCAACCTGTGCACCATCAGCCATGAGGGTAAATTTCTATACAGCTATGGCGACCATATTTCCGACTATGCCAATACGCTAATCGCGCGGGACATGTTGTTGACGGTGATCGAAAAGCTGGTGCCTGAGCGCGGCACCAGATAACAATCAACGCTGCTGTTTCAGCCAGAGTTTAATGTAACGGTAATAGCTGTTCTCGGCGTTCATCACGGCTAGCATGAAACCCTCCCGCCCATCCAGAAAACCCGCGCGCAGAATATAGGTGCGGAAAAACGCCCACATACCATGCAGCACGGCCTGTGCCAGGCTGCCTTTTTTCCCCTTGCGTTCCAGCACGACAGCCGCTGCGCTTGAGTAATTATTCAGCTTGCCCAGCACATCCTCAAAATCCCGGTAACTGTAATGCTGCAAGCGTTGCTGCAAGCGCGCACTACTGCCCTGCATCTGCACGGATTCATGTACCAGCGCATCGCTGAAGCGTCCCTTGTCACGGCGAAACAGACGCAGCACATAATCGGGAGACCAGCCGGAATGCAACATGAAGCGACCACAAAAGCTGGAAAGCCGGGAAATTTCGTAGCCGTCTGCCTGTGGATTTTGCAACACGGATTCAATTTCAGCGCGCAATCCCGGCGTGACCCGCTCGTCCGCGTCCAGCGACAGCACCCAATCATGGCTGGCGTAGTCCAGTGCGCGGTTCTTTTGCGGTCCGTAGCCGGGCCAGTCATGCACGAACACCTTTGCCCCCAGCTCGCGGCAAATCTCCACGGTCGCATCGCTGCTGCCCGAGTCCACCACGATGATTTCATCCGCCCACGCGACCGATGCTATGCACGCGCCGATGTTGCCAGCCTCATTCTTGACTATGATGATGACCGAGAGTTTATAAGCAGTAGTTTCATCAGTCATGTTTTGCCACTCCTTCGACAGCGCGCAGGCCAGGTTTGAGTCCGGCGAACAACACAGCCGCCATGAATGCAAAAAACAACCCGTCCGCATGATCGTGCAATGCAGAATTAAATGCGCCATTGACCATATAAGCCAGCACCAGTCCTCGCGCCGCGTCCTGCTCAAAAACCGTGCCCAGCAGGGGGGCGTAACGCCACAAGGTGTAGAACAAATAAAGCAGCAATGCCAGACCGACCAAGCCGGATTGCGTGGTAATCATCAGATATTCATTGTGCGGGTTGGGTGTTTGCAGCACTTCTGTGCCTCGTGTCTGCTGCTCAAAGGCCGCAGCAAACCCGCCCGTCCCCAGACCCAGGAACGGCTGCTGCTGCACGATTTTCAGGCTGTTGTAATAAAAATCCAGGCGTTGCCCGGTCGAGGTATCCTTGCCGTGATTCGGTTGCCATGCCTGAAACTCGGAGAAAATCAAACTCACCCTGTCGTGCAGACGTGGAGAAGCAGAGAAGGTGACCACTATCAGGCCGACCAACACTAACATCAGGGCTGCCGCTTGCCGCCAACCCCAGACTCTGCCGCGCCCCCGCACATAACGCGCCAACGTGCTCCAGGCGAACCAGCCCAGCAATGCCAGCAAAACTATATAACCCGTTCTACCCTGCACCATGAACAGCACATTGATGCCCGCCAGCGCGGCAAACAAACCCCAGGCCAACTGAATAGCACGCGAAGTCGCCTCGCGCAGATTAAGCAAAGCGAGGAATACGGCGAATGCCATCATATTGTTTTGCGTGATGTGGCTGTGAAAAATAACCGGATTATCGGGTGTGGCGACTACGTTCATCCACGGCTGAACCGGCAAGCCGTGCAAACCGACCAGATACGACAACAACAAAGTCAGCCCCATCGCAGCAAGAAAAGCCCCCTGCGCCCGACGCCTCAAAACCTCATTGGATAGCATCAGCATGAACATCGGAATAAAAACCAGATCGATGTATTTTCCCAAAGCGCCTGCGGCCTCGCGCAACGGAGTTGCGCCGTAAAAAATGGCCACGAACAGTGCGATAAACAACAGACAGGCGGCACGCGCGACAGGATGTTGCGTGGCAATCTGCCAGGCCGCACGCGCATTGAACAATAAGCCCAACAACAGAACAGCCAGCAACACGTTGTCCAGTGCCACAGAAATCGGCACGGTAAATCCCAGCAGTATCGCGCTCGCGCGCAACGACGAAAGCGCAGTGCGTTGCAAGCCGTTAATTGACCCTTCGTGCAGATCAGGGGCAGGCTTCACGGCTGAACGCCCGGTTGCGACTGGTCAGGCTGATATTCGGGCACCCACTGTTGCAACGCCGTTTTCACTTGCATATCGGGCATGGTAGTCACAGCACTCCATGCCAACAACTCTTCCAGCCACGCGGCATCAGCCGCACGCGCCTGGGCGATGCGCAGTTTCGGATGCGGGGTCGGCAGGGTATGCTCATTGTCCGCCAGCAACTCTTCATAGAGTTTTTCGCCGGGACGCAGGCCGGTAAATTCGATCCTGATTTCATCCTCGGTAAAGCCGGACAAACGTATCAGCTGTTTCGCCAGATCCACGATCTTCACCGACTCACCCATGTCCAGCACGAATATTTCCCCCCCCTGACCCATCAGTCCGGCTTGCAGAACCAGTTGCGCCGCCTCCGGTATGGACATGAAATAGCGGGTAATTTCAGGGTGGGTCACGGTAATCGGGCCGCCTTGTGCAATCTGCGCCCGGAATTTCGGAATCACGCTGCCGGTGCTGCCCAATACATTGCCAAAACGAACGATGACAAACTGCGTGGAAAGTTTAGAGGTGACTTTCTCGTTTGCCTCCTCGCCCGCTTGCGGGAGATAACCAGCGACTTGGCTGCTGCCTTTTGGCAGCTTAGTCGAATGGCTAGTCGTTTCATCAGGATTGTGGTGAGGGACTGGAGAGGGTTGCAATGATTGACAGACCATCTCGGCCAGACGTTTGGAAGCCCCCATCACATTGGTCGGATTCACAGCCTTGTCGGTTGAAATCATCACAAACTTGCCTACCCCGTGCAGCTGAGCGGCACGCGCCACCGTCCAGGTGCCGCGCACGTTATTCTGAACAGCTTGCCACGCATTGTTCTGCTCCATCAGCGGCACGTGTTTGTAAGCAGCAGCGTGAAACACCACGGCAGGTTGATAGCGTTGCATGACTTCGCCTACGCGCTCCGCATCGCGCACATCGCCTATCAGGCACACATAGCTCAGAGCAGGAAAAGTCCGTTGCAGCTCCTGCTCCAGCGTATAGAGCGCGAATTCGCTGGATTCAAACAACACCAGCCTGGCGGGCGTAAAACGGGCAATCTGGCGGCACAGCTCGGAACCTATCGAGCCGCCCGCGCCCGTCACCATCACGACGCTATCGGTCAACAGACCATGCAAGCCCGCATTGTCCAGCACCACCGGATCACGCCCCAGCAAATCGTCCAGCTCGATCGCGCGTAATTGCGACACGGCGACCTTGCCGCTCATCAAATCGTCAAAGGAGGGTACGGTAAGCGCCTCTACCTGCGCTTCATTACACAACTGGATGGCACGTTGACGCGTCTGGTGCGACCGAGCTGGCATGGCAATGATTACGCGTTTAATGCCGAAATGATCAACCCAACGGTTCAATTCATCCAGCGTACCCAACACTTTTACACCGTTGAGAATGCAGTTTTTCTTATCAACATCATCATCCAGAAAACCCACCAACTGCCACTCAGGATTTTTCGCCAGATCCTTGGAGAGAATTACCCCCGCATCACCGGCGCCCAGCACCAGCACCGGCTCACTGGACAGCTTCATGCGCCCGTGAAATCGGGTTTCTTTCCACATCCGGTACAGAATACGACTGCCGCCCATGAATAAAATCAGCAACAGTGGATTCAATACCAGTACGGAACGTGGTACGACCAGATTACTGCGCAACATCCACAATACGAAAGGGATAATAGCCGCTGCCAGCAAAACAGCCAGCACGATACGGCGCAAATCGTTCAGGCTGGCGTAATGCCAGATGCCCCGGTACAGGCCGAATTTCCAGAATATCGCCACTTGCAGCGGGACGACCCACAGCAAGGTCTGTAACATTTCAGCGCTAAAATCCGGCGGCAAATCAAAATTGAAGCGCAACAAATAGGCGAGCAGCCACGAGAGGATGGCTGCCGCGATGTCATGCAAGATTGCCAGCACGGTGCGTACGTTTGATTTAAGCAGCATTACGACTCTTCTCTTTGATTGTGTTTTGATGCAAGCGCCAGCGTCTATCTATCCACAAGCCCAAACCCAGATAAATCACAGCCCAGCAGAGCAGCACAGCCCCCTGAGCCTTGCCATCCAGAGTTGTACCTGCCAATGCCGACATGCCCGCCAGCAACATCAGCGCATATTCCGCAATGGCGGTATTGCGATGCCCCCAGCCCATTTGCACCAGGCGTTGATAATAATGGCTGCGATGCGCATCCGTCAGCTTTTCCTTATTGCGCGCGCGTTTTACCAGCGTCAGGGTTGCATCCATCACAAACGGTGAGAACACCAGAACCGGAAACCAGAATGGCCAGTATCCCTGCTGCCAACCCCATACCCCAAAAGCTGCCGCGAGGAAACCAAGCGGAATGGAACCTGCATCACCCAGAAACACTTTGGCCGGATGGAAATTATGATAAAGAAAACCCAGCGCGGCAGCACCCACTGAAAAATTCATCATGGCAAAGGCAGGATCACCCTTCATCCATGCGGCCATCCCGTAGAAGCTAAAGCCGAACAGCGCCATGCCGCCCGCCAGACCATCCGAGCCATCCATGAAGTTATACAGATTGGTCATCCACACCATGAACAACAATGCAGGCAACATCCATATCCCGCCAATTCCACTTCCCAGCAACACACACGAGGCGGCGGCAAAGTGGCCTATCAGTCGCGTCCCCGGCGTTAAATTGCGCACATCGTCAACCAGCGACAGGACAAATAACCCCAGCACCGGCAATACAATCCACCACAGCCAGGGCAGTAACACCCAGCCGCTCAGCATGCCCGCCATCAAGGCGATGCCACCGGTACGCGGAACGGGTTCGGCATGCAAGGAACGCTCGTTGGGGACGTCCTGAATCATGCGATCCTTGTGCATCGTCAGAATCAGCGTCAGTAATAGTGTGACCAATGCGGAAATCAGCGGGGAATAGTAGGTCATGCGGCGCTATCGTGGATTAAACGATGCCGATTTTATCAGTTTGCGCGCCACCCTTTATGATGTTCGCATCCCTGCCGGTGAACACCGGCAATTGCAGGCATAGTCGCAAGACGCGCTGCGCGCTGATTTCCCGCTGACAGGGCGGAATATCCAATTTGGATGCCAGTTTGGGGCAGTCGCGTTTAAAACAGGGTGAACAATCCAGGCCACTGCTAATGTGCTGACATGCTTTACCCGGAATCCCGCTGTAGCCCGGATCCGTCGGACCATGCAGCATGATGCCCGGGATATCCAGTACGCTAGCCAGATGGCCTATGCCTGATTCAACGCTGACGAAGGCCTGCGCGTGCAGCAACACACTCATCAATTCAGTCAATGTCAACCTGGGTAATACACGTGCCTGCGCGCCTCCGGCAAGCTGCAAACGCTGAGCGCGCTGGTGCTCCTGCGCATTGCCCCAGGGCAACAGACACAAGCAGCCCTGTTCGGCCAGCAAGCCTACCAGCTCCATCCACGACGACTCCGGCCAGTATTTACTGTTCCAGGTTGTGCCGTGCAACAGCACAATGCTGCGCTGACCGTCCAAAACTGCGAGTGCCTCTGGCAGATTTTCTACCATTTGCCTTTGATGAAAAGCAGTTAAACCATAATCTGCGGCTTGCGACACATCTGCGGCAAACAACTTGGCTACAAGCTGACGATTCTTCTCGATAACATGCAAGCCGCGCGCTACGCTGGCGGTCTTCAGATAGAACTTTGCCGCCAGGGGTTCGCGCGCGCTATCGGCATGAAAACCATATATATCCGCCCCCGCGAGGCGCGCCAGCAGCGCGCTCTTGAGCAGCCCCTGCGCATCCAGCACAAGGTCGTAATGCTCCGCTCTGAGTTGTTGCTTCAAACCACGCAGCAAACGCGGCAACCTCCACCAGTTTTTCTTGTGGCTGCGCAACGGCACCGGTATCACCTTGCTGACGGCCGAATGCCAACCCACCATTTCAGCAAAGGCTGGCTCCACCAGCCAATGAATTTCCGCATCGGGAAAATGGCGGCGCAAATCACTGATTGCCGGAAACAAATGCAGAATATCGCCCAGCGACGACAGCCTTACGACGAGAATTTTCATCCGTGGTTCACAAGCTGGATTTCCTGTACTCATTCAATTCAATTAAACAACTCAGCTTCGGCAAGAATTTTACCTTGTTGATCCTTGGCTGAAAGCACGGGCACACCCTTCAACTGCCAGTCTATCGCCAATGCCGGATCGTCCCAGCGCAAACAACGCTCGTGCTCGGGAAACCAGTAATCCGTGGTCTTGTAGAGGAAGTCTGCAGTATCGGACAGTACGACGAAGCCATGCGCAAACCCTTCCGGCATCCAGAACATGCGCTTATTTTCGGCGGATAATTCCACTGCGACATGCTGCCCGAAGGTAGGCGAGCTCTTACGGATATCCACCGCCACATCCAGCACCGCACCCTGAACCACACGCACTAGCTTGGCTTGCGGGTGCTGAATCTGGTAGTGCAGGCCGCGCAACACATTTTTTGCAGAGCGCGAATGATTATCCTGCACAAAATCCACATCGCGGCCGGTCAGCTCTTTGAATTGACGGCGATTGAAGCTTTCATAAAAGAAGCCTCTGTCATCACCAAACACCTTAGGTTCGATGATCAACAAATCAGGAATACCGGTTTGAATTACATTCATGCTGTCTTGCTTTCTCTGAGCACCTGCATCAAATATGCGCCGTAACCGCTCTTAATCAGCGGCATGGCCAGCCTTTCCAGTTGCGCGGCATCAATAAATCCGTTGCTGTAGGCGATCTCTTCCGGGCAGGCGATTTTCAGGCCCTGACGATGTTCGATGGTCTGGATAAATTGGCTGGCATCGAGCAGCGATTCATGCGTGCCGGTATCCAGCCAGGCAAAGCCGCGTCCCATGGTTTCTACCGACAAGCGGTTTTGTTCCAGGTAGATGCGGTTGATGTCGGTGATTTCCAGCTCGCCACGCGGCGATGGTTTCAAATCAGCCGCCATGTCCAGCACGGCGTTGTCGTAGAAATATAACCCGGTGACAGCGTAGTTCGATTTGGGCACGAGCGGTTTTTCTTCCAGTGAAATGGCACGGCCTGCCTTGTCAAACTCAACTACACCGTAACGTTCAGGGTCACGCACATGATAGGCAAATACCGAGGCGCCTTCCTTACGTTGTGCGGCATTGAGCAATTGATTCTGGAAATCATGCCCGTAAAAAATATTGTCGCCCAGCACCAGCGCAGAAGGGTCGTTGCCGATGAAGTCTCGACCGATGATAAAGGCTTGCGCTAGGCCGTCCGGTGAAGGCTGAACCGCATACTGCAAATTCAAGCCCCAGGCACTGCCATCGCCCAGCAATTGCTCAAAACGCGGCGTGTCCTGCGGGGTGGAGATAATCAGAATGTCGCGTATCCCGGCCAGCATCAGCGTGGACAGCGGATAGTAAATCATGGGCTTGTCATACACCGGCAACAACTGTTTGGAAACAGCCAGCGTCACCGGGTGTAAGCGCGTGCCTGAACCACCGGCGAGGATGATACCTTTTCTGGATACTGGGGAGTGGTGTACCCGCGAGGGGTAGGCCGTGCGGTTCCCGTTGCTTGCGTAACGACCGCTACGCTCAGTGGTGAGTGGGTTCATGTTGTGCTCACAATTTATGCAACTCAATTAGAATACTGCGCATCAAGCGGCTCGTCCCTGAGGCATGCGAACATCCACTACGATCTCCGAATA
>Ga0209231_1001080_pt1 | contig 11349 bp, 9 predicted proteins | sample Deesub45470m_DNA_FD_188086 | JGI IMG/M metagenome (GOLD analysis project Ga0209231, IMG submission 188086) | Deep subsurface microbial communities from North Pacific Ocean - 450_OLKR46/470m Metagenome (SPAdes) (version 2) | ecosystem: Environmental > Terrestrial > Deep subsurface > Unclassified ... | reverse complement strand
ATTACGGTGGCCAAGACCGCGCGCAATTATGTGATGTTCATCGCCCTGTTTTCTCCGGACAAGAGCCTGGAAGATGTCGCGCTGGGCAGCTATGCCAGCGCCAATGTGCTCGACAATATTCGGCGCGTGCCGGGTGTGGGCGAGGCGCTGTTATTCGGTACCGAATATTCCATGCGGCTGTGGCTCAAGATGGACAAGCTGCAACATTACAATTTGTCTCCGAGCGATGTGGCGGACGCGGTGCGCGCACAAAATGTAGAACTCGCGACCGGCGAGCTGGGGCAAGTCCCCGCCCTGCCCGGTCAGCAACTCAATGCGGTGATCGTTACAAAAGGACGACTGTCCTCGCCTGAGGAATTCGGCAACATCATCGTGCGCACCAACCCGGATGGTTCTTCTTTGCGTGTCAGAGATGTGGCGCGCGTCGAACTTGGCGCGCAGGACTATACCCGCAGTGCGCGTATCGATGGTCAGCCGACCGCCGCGATTGCGATCCGCCTGTCGCCGGGCGCAAATGCGCTGGAAACGGTCGGACAGGTCAAAGCCAAAATGACCGAGCTGTCTAAATTTTTCCCCGCAGGCATCAGCTGGGCAGTGCCTTACGACACTTCGCAGTTCATCGATATTTCCATCAAGGAAGTGCTGAAGAGTCTGGCCGAAGCCTTGCTGCTGGTGGTGCTGGTGATGTATCTGTTCCTCGGCAATATCAGGGCGACGATTATTCCGGCCATCGTTATCCCGATTGCGCTGGTGGGCGCGCTGGTCGGGCTGTATCTGCTGGGTTATTCGATTAACGTGCTGACCCTGTTTGCGATGGTGCTGGCCATCGGCATCGTGGTGGATGATGCCATCGTGGTGGTGGAAAACGTCGAACGCATCATGACGACCGAGGGTTTGTCCGCGCGCGACGCGACGCGCAAGGCGATGGATCAGATAGTCGGCGCGATTATCGCGATCACTTTGGTGCTGATGGCGGTGTTCATCCCGATGGCGTTCTTCCCTGGTTCTACCGGGGCGATTTATCGTCAGTTTGCCGTCACCCTGTTGCTGACCATGATGTTCTCGGCACTGATGGCGCTGACGCTGACCCCCGCACTGTGCGCGTCTTTGCTCAGGCATGAACCGGCTAATGAATCAACTTCGGGCGGTGGATTCAAGGGCTGGTTTAATCGCCTGTTTGCGCGCACCACGAAAAGTTATACCAGCACGGTGGGCAGGATGACCCGTAAAACTACGCGCTATCTGCTGGTTTATCTGGTGATCTTTATGGCTATGGGCTGGATGTTCGCCAAATTGCCCGGCAGTTTCCTGCCGGAAGAGGATCAAGGCTATTTCATCAATGTAATCCAGCTGCCGTCCGGGGCGAGCAAGGAACGCACGCTGGAAGTGCTGGGTCAGGTTGAGCAGTATTATCTGGCACAAACGGAAGTCGAGCATGTGGTCGGTGTGGCAGGGTTCTCGTTCTTCGGGCGAGGGCAGAATATGGCCATTGCGTTTGTGCGTCTCAAGGGCTGGGATGAGCGTACCGCCGATGGCAGCTCCTCTACCGCGTTGGTGGGCAAGGCGAATATGACGTTCTTCCAGATCAAGCAGGCGATGATTTTCGCGATCAATCCGCCGCCGATACCCGAGCTGGCGGCCGTCGGCGGTTTCGATTTCCGCTTGCAGGACCGGGGCGGGGTGGGGCGCGAGAAGCTGCTGGAAGCGCGCAATATGGTGCTGGGCATGGCATCGCAAAATCCGTTGCTGGCGGGCGTTCGCCCCGAAGGGCAGGAGGCCGGGCCGCAACTGCTGCTTGATATCGACAGGCTGAAGGCGGAAACGCTGGGTGTGTCTATCGCCGATCTCAATGAGACGCTGCAATCCACGCTGGGCGTGGCGTACATCAATGATTTCGAACGTCAGGGACGTATTTTGCGCGTGCAGATGCAGGCGGAAGCGGATGTCCGCCGGACGCCCGATGACATCATGAAGCTGTCGATACGCAACAAGCAAGGCAATATGGTGCCGCTGTCCGAACTGGCTACGCCGCGCTGGGTGGTGGGCGCGCCCAAGCTGGATCGCTTCAACGGCTTGCCTGCGATGAAAATTTCCGGCGGTTCGGCACCGGGCCGCAGTACCGGAGAAGCGGTGGCGGTGATGGAAGATATTGCGGAGAAATTACCGCCCGGCATTGGTTTCGAGTGGTCGGGAACCTCGTTCGAAGAACGGCAGTCCGGCACACAAGCACCCTTGCTGTTCGGCCTCTCGCTGTTCGTGGTATTTCTGTGTCTGGCGGCGCTGTACGAGAGCTGGTCCATCCCGTTCGCGGTCTTGCTGGTTGTGCCGCTGGGTATCTTCGGCGCGGTGCTGGCGGTGAGCTTGCGCGAGCTGCCCAATGACGTGTACTTCAAGGTTGGTCTGATCGCCATCATCGGCCTGTCGTCCAAAAACGCCATACTGATTATCGAGTTTGCGCGCAAATTGCAGGACGAGGGCATGAGTCTGATGGACGCTACGTTGGAAGCCTGCCGATTGCGCTTCAGGCCTATCCTGATGACTTCCATCGCCTTTATCGCCGGTGTGTTGCCGCTGGCGATTTCCAGCGGAGCAGGCGCGCAAAGTCGCCATGCGATCGGCACGGGCGTGATGGGCGGCATGATCGCGGCCACTCTGCTGGCGGTGTTTCTGGTGCCGGTGTTTTTTGTCGTGGTGCGGCGTATTTTCCCCGGACATGCGCGCAGCCATGTCGAGCATGAGGAGCAAGCATGAATTCAGATAATCCATTGATGCCGTCATTCCCGCGCAGGCGGGAATCCAGCAAAAAGTCGCCCCGCGCAGCGGGCAAAAACTTGATTTTGTCCGCTGCGCGGGGATTTTTTAATCGTCTGGATTCCCGCTTGCGCGGGAATGACGGTGGCTTTAAAGTTCAGCCTGTCTTATTGGTGGCATTGTTAAGCGGCTGTTCAATGATGCCGGACTATCAGCGGCCCGCTGCACCAGTGCCTGCAATATGGCCGGATTCCGCTGCCGCAAAACCGGGTGAGGTTCGTGCCATGCCGGATTGGCAGGTTTATTTTCCCGATCCGCGTCTGCAGGCCTTGATCGCGGCGGCACTACAAAACAACCGTGACCTGCGCATCGCCACCGCGCGTATTGCGGAGGCGCGTGCGCAATATGGCATACAGCAGGCGGATCGCCTGCCGAATGTGAGTTTGGATGCCTCTCGCAACGCGTCCCTGTCTCCGGCCAGCACGTCATTTACCGGCCGTCCATTTCAGGCGCAGCGTTATGACGTGAAAGTGAGTCTGGTGTCGTTCGAACTGGACTTCTGGGGGCGGGTGAGCAGCCTGAATGCGGCGGCGAAGGCCAGCTATTTTTCGACCGAAGCGGCGCAACGCAGCTTTCGTTTGTCGCTGATCGCCGACGTGGCGAGCGCTTATCTTTCTGTGCTGGAGCTGAGTGAGCGCGTTCAACTGGCGAGCGCCACCGCGCAGGGGCGCACCGAGATGCGGGAATTGCTCGCACGCCGTCGCGATGCGGGAGTTTCCAGCGAGCTGGATGCGTTGCTGTCTGAGGGCGAGTATCAGGCTGCGCTGGCTGACAAGGCGAATCTGCAACGACAGCAGGCGGCCGCAGAGAACCTGCTCACTCTGCTGGTTGGCAAAATGCCTGACAAGCTACCGGAGGGGCGCAGTCTTGATCGGCAGGGTATAACGCCTGAGCTGATTGCCGGCCTGCCCGGCGAGGTACTGCTGCAACGTCCGGATGTGCTGGCTGCCGAACAACGGCTGATCGCGGCGAACGCCAATATCGGTGCGGCGCGCGCCGCCTTTTTGCCGAGTATCAGTCTGACCGGCAGTCTGGGCACGGCCAGTCGTCAGTTGAGCGGCTTGTTCGGTGCAGGCAGCGATGCGTGGAGTTTCCAGCCGGCACTGACACTGCCGCTGTTCGATGCCGGAAGGAATTCGGCTAATCTCGATGTGGCCGAGGCACGCAAGGTGGTTGCGGTCGCCGAATATGAAAAGACCCTGCAACAGGCGTTTCGCGAAGTAGCGGATTTGCTGAGTGCGCGCGACAGTCTGGAAAACCAGCTTGCCGCCGGGCAGGCTAATGCCCGCGCGCAGCAGCAGCGGCAGGTTCTGGTCGAAGCACGCTATCAGGCTGGTATCGCCAACCAACTGGAGTTGCTGGATGCACAACGCGATGCTTATAACGCAGGACAGGGCGAGCTACAGATCAGGCGTGCGCAGCTAGTCGCTGCGACGCAACTGTACAAGGCGCTGGCGGGTGAAGTGGCTGGAAACAAGTGATGAGCGATATTCAAAGCGGCAGTGAACAAACCCGCGCGCGCCTGATTGAAGCGGCGCGTGAGGTATTTGCACAATACGGTTTTCAGGGGGCGACGGTGCGCGAGATTTGTCGTCGTGCCGGGGCCAATGTCGCCGCTGTGAATTATCACTTTGGCAGCAAGGATGGTTTGCTCGCCGAAGCGTTAAATTTCAGCGGACTCAAGGCGCTGCAAACGAATAATCTGTCAGCCGACCCCTGTCCTGAAAAGCGTTTACGCCTGTTCCTCAAGGATTTCATGCTGATGCTGCTGGACGAGAACAGCGCCTCCCGGCAATGCCGCATTATGGCGCGCGAACTGGCCGATCCGACCCCCGCGCTGGACAAAATCGTGTCTGAGGCCATCGCGCCGCTGCACGAATTTCTGGGCAGGATGGTGTGCGAAATCGTTGGCGACAAAATGAGTGCGGCGCAGCAATTGCGCTGTGTGTTCAGCATCCTCGGTCAATGTTCGTTCTATTACCATACGGAACCTGTGTTGCAGCGCCTGCACCCGGAGTTGCGCTACGATGCCGATGAAATCGGAGCGATTGCCGCGCATATCGCGGATTTTTCACTGGCCGCGATGAAGCAGATTGTCCGCAGGGACGCTTAAGGGTAAGTGTGTTTTCGCGTGCAAGGGCAGCGCACGGGGCTTTGATTTATAATCCCGCTTACTTGTCCTGCCGGAAACCATCATGCAACAACTCACTCTCACACGCCCCGACGACTGGCATCTGCATTTGCGCGATGGTGCGCTGATGCAATCGGTACTGCCTGATACCGCACGGCAATTTGCCCGCGCCATCGTCATGCCCAACCTCAGACCGCCGGTCACCACGACCACACAGGCGCTGGAATATCGTGCACGCATTCTCGCCGCACTGCCTGCGGGCGCTGTGTTCGAGCCGCTGATGACGCTTTATCTGACCGATGTAACCGGTGCGGAAGAGATACGCCGTGCCAGGGATAGCGGTGTTGTGCATGCGGTGAAGCTGTATCCGGCCGGGGCGACCACCAATTCCGACGCGGGTGTGACCGACATCCGCAAGACTTACGCCGCGCTGGAAGAGATGCAAGCCTGCGGAATGCCGCTGCTGGTGCATGGTGAAGTGACGGACAGTCACATCGACGTGTTCGACCGCGAGGCCGTGTTTATCGAGCGCGTGATGCAACCGTTGCTCAAAGATATGCCACAATTGCGCGTGGTGTTCGAGCACATTACCACCCGTGATGCGGCGCAATTTGTGATGAGTGCGCCTGACAACATCGCCGCAACCCTCACGCCGCAACACCTGCTCTACAACCGTAACGCCATGCTGGTCGGCGGTATCCGCCCGCATTTTTATTGTCTGCCGATTCTGAAGCGCGAGACGCATCGCGAGGCGCTGGTTAAAGCTGCTACCAGCGGCAGCCCGAAATTTTTTCTCGGCACCGACAGCGCACCGCACGCGCAGCACACCAAGGAAAACGCCTGCGGCTGTGCCGGTTGCTACACCGCACACAACGCTATCGAACTGTACGCCGAAGCGTTTGAGGCTGCGGGCGCGCTCGACAAGCTGGAAGGCTTCGCCAGCTTCTATGGCGCGGATTATTACGGCCTGCCGCGCAATACTGCGCAAATCACCTTGCGTAAAGAGGACTGGCTGGTACCTGCGACGGTGGGATTTGGCGAACACAAGCTGGTGCCGCTCAGGGCGGGTGAAACGATGAAGTGGAAGCTCCAAAGATGACAGGTAGACAGGTAGGCTGGGCAGAAACTGCCCACCTTCATGTGAATTGCTGCCGCGTGGGCATAATCCTCAAATTGTGAACATTAGGTTTTTGGATAATCAATGAGAAATATTCATCAAATTTGATTTTGGAGTATCGCTATGAATACCCTTGAGATTCGTCCAGAGTTGAGAATTCAGCTCGATAATTTGGCGGCAGAAAGCCATCGTAGTGAAGGCGATTTGGCAAATGAAGCCGTTGCACTCTATCTTGCCCAGCAACGCCGCATTACCACGCGCATTCAGGAGGGGTTGGCACAGGCGATGCGAGGTGAGTTTGTTTCGGATGAGGACATGGAAGAGTTTTTTGCGCGCTACACAGAGCCTCAGGTGTGAAGTTGCGCTATACACCGCGAGCAAGGTTAGACCTCGCGGAAATTCACGATTACATCGCGCAGGAAAATTCATACGCGGCGAGGCGGGTGATTAAGATCATTCGTAAATCGGCTGAAGTATTATTGTTCAATCCTTTAGTTGGTCGAGCAGGGCGGGTGAGCGACACTCGTGAACTGGCGGTCGGGCGCCTTCCCTTTTTGCTGGCGTATCGAATTGATGCGGATGAAGTACAGATATTGTCAGTGATACATACGGCCAGATTGTGGCCAGAAAGCTTCTGATTACCATGCCATTAGCGCCTTATTTGCGAACATCGCCTATTCTTGGCGACCGCGTTTACCTGCACCCTTCCTGCCAGGTCATCGGTGAGGTGAAGATAGGGGACGACAGTTCGGTGTGGTGCAACACCGTTTTGCGCGGCGATGTGAACCGCATCGTGATAGGAAAAGGCAGCAACGTGCAGGACTTGAGCGTGGGGCATGTGTCGCACAAAACACCTGAAAGACCGGACGGATCGCCGTTGATCATCGGCGACTATGTGACCGTCGGTCATGCGGTGATACTGCACGGCTGCACCATAGGCAATGAGTGTCTGATCGGCATGGGGTCTATCATCATGGATGATGTGGTGATTCCCGATCAGGTGATGATAGGCGCAGGCAGTCTGGTATCACCCGGCAAACTGCTGGAGAGCGGGATGCTCTACATGGGGCATCCGGTGAAGGCGGTGCGTGCGCTGACGTCAGAGGAAATCAGCTATCTGCGCTATTCGGCCGAGCATTACATTCGGGTGAAGGATAATTACCTGAACAAAACGTAAATCAGAAAGAACGAAAAGAATGAGCGACCCAAAAGAAATCATACGCGCCAAGGTGAATCTGGAAACTGCGCAAATGCGCTGGAGTGAAATGCAGCGTTATTTCGCCAGTGGTGCCGCACTGTTTGTCTCACCCGAGCTGGATCTGGTCGAGACGGCATTTCAGATGTCCGAAGACAATGCCGCGCTCATCGGGCAGTGGATGGCGGCAGGCCAGTTCGGCAAGGTGACGGATGAGCAGGCGCGTGTCTGGTCAGCGAATGACGCGATGCACTGGGTCGTAGTCGTCAGTCCTTGGGTGCTGGTGCAGCCGGTGTCACCCAAAAATTAAACCGGAGGTGGCCATCAGCCTCAGGCGTTAGCTATGCCTTGACCGGTGGCCGCATCTTTTTTATCACGATGCCTTTTTTCTTCAGCATCGTTTCGATCTGCTCACACAGTGTCTTCAGTATCTTGATGCGGGCAAAATTCTTGTCATTGGCTTCCACTAGTGTCCAGGGCGCGACGGTGGTGCTGGTTCTGTCCACCATGTCGGATACGGCCTGTTCGTATTCGTCCCATTTTTCACGATTACGCCAGTCTTCGGCGGTTATTTTGAAATGCTTGAAGCCGACTTTTTCGCGTTCCTTGAAGCGCTTCAGCTGTTCGTCCTTGCTGATGGACAGCCAGAATTTGACGACGACGATATTGTGGCGCACCAGTTGAGCTTCGAAATCGTTGATTTCACTGTAAGCGCGCATCCAGTCTGCTTCTGAACAGAAATTTTCCACCCGCTCTACCAGCACGCGGCCATACCATGAGCGGTCAAAAATCGTCACACGGCCGCGCCGCGGAATGTGCCGCCAGAATCGCCACAAATAGGGTTGTGCCCGTTCTTCCTCGGTGGGGGCTGCAACCGGGATGATGTTGTAATAGCGTGCATCCAGTGCGCCGGTGATGCGGCGAATCGCGCCGCCCTTGCCGGCCGCGTCGTTGCCTTCGAACATGGCGATGACGGTGATATTTTTGAATTTCGCGCTGCGGGTCAACAGTGCGAGTTTCCCCTGATATTTTTCCAGTTCAGCCTGATAGTCTTTCTTGTCAATTTTCTGGCTGAGATCCAGCGTTTTCAGTATATTCAGCTGATCGATGGATGGCAGTGGCGGGGGGGCGGAAACTTCAGGTTTTTTCGCGTCGGCCTCATCAAGGCGTTTGCGTATCGCATCCAGAATAACCTTACCTACGGTCAGGCTGCGGTAATGCGGGTCGTAACCTTCGACGATGGTCCAGGGCGCCTCGGCCGTGCTGGTGTGGCGGATGACACTTTCGCTGACAGCAAAGAATTTGTCGTACATTTCGAAATGTTCCCAGTCGCGTTTAGTGACGCGCCAGCGGGTCTTCGGATCTTTTTCGAGCAGTTTGAGGCGTTTTTCCTGTTTGTCTTTGGATAGATGCATCCAGAACTTGAGTATCAACGCGCCTTCATCGGTCAGCATCTTTTCCAGACGTTTGGCGCGTTCCAGGCTCTGGTCCAGATTGGCTGTCTTGATGCGGCCCTGCACCCGGTTGATAATCGGCCAGGTGTACCAGGAACCCAGAAATATACCGGCCCGGCCTTTGGGCGGCAGTTCGCGCCAGAAACGCCACATCATCGGCCTGTCCAGCTCTTCATCTGATGGATCGCCCATGCCGTGGGTCTGCAAGAAGCGCGGATCCATCCATTCGTTGAGCAGATTGACGGTCTCGCCTCGTCCCGCACCATCTACGCCGCCAACCAGAATGATGACCGGAAATTTTGCCAGCTTGGCCAGTTCCATCTGCGCATCCAGCAGGGCTACGCGCAAAGGCGGCACTTCCTTGTCGTAAGTACGTTTGTCTATCGTGTGACCGAGTTCAGCGGATTCAAACATGTTGGTCTCCCAAGTGTAGTGTAATTGCGCTTATAAAAAATCAGGGGTAATAGCCAGACGCAAGCTGGTTTCGGACGAGCCTTCAGCGCGGCTCAGCCATACCAGTCCGCTTTTCTTGATGCGTAAGGATTCGTTACCGCAGCCCAGCAATTGTGCCGCGACTGAGCCCAGCGTCGGCTGGTGTCCGACCACCAGCACGGTTTCTCCGGCGTTAGGCCAGCGCACCGCTTGCAGCACGGCATGCACGGATGCGCCGGGTGCAATAGTGGGAACAAGAGTGAAATCGGCGCTCAGTGCCGTTGCCGTTTGCTGTGTGCGTGTCGCGGGGCTGACCAGAATGCGTGTATGGGCGGGTAGATGCTGGCGCAGGAAGGCTGCCATTTTATCGGCCTGTTTGCGGCCCTTCTCGGTCAGTTCGCGTGTAAGGTCGGGCGGGCCGTCTTCAGCTTCGGCATGGCGCCATAAAATCAGATCCATCATGACCTCCAAATATTACGTTTCATTTCTTGAAGTATACTGTATATACTGTTTCAGGCATTTTATTCCAAGGAGACAATCATGAAAACCAAAAAGTTGGACAAGGTCGAAGAAGTTGCCGCACCCAAGGTTGCAGTTGCCGCCAAACTGTTGAGCAAGCCCGCGCCCGCAACGGTTGGCAGATCGGCAAGCAAGCCGGCACCCGTTGCGGCGCGTAAGCCGGCTGTGAAGAAGGTTGCGGCTGCTGCCGTGGTTGTTGAAGACAAAGTGGTTAAAGAGGCCAAGCCGGTTAAAGAGGCTAAAGCGGTGAAAAAGCCGAAATTGAAGGTGGTGCGTGACAGTTTTACCATGCCACAGAGCGAATATCAGAAAATCGCCGAGATCAAAGAGCTGTGCCAGAAAGCCGGATTACCTGTGAAGAAAAGCGAAGTGCTGCGAGCCGGCTTACAGGTATTGAGTGCCATGGCTGACGCGCAAATGTTGAATACCTTGAACGGTCTGGATAAGATTAAAACCGGACGTCCGAACAAGCATTAATTAGGCAGCTTGAACGAAGCGCTGGCGAGTTGCCTGAGCAGCTCGCTTTGCGCACATTTCCGTGCGGCGCGGCGCAGTTGTTTGTGGCGATATTGCCCTTCGCTATCCATGTCCCACGCCTGGCTGTTGTCCTGCAGGTATATCTTCAATCCCTCATCTATCACGCGTTTCTTGAGCTTCTTGTCGAGTACGGGGAAGCAAACCTCGATACGCCGGAAGAAGTTTCTGTCCATCCAGTCAGCCGAAGCCAGATAGACGTCATGCTGTAAATCATTGCGGAAATAGAAGATGCGGGTGTGTTCGAGGAAACGTCCGATGATGGAGCGCACCTTGATGTTTTCCGAGAGTCCGGCAACGCCGGGACGCAGCGCGCATACTCCGCGCACGATCAAATCCACTTTTACCCCTGCCTGAGAGGCTTCATACAGCGCCGCGATGGTTTCCGGTTCCAGCAAGGCATTCATCTTGGCGATGATATGCGCGCGTTTGCCGGCTTTGGCGAGAGCAGTTTCGTTCTGGATGGCAAGCAGGACACGTGCGTGCAGCGTAAACGGCGATTGCCACAGATGATTGAGTGTACGTGCGCGACCGAGGCTGGTGAGCTGACCGAATACTTCGTTCGCATCGGCGCAGACCGCTTCGTTGCTGGTGAACAAGCCAAAATCGGTATACAGCCGCGCGGTACGCGGATGGTAGTTGCCCGTGCCGAGATGTACATAACGCCGCAGTTTACCGTCCTCGCGCCGTACCACCATCAGCATTTTGGCATGGGTTTTGTGTCCCACCACGCCGTAAACCACATGGGCGCCGACTTCTTCCAGACGATTAGCCCAGTTGATGTTGGCTTCTTCGTCGAATCGGGCCAGCAATTCCACCACCACCGTGACTTCCTTGCCGCGCTGGGCGGCGGCAATTAACGCCTCCATCAGCGCGGAATCTGCGCCGGTGCGATAGACGGTCTGCTTGATCGCCACTACGTCAGGATCGCTGGCGGCCTGCTGAATGAAATCGATGACCGGCTTGAAGGACTGGTAAGGATGATGCAGCAGCACATCGCTCTTGCGGATGACCTTGAACATGTCCGCCCCCTTCTTTTGCAACACCAGCGGTACGCCGGGCACGAAGGCCGGAAACTTGAGATCGTCGCGCGCCACTCTATCCGGGATTTGCATCAGCCTGACCAGATTAACCGGGCCGTGAACGCGATACAGGT
>Ga0209231_1001078_pt1 | contig 11364 bp, 9 predicted proteins | sample Deesub45470m_DNA_FD_188086 | JGI IMG/M metagenome (GOLD analysis project Ga0209231, IMG submission 188086) | Deep subsurface microbial communities from North Pacific Ocean - 450_OLKR46/470m Metagenome (SPAdes) (version 2) | ecosystem: Environmental > Terrestrial > Deep subsurface > Unclassified ... | reverse complement strand
CGACAGGCCCGGTGACCGTCATGAAGGCCTGGATAGAAATGATACATCGCTATCTGGCAATGGGCATAGGCGTACTGATCGTTTCGATGACGGCCATCTCGTGGCGTAAATGGTTGCAGTCTGGGCGCCGGGAAAGAAAATTTTCGCCCCTGTTTCCGTCTCTGCTGCTTGCCTTCGTTTGTGTTCAGGGCGCTTTCGGCGCCTGGACCGTGACGATGAAATTGCAACCGGTCATCGTGACCGTGCACCTGCTTCTGGGCATGGGGCTGCTGGCACTCCTGACGTGGTTCGGCACACGTTTAAGCGATCATCCGCCGACACCGAAGTCGGCTGCCGCACTTCGCCTGCCGACGACCCTGGCGATATGGCTGCTGCTGCTGCAAATCGCGCTCGGCGGCTGGGTCAGCACCAATTATGCGGCACTGGCCTGCACTGATTTCCCGCTATGCAACGGTGCGCTGATGCCGCAGATGGATTTTCACAACGGCTTTACAATATGGCGGGAACTGGGCATGACTGCCCATGGCGATTACATTCCTTTCGCGGCCTTGACCGCGATCCACTGGACGCATCGCGCCTTCGCCTTCGTCGTGGCAACACTGATTGTGTGGGTGGCACTGCGCGCCTTTAAGATCGAAACATTACGCAAGACTGGGCGCTGGCTGTTGATCGCTGTTGCGCTACAGTTCTCCATGGGCATCGCAACCGTACTGCTGCAACTGCCGCTGCTGCTTGCCGTGGCGCATAATGGTGGCGCGGCACTGCTGCTGATGTTGCTGGTCATGTTGCATAACAAAACCCGCATCACGACGGATCAGGAGACAGCAAAGGTTTCCTGACCGTCTGTGGTGATCTTGCTTACTTTTCCAGCAGTTTCGCTTCAGAGGTTTTCGGATTTGCGTGTACCAGTCTTACATTCACTGCCTCGCTTTTTTCCACAACATAATCATTGCCGTAATCAAAACGCCACACCCACGCACCGGCGCGACGGGTCCGGAATGTCGTGTCTGTCCAGTATTTACCGGCCAGAGATTCAGGGAAATACAGCTTCGGCAACGTCGGTCCGGGATAGGGTATGCTGGTGTCCACTATCGTATTCAACTCAAAACGGCTGGGCAGATGCCAATCTGAAAGGCCGCAAAGTTTCATGGCATTGATAGTCCTGGCATAGGATTCCGTATCGCAGTCGCTTCCCGTGCATACCCCGGCGTTGGCTTTTCCGGCAAAGCCGCCGTTACTCATTTGATCCGAGTCATACCAGCTGTAGGTATTGTCGATATTTTGCAAACCGGGCTGAGTATTTTTTATCTCCCACGTCATGCCCGCTTGATTGTCACGCACGCAGGCCCAGGGATTTTTTGCATAATCGCTACCGTCATTGACGCTGCCATCCTGATTGATTCGCGTCATGTCAAACACGAATGGCTGGGGATCAAGCGTTTCACCACAGCCTGTTATCAGCACAGTACCCAGCAACACCAGGGCAATCTTGCTGCACGAACGTGTCCTGATTGAGGTATTTTCATGGATCATTTTTTTCATTTTATCTACCCGTAAGTGATGTTGTAATAGAATCTTGCAGATGCCTATGCGCGTATCCATCGTGGCAGCGAGACGGGTGTTTCACGCATCAGGCAATGATTTGTGCTGATTATTCTTCCTGTTCTTCGTCGTGTGATTATCAGCCAGATCGCGCAGGCTGGCGCGGAATGACTCCACTTCCGACATCAGCTCTTTGAAATCGGCAGTAGCGGCCCAGAATTGCCTGATTCGCGCCCGATCTGCCCGGCCACGCAGGCGAGGCTCCCGTTCCGCGAGCACGCGCTTACCTGTCCACAACACACCCAAACGGTGGTAACAATCGCCCTCGCGACAACCGGTAATAAACACGCCGTCAACTTTCCGCTCGTGCAGTGCATACTCCACAAATGAGGGCGGCAACATGGCAATGCAGGGCAGACTCAGTACGGAAACATTCTCACTGCGTAAATTTTCAATATTTGCAGCATGATCGCAACCGAAGACCATTACCCGCATATCCCCCTCAAGCCTGTCCATGTCACTCACCATGGCGGCACGAAGACTGGACAGCGGCAAAGATGGCATTTCTATGCCGCTGACATAATCTTCCTCGCTCCTGAATGGATTTGACGAGGGGCATGCGCCGGTGCAAATACCGCAACTGACACAGCGATCCGCCACGACCACGGCTTCCTCCTGAAAATGCATGCCATCGCTGCGTGGCCGCATCATCACGGCTTCATACGGGCAATCGGCAACACAAAGCCTGCACCCGCTGCAATCTTCGAGGTTTACCCGGGCTACCGGAATCTGCTTAAATCGCGCTGGCAGCCACGGCAATACAACGAGCAGCAAACTGAGGCCGATCAGGAGCGCCCACACCTGGCCTGCGGACCACACGTCCAGCAACGGGTAAATAAACAAATAAAACCAGTCTATCTCCAGATTACTCGGCTCAATCGCCATGTCTGCGGCTCCCTGGCTCAGCACCGGCTTCACCAGGGCCAGCACCACCAGCGACAGCAACATCCCGACTGCCAGTATCTTTTTTGGGTTAACCACGGGGTTGCTGATGCGCATGATATGCACCCAGAGCAAAAACAGGACAATCAACGGAATGGTTACATGGGCAAACGATATCAACGTAAAGAAGCGGTCATTGAGCACTTCCTGAGTGATGAAGCTGCGCGACAGCGATTCGCTGAATATGGGCAGCCAGTCCAGCCATTCGACCGTGGTCACGGTGGTATATTGGGCCAGCTTGTCCCATACCATCCAGTAACCGTTGATTCCTGCCGCATATATCGGCCATATCAGCAGCACGCCCGTGACCCAGGCAAACCAGCGTGCGCCGCGATAACGGCCCAGAATGAATTCACGCAGCATGTGCAATGCCATCACCAGTATCAGCGCATCGGAGGCGTACCGGTGCAGACTACGCATGATCCCGCCCAGATACCATTGTTCGTGAGTGATATATTCAACGGAGGGATAGGATAGTTCTATGCCGGTTTTGTAGAAGGCGTAGACGTACGCGCCACTGACGAGTACGATCCAGAAAAGATAAAACCCCAGCGCACCCAGATGATAGAAAGGATTGAGAGCATGACCAAAGAACTTGTTCAGCCCCCCCTCTATCCACAGCAACACCCTGTGCGCACGGGGCATGGCAGGGTAGTCGGCAGTCATTTCGAGTCGGCGCATCTATGTCACCCAGATTGCAATCTGAAAAGTATTTAAATCCGCCACTTCAAAGTCCGACAACATAATACAATGTCGACATGTTTGAACACCACCTGGGAGAATAAACTTGGAAGTCATCTACTACACTCTGGTGGCCGCCGGCCTCTATCTGGCGTCCGACCGATTGCTCAATTACATTGAAACGACTCGCGGTGAGCGTTTCAAATATCGCAGCATCGTATTCTTTGTCATCATTCTGACAATGGCATTTCTCGCCTTCGGTTTTGTCAACTTCATCGCACTTTCGTCGCAGTCATAGTGCCGTTTGCTATAGCGCGGCATACTGACTTTAGGCACGCGCAACCTACGCCCCCGGACAGGCCGGTTTGCGCATCGCCTTGAAAACCACCACCAGGAACATGACACCGCCTACCACGGCGATCAATCCGCCCAGCCCCATCAGTCCCATACCTGCAGTTTGTGCAAAGCCGTGCAACTCCTGTGCGGCTCCCGCCACCTTGCGTTGCACACCGTAACCACCTGACCACAGCAAACCCACGATGTGCAACAGTTGCCCGACTCCGTACACATAAGGCATCAACGTGGCCCATTTCAATTCCGGCTCGCGATAGCCAAGGCGTGGCAGCAGATGCAAGGTCAGCCCCATGAAAGCCAGGCTGATTGCGCCACCGGTCCCGTGATAGTGCGCCGTGATGATAGTGTTGCTATCCCTGATCATCAGGCTTATTCCGGCGCCGATGGCAAACAGAATGACCGATGAGAGTAAAGCCGCGCGCTGGGGGTGGGTGGCTGCTGTACCCTTCCCTGCAAGGCTTCCATAGAGTATGGCCAGTCCGATTGGTACAGGTGCGAATGCCCCCCCTACCCTCATCAACTGGGTAAACTGCTCCATATAGTCTCCCAATATTCCGTTATAGTTCAAATAGATAACCGGAACATACAGCACGGGAAGCAGCCCCAGAATGAGCAGGAACGACGACACCCGCGGGCTCAATGAGTTTTTCACTTCGCAGGCATCGGCCAGCCACAGCCAGCCGGCCAGCATCAGTATCATATAAGTGAACTGGAGCACATGGCCTCCGCCCCAGAACAAAATATCAAAATAAACCGTGCTGTCCAGATCGGTTGGAACAATGCCGTATGACCAGACAAATGCAGCCAGCGCAAACAGCATCGAAATGGCAGCCGCATAAAATCCGATGCGCAATGAGCCTTCACCACCACGCCACAGAGAGGCAGGAGGTACCACAAGCAAACTGCGCAGTACCAATATCGCCATACCCGCTGCAAAACTGATCAAGCCGGAAAAAAAGAACGTGCTTTGTATCACAGGCACATAGTTGCTCATCAGCGGCTTGCCGGTCGCCACAAAAGGAGACAGCACGATAATCAAAGCGCCTGCAGAGGAAAGCGCCAGCGCCAGCCAGCCCACCCACGCGAATCTGGATGATGAATTAAGACTCCACAACACGCCAGCGAACGCCAGAAACCACAATAATACGGACAAATCCACATGTACTACGAGAGCGGTATGAAAGAAATCGACCCAGGGGAAAATATCCTGCAGATAGGGGGTACGTGCCAGCACCAGCAAAATAGCGAATACCCCGGCGCCTACCAGCGAGGCTATTCCCAGCCACAACCAGCCGGCAGCAAGCTTGCGCCCGGCCTCGGATGGCATGGTCAGTACATATCCGCGTTTACCACCCTCAGTCTCGTTATCTGCCCGCTGAAATGCTGAACTCATCATTTTTCCCTATTTTGCATTCTTGTTTTTAAAAATAAATCCGCCCGTTGCCGCCTTGAAATCGATCACCATGATATGCCCTGGCGCCAGTGTCACGGTCTCTTCACGAACATAGTTAAAGTTCTCTCCATCGTGATCTTTAAGGCGCGCCTTGAGCGTATGTATGCCCGCCTTCACGGGTATGCGCCGGTATATATTGGAATTGCCACTGCTGGAGAATCCGGCGGGTTTCAGCGCCACATGATATAGCTGTTTTCCATCCATTTCGAGTTCAACCACAACATCGGAACGCTTGCGGTTGGGACATATCGTAGTCACTTTTCGCTGGTAAGGGGGAAGTTTGGCCAATTCTTCAGGGGTGCGTTCGCGGCATTCCCCTATATGCTGACCGGCATGACTAAAACTCAGCTTGATCAGGGTCTCATCCGGCGGAAGATGGGTATAGACGGGCGAAGTAGAAAAATAGCCAATTACGCCCATAAACAACGCATAAAACACGCCCTGACCCAGGTATTGCAAGGGCTTAGTCATGTTCGTTCTCCCCGCTGGCCACTCTTACGGCTGGAGCTATCTGGCATGAAAAAGAAAAGGCATCGGAAAAATACTGATCTTCAGGCAAACCTCTGGCTATGAAGGGTGCACGACCGGCCTCAACCATCTCTGGCGAACCACAGGCATAAACCTGATACCCCTCAAGATCAGGATAGTCCTGCAGTATTGCCTCGTGGACCAGACCCGTTCTGCCCTGCCAGCCCTGTTCGGGCCGCGCTTCAGACAATACCGGTATATATTTGAAATTCTCATGCGCCTGCTGCCATTTTTCCGGTAAATCCGAATACAGATCCTCTGTCACTCTAGCCCCCCAATACAGCACCATAGGGCGGTTCAGGCCGATATTGAATGCATGTTCCACCATGCCCTTGACGGAACCGAAACCACACCCACCCGACATGAAGATGATAGGTTTATCATTGCTTTCATGCAGGAAAAAACTGCCCATGGGGCCTTCCACACGCAACACGTCGCCCTCTTTCATCTCATTAAAGACGTGGCCGGTAAATTTCCCGCCCTCCACCAGACGGATATGCAATTGCAGGTGGTCTGCCTCATGCGGTGCATTGGCTATGGAATAACTCCGCTTGCTGCCATCATCCAGCAATACGGCAATATATTGTCCGGCAATAAAATTCATCCTTGTTTCACCCTGCGGACGCAATTCAAGCAGCATCACATCCGGTGTAACCCGCTGCATTTTTTCCACCCTGAAATTCATTGTTTTAACCGGGTGACACGATATAGATAAATCAGACAAGGGTTTTGCACAGCAGAACAGCGCCTTACCCTCTGCCTTTTCCGCATCGGTGAGCGCACTCTTGTGGTAGGTACCGTAATCGACCTTGCCTTTCAATATCTTGCCCTTGCAAGCGCCGCAAACACCTTCGCGACAAACATAGGGCAAGTTCAGTTCCTGGTTCAACGCAGCCTCGAGTATGGTCTCACCCTTACGGGCAATCAGTGTATGCCCGCACGCGGTGATTTCGTACTCGTCCCGGCCGCGTCGCCCTCCACCCACAAACGGCAGCAATAAGAGAAAAGCCGTGATTCCGCCCGCAAACAGCCAGACATTGCCAGGCCCCCATGCATACATCAGGGGGAAGCTCCAGAGGTAAAACCAGTCCATCGCCAGCACAGCCGGCGCGTGATCCAGATTCGCGGCTCCCTGGCTCAATGCCGGCTTGATCAAGGACAGCACTATCATGGAACCGATCAACCCTATCGTGAGTGCCCTTGGCGTAGCGGTCTTAGCCTCGGATACGCGCTGAGTGTGCACCCAGATGATGGCAAATGTGACCAGGGGGATGCCTATGTGTATCAGGGATAGCAGTGAAAAGAAACGGTCGTTGACACTGCCCTGCTCCAGAAAATTACGGGCCAGAGCCGCGCTGAAGATCGGCAATGAATCCAGCCACTCCGCGGTCGCTACGGCAACGAACTGCGCCAGCTTATCCCACACCAGCCAGTAACCATTTATGCCGGCCATGTATACCAGCCATAGCAAGACTATACCGGTGAACCATGAAAACCAGCGGAAGTTGCGGTAGCGGTCAAAGACAAAATTTCGCAGCATGTGCAAAATGGCCGCCAGCACCATGCCGTCGGAAGCATAACGGTGCAGGCTGCGCATTATCCCGCCCAGATACCATTGGCCATGAGTGATGCGCTCCACCGAGCTGTAGGCATCATCCACGCCGGTATCGTAAAAAGCGTAGATATAGAAACCGCTGGCCATGACGATCCAGAACATCAAATAGGTGATCGCCCCCAGATAATAAAATGGGTTGAGTGTCGGCCCGAAGGGCGCATTCAGCATACTCTCCAAACGCAGGAAGACATGCTGACCTAGCCGGTGTACGTATTTGATCACCTGAAAACTCCGTAAAATAAAGTTGCGGAACACACTGGAACGCACCGTATAGGCGGACAACTGCCGTCAAACGTCACGCCCGCATGCGCAGGGATCTTGCAGCGACCAGTTGAAAAGGAGTCAGGCATGATGACTATGCTTGCGCTTGGGACTGCCACGAAACTCTTTTACGATCCACCAGGTGATGAACAACGAAACGAGTATGCCCATTCCGATTCCGTAAAAGAAGCTGTAATCGACCGTATATTTCCCGGTTTGCGAGTCGTACACAGTGCAAAAGAAGCGCACGCTCTTGGCTATACCGTCAAAACCTGATTCAGCTGTCGCAAAATTGTAGATCGGGTCAGTGGTCTTGACATTGTAGATCATATTTTTTAACGGTTCGAGCAGTGTTCTGTTCTCAAACTCATCCCCGTATATGTGCAGATTAACCTTGCCGTTCGCATCGATGAAGGTAGTCTGGGTCGTATGATTAAATCCGCCCTCCGGAGCGGGCATGAAAACAAATCCCAAATCCTTGCTCAATTGATTAATCGTCTCAGCGTCAGCACTGACGAATTCCCAGTTGGGGACTTTAACATCCAGACGTTTGGCAAAATTATCCATCTCCTCGGGCGTGTCGTTATCCGTATCAAAACCTATGGTAAGCACTCCGAAGCTGTCAGCGCCCAGTGCCTCCCTGGATTCTTTAAGCGCGGTCAGATTCCGGGTTGTGGTCACGCAAATGAACGGACAATGCGTATAGATCATACTGATAATCAAAGGCTTGCCGCGATAATCAGACAACCTGACTTTACGCCCGCTGTGGTTAACAAAGGTGTAATCACCCAGCTGATTTCCGATCGCACCCTGGCTGGTTTTCAGGGCCTCTACCGGATCAAAATACTGCTGGTTTGTTTCAGGTTGCACCTGCAATTTTGTTGCGGAGACAGTCGTCTCGTACAACTTCATGCCCTTGACTTCATTATCCTGCGCCCACGCAGGTAGCGCGGCGGAGAATAAAACCGCAAGACTCAAGTGTGCAAGGAGGTGAAACATGGTTTTAACTTCCGTATTAGTCATTCGTCACGAGAGAATCGTTGCTAGGCCGCGACCCTCCCATCCACGAAAGCCTGAAGCCAGGCGTGTAGCAGATAGTTTTGCTCAGGCGAAGAAGCTTTCCAGCATCAGTGCCAACAACAGCAAGCTGAGTTGCACCATGGAAGCAAAGAAATTCGACATGGCCGTTTTCTTTGTTGGATTGCGTACCAGTTGCACGCTCCTGATCAGAAAGTAGCCGCCGCCCGCTACTGCGCCGACGAGGTAAATCCAGCTTAAGCCATAGTAAATCGGCATCAGCGAGACCAGCACCAGAAGCACTGTGTGTCCTAATATAATGCGCGCCGCCTTCTGATCGCCTTTGACCACGGGCAACATGGGCACACCTGCCGTCGCGTACTGTTCACGGTAGGCGATTGCGAGACTCCAGAAATGCGGCGGGGTCCATAAAAACAACACCAAAGCCAGCAGGGTCGGAAGCGGGCCGAAGGACGGATCGATGGCCGCCGCGCCGGCGAGTACCGCAAAACTCCCGGCCAGACCGCCAAACACGATATTCAGCCAGGTGCGACGCTTTAGCCACACGGTGTAAACGATAGCGTAGGTAAAAGCGCCCAGAAATATATTCAGTGCCACCATTGCATTGAGCGCAAAAGTAGCCGTTGCTACGGCCGTCAGCAGCAACAATCCGATGATAGCCAGCCACTTGGGACTGTGTTCAAAAAATCCCGTCACGAAGGGGCGGTTTTTTGTACGCAGCATCTTTGCATCCATATCCCGTTCGCTGTACTGGTTGAAGGCCCCGGCAGCAGCCGAACCCATCAAAACAGTCAACGAAAGAATCAGGATTTTCCAGACAGGCAGCGAATCGCCCGGGGTAATCGCCATGCCACCCAGCGCAGCCAAAGCAATCACCAGACCTATGCGCAGCTTGAAAACATTGACGTATTGTTTGATCATGATTTTATGTCCTTGTTTTTTCACTCTCCGACGTCAAAAAAGTGCGGATCAAGTTAGGTTCATCCTTGTTTCCGGGCACTTCCAGGCGAAACCGGGTCAACTACTCGCAGGAGGGGATGCCTCGCGGCATCCCCTGTCACCGCGTTTCTTCAGGACATGCCCCAAACGGTGGACAGATACTTGAAGTTGATGAAGTAGTAAAGAACGATAGTTGCGAACAAAATCATCGCCAGCACGAAAGTACCCGGTGCTTCCATACCCCAGATACCAATGTGTTTCTTACCCGTTTTCTCAAACGTGACATCGGCATCTTCCACTTTAGGCCATGGTGCAGAATCCTCGGCGATACGCTCACCCGTAAAGATGGATGCCAGCACAATGACGATAAACATGACCGCACCCACTGACATGATCACACCGAAAATCTCGCCTATGTCCATCAATCCCTTGGCTATCTCAGGATACTGATACGCCAGCGGCTGGCCTGCAAAGGTGATGTCCGCATGACGACGCTGCACACCCATGGTACCCGCACCCATCAACGCGATGGAAAAGACCCATGCGCCAAGACTGAATACATAGGGTTGCCATTTCGCCATTCCGGTCAGAGCGATCTTGCGCTGGAACACCACTGGTATCAGCCAGTAGGTGACCGCCATGAATGCCATGGTCGTACCAGCCACGAGGGTTCCGTGGAAGTGCCCCGGTAAATACATGGTGTTGTGGATGATCATGTTGATCTGCTCAACACTCATTACCACACCGGTAATACCGCCGATGAAACCGAAGCCGACCAAAGACAGGAACATGCCAGAAAATATCGGATTTCCCCATGGCGCCTTGCGTAGCCAGGTAAACAAACCGGTATCAAGCCCTTTCTTGCGTTGCGCTACCTCGATTGAACCCGGTACAGTCAAGCCATGTATCATGCTAGCCAACACCGCCAGATAAATCATGTAGCTGGTATTGAATATCTTCCAGGCAGAAGTCAGACCCGGGTCGGACAGCAGATGATGCGCAGAACCTAGCTGCAGGAACAGGATGTACAACAGGAAGGCACCCCGGCTGACTTTCTCGGACATGGGCTTGGCGCCAAATACCAGCGAGGAGATCAGATACCAGATGGAGATGTGGGTGACCACGTTGATCTGCTGCGATGAGTGACCGAATCCCCACCAGACCACGCGGTACATCATTGGATCAATGTGCTCGATCAGGCCCACTGACCAAAGGAAGGTAGGGATCAATATCAGCGCACCGGAAACGATCGTAAATACGGCAATGATCGTCGCTGTCACACCGCCAAAAACCACCAGGGGAAGCGAACCGCTGTATGTTTTCTCTCTTTTGGCAATCACCAGCGTGCCCAGAAACACAAAGCAGCCTATCAGCGCGCCCACAGCAAACAGAATCAAGCCCAGGTAAAAATGGGGTTCCGCTGTCAGCGGCACATAGGAGGTCATCATCACGCTTGAATTTCCGCCCAGCACTGCGACGGCGACCATGGCTGCACCGACCAGCATCAGCCAGAACTGTGTCCATGCCCATCGCGGCGTAGCCAGGCGGTTACCCAGCACATGCGCACCGAGAAAATACAACACGGCCATCTCGAAAAATATGATCCACACAGCCAGATTAACCAGACCATGAGCCGTCAGAGCCATGTAGAAAATTTCCGGCGAAAGCAGCTGCACGCTGGGCATGCGCGTCAGCGCTACACCGAGACCAAACAGCCCACCGACTAGCAAAAACACGACAGCCGCAAATGCATTCCATTTGACCAGCGTGTTGGCAGTTCTGTTAATTTTAAGGCCGGAGACTGGATCGACGCGGTATTCAGATATTGTTGTCGTTGACATTATGCTCACTCCTTCACGTAAATTCTGCCCAACATCGTATGGTGACCCATCGTGTCACCACCACCGCAGTATTCGCCGCATGCTATGCTGAAAATACCGGTTTTGTTCGG
>Ga0209231_1001077_pt1 | contig 11372 bp, 11 predicted proteins | sample Deesub45470m_DNA_FD_188086 | JGI IMG/M metagenome (GOLD analysis project Ga0209231, IMG submission 188086) | Deep subsurface microbial communities from North Pacific Ocean - 450_OLKR46/470m Metagenome (SPAdes) (version 2) | ecosystem: Environmental > Terrestrial > Deep subsurface > Unclassified ... | reverse complement strand
GCGCAGCCGCTGACAGATCAAGCACTGCAAGATCGGTGTAACCATCGGCAATGAGGTCATCCACCAGCGTAGATGCACCGCCGCCCACATCGATGATGCCCGCTTCACGGTCCACGCCGGTCGCCTTAATGAGATCAAGCGAAAGATCGGCGTGCGGCTGAAACCAGCTCACCGCATCCGTTTGCCTAGTCGAATAAACGTTTTCCCAGTGATCTTTTGCCTGCATAGCCCCTCCCGCTACACCCAGTCTCTGGGTTTCAAAAAGGTGTCGTAGAGTTCGGCTTCCGGCGTACCTGCTTCCGGATGCCAGTCATAACGCCATTTCACCAGCGGCGGCATGGACAGCAGTATGGATTCGGTACGGCCGTTCGATTGCAAGCCGAAGATAGTGCCGCGATCGATCACCAGATTGAATTCCACATAGCGTCCACGCCGGTAAAGCTGGAAATCACGCTCACGTTCACCATAAGGCATGTCCATGCGCTTTTCCAGGATAGGCACATAGGCCGACAGGAAGTGATCGCCTACGCTTTGCTGTATCGCAAATGCGGTTTCAAAATCGGGCACTGAAAGATCATCGAAGAAGATACCGCCGATGCCGCGCGGCTCGTTGCGATGCTTGAGGAAGAAATACTCATCGCACCATTTCTTATATTTGGGATGCAGGTCATCGCCGAACGGTGCGAGCGAATTTTTGCAAGCCTGATGGAAATGCACCGCATCTTCCTCGAAGCCGTAATAAGGCGTCAGGTCCATACCGCCGCCGAACCAGAACACGGGTTCTCCATCCGGTTTATGCGCCATGAACATGCGCACGTTGGCATGCGTGGTCGGCGCATACGGATTGCGCGGGTGCATCACCAGCGATACGCCCATCGCCTCCCAGCTGCAACCGGCCAGCTCGGGACGATGCGCGGTCGCCGAAGCGGGCATCTTGTCGCCCTGCACATGCGAGAACGCCACGCCACCGCGCTCAAACACCTTGCCTTCTTCCAGGATGCAACTGATGCCGCCGCCTGCGCCTATGCCCACTCCGCCCGCTTCGCGCTGCCACTTGTCACGGATGAACTTTTTGCCATCCACCTGTTCCAGGCGCTCGACGATCAACTCTTGCAGTTCAAGCAAATATTCTTTAACGGCTGCGCTGTTTACACTCATGTTCTCTCCAGTTTTGCCTTCATTCCCACAGCAGCAGGAATACAGCTTATTAAAATATTAATTGCGCACGATTCTACCATCACGCCACGCAAGTATTCGCGAAGGCTGTTTGCGTTTCCCAACCAATCCCGGCAAGACCCAGACTTTTTTTCCGAACTGACGCTGGCATTCCGCATAAGTCTTGATCGATTGCTGACCGCTGCGATTGGCGCTGGTGGAAACCAGCGCGCTATGCACGCCCCGGCATAATCCTCTGGCAAACGGGTGGGCGGTCAGGCGCACCGCCAGCGTGTCATGCGCGCCGCGCAACCAGCGTGGCGCGGCAGCGCGTGTCGGCATCAGATAGGTAATCGCCTGTGCTCCGGCCTCGCGCAGCGTGTGTTGCTGTGCCGGCGTCAGCGGCTGCAAATAACGCGCCACCTGGCCAAAAGACGATGCAATCAGAATCAGCCCCTTGCGTTGAGGGCGCTGCTTGAGTCTGAGCAGACGCTGCACGGCGGTGCGATTCGCCGGATCGCACCCCAAACCGTAGCAGGACTCGGTGGGATAGGCGATCAGCCCGCCGCGCTTCAGATGAGCGGCGATGCGGCGATACGCTACGCGGGCGTGAGACAATTATTTTCTGGGAGCGATCGCACGATAGCCGATGTCGCGACGCATCTGACTACCCTCGAAATGAATCTCATCGGCCACCTGATACGCGCGGCGCTGCGCCATGCGCACGCTGTCGCCCAGCGCAGTCACACAGAGCACTCGTCCGCCGCTAGTCACCACACTGCCATCCCTGAGCGCCGTTCCGGCATGGAACACATGCGCGTCTTCCTCGCCCCTGTCCGGCAAACCGCTGATCACATCACCCGCGCGCGGCGTATCGGGGTAATGGGCCGCAGCCATCACCACGCCCAAGGCCGTGCGTCTGTCCCACTCCACTTCAACGCTATCCAGCGTGCCGTTCACCCCGTGTTCCACCAGTTTGAGCAGATCGCTTTTCAGGCGCAGCATGATGGGCTGGGTTTCCGGGTCGCCCAGGCGGCAATTGAATTCCAGCACCTTGATGCCGCCATCCGGCGAGATCATCAGCCCTGCATACAGGAAACCCGTGTAAGTGTGGCCTTCCTTTTCCATGCCCTGCACGGTCGGCATGATGACTTCGCGCAGCGCGCGCGCATACACCTCAGGCGTAACCACCGGCGCCGGAGAATACGCGCCCATGCCGCCGGTGTTAGGCCCCATATCGCCATCCTGCAGACGTTTGTGATCCTGACTGGTCGCCAGCGGCAACACGTTTTTACCATCCACCATCACGATGAAGCTCGCCTCTTCTCCCGCCAGAAATTCCTCAATCACCACGCGCGCACCGGCGTCCCCCAGCTTGTTGTCGGAGAGCATCATGTCAACCGCCTGATGCGCCTCATCGGATGTCATCGCCACCACCACGCCCTTGCCTGCCGCCAGACCATCCGCCTTGATGACAATCGGTGCGCCATGTTTATTCACATAGGCATGCGCCGCCGTGACATCGCTGAAGGTCTCGTAAAAGGCGGTAGGAATGTTGTGCCGCACCATGAACGCCTTGGCAAAATCCTTGGAAGATTCCAGCTGTGCCGCCGCTTTGGTCGGGCCGAAAATCTTCAGACCCGCCTTGCGAAACGCATCGACAACTCCCTTGGCCAGCGGCGCTTCCGGCCCCACCACGGTGAGATAAATATTTTCGCGGATCGCAAATGACAGCAGCTCGTCAACGTCGCTGAGCGCGACATTCTCCAGCCCTTTTTCCAATGCGGTTCCAGCATTGCCGGGCGCCACATAGACCTTCTGCACTTTAGCCGCCTGCGCCAACCGCCACGCCATTGCATGTTCGCGACCACCGGAACCTATTACCAGAATTTTCATGCTTACCTCAACGTAGTGTGGGCAGTTTGCCCACCATTGTTATATCTCGCGTGGGCAGCTTGCCCACCCTACATTGTTAATGACGGAAATGACGGTAGCCGGTATAAACCATCGCGATGCCGTGCTCATCCGCTGCGGCGATGACTTCCGCATCACGCATCGAACCGCCCGGCTGAATCACCGCTTTGGCACCCGCTGCGGCCAGCACATCCAGACCGTCGCGGAACGGGAAGAAGGCATCCGATGCGACCACCGATCCCGCCAGACTCAGCCCCGCATTTTGCGCCTTGATGGCAGCGATGCGCGTGCTGTCCACACGGCTCATCTGCCCCGCACCGACGCCCAGCGTCTGACCGTTGTTACAGAACACGATCGCATTGGACTTCACATATTTCGCGACGCGCCAGGCGAACAGCAGATTCTGCATCTGCGCGGCATCCGGCTGTACTTTTGTGACCACCTTCAATTGTGCAAGCTGCACGTTGAGAATATCAGGGGTCTGCACCAGCAGACCTCCGCCGACGCGCTTGATATCGTATTGATTGTGCGCATTGGACAGCGGCACGATCAACACGCGTACATTCGGCTTGGCGGCAAACACCTGCAAGGCTGCCTCGCTGTATTCAGGCGCAATCACCACCTCGACGAACTGCTGTGCAACGGCTTCGGCCGCAGCCGCATCTACCGTGCGGTTGAAGGCGATGATGCCGCCGAACGCGGAAGTCGGATCGGTGGCAAACGCCAGTTTGTAGGCAGACAGCGCTGTATCGGCGATGGCTACGCCGCAGGGATTGGCGTGCTTGACGATCACGCAGGCGCATTGTTCGAAAGTTTTCACCAGCTCCCAGGTCGCATCCGCATCACCGATGTTATTGTAGGAAAGCTCCTTGCCCTGCACCTGCGTATAATTGGCAATACTGCCAGCAACTGTCGTCAATTCACGATAAAAGGCCGCATTCTGGTGCGGATTCTCGCCATAGCGCATATCCTGCACCTTGGCGAAGTTAAAGTTGATCTGCGCCGGGAACTCGCTGCGTGCGCCATCGCTATTGACCGTAGTCAAGTAATTGCTGATTGCGGAATCATAAGCTGCGGTGTGTGAAAAGGCCTTCTTCGCCAGATCGAAACGGGTCGCGTCGGATACCGCACCGTTATTGGTCTGCATTTCAGCCAGCACAGAGCTGTAATCCTCCGGATCGGTGACAATCGCGACATGACCGTGATTCTTGGCCGCCGCGCGCACCATAGTCGGCCCGCCGATGTCGATATTTTCGATGGCATCTTCCAGACTGCAATTCGGCTTGGCAATAGTCGCCGCAAACGGATACAGGTTCACCACCACAAGGTCGATGGTGGGAATGCCATGTTGCGCCAGAGTGGCGACATGTTCCGGCAGATCGCGGCGCGCCAGAATGCCGGCATGCACTTTGGGTTGCAAGGTTTTGACGCGGCCATCCAGCATTTCTGGGAAGCCGGTGTAATCGGCCACTTCGGTACAGGGAATGCCGTTGTCAGTGAACAGCTTGGCCGTGCCGCCGGTAGAGAGAATTTTTACGCCGAGGTTATTTAAGCCGCGCGCCAATTCGAGTACACCGGATTTGTCCGAAACGCTGATAAGTGCCTGTTTAATCGTTGCCATGTTGATTCCAGTTTTAGAAATTAGTCGTTAGTTGGTGGTCGGGCTACGCCCGGCTTATTCAATTCCGTGCAGCAGCATTTTCTTGCGCAGGGTATTGCGATTGATGCCCAGCATGGCTGCGGCGCGCGACTGATTGCCGCCTACCTGCGACAGCACCATCTCGACCAGCGGCTTTTCGACACAATTTATCACCATGTCGTACAAGCCGCTGCACGGTTCCTCACCGTCGAGATCGCAGAAGTATTCACTGAGTGAGAGGCGCACGTAACGTGCCATCTCGTTTTCATCTATCGCGCAATCGCTCATGCCGCCACTCCCTCTCGCACCAGGTCATCAAGATAGCGCAACTGCACTCCACGCTGCGCTTGTTCTGCAAAAAACTCATTCACCGCCGCCAACTGTTCATCGGGACTCTCCAGCTGGTTCATCTGATGGCGAAAGTGCGCCGAACCGACCAGCCCCTTCGTATACCACGAGATATGCTTGCGTGCTACGCGCAGCCCGGTATGTTCGCCATAAAATTCATACAATTCATTCACATGGCCGAGCAAGACGCGGTGAATTTCATCCACCTCCGGCGCGGGCAAATGCTCGCCCGTCTTCAGGAAGTATTCGATTTCGCGGAACAGCCAGGGGCGTCCCTGCGCCGCGCGGCCTATCATCACCGCATCCGCACCGGAATACTGCAACACATAACGGGCTTTTTCCGGTGTAGTGATGTCGCCGTTGGCGATGATGGGAATGTTCACTGCGTCTTTCACGGCGGCGATCGTATCGTACTCGGCATCACCGGTGTAGGCACAGGCGCGGGTGCGGCCATGAATCGCCAGCGCCTGTATGCCGGACGCTTCCGCAATCTTCGCGATGCGAACCGCATTGCGATTGTGCGTGTCCCAACCTGTGCGTATCTTCAGCGTTACCGGCGCATTCACCGCACCGACCACCGCCTCAAGCAGCGTTGCAACCAGTGGTTCATTTTGCAGCAAGGCCGAACCCGCCATCACATTGCAGATTTTTTTGGCCGGACAACCCATATTGATATCGATGATTTGCGCGCCGTGATCCACATTGTATTTCGCGGCTTCTGCCAGCATCTTCGGGTCTGCGCCGACGATTTGCACCGAAATGGGGTCGACCTCTCCCTCATGATTGGCGCGGCGTTTGGTTTTTTCCGAGCCATACAGCAGCGAATTGGACGCAACCATTTCACTCACCGCCATGCCTGCGCCCATACGTTTACACAACATGCGGAAAGGCCGATCGGTTACTCCGGCCATAGGAGCAACGATGAGATTGTTTTTCAGTTGATAAGGGCCGATGCGCATTGCTAACTTTCAGATAGGGTTGCGGATTATAAAGCATGCGGACAGGCATGGAAAATATCGCTATGATTAAGCCCTATGAAAACCTCGATGCAATACGACGTTGTGATTATCGGCGGAGGTCTGGTGGGTGCCAGTCTGGCCGCCGCACTGAAAGACAGCGGGCTGACGCTGGCACTGGTGGAAGCCGGTCCAAACCCTCTCCTCACCCCTCTCCCGCCTGCGGGCGAGGGGGCAAACGAATCGCTGCGCGATGCTCTCCTTGACGACTGGGACAGCCGCATTTATGCGATCAGCCCCGGCAGCCGCCGCTTTCTCGAACAATCCGGTGCATGGGCAAAACTTGACCCTACACGCATTGCGCCTGTGGAAGAAATGCGCGTGTTCGGCGACACCCTCTCAAAACTGGAGTTTTCCGCCTATCAGATGGGTGTATCAGAACTGGCCTGCATACTGGAAAATCGCGCGCTGCAACACGCGCTGTGGCAGGTGTTGCAGCATCAGGACAATCTTGCATTTTTCCATCCGGCTCGCTGCAAGGCGCTGTCAATAGGTGAAGCATCCACCGAACTCACGTTGGAAGACGGCCAGACCTTGAGCGCAAGACTGATCGTCGGCGCCGATGGGCGCAACTCCTGGGTGCGCAATCAGGCAGGCATCTCTGCCGCGCCGGTGGACTACCACCAACACGGCGTGGTTGCCAATTTCAACTGCGAACAGCCGCATCGCGGCATCGCCCACCAGTGGTTTCAGGAGGATGGCATTCTTGCCCTGTTACCGCTGCCCGGCCTGCGCGTCTCCATGGTGTGGTCGGTCAGTCCTGAAAAATCTGCCGCGTTGCTGGCACTGTCGCCCGAAGAACTCTGCTCGCAGGTCGCTGCCGCATCACACAACACGCTGGGTAATCTGCAGCTCATCACAGCGCCTGCCGCGTTTCCGCTGCGCCTGCTCACCCTGCCGCAAATCAGCGCACCGCGCGTGGCCTTGATAGGTGATGCCGCGCACAACATGCACCCGCTGGCCGGACAAGGCGTGAACACCGGATTCCGCGATGCGCGCCAACTGGCGGAACTGCTGACGAATCGCGGCGGATGCAGCGATTGCGGCGATGCGCAACTGCTGCGCCGCTATGACCGGAAACGCCGCGAAGATATTCACACCATGCAGGCCACCACCTACGGTTTGAAGAAGCTGTTCTGCAACGACGACCCGGTGTTGCGCGCCCTGCGCAATCTCGGTCTGGATGCCACGAATCACATCGTTCCACTGAAAAAACGACTCATGCAACACGCCCTCAACTAACCGCCGCAATACCATGAAAGCGAATGAAATGACTTTTGCCAAAAAAATTATCGCCCTGTTTCTGTTCCTCGGCTTCACCACCGCCCATGCAGGAGAGGCTGAAATCCGCCAGTCCCTGCAAAGCAAATTTCCCGGCATCGGCAAACTTGAACATGTCGTCAAAACGCCTTACTCAGGGCTTTATGAAGTCGTAATTGGCGAACAGTTGCTATACACCGATGAACAAGGGCTATACCTGTTCGATGGCAGCATCGTCGAAATCAAGAGCCGCACCGACCTCACCGAACAACGCCGCAACAAATTGTTTGCCATCGAATTCAATAAACTGCCACTGGAACTCGCCATCAAAAAAGTGAAGGGCAACGGGCAACGCAAAATGGCCTATTTCACCGACCCCAATTGCGGCTACTGCAAGAAACTGGAAAAGGAAATTTCCAAAATCAACAATGTCACGCTGTATATGTTCATGTACCCGATTTTTCAAGGCTCGGATGAAATCGTACGCAATGTGCACTGCGCAAAAGACCCGATTAAGGCATGGGACGATCTGATGCTAAAAGGAACAAAACCTGCCAACGTTACCTGCAACACGCCTACCGACAAAGTCATAGCGACGGGCAAAAAACTACGGGTAAACGGCACGCCCAACCTGATCTTCTTCGATGGCACACAAGTCCCCGGCTACCTGCCGGCCGAACAACTGGAAAAACATCTGGACGAACATGGACGATAGTCTTGCCTGCCCCCGTTCGGGCAAAACGGCTGGCTGCGCCCCACGGGGCGTGCTTCATGCCGACCGTCTGAAGCCGGAGGGGGCAACGTGAGTGCTTCACCCGAGATTACACGCGACTTACTTGCCCGTGCGGTCGATCAATCGCACGATGGCATCACTATCGCCGATGCGCGAATGAAAGATTTTCCGCTGATTTATGTCAATGCGGGATTTGAGCGCCTATCCGGCTACCCGGCGGCCGAATTGCTCGGCAAGAACTGCCGCTTTCTCCAGGGCGCGGATACGGACCAATCCGACATCGTCTTACTGCGCGAGGCGCTGCATCAGGGCAAGAATTGCATCGTCACGCTGCGCAACTACCGCAAGGACGGTGCCATGTTCTGGAACGAACTGAGCATTTCCGCGCTGCGCAACGAACAGGGAGAACTCACCCACTTCGTCGGCATACAGAAAGACGTGACCGGGCGCATCCTGTCCGAGCAACACCTGCGTCAGTCGCATCTGGCCCTGCTGAACCGGCAACACGACACGCAGCTTCATACCGACCCGCTGGTCGGATTGAGCAACCGCCAGCACTTTGATGAGCAGCTGGCACACATGCTGCAAACCGCGCAACGCACGCACAGCCTGCTGTCGGTACTGGTGATAGACCTGGATCAGTTCGGACGTTTCAATGCACGCTATGGGCGTCAGGCGGGAGACACCTGCTTACGCATGGTCGGCGAGCGCATCGCCAAGTCATTTTCGCGCGCCTCGGACTGCGTCGCGCGCTATGAAAATGACGAATTCGCCGTCGTATCATCGGGGGACAGCCTCGAAGGCATGCAGCAGCATGCGAGCAAATTACGCGACCAGATACGCGCCCTGAACATCCCGCATCACGATTCACCAGACGGCGTGGTAACGATTTGCATAGGCTGTACCAGCCTGATACCGCAACGCGACACCGACGCGACCAGTTTGCTTAAAATGGCCAACAACGCACTACAACAAGCCAAACAGCACGGATACGACTACGAACACATCAATTAAGCGCCGGTTCTGCGCCTTTGGGGAACAGCACCCACATCTGACCGCTCTGTTTCATGCGTCCCGCCTGCGCGCCGGCCTGATCGCCGAAACCCCAGAAGAAATCCGCACGCACCGCGCCTCTGATCGCACCGCCCGTGTCCTGCGCCAGCATCAACCGGTTCAGCGGTTCTGCCGTGTTCGGGTAAGTGGTAGAGAGAAATACCGGCGCGCCCAGCGGAATGGTGCGCGGATCAATCGCGATGCTGTATTGATTGGTTAGCGGCACGCCGAGCGCACCCAGCGGCGCAGACAAACCTTCAGGCAATTCACGGAAGAACACATAGCTGGGATTATGCTCAAGCAGCGCGGTCAGCTTGGCGGGATTTTGCTCCGCCCAGCGCTTGATACCCTGCATGGAGGCTTGCTCGATTTTAAGTTCGCCCATTTCGATCAGTTTCTTGCCGATGGAAATATAGGGGTGACCATTTTGATCGGCATAACCGACTTTAACCAGCGCGCCATCTGCCAATTCGATACGACCTGAACCCTGAATTTGCAGAAAGAACAATTCGACTGCATTTTCCACCCAGAATAATTCACGCCCGCGCAGCGCGCCTTTACCCTCATCAATTTCACCACGACTGAAATAGGGCAGGATACGTTTTCCATCCAGCCGTCCGCGCAAACGCATATCTTTTAACTGGGGGTAAACTTCGCTCAAATCTATCGTCAGCATGTCATCCGGCGCGGCATACAGCGGATATTTGAAACGCGCTGTCCTGACGCGACTACCCGACAAACGGGGTTCGTAGTAACCGGTTATCAGCCCCTGCGAAGAGCCATCGGGGTTGAACACTTGATAAGGGGTAAACGTTTCCTCAAAGAACAGCCGCAATGCCTCATTGTCCGGCTGCACCAGCTCATGGGCGCGCGCGCAAACCGTCTGCCAATCCGGCTTGTTCTTCAGAGCGCGGCAACTTTGTTGAAAAGCCACCCAACTCGGCTGCAAATCCATCTTCTGCCAGTCCGGCAACATTTCCCACTTGCTGACCGCAAACGGGGCTGCGGGGGCTGTCACAGGCGGTGCCACGACCACAGGCGGCACGACGCATGCTGCCGGAGCAGGGCATGGCTGAGGCGCGGGGCATACCTGGGGTGCGGGTGGGGTAGCGCAGGCTGCCAGAAAAAGCAGCGGTGCCAGTGCGGTTCCGATACGCATGACCGATAAAACCTTAATGAAGGACACGTGGGATGCTCAACACAAATTCAGGAATATCGACATCGAAATCCGCGCCATCCGCACCCTGCATCTGATAGCTGCCGCGCATCGTGCCCACCTGCGTGGCGAGCACTGTGCCGCTGGTATATTCAAAACTCTGCTTGGGCTGCAACAGAGGCTGCTCACCCACCACGCCCTGACCACGCACTTCCTGTACGTGATTGAACGCATCGGTGATAACCCAGTGGCGACTGATGAGTTTGGCGGCCTGCGTGCCGAGATTGGTGATGCTGATGGTGTAGGAGAATACAAAACGATCCGCTGCTTCGTCGGACTGATCGGCCAGATATTTCACCTGTGTTTGTATGATAAAACCATGTTGTTCATTTTTTTCCATGCGTCGCATTTGAACCGATTTTACGCGGTGTCGCAAGAGATAAAGCATGCAATTGACGTGAAATTTGCGTAGAAACTCGTTTGCCTCCTCGCCCGCAAGCGGGAGAGGATTGAGGAGAGGGAAACGGGCATGAAAAATTTATTATGTCATGCCCGTTATGCTAATCTGCGCAGCTGAAAGGCAAATGAATATGAATAGCTATCTAAAACGCATCCTTAACGCCCGCGTCTATGACGTGGCGATTGAAACCCCGCTGGAGGTCGCGCCGAATTTATCGGCTCGCACCGGCAATACCATCCTGCTTAAACGCGAGGACATGCAGCCGGTATTCTCGTTCAAGCTGCGCGGCGCGTACAACAAGATGGCGCAGCTCACACCTGAGCAGCTGAAGCGCGGCGTCATCGCCGCCTCGGCGGGAAATCACGCGCAAGGCGTGGCGCTGTCGGCGCTCAAACTTGGCTGCAAGGCGGTTATTGTGATGCCCACCACCACGCCGCAGATCAAGATTCAGGCCGTCTCTGGCCGGGGTGCAAAGGTGGTGCTGTTTGGCGATTCCTACTCCGATGCCTACCAGCATGCGCTGGAACTGGAACAGCAAAACGGCATGACTTTCGTTCATCCCTACGACGACCCGGACGTCATTGCCGGACAGGGAACCATAGGCATGGAGATATTGCGGCAGCACAGCCAGCCTATCC
>Ga0209231_1001076_pt1 | contig 11372 bp, 16 predicted proteins | sample Deesub45470m_DNA_FD_188086 | JGI IMG/M metagenome (GOLD analysis project Ga0209231, IMG submission 188086) | Deep subsurface microbial communities from North Pacific Ocean - 450_OLKR46/470m Metagenome (SPAdes) (version 2) | ecosystem: Environmental > Terrestrial > Deep subsurface > Unclassified ... | reverse complement strand
CGCTGGCCTGGTTCACGGCCCAGATATAGATCAGCCAGTTGGCACCGATCAGCAGGCCCGACAGGGCGAGCCATTTCAGGTTCCGCCACTGGAAGGCTGAACGGATATCGCGCCAGTTCGCCGCCAGCGCGATCAGCAGGATCGCCGTCGGCACGGACCAGATGATCCGGTGCGCAAGAAATTCGACCGCGCCGATATGATCCATCGCGCGGATATAGAGCGGCAGCGACCCCCAGATGAAATAGGCGCCGAGGGCAGCAGGAAAACCGAGGCGCAGGGAGGAGGATGTGCTCATGGCGAGCGATGTAGGGGCAGCCGCACGCGCGCGCCACCCAAAACTTGCGGTCTCCTCCCGAAAGGACGCCTCCCGTTCGCATGCTTGCCCAATTCTCATTACGAGGCCGCTTCCCGGCCCTGTCCGTCCGGGATACGCTACAGGTTTCACAGGCCGGAAAACCGGCAGGGACCTGACAGGACCACCCGATGCAGGAACGCGCGCAGCCGCACCAGAATGCCTTCGAGATTCATATCCGGCTGAAAACCATCGAAGCCATGTTCAACTCCCTTGATCCCTCACCGCTGGTCGAGCGCGATCTTGACGATACGGTGGAAGACTATGTCGTCGATTGCGTGCGCGATGCGCCGCACGACGCGCCGCTCGATCTCGTGCTGCACCTGCCCGGCGAAACGGTCAGCCGCATCAATGGCCGCGAGGTGGGCCTGTCAGTTGCCCACTATTTCTCTTTCCTCAGGGACCGGCAGTCACGCCGCATACGCCGCCTGCTGCGCGAGGGCCGCCAGGCCGCCCTTGTCGGTTTGCTCTTCCTCGCCGGATGCACGCTCGGCGCCCAGGCGGTGAAAAGCATCTATGGCGGGGCGATGGGCGCCCTTCTCGGCGAAGGGCTGCTGATCATCGGCTGGGTCGCCAACTGGCGGCCCGTATCCATCTTCCTCTACGACTGGCGCCCCATGCACCAGCAGATGCGCATCTACGACCGGCTTGCCGGGCTCAATGTCGATCTGCGGCAGGACAGGCAATGAGGCCGGGGCTCAGCCCGTCGTCACGGCCTGCTTTTCCGGTTTCAGAACGCCGCGGTTCAGAAGCTCTTCGGCAATCTGGACCGCGTTGAGCGCAGCGCCCTTGCGGAGATTGTCCGATACACACCAGAAGGCCAGGCCATTCTCGACGGTCGGATCCTTGCGGACGCGGCTGATGAAGGTCGCCCAGTCACCGACGCATTCCTTCGGCGTGATGTAGAGCTCTTCCTTCGGGTCATCGACCAGCATGATGCCGGGGCTTTCGCGCAGGAGTTTCTTGGCGTCGGCGGCGCTCATCGGGCCTGCCAGTTCAATGTGAACGGCTTCCGAGTGTCCGACAAAAACCGGAACGCGCACGCACGTCGCCACCAGCTCGATGGACGGATCGAGGATCTTCTTCGTCTCCTCGCGCATTTTCCACTCTTCCTTGGTGAACCCGTCTTCCATGAAGACATCGATCTGCGGGATCACGTTGAAGGCGATTTCCTTCTGGAAGACCTGCGGTGCTGGCTCGTCATTGACGAAGATGCCCTTGGTCTGGTTCCAGAGTTCATCCATGCCATCCTTGCCCGCGCCTGACACGGACTGATAGGTCGCAACCACGACGCGCGTGATGCCGACCGCGTCATGGATCGGCTTCAGGGCGACGACCAGCTGGGCCGTCGAGCAGTTCGGGTTGGCGATGATGTTCTTGGCGGCATAGCCCATCACGGCATCGGCATTCACTTCCGGCACGACCAGCGGCACGTCCTTGTCCATGCGCCAGGCCGACGAATTGTCGATCACGATCGCGCCGGCTGCCGCGATCTTCGGCGCCCACTGCTTCGAGATCGTGCCACCGGCCGACATGAGGACCAGGTCAACCCGGGTAAAATCGAAATTCTCCAGGTCATGGCACTTCAGCGTCCTGTCGCCATAACTGACTTCCTTGCCAATCGACCGGCGCGAGGCGACCGCAAAGACTTCATCAGCGGGGAACAGGCGCTCGTCCAGAATGTTGAGGAGCTCGCGCCCGACATTCCCCGTTGCGCCGACAACTGCAATCCGCATGGCCATGATATTTAAAGCTCCATCCTGTAATCCGCAGGCTTATGGCGCATCTTTATGCCATGTGCAAAGCCTGTTGCCATCGTGTTATGTGTCAGGCAGGACCAATCCTGTCCTGAGCCTTGGGAGGCCTGTTCGTGCTTGATGAAGTGATTGCCCGCTACATCGCCAGTTACAACGCCCGCGACATTGATGGAATGATCGGGTGCGTGACGGATGACGTCGTGTTCGAGAATATCTCGAACACCGGCCAGTCCATGCGCCTGGACGGCAAGGACATGATGCGCCAGGTGGCAGACCTGTCGGGGAATGCCTTTTCCTATCGCCGCCAGCGGCTGGTCAATGTGGTGACCGGTGCCGGCAAGGCCGCTGCCGAGATCGAATTCGAAGGCAAGGCCGCCGTCGACCTGCCCAATGGCGTGCGCGCCGGCGAAACCGTGAAGATCCGCGGCGCCAGCTTCTTCGAATTCCGCGGCAACCTGCTCTGCCGGATCGCCGACTATAGCTGAACGCTGCGGCGGAAACCGGCGTCAGGCCCTTTTGCTGCGCCGTGTATAGGGCAGCACGAACATGTAGAGGCCGGTCACAAGCATCAGGAAGAGTGGAGGCAGGGGCGCATAGACGAGCCACGCAACCGGTGTCGGCATGGCCATGTTCACGAAGTTGGCAATCACGGCCAGCGTGAAGATGATCGAGAGCCTGCGATGACTCTGCCGGATCAAGGTGTTCCGGTTCATTTGCAACTCCTTTGGGATGAGGCCCCGTGCCTAATCGATGCGGGCCAGTAGCTGTTCGAGATTGTCGAGGAATCGCGGCCATCCTGCGGTCGCGCCCATGAGATAGCGGGGCTGATCGGTTCTGAATCCGGTCTGCTCCATGCGCAGCAATGTTCCGGAGCCGGACGGCTTCAGCGTCCAGGTCACCACCGTGTCCAGAGTGCCGTCACCCCATGTGTAGGACAGCCATTTTCCAGTTTCCGCCGTCTTCACTTCGCCGGTTACCGCGCCCCATTCGGCTGCAAAGCGGAATCCGCCCCCGACCTCTGGCAGGAAATCGGTCTTCATCAGCCATTCTTCGAGCAGGTGCGGCTGGGTCAGCGCCCGCCAGATCCTTTCCGGCGGATGCGGCAATTCGCGTTCGATGACGACGGAACGGGTCTCGTTCGCGGAATCGTTCATTGGTCCATCCTCTTCAGCAGATCCTCTAGCGCATCAAAACGGCCTTGCCAGAACAGGGTCATCTCGCGCGTCCAGTCGGCCATCGGCGCCAGCGCTTCCGGTTTCGCGCTGTAATGGGTCTGGCGCCCTTCGTGCCGGTCGCCGACCAGGCCGGCCCGCTTGAGGATGCCCAGGTGCTTGGAAACGGCCGGCTGGGATACGCCGGCCTCAGCCGTCAAGGCCGCCACTGTCAGGTCTCCGTCACGGCATAGGCGCTCGAACAGCGCCCGCCGTGTCGGATCGGCGAGGGTCTTGAACAGGACATCGTGGGGCTGGGGCATGAAAACATATAACTCACTGGCTATGGATTAAACCCATAACTCACGAGTTATATTTAAGTCAACCCGCCTTGCAGGCAGCCGGAATTGGGCCTGCGCCTAGGCAGGCTCTCTCAGTTCCGGTCTGCGCAGGTCAGCTGCCAGCCCCTCTCCCATCAGGTCGATGAAATTGCCGGAGTAAAAGGCCTCCACCGCGCGGGAAGACGCCCCCTTCAGGCTCTCGTCGAACCGCTTCAGCGGATTGCGCCCGCCTTCGACATGCGGATAGTCCGACGAGAACATGCAGACCTCCTCGCCCGCATTCGCGATGATCCAGCCTGCATCCTCGTGCGGATAGGGCGCTGCCCGGAACTGGCGCCGCACGATCTCCGACGGCCGGGCCGACAGGTTCTGCAGGCGCACCTCGTTGCGCATGAAGGCATGCGCCGCCGAATCCATGGATCGCATCCATCCCGGCACCCAGGCCGCGCCGAGTTCAATCGCGCCGAATTTCAGGCGCGGGAACCGGTCGAATACGCCGTCGAAAATCATCGTTGCCAGTGTCTGCATCGCCGCGTTGGGGATCGGCATATAGCTGACCGAGGTGAAATTGTCGTCGCCGCCATGGAAGTCCGGCACCGGCGGCAGGCCGTTTTCCTTGTAGGCCGGGTTCAACTTGTCCTCGCCGCCGACATGGAACAGGATCGGCAATCCGGCCTCCTCGGCCATCGCCCAGACCGGATCGAGGCCGACATGGCTCGGCGCATGGTTCTGCGGGCATGTCGACGGCACCATCAGCGCCTTCGCACCCATCGCGATGGCATTGCGGGCCGTCCTGATCGCCCGGTCGATGTCTTCCAGCGGAATGTAGGCCGTCGCCAGCAGGCGCCGGTCGACCGAACAGAAGTCCGTCATCATCCGGTTATGGGCCGCTGCCGCAGCGTAGCACAATTCCATGTCATCGCCCTGGTCGAGGCCGAAATTGCCAAGGCAGAAGGTCGTGAACACGAGCTGGCTGGCAAAGCCCAGCAGGTCGAGCACTTCGGGCCGGTCGGCCGCGCGGAAAGCGCCGTGCGCTTCGTAATTCTTCCGCAGCAGTATGTTCTCTGCGGCACCCGTCCGGAAAGCCGGATCGTCATGGGCGCCGAGTTTGCCTTTGACGAAATCGTCCAAGGATTTCTTCGCCTTGTAGGCCGGAAGATCATGATAACGCGCCAGCAATTTCGCGTCGAAATACGGATCGAGACAGTCGCTTGATTCCATCAGGTGGCTGTCGGCATCATGCACAAGGCGGTTGCCTGCATAGGTCATTGACGTTTCCTCCGATTGTTTTTGGAGAAACCTGTCACAAGCCCCGCGGCCTGACAAACCTGCCGCTAGGTCAGAGCGCGGCGATAATCGCGTCAGCCATGGCCTTCGTGCCGAGGTCGCCGCCGAGATCTCGCGTCCTCGCACCCTTGTCCAGCGCCTTGCCGACGGCCGCAAACAGGGCGTCCGCCACCTTTTCACGGTCCAGCGACCAGCGCAGGGCCATTTCCAGCGACAGGATCATGGCGCACGGATTGGCGATGCCCTGTCCGGCAATATCGGGCGCAGATCCGTGGACAGGCTCGTACAGGCCGGGCGTGCCGGGGCCGCCAAGCGAGGCCGATGGCAGCATGCCGATCGAGCCGGTCAGCATGGAGGCCTCATCCGACAGGATGTCGCCGAACAGGTTGCCCGCGAGGATGACGTCGAACTGTTTCGGCGCACGCACCAGCTCCATGGCGCAGGCATCGGCATACATGTGGGTGAGGTCCACGCCGCCGCCGAATTCGGCATGGGCGAGGGTGACCTCCTGGCGCCAGAACAGGCCGGATTCCATGACATTGGATTTTTCGACGGAGCACACCTTGCCCGAACGGCCCCGGGCAATGTCGAACGCCACGCGCGTCACGCGCTCGATTTCAGGATGCGTGTAGAGCGCCGTGTCATAGCCCCGGCGATAACCGTTTTCATCCGTATCGATGCCGCGCGGCTGGCCGAAATAGACGTCGCCTGTCAGTTCGCGCACGATCATCAGGTCGAGGCCTTCGATGATCTCGCGCTTCAGGCTGGAGGCATCGACAAGGGCCGGGAAACAATAGGCCGGCCGCAGGTTCGCGAAGACATCGAGCCCCTTGCGAATGGCGAGGAGGCCGGCTTCAGGCCGCTTGTCCCGGGCCACGTCAGTCCATTTGGGGCCACCCACGGCACCAAGCAGGACAGCATCGGCATGTCGGGCCTGCTCGAGCGTGGCCTCGGTCAGCGGCGTGCCATGCATGTCATAGGACGCCCCGCCCACGAGCCCGGTCTCGAATTTCAGGTCGGGCGCCACGAGCTCGGCCACGCGGCGCGCCTGCGCCATGACTTCCGGACCAATGCCATCTCCCGGCAGCAGCAACACAGTTTGCGATGTCATGTTCTTTGCTTTCCCGTTCTGCCAATATGCGGCGTCCGGTCGGCTCTACCGCCCGGACGCGCCGCATGCAATTGGCAGAATGACCCGGCTAGCAAGTTCCCGTCGTGGAACAGCCAGTATTCAGCCTCTGGAAATTATCGGTCGATTCCTTGGCATTCCGGTTGGTGTATTTGTCATATTCGACCCAGGCCGAAACAGTCTTGCACTCACGTTTGGAAAAACGGGTGCCTGTCACCTTCATTGAACGGCAGACAATATCTTCATCGACACCGGCGACCTGAATGCGCTCACCGTCTTCAGGCGCAACAGACGCAACGGCAGGAACGGCCGCCTGCGGGGCAACCGGCGCAGCCTGGCAGCCCGCAATCATCAGGGCCGAAACGGACGCTATGAGATATTTCATGTCTGATTTCCTTTGCCTGCTGGATAGGGTGTCCTGCACCGGTGACGCACGCCGCGCTCAGGTGCCGCCCGTGGAACTTCCTGTACTGAGGCGCTGAATCTTGTCAGTCGCCTCCCTGGCGTTCTGGTTTGTGTATTTGTCGTATTCGACCCAGGCCGCAGCCGTCTTGCATTCGCGCTTGGCAAAGCGGGTGCCTGTCACCTTCATCGAGCGGCACACGATCTCGCTCCCGGCCGCAGCCAGCTCAGCCGTCTCGGTCGGTGCAGATGCGGGCGCAGCCTCTTCAACCGCCGCAACAGCAGGCGCCGGGGCCAGTGCCGCCGCCTCCGTCGAGGCTGGCGCGCTCTGGCACGCTGCCACAATAACAAGCAGCAGGGGAGCCAGACCCATCATGTACGTACGTTTCATTCCGCAATTCCTTCAATTTGATTGCGAGTTTCATAGGAAACCTTCGCGCGGCGGGCAACCAATGTTTGATTGAACCGCCCATTTGCCGCCCGGCTGCTCAGATTGATTCCGGTTCGGCCTCGTAGAGGCGCAGGGATCTGTCAGTCATTCCGAGGATCGGAAAGAAAGACCGCCATTTTGCCATGTGCGCCGTCTTGAAATGCGCGTCCAGCGCGGCGCGGCTTTCCCAGCGTTCGGTCACGCGGATCAGGCCGGGATCCATCAGGTCGATACTATAGGCATAATCAAGACAGCCCGCTTCAGCGCGGCTGGCGCGGACCATCTGTTCCATGGCGGGCCGCGCCGCAACCACATTGCCGGGCGGAACCCGCACGGTGCCTTCGATCAGGATCATTGCGCCGGGCTTTCAGACTCTGCCGCGTCAGACGGTTCAGCCTGCGGGTCCCCAGCGGGCGCCTTTTTCGGCACGGTCGCATTGGTCTCCGGCTTGATGCTGAACGGATCTGTATGACAGGCCCCAAGCAGGGGAAGGCAGGCCGCCGCAGCGACCGCAATTTTCCATCGTGCCATCATTTGCGTCTTCTGCATGGTCAACGGGCCGGCTCCAGCCAGGGCGTCATCAGACGCCGCTTGTGTTCGAATTCACTGATCTCGTCCGCCACTGTCAGCGAGGCGCCAATCTCGTCCAGACCCGCCATCAGGTTCGACTTGCGCCCCGGATCGACATCGAAGGCATGCGTCACGCCATCCGGCGTGGTCACCGTCTGCGTCGCCAGATCGACCGTGAACACATGGTTCGCCCCGCCAGCCTGCGCCGCCAGCTGCTCGCACACATCCACGGGCAGGCGGACCGGCAGGATACCGTTCTTGTAGCAGTTATTGTGGAAAATATCGGCAAAGCTCGGCGCAATGACGCAGGTAATGCCCTGGTCCAGCAGCGCCCAGGGCGCATGTTCGCGCGACGATCCGCAGCCGAAATTCTCTCCCGCAATCAGGATACCCGCCTTGGCATAGGCCGGCTTGTTAAGCACGAAATCGGGGTTTTCCGAGCCGTCTGCCCTGGTTTTCAGCTCATGGAACAGGCCCCTGGACAGGCCCGTCCGGGTCGTGGTCTTCAGGAATTGCTTCGGAATGATCATGTCGGTGTCGACATTCGACATCAGCTTGCCCTTCTCCAGAAGGGGCGCGGCGGTGCCGGTAAGGGTCTGAAAGGGTGTCATGAGGCCATTCTATTTCGGGTCATGGGAAATGAACAGGGTCGGCACGTTCAGGGTGCCGTTGCGGATCGTGAAGACGCGGCTGCCAGGTTTGCGGCCCGTGCGCAGTTCTGAGACGTCAAACCCACCATCCAGCAGGCGCTCATGCGCCGCCTCGAGGTCGTCGACTTCCCAGGTCAGGCCCCAGATCGTGTCATTGGCGCCGGCATCATGGTCTTCGCCCAGCCGGTTGATTACTTCAAGGGTCAGCCCGCCGGTCCGGAAGAACAGGAACCGGGTTTTCCATTCCGGCGCCGTCCGGTCGAGCGCAAGGTCGAGCCCGAGCCGCGCGCCATAGAGCGCCGCCGCCCGGTCCGGGTTCGGCGTGTTGATGACGATATGATCAAGGCCGGTCACCGCCCCTTCAGGCGCATCCAGCGGCTCCGGCGCGCCCGACACATGCTCGATCAGGAAGGTCTTGATACCGGCCGTTTCCGCATCCGCGCAGCGAAATCGCCGCCAGTTGCGCGTCTCGCCGCTGATCTCGCTCCGGCTCTCGCCCGGAATGATCTCGTGCGGCTTCAGTCCGCGGCGGGTCAGGCGGTGATGGGCGTGCTCGATATCCTGCGTCCCGAAGGCGAGGCTTTTCAGGCCCGGCCCCTCATCCGTGATGATCTCGCCAAGGCGTTCGGCGACCGGGCCATCGCCATGCGGCGCCATCAGTTCGAGCGCCGTATTGCTGACCCTGAACAGGGCCGTCGCCGCGCCATCCCCTGACACGGACTGCCAGTCAGGCGCCCGGCCGAGCAGGGCGGAATACACCGCCGTGCCGGTAACGATCTCCGGGCAGACCAGAACGATATGATCGAGCCCTGTTATCATGCGGCCTTGCTCGCCTGGGGCAGGGCAGTATCCACGTTCCTGAAGCCGGGCAACGCCTCGACACGGCCCATCCACCGGCGCACATGCGGGTAGGGGCCAAGGTCGATCTGCGCTTGCGGCGCATAGGCGGCGATCCCGTAAATATCGATGTCGGCAATGGTTGCCCCGCGACCGACCAGCCAGTCACGATCCTCCAGCAGGCCGTTCAGTTCCTTCAGCGCGCCCGTGGCGGCGTTGAGGTTTGCTTCGGCCACCTGTTCCGGGAAACTGAAGAAGCCGAGTTTCAGCGCGCGGGTGCGGTAGATCCCGGCGGACATTTGCCCGGCCCCCCAGAGCTGCCATTCGCGGGCCCGCAGCCGCTCGGCGCGGTCCTTGCCGCCGAACTGGCCCGTTTCGTCGGCCAGATAGTCCAGGATGACGGAGGACTGGCACAAGCACATGTCCTTCTCGTGGTCGTCCAGCACCGGAACCTGGCCGTAACGGTTCTTGGCGAGGAAGGCGTCCGCCTTGTGGGCCCCGCTGCGCAGGTCGACATGCTCGTAATTGAAAGGCGTGCCGGTGAGATGCAGCATCAGCCCGACCTTGTAGGTCGGCCCCGATGCGTACATGCCGTGAAGTGTGTAGCGTGTCATGTCGCGGTGTCCTTTCAGGAACGCCTATGGCTGCTTTATCAAATACACGTTGACCTCGGGGAGCATCAAGAATTCCTTCTCGCGCTTGCCGCCCAGGCCATGTCCGGAACCGTCGGCGCCAAACAGGACCGCATCACCCCGCCAGAATGCGATTACCCGATCACGCCCGTAATGGCAGCCCGCGCAGCCAACGCGGGACTCATCAGATGGGTCCGGCCGCCTCGTCCCTGGCGGCCTTCAAAGTTGCGGTTCGAGGTCGATGCGCAGCGCTCACCGGGCGACAGGATATCCGGGTTCATGCCAAGGCACATTGAACAGCCTGGCTCGCGCCACTCAAAGCCCGCTGCGAGGAACACCGCGTCCAGCCCCTCGGCCTCCGCCTGCGCCCGCACCAGGCCGGACCCTGGAACCACCATGGCCCGCACGCCGTCAACCACATGATGGCCCCGGGCAACATCCGCCGCCGCGCGCAGGTCTTCGATCCGGCTATTGGTGCATGAGCCGATGAACACGCGCTGCACTGGCGTCCCGGCAATCGGCACGCCGGGCTCAAGGCCCATATAGTCGAGCGCCCGCTCGGCCGCCGCGCGCTTGACGGGATCGGCAATCTCGCCGGGCACGGGCGTCTTGCCCGACAGGGGGATCGCCTGTTCCGGGCTGGTGCCCCAGGTGACCGTCGGCTCGACCGATGCGCCATCGATCTTCAGGACATGGTCCCATGCCGCATCTTCATCGGAGCGCAGCGTCTTCCAGTAGGTTTCGGCCACTTCCCATGCGCCGGCCTTCGGGCTGGCGGGGCGGCCTTTCATATAGGCCAGCGTCTTCTCGTCCGGTGCGATCAGGCCCGCGCGGGCGCCGCCTTCGATCGCCAGGTTGCACAGCGTCATCCGGGCTTCCATTGACAGGGCCTCGATCGCTTCGCCGCGATACTCGATGACATATCCCGTGCCGCCGGCCGTGCCGGTCAGGCTGATAATGTGCAAAGCGAGATCCTTGGCGGTCACGCCATCCCGCAACCGGCCCGACACGTCGACGGCCATGTTGCCCATCTTGCGCGCGCGCAGGGTCTGCGTTGCCAGCACATGCTCGACCTCGGACGTCCCGATGCCGTGCGCCAGCGCGCCAAAGGCGCCATGCGTGCTTGTATGGCTGTCGCCGCAGACGATGGTCATGCCCGGCTGGGTCCGGCCCTGCTCGGGCCCGACCACATGCACGATGCCGTTGCGGATATCCCCCATCGGGAAATATTCGATGCCGTATTCGGCGACATTGCGCGTCAGGGTTTCCAGCTGGTTGCGGGCTTCCGGGTCCGTCACCCCGGCAAGGCCCAGCGCCTGGTTCTCGGTCGGCGTATTATGGTCAGCCACGGCGAGCGTCAGGTCGGTGCGGCGCACCTTGCGGCCAGCCAGCTTCAACCCGTCAAAGGCCTGCGGCGTTGTCACTTCATGGATGAGATGCAGGTCGATATAGAGCAGGCTCTCGCCGGAGGCTGCATCCGTGTGGACGACATGCGCGTCCCAGATCTTGTCATAAAGTGTCTTGCCGGCCATTCGCTACGCCCATTCTGCTTGTCGCGGCGCAACATAGCGGCAGATGCGGGCGATGGAAGCCCGCACCGGCAAGCTGCCGCCTTGACTAGGCGTCATCTGGTGATCGCGGAACGATCCTTCAAGCCGGGCGCGCGTCTGGTAGCCTCCAAAACAAAAAACGCCCCTGCCGTGGGGCAAGGGCGTTTTTGATAGTGCAGGCCTTTGAAAAAGCCTATTCTTCCGGAGCAGCCTCTGGCGCTTCAGCAGCAGCGGCGGCGGCTTCAGCGGCCTTCGCTTCGGCTTCTGCGGCGGCGGCAGCGGCC